>Ga0075421_100002788_pt1 | contig 20889 bp, 12 predicted proteins | sample SoiMetdeltSBSDD5_FD_75292 | JGI IMG/M metagenome (GOLD analysis project Ga0075421, IMG submission 75292) | Bulk soil microbial communities from a Populus tree surrounding site in Tennessee, USA - Soil MetaG P. deltoides SBSDD5 | ecosystem: Environmental > Terrestrial > Soil > Tree plantation... | reverse complement strand
GCGGTCTGGAAGCCGGACGCCTGCACGTTGATCTTGTACCGGCCGGGAGGAAGCTGCGGCACAACGTATTCGCCGCTGTCGTTACTGGTGGCCTCGCGCTGCAGCCCGATGTTTTCGAGCGTGGCAACAACCTTGGCGTTGGGAACGATCGAGCCGGACTCGTCCGTCACGACGCCGGCGATCGTTGACGTGTTGACCTGGGCATGAGCCACGTAGCAGAACAGAATCGCCGCGAGGCACCGAAAAGAGGCGGTGTTAGATGGCTTCATACATGGAATCTCCCGAATGGTTTGACTGCCCGTTGCTGGGGAGAGTATATGCCATGGCTTCGCCAAATGCAGGCGGGTAGGCCGTATCAGGTATTGGCTTGAGGATGAGTGGTTATTCCGGGCTCAGAGTTGCGCCCTCAAGAAAAATTGCTGCCAGTGCAATGTAGAGTTCTTTCCACGAGAGATTCAACAACTCAGAGTCTGTGTTGCTTGAGTCGCCATGGGAGAAAGTTATATCAACGCGATCATCAAAGCAAAGTGCATTACTCTTCTGCGGGGCCGCAGGTGTTTTTGTGTCACTGGTTGCTTCGATTACCGCTGTTCCTCTGCCACGGTTCTTTCTGCCATCGCGAGCTTCTTCTCAAGCTCATCCAGTTCACCTCTCAAGCGCACGATCTCACGCGCGTCGCTTTCGTTGCCAACGAGATTCGCTCGAACCGCGTCCTGCAGGCGATGGCGATGGCGTAGTCTTTGACAACCGGATCTCAAAGTCTGAAACTAATCGGAAGCGGATCGGCCGCAAGTTCTGGTTCCCGGCCGACGCCATCGCCAACGACAAGTTGAATTTCGAATCTGGCCCGCCCGCATTCGGATGACGGTCAAATACGAGGACCCTTCGGAGACTCGTTTGCCGATGAGGGAGACAAGACGCCGGAGTAAAAGAAGCAACCGCAATCATTGAAGAAGGAGGAGCTATATGGCGTTCAGTGCGTTCGTGAAATTCGAAGGGGGTAAGGCCAAGATCCCCGGGAATATTTCGAAGGGGCCACGTTTCGGATGGATTGAGGTTGGCTCGTACTCATTTGGGGCTACTCAGGCGGGCTCTTTTTCCTACGGGGGAGGGGGCGGGACCGGAAAAGTCCAATTCAATGATTTCCATTTCACTTATCCCTCCGGGGATCCAGACCCAGCTCTCTTCCAGGCCTGCGCAAGCGGCGAACACATCAACGAAGTCAGTCTGGAGGTGGTGAAGCCCGGCCCCCCGGATCAAGTCTACTTTAAATGTGTCTTTACTGACGTCCTCGTCAGTTCCTTTTCGACTTCAGGAGCCAGCTCCGGCGGCGTGAAACCCACGACGTCCATTTCCATCAATTACAAATCCATGACGTCTTCGTATAGCCAGAAGACGGATAAGTCGGCGTTGCTGCTGCAGCACGATCTGGATTCCGCACTGAGGGGATAGGCGCCGGCGCAATGCCTCGGCCACGCCTAAATCCTGCCACTCTCCGCCTCACCGCGCGTCAGGGGCAATTGCCGCCATAAAGCTTGCGGCAGAGCACGGTGTAATCCGGCAAAGAGCAAATGGTCGGGGCGAGAGGATTCGAACCTCCGGCCTCCTGGTCCCGAACTGCGGCGCATTCTGAATCGCAGTACCAACCCGTGAATGTTCGTGAAGCGCAGCGATAATGATAGGGTTGGGTCACAATTCACGTCACAGTGGATCGTGCCAGGAATCTTGCCGCGTAAGCCAGCGGGAGAATCTCCCCAAGCTCCGTGCGCGAGGGCAAACATATGGGGACTACTGGATGCTCCCAAAACTCGATTCGGGCAACCATTCGGAATTCAGGATCAGCGGGCTAGCCAACGCGTGAACCAAAGTAGATTGCGCTCCATCAGATCGCGTTGATGTTTGGGTTCAACGATGCCGTGCCCCTCGCGCGGATAGACGACGTACTCAACGGGCACTTTGATGTCGGTAAGCGCCTGGTAGATTTCCGCGTTGTGGTTGATGTCGAGCGCTCCGACCTGGAGCAGCGCGGGAGTGCGGATGTTACGAAGCCCGGTGCGCGTGGAGTGGCGGATATAGTTCTCAGGAACTTCCCATGGCGTCCCTCCGAAGTAGGTCCAGAGCACCTCCTTCGAGCCATCGAATTGGCCATAGTAGGTGATCCAGTCAACGGCGGGAGCGCCAATGGAGGCGGCGCGAAAGCGGTTGGTTTGCGTGATGACGGCGCCGGTGAGGTAGCCTCCGTAGCTCCATCCCATCACACCGAGGCGGTCCGGATCGGCAATGCCCTGGGTGATTAGGTGGTCGATGCCGGACATTACGTCCTGATAGTCGCCGACGCCTTGTGACAGGGCGTTTTTCAAGCGGAAGCCGGCGCCGTAGTTGCATGAGCCGCGGAAGTTTGGCGAGAAGACCGCCATGCCTTGTTGCAGGAACACTTGCGTTGGATAGGTGCGCGGAACCGGGAAGGCATGGAGAGTGACTCCCGTTGGTCCGCCGTGCAATTCGACAAGCAGGGGGACTCGTTTCCCCGGTTGGTAGCCGACGGGGAGCCAGAGGACGCCTTCGACCTCCAGTCCATCCAGGGCGCGCCAACGCACAACTTGTGAGCGAATCGCCGGAAGAGCAGGGACATCTTTCTGCAGATTCGTCAGAGGGCTTTCGGCTCCCTTGAGGAGGCGTACAACTTCAGGCGGCTGTTGCGCGCTGGTCTTGAGAAAGACCGCGGTGGACCGATCGGCACTGAAGCTGGCGGGGCCCGAGACGCGCTCGGCCAGGACGGAGACTTCCCGGGTGTCCACATTCTGGCGCAGTAGGACATCCGTCGTGCCGCGCCCGGCAACATAGCTGAGCAACCGGGAGTCTTTCGACCAACTGAAACTGTTGCCGTTCCGGAATACGTCGTAGGGCTGATCGGCTGTGAGGTACCGGATGTTTCCGCCCCCGGAAGGAACAACGGCGACATGCCGGGCTTCAAAGTAGTTCCAAGTTCCCGCCTGAGAGTGGAAGGCGATCATGCGGCCATCGGGAGAATAAGTGGGTTCGGCGTCGCGGCCGGGTTGAGTGACAAGCGGCCGTGAGTCGCCGGTTGCGAGATTGATCTCGTACAGATCGACGTGAAATACATCCCGGTTGAGAGGGGATTTCTGCACGGCGCAGACCGCTTGCGTGGCGTCGGATGACACGTCGTAGGAGATCACGTGCCAATCCGGCTTGCTGACGGGGTTTGGTGGCCCGCCTGACATCGGTTGCCGGTAGAGACGCGAAGGACGCAGGGGTTCGCCGGATACGACGGGGTCAGCTGGAGGGCCGGGCTCGGTGGCGAGATAGTATACCGCTTGGGCGCGCTCATTGAATGAATGAGCGGACACCGGCGTTGGCGAATGCGTGATCGTCCGGCCGTCGCTCAGATGAATCTGTCCATCGGCGGCGCGATAGGAAAGAAGACTTGTTCCAGGTACCCAGCGTGGGCGCGAGCCGCCTGCGATGGCAGTGGCTTTCCCGCCCGCCGCCGCTGCATAGATTTCGCCTTTGAAGACGTAGGCGTAGCGCTGACCATCGGGGCGGATTTGGGGGTCTGATGGGCTGGCGAGCCCAAGAATGGCGTCAATATTCCAGACGGCGAGGGCGAGGCCATTAAGCCAGAATGTCATGGATCGGCTTGCCGTAGTCGATATCGAGGCGCTTGCGGCCGGGCACATCGAGGCGCTTGGGATCTATGCCGAGTTGGTGCAGAACCGTGGCGTGGATGTCGGTGACGTAGTGGCGGTTCTCGACAGCGTGGAAGCCGATTTCGTCCGTAGCTCCATGAACGACACCCGCTTTGATGCCGCCGCCCGCCATCCAGACGGAGAAGCCGAAGGGGTGGTGGTCGCGGCCATTCGAGTTTTCGGCGCCCGGCGTGCGTCCGAATTCAGTAGCCCAGACAACGATCGTTTCGTCGAGCAGGCCACGCTGCTTTAGATCACGAAGAAGTCCGGCGATGGGTTTGTCGACTTTACTTGCCAGGTCTCCGTGATTCTTCTTCAGGTCTTTATGCGCGTCCCAGGCATTGCCCGCGCCGCCATGGTAAACCTGCACGAAGCGAACGCCACGCTCGGAAAGGCGGCGCGCCGCGAGGCAGACCTCACCGAAGGGCTTCGTGATGTCCTGATCGAGCCCGTAAAGGTTCTTTGTCTCGTTGGATTCTTCCTTGAAGCTAATCGCATCGGGCACCGCCATCTGCATGCGGAAGGCAAGTTCATACGATTTGATGCGCGCGCGAAGAGCGGAATCGGATGGATACTCGACGGCCGAAAGATTGTTGAGCTTGCTGAGGAACGCAAATTCGCGGCGCTGCTCTTCCGTCGTGATGCCGGAACCGGGGGAAGCGAACGGCATCGGGTTTTCGGGGTTTACTTCGAGCGAAACGCCCGCGTGCTCGGGTCCCAGATAACCGGAGCCGTGCGTGCCCATGCCGCCGCAGCAGTCGCCGGGAGGCTCGCCCAAGACGACGTAGGAGGGTAGGTTGTCATTCAAAGAGCCAAGCCCGTAGTGAACCCAGGAACCGAGCGTCGGAAGATACCCGTCGAAAATGTGGCGGCCGGTGTGGAACTGCAGGATGGCGCCATGATCGTTGTCCGTGGTCCAAGTGGAGCGGATCAGCGAAACCTCGTGCATCATGTCGCCCATGTGCGGGAACCAGTCGCTGACGGCGACGCCGTTCTTGCCGCGTTGGCGGAAGCCGGTCTGCATCGGGTAAAGCGTGAGCTTGATCTCGTGTTGGCCCGGAACGAAGGCTTTCAGGTTCTCCTTGGTGAGCGGGTTGTTGAGAACATCGCGGTGCGGAGTTTCCGAGAGCTGCTTGCCGGCATAGGTGTTGAGTACAGGCTTCGGGTCGAAGGATTCGACGTGGCTGACGCCACCGAGCATGAACAGCCAGATGACTCGTTTGGCTTTGGGAGCGAAGTGCGGCTGGCCGGTGGGGAGCGTCCAGTTATCGTCGTTGGCGCCGGCCGTGCGCGGCAGCATCGTGCCGAGCGCAAGACCGGTGAGTCCCATGCAGGTGTCGGCGAGAAATAGCCGCCTCGGCTGCCGGTCGGAACAAAGGTGGACACGCTTCATAGGAATTCCTCGCCTAGCGAATCGTCACGAAATCATTATGGTTGAGCAGCACGTGGACCAAACTTTGGCGGGCACGGGCGGCGGGGTCCGCGGGCGGCTTCGCTTCGCCGCGGTAATGGGCCTCCTGCTCCGTCAGGAATTGCGCTGAAGCGGTCTTCTCCATGGCGGATGGGGCGCGGCCGAGCACGCGCTCGAAGGCCGCCGGAACGAATCCGGGACCCGTTGAAGCCAGTTGCCTGGAAATCTCTTCCGCCATCGTCTGGCTCAACTTGCTGTTGGATAGAGCCAGGGCCTGCTGCGGCACAATGCTCTCGCTGCGCTGGAAACACTCGATGGGACTGGCGGCGTCGAAGACGCGCAGCATTTCCATTTGCAGGTCGGGCGTGTGGCGGAAGTAGATGCTGCGGCGGTAGATGTCCTGCCCCTTCGTTTCGTCAATTTCGGGGCCGCCCATGGTGGCATCTAGTTTTCCGGCGAGCGCGAGCAGGCTGTCGCGCACGTTCTCCGCGCTCATGCGGCGCGTGTTCATGTGCCACAGATACGTATTGTCTGGATCGGCCTTCGCTTGCGGGGCATCTGCGGTCCAGCCGGAGGACTGCATGCGGTAGGCGCGAGAAGTCATGAGCAGGCGGTGGATCGCTTTCATGTCCCAGTTGCGTTCCATGAACTCGGTGGCCAGCCAGTCGAGGAGTTCGGGGTGCGAAGGCGGTTTGCCGCTCTTGCCGAAATTGAAAACCGTGGAAACCAGCGGCTTGCCGAAATGACGCAGCCAGATGTGATTGATCGCTACGCGCGCCGTGAGGGGATTGTCCTTGGAGGCGATCCACTGGGCCAATGCAAGACGCCGGCCGGAGGAGGTTACGGGGTACTTGGTTCCGATCGGCGTATAGCCTTCGGCAGGCTCCTTGAGCGCTTTCAACGCAGCTTCCAGCTTGCCGGTGGCGGGGCCGAGTTTCTTGGCATCGGTTTTGGCAAGTTCAAACTCGTATTGCCCGAGGATCAATTGCGCTTCCGCTTTGAGGCGGTTGGCTTCGAGTTCTTTCTCGCGCGCGAAGGCAGCGAGTTCCTCGGCATTGACCGGCACGGGAGTGGACATGGCCGCCAGATCGGCCGCAATGCGGGCATCGAGCGCGGGCACGTTGGCCTTGGCCGCTTCGAGCCGCTTTTCGGCGGCAGAGATCACTGCGGCGGGCTCGGGTTTCTCCTTGGCCTTGCTTAACTCGGATTCCGCTTTTTCGATCTCGGCTTTGGCCTGCGCCCGAAGATCGTTTGGCACAAACGCGCGGCCATCCGGAAAGTAGGCTTCCACGGGGAGCTGGACGGGCTGAGGGCGCATGTCGACTTTGCCGAACAGCGAAGGCACGGCCGCCTGCAGGTTGATCGACGTGTCCGGATTCGCTTCGTTCCCCCGCACAAACCGGTAGGTGGGCTTGGAGATGTCGGCGTCGTAAACGCGCGGGAGGCCGTTCTTGGTGATGTCGGCTTCACCGGGCACGCGGTCCGTGCGCACTTCGTGCGGCTCAAAGAACGCACGGAACTTGTAGTAGTCGGTCTGCGGAATCGGATCGTATTTGTGGTTGTGGCAGCGCGCGCATTTGAGCGTGATTCCGAGGAATGCCGTTGAAGTGTATTCGACCGTGTCCTGCAGCCAGACGTTGCGATTGAACATGTACCAGTTGCGGGCGAGGTAGCCTGTGGCGCGGGTGGTATCGGGATCGGACGGGGCAATTTCGTCTCCGGCCAGCATCTCGAGAATCATCTTCGAGTACGGCTTGTTGGCGTTCAGCGACTCAACGGTCCAGTCGCGCCAGCGCCAGATGTGGCGCTGCGAGTACCGCACCTGGCCGGACTTGCGGTAGCCGTACCAATCGGAATAGCGCCAGATATCGAGCCAGTGACGGCCCCACTGTTCGCCATATTGAGGGCTTTCGAGTAACCGGTCGATGAGTGCCTCGTATGCCTTGGGATTCTTGTCGTTGACGAAGGCCCGGACGGCATCGTCCGGGGGAATGAGGCCGGTGAGGTCGAGATAGACTCGGCGGATCAGCGTGGCGCGGCTGGCTTCGGGTAGGGGCGTGAGGCCGCGTTTGGCATGTTCGGCGGCGAGGAATGCGTCGACGGGGTTGCGGGACCATTCGGCGTTGGCCGGGCGCGGGACTTCGGGCTTGACCGGCTTGCGGAAGGCCCAGTGCTTAGCGGCATCGGCAGCAAAGACGGCGTCGGATTCTTCGACCGAGTCGCCATAGGGAGCGCCGGCGCGGATCCATTCGGAGAATTTCGCAATGGCTGCGTCCGGGAGCTTCTTGCCCTTGAACGGCATGCCCGGTTCGCTAACGTGAGCGACCAGTTTGTAGAGCTGCGAATCGGCCGGATTGCCGGGGACAACCACCTTGCCATGCTCGCTGCCCTGCAGCAGCGCTTCGCGCGTGGAAATATCAAAGCCGCCCTGCTTGACCTTTGCGTTGTGGCAGGCGATGCAGTTCTTGTCGATGAGGGGTTTGATTTCGCCCCGGTAGAGTCCCGCCGAAGCCGCGGATTGTGCCCAGCCCGTTCCCGCCAGGAGAACCACCGACACGGACAACATCGTCATCCGGAGCGCCATGATTTCTTAATCTTAACAGCGCTCCAAGGCGTCGAGCGCTGCCGTCCAGCCGTACGGACAGTATGATCAGGGCAGGCTGAGAATCACGGCCGAATCAGACCCGATACTTGGCGAGCATCTTCTCATCGAGCGCGACGCCAAGGCCGGGGCCATCCGGGGCCTTCATCGACCCGTCCCGGAAATCGAACGGTTGGGCCAGCAGATCATGTTCGTAGGCGATGGGACCCAGAATGTCACAGGGAAACTCTTCGGCGCCGATGCCTGGGCAAGCCGCGGCGACGTGGGCCATTGCTGCGCTTGCCACGCCGAGTTCGAGGTTGCTTCCCACCGTGCAGGTCAGCCCGGCCGCTTCGGCGACAGCCGCCATCTTGCGGGCCGGACCGATGCCGCCTCCTTTGCCAATGTAAAGCGAGAGAATATCGGCCGCTCCGGCGCGCGCAAGCGCCATCGAATCCTGAAGCGTATAGCAGCTCTCATCGGCCATCACCGGCACCGGCACATTGCGGCGCACATCCACAAGCCATTGGATGTCGAGCGGAGCGACGGGCTGTTCGGCAAAGAAGATTTTGCATTCCTCAGCCAGGCGCCTGATGGTCTGGATGGCGACGCGCGGACTCCAGCCCCCGTTCGCATCCACACCGACGCGGAAGGCGGGGCCGACCGCGGCGCGTACGGCGCGAACCCTCGCAATGTCGGCTTCCGCTTCGATACCAGTTTTCACTTTGAGTGCCGTAAGTCCGATGGACACGGCAAACCGGCCGAGTTCGGCGGCGCGCTCCGGAGCGACGCCCGAGACAGACATCTTGATCGGAATTCGTTCTCGCACCGCTCCGCCGAGTAGACGGTAGACGGGCAACCCTACCGACTTGCCGAGTATGTCCCAAAGAGCGATTTCGATCCCAGACTTCGTGAAAGGATTTCCGGCAAGCGTGCGGCGCATCTTGATCGACAAGCGCTCGATGTCGCGAGGGTCTTCACCCACAAGCGCAGGTTCGAGATAGCGGTGAATCAGATGAATCGCGGTGGCGGAGTCTTCGCCGCTCCAGATCGCCGTGCATGACACCTCGCCCAAGCCGGTGATGCCTTCGTCTGTATGCACCCGGAGGACGACGAATGGCGATTCGATGTGCGAACCCAGGGAGCCTTGAATCTGAAATTCGGCCCGTATCGGCACACGGACGGGAATCGATTCGATCCGAGCGATTTTCACCGGTTACAGAACCCCGTACTTGCGGAACACGTCGCGGAGATAGCCGCCCGCCATCAATTCAGCGCGTGAGCCGTCTTCGCGCTGCACCTTGTCTGTCGCCAATGCCGTGACTTCCTTTACAATCGCTCCGGGGATTGCAACCACGCCGTCGTAGTCGGCAAAGATCAGATCGCCCGGTTGTACCAGAACCTCACCGCATTCCACTGGAACATTGTAGGCCGTGACGATTCCCCGCCCCATTGAGTCTACCGGCTTGATGCCCGCGGCAAACACCGGAAAACCCAGATCTTCGATTTTTTCGATGTCGCGGATGAGTCCGTCGACTACCGCGCCACGGGCGCCACGCACTTTCGATGCCGTGGACAGCAATTCACCCCACGGAGCGTTTCGTTGCGACTTCTGAGTGCCGACGACGGCGACTTCGCCGGGCAGGAGGCTATCGACGGCTTCAATCTCCATGGCGTATGGATCGTCGAGGATGTGGTAAACGTCCGAGCACGAAATCGTCCGCGCCCAACCGGCGAATTTGCAGTGTTTGTGTACGGGGCGCAAATACTCGCGCATGGCTTGGTTGCGGAAGCCCAATTGATCCAGCGAATCCGAAACGACTGCCGTATACAGAGTGCGCTCGACGAACTCGCAGATTGCAATGTCCCAGGTTGTTTGCACGCCGGATTCACGCGATCCGGTAGCGCTCGATGACTGCATCATTAATCTCGACTCCCAACCCTGGCCCTTCCGGCACAGGAAGATATCCATCGGTCATCCGCAGGGGTTCTTTCACCAATTCGCGGCTCATAGGCCCGTGGGAAGTGCTGAACTCCACGAACTCGGCGCGCCGCTGGAACGCCGTCAAATGCAGCGAGGCGGCCGTCAGCAAGTCACTCGACCAGGAGTGTGGCACGACCAAACGGTTCGCACGCTCCGCCATGTGGACGATTTTCCGGCCCACGGTGAAGCCGCCGCAGCGGGTCAGGTCCGGCTGCAGAACATCCACGCCACCCCGTTCGATGAGTTGCGCGAAGCCCCACTCGGTCGCTTCCTGTTCGCCGCAAGCAATACGGACATCCACCGATTCCGCCACTTGACGGTAACCATCATAGTCTTCCGGGTTCAGTAACTCCTCGACCAGGAACGGCTCGAACTGGGCGATGGAATGGACAACTTGAATGGCTTCTTTTGGCGTGCGCTCGACAAACCATCCGGTGTCCACCAACAGATCGTGGCGGTCGCCAAGAGCCACGCGCGCGGCCTCCACCAGTTGAACGTCGCGGCGGCGATCCTTGCCGAATACGCCCCAACCAAACTTCACGGCGGTGAAGCCCTGATCGAGATAACCCGCTACCGCGTCCTTCATCGCTTCCGGAGTTGGCCGGAACAAGGTACTCGCATATGCGCGCACCTTGTTCCTCCACTTGCCGCCCAGCAGAATGTGAATCGGTTGAACGTAGAATTTGCCGCAGATGTCCCACAGCGCAATGTCGATGGCAGAGATCGCTTGAATGGCCACGCCACGCCGTCCGTAGTAGATACTGCCGCGGAACATGCGATACCAGAGGCGTTCCACTTCCAGCGGATTTTCGCCCACCAGCAGAGTGGCGAGGCCGTCGAAGCACTCCATACCCGCTTCCTGGCTCCATTTAGGCGCGTCGACACAAGCCTTGGCAACACTGGCACAGGTTTCCATGTCGGAGTAGCCGGTAATGCCCGCGTCGGTCGAAACGCGGACAATGCCCATGTAGGCGGGGCCAAGCGGCTCCTCCGATCCCTCGGGATTGTTGTAGAGTCCCTCGGACTTGAGAACTAGTAGCTCGACCTTCGTGATCTTCATGCGTCGGTCTCGCTCCAACCGACTTCTTCCGCGATGACGAAGAGGGTCTGCCCTTTTTTGGGCCGGGCGCTGAGGTGCATCATGCCAATGAAGCCGTCATTCGGCGAGCGAATCTCTAGTGGTGGCGCGCTATGGTCGGCGAAATCGTGTAGGCGGCCAATCAGTTCGCCGGAGTGCGCCTCGTGCCCTGGATCGACCAACGGCTCCCACACGCCATCGCGCGGGCAGGGCACGTATTGGTTCAATTTGTCGGCACGGATCAGCTTCGGCGGCGGAGATCCCGCGGAACGAATCCGCGTGACTTCTCCCTCCACGAGACCGTAGTGCCGCAATACGTTCCACAAGCCTTCATAGGCGTGAAGTACGCCAAGGCGGCTCGTGCTTTCACCGCCTCCAAACTCCCCTCCCAGCGTGATCTTACCTTCAGCTTCCGCTTCATCAGTCAGCAAGCCGGACGCCATCGTACTTGCATAGATCAAAACAAATGGCGTATCGAAAAGCCGTGAAACCGTCGCAATCTCTTTCCGCTGCGCGCGGTCGGGGATTGGGTGGAACGACGTGCAAATTGGAAAAGCGCCCTCATTGCCGCCAGAGTGAATGTCGATCACAACACGGCCCATGGGAAAGACGGATTGTTTGACGAAATTCGAAATGCGGTATGAAATTGTTCCTCGCGGATTCCCGGGAAACGCGCGATTCATGTTGACGCCATCCAGCGGAGAAATTCGCGAGTTGGCGTTACAAGCACTTTCACTTAATTGCGGCATGAGCACGACGCGGCCAACCATGCCGTCCGGATCAAGATCGGCGGCAAGCCGCTTTACGGCGATTTGTCCCTCGTACTCGTTCCCGTGCGTGCCACCAAAGCACAGGACACCATTGGGATTGCCGCCCTGGCTGCCCACCACCACGGTGAGCGGAACCAGCGAATAACCCCAGGTGCCATCTTGATGGAACGCAATCTGGTAGTGGCGTTTGCCCGGTGAGACAAAATCGATCTCGTCCGCATTGTGCACGATGGTCGGCATACGCACTTCTGGATAAGCACAGAGTACTGGCGGGGCTAAGCCCGGTCAAGGTCTGCGGGCGATTCCCGTTCAGTATCATGGACACCGGGCCCCGATAAGGTTGCTCTACGTCTCGGCTTCATCCAGAATGCGGGAAGGGTTTCATGCCGACGGTTCCAAATGCTTCGTCCGTTGAGCGAGCGATCGCGATTCTTGAATATCTCGACAACTCGCGCAGGGGATTGAACATCTCCGAGATCAGTCGCAAGTTGAACATCCCGAAAAGCTCGGCGCACGTCATCATTGTCACTCTCGAAAGACTGGGGTACGTGCAGAAGCGGGAGGATTCGCTGCACTACATGCTGGGGCTGAAGGCATATGGCCTCGGGCTGGGGATGATGAAAAGCTTGTCGCTATCGGAAGCGGCGCTGCCGAACATGCGCGCGCTCAGCAATCAATTGCATCTCCCTTCGCATCTGGCCGTGCCCGACGGCGACCAAGGCGTGTACATCCAGAAGGTCGACACGCCGGGATTGATCAAGATCGATACCTACGTGGGCCGCCGAATGGATCTCCATTGCACGGGTGTGGGCAAGATCATCCTCGCGTTCGGCCCGCAAGAACTCCATGACCGCTTTCTCGCCAAGCCGGTTTATATCCGCTACACGCGCAACACGATCACCTCGCCGCGCATGATGCAGCGGGAGATATCGAAGATCCGCAAATTAGGCTTCGCCGTTGACGACGAGGAGGAGGAGCTGGCGGTACGGTGCGTGGCCGTGCCTGTTTTCCAGAACAGCAGGTTCGCGGCTGCGCTGTCTGTGACCGGAACGACGGCGCAACTTCCGATGATTGCGATTGACGAAGTCGCGGCCGTACTCCGCTCTACCGCCGCGGCGATTGCCGCTCCCATTCCGGTGCCGCAGTAACTAGCTGTCTATTCCCAGGATACGTAGCGAGTCGCGCTGGAACATGGCTTCCATCTTGTCCATGTCGAGGCGCGGCAAGCGTGTTCCTTCGAGCATATCGTTCAGCGCCCGCATCCCCTTCAAGCTCGCATCGACCGTAGTAAATGGATAATCGCTTCCCAGCAGAAGCTTATGCCACACGCCGTACTCCTGGAGCAGCATCAGCGAATGATACAGTTGAAACGGACGGTAGTGCAGCGCGGAGCAATCGGCGTAAACGTTGGCGTGCTTGCGAATCGTCACGACGCATTCGCCTTCGTACGGATGCCCGATGTGAGCGAGGATCATCTTCACATCCGGGTATCGTGTGGCCACCTCGTCCAGATGCCGCGGCAACGTGCATTCCAGCGGGGCCTGCGAAATGAACGTGGTTCCCGTATGCAACAAGACGGGCAGTCCGTGGAGAGTCGCGTACTCCCACAAATAGTCGAAGCGGCGATCCTGTGGGAGAAAACCGGCGTACATAGGCATCAGCTTGACGCCTTTCATCTTCAGGTTCTGATGCCCCTCGACCATCTCGTCCTGCCAACCCGGTTGCGTTGGGTCGAGCGAGAGAAATCCGATCAGCTTGTCCGGCTGCGTCGCCACGTACCTGGCGACTTCGCGATCCGGCACCCACAGGCCGGCGAGCTTCGCCTTACCGCCGAAGACGACCGTCTTGTCGCAAGTGGTCGCGGTGGCATGATATTCGCTCCAGCGAACGGTGAGATCAACTTCTACGTCGCCGCGCGCGCGTCGGGCTTGTTCCTTGAAGTCTTCCGAGAAATGCTCCGGGTATTCCCAGTAGTGGCTATGGACATCTACGATCACGAAGCCAGAATAGCCCACCGGCCTGCAAGCGGAGAATGCCGTCCAGATATATGGACTGTTAGCGTAAGGAATCCAGGTTCGCAAGGTCCGGTGGAAGCGCCGGTGGCATCGCGAATCCTTGCGTGACCAACCCTTGGGCCACAGCGCGATTGAATCATTGGCGCCGTAAGGATGAGCCCTTCCGAACGCCAGTTGTGGCAACCGGAATGACGATCACGGCGCCCGGCTCGGCGCGTCTCCGTACTTCCGGCCATGTCAGGGCGCGATAGAGATGTTTCATGCGCTTAGGTCCCGCCGGACATTGTCGATGCAGCGGAGGATCATGCGCGTACTACCGTTCTCCGGCACGCCGGCCATGAGCTTTTCAAATTGCCCGCGCACTCTTTTCAAGTCCGTACCGCAAGCCCGGCGCGCTTCGGGCGTGATTCGCTGCGCAAGATACACCGGCGGCCCGGGTTGAGAGGAAAGGAGCGGCTCGAGCGAAATCGTGCCACAGAACCCGGGACTGTGCCGGACATAGGCAGCCTCGGCCGCCAGAAACGCTTCGGCGAGACCATCTCGAATCGACGCCTGATTGGTCCTGTAGATCCGCTCAATCGATTCGTTGAAGTGCTGCCGCCATCTGGCGGAGGGATCAGCGAGTACGCGTGCCGCCACTCACGTCGAAATCTCGCAGCCGGGATTGGCCAGGATGTGATAGAACCACTCGTACGCACGGCCCCCCGCCGTGCAGTTGCTCAAGATGTTCTCCCACGAAGCGGATAGTCGGTGGGAGCCACCGGTCCCGCGCCTAGTGCTGCGGCGGCTCCACTTGCGGACCGCCTAACGTCCCGAACGCATACGGCAAACTTCAATCACCCGTTTTCGCAACGCGGGGTCTTTCTGCCGGCAGGAATCGCGGACATCGTTATCGGCCCTGCTGTCCAAATACGGAGAGCCGGTTTCCGTCCTTGCAGGGGGAAACCGGCCCGGAATTCAAACTGTCAGACCTGTGGGCTTCACAGGTCGCTTCATATTAGAAATACAGCTTCAAACCGAACTGGCCAATGCGCGGGTCCTTCGCCGAGAAGACTCTTCCGCCCTGCGTCGGCAGCTCGATGTTGTTATTCGGGTTGTTGAAGTTCGTGTGATTGAAGGCATTGAATGCCTCTGCGCGGAACTGCAGGGTAATTCGCTCGGTGAACTTGAAGTTCTTGAAGATTGCCAAATCCCAGTTGTTCAGGCCAGGACCGCGCAAGATATTCCGGCCCGCATTCCCGATGGTGAACGCGGACGGCACCCGGAAGTCGGCGATGTTGAAGCACTGCTCGGGACGGCAGCTATCGACTTTGCCCGTCCCGATGACGTCCGGACGGCGGGCATAAGCGAATGCCACGTTGGCGGGATCGGAAGCGATGGTTGGCGTGAATGGGAAACCACCTTGGAAAGTGACAATTCCCTGGACCTGCCAGCCGCCAATGATCATATCGGCTGCACTGGAGAGGCTGCTGGCGAACGCTTTGCCCTTGCCAAAGGGAAGCTCGGCGCTGAAGCTGGCGATGAAACGCTGGCCAACGTCGAAGTTCGAACGTCCGCGCATGGTGCGCAGGTTGAACGGATTATCGGCGCCATCGCCGCCGCCCTGGTCGTTAGACGAACCATCGATGACCTTCGACCAGGAATAGCCGACGAGGAAGCTGACTCCCTGGGAATATCGCTTCTCCATCTTCACTTCGAGGGCGTTATAGTTTGAATTTTCGCGGTTGTCATAGTAGAATCCCGTGCCGAACTGCGGCCTCGGGCGGCGGTCCTGGAAGGGGCGTAAATCAGTTGAGCTGACCTGCGGAAGGTTCTGCGGAATTGCCCGCTCCAGATAGGTGCCTTTGTTGCCGACATAGGCGACTTCGAGCGAGAGATTCGGCACAAGCTCACGTTGGATGGCGAGATTCCACTGGTACATCGTCGGCGTCTTCAAATGCGGATTCAACGCGTAGGTGAGTGGCGTGGTGAAGTTGGCGTTTGTTGAGAAGGGGTCGAAGAAGTTCCGCACTTCAAGCGTCGGCCGCGCGTTCACCACAGTCTGCTGCTTCGATTCGTCCACAATGAAGGGAACGTTGATAATTGGCGCGCTGACAATGTTATTGCCGCTTGTCAGCAAGTAGAAGATGCCGGCGCCGGCGCGCAACACTGTCTTGTTGTTGCCGAAGGGACGCCACGCCAAACCTAGCCGCGGCGCGAAATCGTTGTACCGGTTGTAAAGGAGCTTGTTCGGCAGGCCACGGTCCGACGCCTTGTCGATTAGATTCTGGAAGCGCGGATAGGCAAAGCGAGAAACTTGCTGCGACACCAGATTGATCTCTCCGTTCTCCATCGTCGAGACAACCCAACGGCCGCGCTCAAAGTCGAACATCGCCGACTGGTAGTCGGTCGCGGTCGGCTGAATATTCAGCTCATAGCGCAAGCCGATGTTCAGCGTCAGGTTGCTCGACACCTTCCAATCGTCCTGAACGTAGAAGTGATAGCGGTTCTCGATTAGACCAAACAGGTTTCGCGGAAAGGCCCGCGCTCCGGACGTCGGATAGCCCGTCAGGAAGTCCGCAAACGCCTGCCCGGTGTAGTTCGGCGAGAAAGAAAAACTGCCGCGCGAGTTGGCCGAGTTTGTCGAGGTCAACCGGAAGTTGCGCAGGTCGGTCCCAAAGCGGATCGTGTGCGCCCCGCGGATCCATGAGAGGTTGTCGACGATCTGGTACATGTTCGTCGGGTTGACCAGCGGCTGAAACGCATTACCGGCGATGCCGGCAAAACCGGTGATGCTCAACTGCGGAAATGCGGGGAAGTTCTGGCTTGTTTCCTCAAAGCCCCGGATGCCGGACAGCGCCGTGTGGTTAGTTCCCAGTCCCTGGTTCAGGTTTGCATTGTGCATGCGCGTGTAGCCAAGGCGAAGTTCGTTGAACATCGTCGGAGAGAAAACGTGCGACTCGGTGATCGCGAGGTTCTGCACGCGCTGGCGCTGGGTGAAGCCCCCGTTCTCGGGATAGTTGCCCGGGTTGAAACGCTCCAGGTGGTTGATCGTGTAACGCGCGGAAATCGTATCCTTTTCGGAAAAGATGTGGTCGTAGCGTACGTTGCCTTGATTTTGCGTGTCGCGGAACGGCGCGGCGTAGGAAAACGTTCCCGCTGACGTGTTTTGCGCGGGAATGAACTGCAGGAAGTAACTTGTGGCCGGATTTATCCGATTCGTTGGAATGATATTGCCAGGGAAAGGATCGCCGGTCAGGGGATCGCGAACGGAGGTTGCAACCGCGGAGAAATCGCCGCGGCGAAAGGCTGCGCTCGGCACGACCGGGTTGAAGGCGCGGCCTTGCCGGACCCGCGTTCCTTCGTAGTTGAGAAAGTAGAAATCTTTGTCGCGGCGAATTGGCCCACCCACCGCGGCTCCGAACTGGTTCTGGCGGTACGGTGCTTTCGTGGCGAGGAAGAAGTTGCGCGCATCGAGCTTGTCATTGCGCAGGAATTCGTAGATGCTGCCGTGCAATTCGTTGGTGCCGCCCTTGATCGTGGCATTCAGCACGGCGTTTCCACGGCCGAACTCGGCGGAAAATGAGTTGGCCTGAACCTTGAACTCCTGAATGGAGTCGACTGACGGACGTAACGCCACGCCGTCGAAAAGTTGCTCATTGATGCTGATTCCGTCTAGCAGGAACTCCGTCTTGCTTTGCCGGCCGCCGCTGACGGCGACCACCGTAGCGCCCACCGTTCCCGACGTGCCGGTAATCGCGTTCGGCAAAAGGCTCGCCAGTTGCACGAAGTTGCGGCCGTTGAGCGGCAAATCGACGATCTTTTTGTTACCGACGACCTGCCCGATCGATCCGCTTTCCGTGTTCACGATCGGCGTGGACTCGGCAACAGTGATGCGCTCGGAAACTGAGCCCACCTTAAGCGTCACGTCAAATCGCGCCCGCTGATCCACTTGAAGCACGATTCCCGTGAGGTCCTGCGTCTGGAAGCCGTCGTGCGAAACGCTCACGGTATAGACGCCATTGATCGGCAGCAGTGGCAGCTCATAGTCTCCCGACTGCGTGGATTGCGTGGAACGCTCCAGTCCCGTTAAGGTGTTCCGGGCGGTCACGTTTGCGTTTGGCAGGGTTGCGCCTGTCGGGTCCGTGACGCGGCCGACAATGGTGGCCGTCGCTTGGCCCCAGGCGATCGGCACTACACAAAGCAATAGAAGTAAACGGGTGGCAAATGGCATGGACAGACCTCCAAAAAGCGATTCTCGACCAGAGCCCATGGGCACTCGACAATCCATCATTCTGGACGGCATCGAGGCGACCAAAGCGAAGCGAATCCCGTGAGGGCTAACCCATTCATAAGTTCGTCACCTTACGAAGTCAAGAAGTTTCCTCCCTAGGCGGGCTGATCGTTCAGAAGGCTGAACGATACCTACATCTCGATTGTCCAGCGGGCAGCTAACTCCCTCCGTGCCAGAGCTGTTCAGCAAGCTGGACCTCGTTTCCGTGCGTCCCGCGGCGTGCCGGATGCTTCGTGAACGGCGTGCCGCCGGGGGGCATCGTGAACAGCGACGCTGCCATCGCACGCGCCTCGCACAACCACGTCCTGCCAAAGGTTCTTGCGTGGTTCAACGCGCTGATTGTCTCCCCAGGGGAGGGCATCGAATGTGACCACGCCTGCGCAGGCAACCGGACCGCCGACGCTGCCCACGCCACGCGCCAGTTTTCGTCCCGTTGTTTGGACAACGCTAGCTACCGGGCCCGCGGCCCGGCGATATCATCATTGAGAGGCAGGAAGGCGGAGCGAAGGTCATGCGGCACTTCGTCGCGGGAATCATTCTCGGATTTGGCACCTACGGTGCGGAGCCTTCAAAAGCTCCGTCCGATCCGCGCATACTTTCCGTCTATCCCCCCGTCATTCGCTCCGGCGCGTCAACACAGGTTGTGGTCCGCGGGACGACGCTCACCGGCGGACGCGCTTTGATCTTCGGCAAGGAGGGCTTTACCGCCCGGGTACTCGAAGTGAAAAGCGAACCGTCCAAGGAAGACCTGCCCAACGATTTCGTCCGCGTCGAGATAACCGCTGGCTCGATACCCGAGGGAAGTTTTCCGTTCCGGATCGTCGCTGCCCAAGGCGTCAGCAACGAACTGCCCATTGAGGTCATTGCCGGCGAGATCGTGGACGAATCCGCGCTGAGCGCGCCACTTGGCAGCTTTCCGCGGATCGTGGCTGGCAAAATTGCAAACAAGGGCGAAATAGATACGATCTGGATCGAAACGAAACCTGGGGACACTCTGACCTTTCACTGCAAAGCGGGCACCCCGTCATTCGACCCCTCGCTGGTTCTTGCCGAACCCTCCGGGAGTTGGTTTGAAGAAGGCCGCCTGAACCGCATCGCGTTCAACGACGAGCCGCTCCACTTTCCCGGGCTCTCGACCGAAGCCCGCCTCGTCCACCGTTTCGAAAAAGGCGGCAAGTATGCGATTCAGGTCCGCGCCTTCTCCGGTCAGGGCGGCCCCGACGCTACCTACATTCTTCGCATCACGCGGGGAATTGGCGAATCGCCGCTGCTGCACCCGCGTGCACCCTCATCATGGGAAGAGAGGCAGTTCACGCGAAGACTTCCGGCCGAATGGATGGCGAGGTTAGCCGAACGGGGCGGACGCACAATGGATTCCGCCAATCCGAAAGTCTTTCAGCCAACCGCCGATGATTCTGCGGAAACCTCCGTCATGACCGCGCCGGGCGTGATCGAAGGCCGCATCGGCAAGCCCGCCGAAACGCACCGCATCCGCTTGCGCATCGACGCTCCGCAAGACCTTGCCATCGAAGTGGAAACGCCTCGGGCGACGATGCCACGCTTCAATCCCGTCGTCCGTCTGCTGGCGCCCGATGGCGCCGAAGTCGTCACGAACGTCTATACGAAACGAAACAACAACGGCCTTTACATGATGAAGATGATTCAGGCGAAATCGACCTTCACACTTCGTTCCGCCGGCGATTATCTACTCGAAATACGCGACATCACAACCGACGTGGCCGGTGACGATTTCCACTACCGCGTCCTCGTGCGCCCGCAAATACCGCATGTGGGCAAGGTAGAGCTTGCCGAAGACCGCATCAACCTCGAACCGGGTCAAGCCAAGCCGCTCACTGTAAACCTCGATCGCGAAGAGGAATTCAAGGGACTCGTACTGCTTTCCGCCCAAGGCCTGCCCGAGGGCGTTACGTCGACGGCGGGAATGGCCAACCCCATTGAGAAACCTCCCCTGCCAAACGGCGGCCGCGTGGAACGCTACGTCGGCAAGCCGCAAACCGCCACGCTGATGCTATCTGCGTCCGACGATGCCCAACCAATGGATGCGCCGGTTACCGTTCGCGTGTTCCTGCGAACCGTAACGAATGGCCGCCAGAGCCCGCTGATTCCCGTCACAGAAATCCCGGTCATGGTCATTCCGCGGAGGCCCTCTTGAAACTGCGGGCTCTCTATATTCTCTTTGCCCCTCTGCTGGCTGCCGCCGATCCTGTGTCGCTGCGCATTGAACCCTCCGCGCGCGAGCTCCGCGGCGCTGACGCCATGCAACAGTTTCTTGCTATCGCCACCTACGCCGATGGCGCCGAACGCGATGTGACCGGCACGGCAGTTTGGCATATCAACGATTCTCAGAGCGCCGAGCTTTCCCCGCAAGGCTTGCTGAGGGCATACAAGAGCGCCGCCTTGCAGGTCACTGCTACGCTAGGCTCGCGCACGGGCAAGGCCGCCGTCCGCATTACGGACGCGGATGCCCGGCGCGAGTTCACCTTCGGCCACAACATTGGCGTCGTACTCACTCGCACAGGCTGCAATAACTCCAACTGTCACGGCGGCGTGAAGGGCCGCGGCGGCTTCAAGCTCTCAAACGGCGCGCTTCATCCCAAGGACGACTACGAATGGATTGTCAAGGGGGGCGTGTATCAGGTGCTCTCGGCCGAAGCGAAGGGCGAGCGGATTCCTCGCATCAACCTTAAGGAGCCCGAGCAGAGCCTGCTGCTGCGCAAGCCGGCGGGCCAGGCAGTTCACGGCGGCGGCATCCGGTTTAAGGCCGATTCTCCCGAGTATCGAACTCTGCTCGACTGGATACGGAAGGGCGCTCCCTACGGACCGGAAGACAATACCGAATCCCGTGTCACGCGCTTGGAGGTGTTCCCCAAGACAGTCTCGCTCGAACGCGGGGAAAAGCATCGCCTTCTGGTCACCGCTCACATGGCCGATGGCCGCACCGAAGACTTCACGCGTTCCGCATTGTTCGTCTCGAACGACCGTATGGTCGCCAGCGCAAACGATGAAGGCATCGTTACTGCTTTAAGCACTGGCGAAACGGCTGTACTCG
>Ga0075421_100002785_pt1 | contig 20901 bp, 13 predicted proteins | sample SoiMetdeltSBSDD5_FD_75292 | JGI IMG/M metagenome (GOLD analysis project Ga0075421, IMG submission 75292) | Bulk soil microbial communities from a Populus tree surrounding site in Tennessee, USA - Soil MetaG P. deltoides SBSDD5 | ecosystem: Environmental > Terrestrial > Soil > Tree plantation... | reverse complement strand
ACGGCCGGCAGCCCGCCGTCGCGCTCGCGCACCGCGCGCGCGACCGCGCGCGCGACGGCGACGTCCGGCGTGTCGAGCCAGACGTTGTAGGCCACCAGCACCGTGCGCGCGCCGACGATGGCGGCACCGGCCCGCGCGTCGAAGCGGGGCGGGCCGGCATCCGGTGCGCCGGCCGGCGTGGTGAGCCGTCCCGCCAGTGCCTCGTAGCCGCCGCGGCGCACGTCGGGCAGCTCGCGGCGCGCCGGCGCGCGGGCGGCGGCGCCGTAGAAGTACACGGGCAGCGCATGCCGCTCGGCGAGCGCGGTGCCGACGCGATGCGCGATGTCGACGGCGACGCGCATCGGGGTGTCCCCGAGCGGGACGAACGGCACCACGTCGAGCGCGCCGAGCCGGGGATGCAGACCGTGATGCTCGCGCATGTCGATCCGCGCCAGCGCCGCCTCGGCCAGCGCGAGGGCGGCGGCCTCGACGACCGCGGGCGCGCCGAGCATCGTGAACACCGAGCGATGATGATCGGCGTCGCTGTGGACGTCGGCGAGGCGCACGCCGGCGATGGCACGCACGGCGTCGCCCATGGCCGCCAGCGCGCGCCGATCGCGACCTTCGCTGACGTTGGCCACACACTCGATAATCATGCGGGGAGACCGTATACTACCGACGGCATGCGGGTCCTGCCAGTCGGGAAGCTCCGTGCCGACGCGTTGCAGGCGGTCTTCGACCGGTATCCCATCCGAGATCCCCGCGTCGTCGTCGGTCCACGCGTCGGCGAAGACGCGGCCATCATCGACGTCGGTGACCGCTATCTGGTCGCCACCGCCGATCCGATCACGTTCGCCACCGACGACGTCGCGCGCTACGCGCTCGTGGTGAACGCCAACGACGTCGCCGTGCGTGGCGGCCGCCCACGCTGGTTTCTGGCCACACTCCTGCTGCCCGAGGGCGCCGCCAGCGATGAGACGGTGGCGGCGCTGTTCGCCTCGTTGCAGGAGGCGTGCGACGAGATGGAGGTGACGCTGGTGGGCGGACACACCGAGGTGACCCACGGCCTCGACCGTCCCATCGTGGCCGGGACAATGCTCGGCGAGGTGGCCAAGGACAAGCTCGTCACCACGGGCGGTGCTCGCGTCGGTGACGCCGTGGTCATGACCAAGGGCGTGCCGCTCGAAGGCGCGGCCATCATCGCGCGCGCCAGGGAGGCGGAGCTGCGCGCGCGCGGCGTGCCGGCGGGAACGATCCGACGCGCGAAGGCGTTCCTGACGACGCCGGGTCTGAGCGTGCTGCCCGAAGCGGAGATCGCCTGTGAGCTCGCCAGCGTCCATGCCATGCACGATCCGACGGAGGGTGGCATCGCGACCGCGCTCGCCGAGCTGGCCGCCGCCGCCGGCGTCGGCCTGCGCATCGATCGTGACCGCGTGATGGTGGTGCCCGAAGGCCGCACGCTGTGCGAGGCGTTCGGGCTCGATCCGCTCGGCACCATCGCGTCCGGCGCCCTGCTCATGACGCTCGATCCCGCCGACGCGGGCATCGTCATCCATGCGCTCGCGCGTGAATCGATCGACTGCCATTTCATCGGCCAGGTGGTGGCGCCGGAGCAAGGCGTGATGCTGGTCGAGGGCACCAGGGCCTGGCCGATGCCGGTGTTCCCGCAGGACGAGATCACACGACTCTTCAGGGAGGGCTGACCGTGCCCCAGATCGGCTACGCGCATCGCCCCGTCGCGCTCGGACGCGAGGGAATGGTGGCCTCCGCGCATCCGTATGCAACGCTGGCCGGCGTCGAGACGCTGAAGGCCGGCGGCACCGCCGCCGACGCCGCGCTCGCCGTCAACGGTGTGCTTGCCGTGACCCAGCCCAACATGTGCGGCATCGGCGGCGATATCTTCGTGCTGTACTACGAGGCGGCCACGCGTACGGTGCATTTCCTCAACGGCGCCGGCCGCGCCGGATCGCGCGCCTCGCTCGACGAGCTGGCACGCCGCGGGATGCACGGCCTGCCGACCGTCGGCGCGCCGACCGTGAGCGTGCCGGGCTGCGTGCGCGGCTGGGCGATGCTGCACGAACGCTTCGCCACTCGGCCACTCACCACGCTGCTGGCGCCGGCCATCCAGTACGCCGAGCGCGGGTATCCCGTGTCGCTGCTCACCAGCCAGGCCATCGCGGAGTTCGCGCCGCTCACCCCGGACGCGGAATGGCATCGCGTCTTCCGCCCGGCTGGGCGCGCGCCGATGCTCGGCGAGGTGCTCGTGCAGACGGACCTCGCGCGGACGCTGCGCGAGATCGCCAGCGAGGGCCCCGACGTCATGTACCGCGGCCGCGCCGGCCGCGCCATCGCCGACCGGATGGCCGCCGACGGCTTCATCACGCCCGAGGATCTGGCCGCGCATACCGGGGAGTGGGCGGCGCCGATCTCCACCACCTATCGCGGTCACGTCGTGTACGAGACGCCGCCGCCCACCCAGGGTCTGGCCGCGCTGCTGACCCTCAACATGCTCGAGCCCGAGCGCCTCAGTGACTACCGGCTGCACTCGGTCGAGCATCTCCATCTGCTGCTGGAGATCGTGAAGCTCGCGTACGCCGACCGCGACCGCTGGATCGGCGATCCGACGCACGCGCCGGTTCCGCTGCGCGAGCTGCTCAGCAAGGAGTACGCGGCGCGCCGGCGCCAGGCCTTCGATCCCGACAAGGCCGGCGCCTACAGCGCGGGCGATCCCGAGGGAGACACGACGGGCTTCGTCGTGGCCGACGCGGGGGGGAACGTGGCCAGCGTCATCCAGAGCCTGTTCAACGGCTTCGGCTCGGGCATCGTGGTGCCCGAGTGTGGCATCGTGCTCCAGAATCGTGGCCGCCACTTCCGGACGGAGCCCGGGCACCCGAGCGTGCTGGCGCCACGGAAGCGTCCGTTCCACACGCTCATGGCGTCGATCGTCACGCGCGAGGCGCGCCCTGTCCTCGCGCTGTCGACGATGGGCGGGAACGGACAGGCCATGTTCCACACGCAGATCCTGACGAACCTGCTCGACTACGGTCTCGATCCTCAAGAGGCGATCGAGCGCCCGCGCTTTCTGATCGGCGCGTTCCTGCCCGGTGAGCCGGACGACACGATTCACCTCGAGTCCCGGGTGGCGGCCGACGTGTTCGAGGGTCTCCGGGCGCGCGGTCACTCCGTCAAGTCGGGGCCGGAGTTCTTCATGAAGACCGGCCACGCCCATGCCATCGCGTTCCGCGGCGGAACGCTGCTCGGCGGCGCCGACCCCCGCGGCGACGGCGCCGCCCTCGGCTTCTGAGCGTGAGACGTCTCCTCGCCCTCGTCACCCTGCTCGCGGCCATGCCCTTGTCGACGGCCGCGGCCTCCGAGTGGGGAACGATCGTGCCGGGGACCACGACGATGGAGGCGGTGCGGACCCAGTACGGCGGGCCGACGAAAACGGAGACGCAGAAGACCGACAACTACGACACGGCCAGCTGGGTGTACGAGGGCGTTCAGGCGCCCGTCGGCCTGCTCCGCATGGTGGTGGATTTCGGGATCCTGCGAGCCGCCGGTTACCGGCGCGACGTTGTTCGCTCGTTCAGGATCGAGCCGAAGCCCGGCGTGTTCAATCGCAAGATCGTGCTCGCCGGCTGGGGTCCACCCGACCGCGTCGGACGCCAGGGGGAAACGGAGGTCTTCTACTACGCGGAGGGCCTGGTGGTGATGTTCGACAAGGAGGGCCTGCAGGCGCAGACGCTCGTCTTCACGCCGCCCCAGCCGACCGAGCCAGAGAAGCCGTCGCGCTGATGAAGCCGCGCACCGGGATCTCCAGCCAGTCCGGTCGGTTGTTCGCCTCGTACACGATCTCGTAGGCCGCCTTCTCCAGCTCGAGCACCGCCACCGCCTGCGCGAATACCGCCGCCGACGCGGGCACGAACGGCGCGCCGCTCGCGGCCGCCCGGTAGCCGTCCACGAACACCGTACGGGCATCGGCTTCCCAGTCACCGAGGCCCTGACCGGACCGTACCCTGGTGGCGGCCGCATAGGCGAAGCTCCGGAGCATGCCGGCGACGTCGCGGAGCGGTGTGTGCTTGCGCCGCCGCTCGGCAAGCGGGCGCAGCGGCTCGCCTTCGAAGTCGATCAGCATGAAGTCCTCGCCGTCGCGCAGGCACAGCGTCTGTCCGAGGTGGAAGTCGCCGTGGTGGCGGATCTTCACGGCGCCGAGCAGTCCGGCGAGCGCGGCCGCGGCGGCCGCCGGCGCGTCGGGCACGCCGCGCCCGGGGGCGGCGGCGCGCGCGGCCGCGATCTGGCCGTCGACGGCCGCGGACCACGCCGCGACGTCGTCGCGGCCGATCGGCTCGGCGCGGAAGGCCGGGTCGGAGGTCGGCGTGGCCAGTGCGAGATGCAGCTCGCCGGTGCGCCGGCCGAGCCGACGGAGCGCGTCGAGGGCGCCGTCGCCGGCGGCCAGGCGGGCGAGCAGCCACTCCCAGCCGTCCCGGCCGCCGGTGACGAGCTCCTGGGCCACGGCCAGCGTCGACGCGGTGTCCGTGCGCTCGACGTACTCGAGCGCGCCGGCCAGGCGCGGCGTGTTGGCGAACGTCGTGTGCTCGGTCAGGAAGCGCGTGATCTCGAGCTCCGGGTTCTCGCCCGCGGTCAGCCTGCGGAAGTGCTTCACGATCACCCCGCCGTCGAACACCACCGAGGTGTTGCTCTGCTCGCCGCCGACGCGACGGACCTCACCCTCGCCCGCGAGCCCGGCCGGGAAGGCTCGCGAGCGATGACCGCGCAGCTTCCCACGCTCGCCGCGTAGCTCGCGCTCCTCAGCGATGAGGCGGAGGACGCCCCGGCAGAAGCCGGGGTCGTCGAAGGCGTCGACGAGGCCGGCGTCGTCGGCGCGCGCGATCACGTAGCGGTCGGCACCACCGTCGTCGAGCGCGACGCGCACGAGACATATCTCGCCACGCTCGATTGGAATGCGATCCTCGATCACCGCGTCCACGATGCGGCGCGTCTTGGCGGCGAACCAGCGCTGACGCGCCAGCCAGTCGATGGTCGCCGGGTCGAGACGCGGGGACAACGGTCAGATCGCCGTGTCTTCGATGCCGTATCGAGCCGGACGACGCTCACCCCGCTCGAGCCGGAACCAGCAGAAGGCGTGGGGGCCGAGACTCAGGAAGTACGGCGCCCGCCCGATGACCGGGAAACGCTCGCCACCCAGCATCTCCACCGGCGCCGCTCCCTCGTACGCGCTCAGCGGAAGCTCGATCGGCTGGGCCCGCCCGCTCAGGTTGGCCACGACGAGCAGCGTCTCGTCGGCGTGGCGCCGGAGGAACGCGAGGACGGACTGGTTGCGAGGCCGGAGGAACTCGATGTCCCCGCTTCCGAAGGCGGCCGAGCGCTTGCGGGTGGCGATCAGATGCTTCATGGTCGCCAGGAGCGAGCCCGGCTGCTTCTCCTGCGCCGCCACGTTCACCGCCTGGTAGCTGTAGACGGGATCCGTGATGACGGGAAGATAGAGCTGCGCCGGGTCCGCGGTGGAGAAGCCGGCATTGCGGTCGGCCGTCCACTGCATCGGCGTGCGGACCCCGTTGCGGTCGCCGAGATGGACGTTGTCGCCCATGCCGATCTCGTCGCCGTAATAGATGATGGGACTGCCGGGCAGCGTGAGCAGCAGGCAATTCAGCAGCTCGATGCGCCGGCGATCGTTGTCCATCAGCGACGCCAGCCGCCGGCGGATGCCGAGATTGAGCTTCATGGCGGGCTCGCTGGCGTACGCGAAGTACATGTAGTCGCGCTCTTCGTGCGTCACCATCTCGAGGGTGAGCTCGTCGTGGTTGCGCAGGAACACGCACCACTGGCAGGCCGGCGGGATCGACGGCGTGTGGGTGAAGATGTCCGTGATCGGGAGTCGGTCCTCACGGCGAACGGCCATGTAGAGGCGCGGCATGAGCGGAAAGTGGAAGGCCATGTGGAACTCGTCGCCGCTGCCGAAATACGGCCGGACGTCCTCCGGCCACTGATTGGCTTCGGCGAGCAGGATCCGATCGCCGCCGTACTCTCGGTCGAGGACGCGCCTGAGCTCCTTGCAGATGGCGTGCGTCTCCGGCAGGTTCTCGCCGTTGGTGCCCTCGCGCTCGATGAGGTACGGTACCGCGTCGCAGCGGAAGCCGTCGAGGCCACGATCGAGCCAGAACCGCATGACGTCGAGCATGGCCGACCGCACGGCCGCGTTGTCGTAGTTCAGATCCGGCTGGTGGCTGAAGAAGCGGTGCCAGTAGTACTGCTTGGCCGCAGGATCCCACGTCCAGTTGGATTTCTCGGTGTCGGTGAAGATGATGCGGGCGTCGCGGTAGCGCTGATCGGTCGGGCTCCACACGTAGTAGTCGCGGTACGGCGAGGCCGGATCCGAGCGCGCCGCCTGGAACCAGGGATGCTGGTCCGACGTGTGATTCATCACGAGATCGGCGATGACGCGCAGGCCGCGATCGTGCGCGGCGTCCAGGAACTTCTGGAAGTCCTCGACGCTGCCGTAGGCGGGATGGATGCCGTAGAAATCCGCGATATCGTAGCCGTCGTCGCGCAGCGGCGAGGGGTACATCGGCAGGATCCACAAGCAGTCGACGCCCAGGTCGCGCACGTAGTCGAGCTTGCCGGTCAGCCCCGCGAAATCGCCCACGCCGTTGCCGTCCCCATCCATGAACGCCTTGACGTGCACCTCGTAGAAGACGGCGTTCTTGTACCAGGTCATCACGGCACCAGGTGAAAGATCTGGGCGGGCTCTTGCTGCGGGTCCAGCTCGACGTAGCCGCGCGGGCCGCGCCAGTCGTAGGTGACGCCGGTCAGCAATTCGCGCATGCGGTAGGGCCGATCGGGAGCGAGCCCGATGGTAGCGAGCGGCACCTCGACGGTGCTGCTGTGGGTTTGAAAGGGATCGAGGTTGACCGCCACGAACACGCAGTCGTCGCCGGCCGCCTTGCCGTACCAGAGAATGTTCGCATCGTCGGCGCCGTAGAACCGGAGGTTGTCGTAGCGCTGGAGCGCCCGGTGCTCGCGACGGATGCGATTCAGACGGGCAAGATAGTCGGTGAGGTTGCCGGGCGCATCGAAGTCGCGCGGCTTCACCTCGTACTTCTCCGAGTCGCGATACTCCTCCGAGCCGGGCGCGAACGGCACGTTCTCGCAGAGCTCGTAGCCGCTGTAGAGCCCATAGACCGACGAGAGCGTGGCGGCCATGACGACGCGGAACTTGAAGGCGGGGCGGCCGCCCTTCTGCAGCGTCTCGTGGAGGATGTCCGGCGTATTGGGCCAGAGGTTGCCGCGGAAATAGTCGGACACGGGCGGCGACGTGATCTCGGTGAAATAGTCGATGAGCTCCTGCTTGTGATTGCGCCACGTGAAGTACGTGTAGGACTGCGTGAACCCGCTCTTGGCGAGCGCCTTCATCATCTTCGGGCGCGTGAACGCCTCGGCGAGAAAGATGACCTCGGGGTGCGCGATCTGGATCGTCCGGATGAGCCATTCCCAGAACCGGACGGGCTTGGTGTGCGGATTGTCGACGCGGAAGGTGGTGACGCCGTGGGCGATCCAGAATTCGATCACCCGTTTCATCTCCTGCCACAGCGGCCCGGGATCGTCGCCGGCGAAGTTCACCGGATAGACGTCCTGGTATTTCTTCGGTGGGTTCTCCGCGTACTTGATGGTGCCGTCCGGTCGGTGGAAGAACCACTCCGGATGCTCGCGCACCCACGGGTGGTCGGGCGAGGCCTGGATGGCGAAATCGAGCGCGACCTCCAGGCCGCGCCGTGCCGCCGCCGCCACGAATCGGTCGAAATCCTCGAGGGTGCCGAGCTCGGGATGGACGGCGTCGTGTCCGCCCTCGGGTCCCCCGATCGCCCAGGGGCTGCCCGGCTCCCCGGGCGCCGCGCTGAGGGAGTTGTTCCGCCCCTTCCGGTGGCTGCGCCCGATCGGATGGATTGGCGGCAAGTACACGACGTCGAAGTTCATGGCGGCGGCGCGCTCGAGCTGCGCCTCGGCGTCTTTGAAGGTGCCATGGCGTCCGCCGGCGCCGCACGAGCGCGGGAAGAACTCGTACCAGGCTGCGAACCGGGCGCGCTCGCGATCCGCCACCACCTCGAGCTCGCGTGCCGCCCGCGTGGCGGCCGTCCGGTCGAGAGCGGCGTCCATGAGCTGCAGCAGGCGCGTGTCGCGGGCGATGGCGACCGCGTCGGTCTGCGCGGTCGCCTCCTCCAGGCGGCGGACGTACGTCTCGAGCGCCGTCCGCGGCTCGCCACGGGCGCGCCGCGCCGCCGCCCGCACCAGCTCGGCGCCTTCCTGCAGCTCGCTCGCCACGTCCTGCTGGGCGTCCACCCGCTTGTCGAGATCCACCAGCCACGAGCGGAACGGATCGGACAGCGCTTCCAGCGTGTACACGTAGCGGGCGTTGGCCTCCAGCGTGAAGGCGCCGGCCCAGCGATCGTTGTCCACGTGACGCATCGGGACGTCGTGCCACGCGCGCTCGTCGACGCGGCGGTAGAGCAGGAACGCGACGAGCACGTCGTGGCCTTCCTTGAAGATGTCGGCGGTGACCTCGAGCACGGCGCCCACCTCGCGCTTGAGCGGATAGCGTCCACCATCGACGGTGGGTCCGATGTTCTCGATGACGACCGTGCGCTTGAGCTCGGCCGCCGGCGGTAGATCCCCACGGGCGTCGGCCGTCTTCCGCTGCGGAGTCGGGCGCCGAATTCTTGCGGTGGCCATCAGCGCCAGTGTTCCACGAGATACGGCTTCTGTCGCTCGAACGACACCGCCACCATCTCGAGGATGTGCTCGGTGGCCTCGGCGCTCGCCCGGCGCGTTGCGGTGATGTAGGCGGCCGTGCGGCCCAGGTACAGCGGCACCAGCGAGCGCAGGAGATGCTCGCGGTGGACGACGCTGTAATGATGGCCGAGGGCGAAGTCGTAGACGACGCGGGCCCACAGCTCGTCGGGGAAACGAAATCGTTCGGGATCGTCGCTGTCGAGAGCGAGCACCTCGCCGAGCGTCTCCGGCGCGAGGATGAGCTCCCAGATGGAGGTGAGATCGCGCGCGCCGAGCCGGAACGCCTCGAGGAGGCCGTGGACGTCGATGGCCATCGGCTCGATCGACACGGAGCGCGCCTGGCCGACGCTGGGGATCGCCTCGCTGTCGCGCACCTCGAGCCAGAGATCCTGATGCCGGTCCATGACGGTGAAGGCGGCGCCGAGCGTGCCGGCGATCATCGCGGGCAGATCGGTCGTCCGGGTTCGCGATCGCACAACGTAGCGCCCGAGCCACGCTTCCCAGACGGAGAACCCATCGGCGATCGCCGCGCCGGTGATCCACAGGTCACTCACGTCCGGTCCTCTCCAGTCCCACTTGGGATGCAGCAGCAGGTGGTCGATCAGCCGCGCGGAGAGCGCCTGCTGACCGCCGTACGGCTGATGGATCCGCCGCCCGTAGAGCGCGCGGAGCAGCGGCGCCAGCACGAGGCGCGTCACGGTGCCTTCCCAGCGATGCCGCGTGTAGGCCGGGCACACGAAGTCGGCCTTGTCGCGCAGGATCGGGCGCGCGAGCTCACCGACCCAGTCCGGCGTTGCCGACACCGCGTCGGCTTCGAGGACGACGAGCGCGCGCACGTGGAGGTTCCGCGCCGCCGTGAAGACCGCGCGCAGGCCCTCGCCGCGGCCGGGCACGCCGTGGAATGGCACGGCGACGCGCTCCCCCGGTGGAGGCTCGTAGGACATGGCGACCACGGGAAGGCCGGTGGACTGGACCAGCGTCGCGCTCGCGTCGGATGAGCCGGCGTCGGCGGCGATCAGCGTGGCGCTCAGCTCGGGGAAGTGCTGCGCCACGCCCTCGGCGGCGGCCGTGACCACGCCCTTGACGGTATCGGCGTTGTTGTAGGTGACGACGGCGATGGCGAGGTCCGTCGCCGGCGGCGCCGCGCCCGCCTCCACGCTCATGAAGCGAGATGGATGAGGAGCGCCATGTAGTCCACGAGGTGGCGCGTGATCAGGAACGACCGGCGCACGTGCTCGCGGCCGGCGGCGCCCATCCGGGCGATCAGCTCGCGGTTGTTCAGCAGATGGCGCAGGCGGAAGGCAGCGCCCTCCACGGAGTGCACGGTGTAGCCGGTGACGTCGTAGACGATCTGGTGCGCGAGTCCGCCCACGAAGCCGCCGATCACCGGCTTGCCCTTCCACATCGCCTCCGCGGCCCCGAGACCGAACGCCGCGCGCACGGACTTCTGCAGCACGATGGTGGCGGCCCGCTGGAGCGCATTGATCTGCAGATGGGCGTCCGGTGGCAGCTCGCGCACGAGGATGTCGGGATCGCGATGCGCCGCGTCACGCAGCTCGTCGAGCACGCTCGGGCTCTCGGGATCGACGCCGGCGGTACCGGCCAGCACGAGGCGGACGTCGTAGTGCTTCTTCACCAGCCGATAGGCGTTGACGACGCCGAGCGGATCGTCGGCCCCGTTGAAGGCGCCGACCTGGAGCAGAAACGGCTTGTCCTGGGCGATGCCGAGCGTGCCGAGGATGGTCGCGATCTCGCGCGGGCTCAGATCACGGTTCTTCTCGGAGAGCGGGTCGATCGACGGGTGGATGATGTACTTCGGGACGCCGAGGCGGCGCGCGAAGGCGGGCAGCGAGAAGATCGCCGCGTCGTACTGGTTGACGAAGGGGCGCAGAAAGCTCCAGGCCCGACGCTGGGGGCGGGAGCAGTCGAAGTGGCAGCGCCAGACCCAGCGCCCGCCGGCCGGACGCTGCGACACGAGCGTGGCCGGCTGAACGTCGTGCACCAGGACGAGATCGGCCTCGAGGCTGAGCTTCTTGGCGTTCACGCGATTCATCTCGACGAAGTGATCCAGCGCCTCGTCGGTGAGTACGCGCTCGGGGCCGCGCAAGGCCGCTTCCAGCGTCGTGCTCGTCGCATAGAAGGCGGGATCGCCGCCGGTGATCTCCCACACCGCGTCGATGCCGAGGTCGCTCATGATCGGCACCAGCGTCTGGAGGATCTCCGCCGGGCCGCCGCCGAAGCGGCCGCCGCTCAGGTGGAGCAACCGGCGCCCGCGGACCCGCTCGCTGAGGGTCATGATGATGTCGATGACGCCCGGAGGGGCGACCCGGCGGTAGTCCTCGACGCCGTTCATGCCGCGCTTCCTTCGAGGGCGCTGTCGACCAGGGTCAGTACGCGCGCGCGCACCTTCTCGAGATTCGTCATGTAGGTGTCGATTCGCTCGATCTTGTCCGCGAGCTCAGGCATCTCGAGGGACAAGCGGATCCACTCAGCGAAGTCGCCCGCGCGCCGCCCCAGCCGCGCGCGCGCCTCCACCATGTGCATGTAGATGGCGCTGGCGTCCACCGCGGCGAGCCCGGCGCGAAATTCCGCGAGCGTCTCCGCCCCCGGACCGAGGGCGACCTCGACGATGTGCGACTGCTGGAAGAAGAACACCTCACCCAGCTCCACGCGCGGCACGCTCGACAGGCGCATCAGGTGGTCGTGGATGACGGAGGCGAGCTCCTCGCGAAGATCTTCGAGCGTCGCGAACTCGAACGGGTTCACGACGGCCAGTCGCTCCGCGAGCACCTGGTCGCGTAGATGGGCGGCCACCCAGGCGGCGAAATCGTTGCCATAGGCGGTGGTGATCGGACGATGCCGAAGGAAGTAGCCGTGGGTGTGATAAAACACCGAGCCGGCCGGCACCTCCTCCAACCGTTCCAGCAGCTCACGCTCGTCGGTCGCCCGATGGTCGAGCGCCTGCCGCAGCTCCACGCAGCCGGTGAACACGAACGGGTGCTTGGCGCGTCGGCTCACCCGGCCCTCCGTGCGAGCAACGCCACCGGGAAGCGGGCGAGCACGCGGCCAAGCGGCAGGGTGGCGCCCTCGAGCGCCTCGCCGGTGAGGACGTTGGTGAGCTGACCGCCGAGCTCGGCCGGGACGTCGACCGTGGTATCGCCCCAGGACTCGTCGCCGAGCGGAGCGGCGCCGCGGCCGCGGCGGGCGAGCAGGCGCGGCACCACCGTGACCACGGCCGCGTCCTCGCCCACCCGCGCGAACGCGCACACGTGCTCGGCGAGCGCGCCGCGGGCTTCGAGCGGGCGATAGCCTCCGGCGGCGAACAGGGCGGGGCGGGCGCGCCGGAGGGCGAGCGCCTCCCGCACCACGAACAGCTTCACCCGTGCGTCGTCCTTCCGGCGCCACAGCTCGTGGGCGAGCGCGGCACGATCGGACGTCGTGGCCAGCGCGTGCTCGAGCTCGTCGAGCAGTCGCCGGCGGAGCTTCCAGTCCACCGGCCGGCGGTTGTCGGGGTCGACGAGGCTCAGATCCCACAGCTCGGTCCCCTGATAGAAGTCGGGGACACCGGGTGCGGTGATCTTGATCAGCGTCTGCGCCAGGGAGTTGAGCGCGCCGAACTCGGCGATCCGCGCCTGGAATGGGATCAAGTCGTCGAGAAACGCCGCCGCACGCTGCCGGTCGAGGATCGCCTCCGCGAAGCGCGTGAGGGCTTCGTCGTACTTCGCGTTCGGATTGATCCAGCTCGTGTGCGACTTCGCCTCGCGGACCGCCTTCACCAGATAGGCGGTGAGCCGCTCGGCGTCGATGGGCCAGGCGCCCACCAGCGTCTGGTAGATCAGGTACTCGGTGTTCGCGCCCGGCACGGTGGCGCCGTCGACGTTGCTCCGGTGCCGGCGGTTGAGCCGCTGCCAGACGGCGAGGCGGCGGCGCCACTCGTCGGGGATCTCGGACAGCACGTTGATGCGCGCGCGGACGTCCTCGCCGCGCTTGGTGTCGTGCGTGGCCGTCGCGGAGAGCGCGTGCGGTGATCGCCGCAGGCGCGCGCTGTTCTCGGCATGGAACTCGGCGAGGCTCACCCCGAAGCGGCTGGGGTCACCGCCGACCTCGTTCAGCGAGACGAGCCGGTTGAACCGGTACAGCGCGGTGTCCTCGAAGCCCTTGGCGGTGACGGGCCCGGTGATCTGCTGGAAGCGCATCACGAAGTCGAGACGCTCGCGGATATCGGCCTCGGTGGCCCAGTCCGGCGATTCGAGGGTGAGCACGCGCTGGAGCCAGTCGTAGACGGTCGCATCCGTCGTCGCACGCCGGCGGGCATGCGCGGTGGCGCGCGCGATGTACTCGCGATCGCGCGGGCTGACTCGCCCGTCGACGTACGTGCGGTAGACCGGGAAGCCCACGATGGTCTCCCGCAGCGCGCGCGTGAGGCTGCCCAGCGTGAAGTCTCGCGAGGAGCGATGCTTCTCGGAGATGGTGTTGAGGCGGTGGCCGAGGACGTTGAGCTCGGAGGCCATCGACGTCTCGGTGATGAGCCGCTTGCACTCGTGCACGATCTCGCTGAACGACGGGCGGGTCTTGATCAAGCGCAGATAGATCTGGTCCATGGCGCGCGCGTGCGCCCGGTCGACGAAGATTCCGTTCAGCAGGTTCAAGAACTCGTAGCCCGTCGTTCCCGCGGTCTCCCAGGAGTCCGGCAGCTGCTCGCCGGGCGCGAGGATCTTCTCGGCCACCACGTAGAAGTCCCCGCCCGCTCCGCGCTGCAGCCGCCGAAAATACTCCGCGGGGTCGTACAGCCCGTCCGGATGGTCGATGCGTAGCCCGGTGATCGTGCCCTCGCGGACGAGGCGGAACAGGAGGCGGTGCGCCGCCTCGAAGACCTCGGGATCCTCCATACGGATGGCGGCGAGATCGTTGATGTCGAAGAAGCGCCGGTAGTTGATCTCCTCACCGGCGACGCGCCAGTACGCCACCCGGTAGGCCTGCTCGGCCAGGAGCTCGTCGAGGAGATCCATGGTGCGCGGCTCACCCGGCGTCCCGTTGAAGATCTCGACGTTCTCCGCGACGAACTTGCGCACCGGCGCCGACTCCGCCAGCAGGGCGAGCAGCTTCTCGCGGCCGATCTCCTTTTCCCGCCGTCGCGCGGCCAGCCGCTCGGGATCCCTCTCGGTCGGCGGCGGCAGGGTGGCGAACCACGTGATGAGCGATTTGAGGCGCACGACGTCCGGATGCTCGCCGCCGAGGCGCTCCGACAGCGTCTCGATCCGATGCCCGAGGATGCGACCGTAGGAGCGCGGCGAGATGGGCAGGACGGTCTCGTAGTACCGCACGACGAACCGGCCATCGTCCAGCGACAGCGTGAGCTCGCCCTTGTCCAGCACGACGCCGTACTGCTCGCCGAGGATCGGCAGCAGCACCTTGTCGGCGAGCTCCGATTTCACCGGCCGCCAGTCGATGTCGAAGTACGACGCGTAGGAGGACGCCGCGCCGTTCTCGAGCACGTCGAACCACCAGGCGTTTCGGTTCTGCGCGATGCCCATGTGATTCGGCACCACGTCCACGAGCAACCCCATCTGGCGCTCGCGCAGCGCCGCCGCGAACCGCGCGAACGCCGCGTCTCCACCCAGCTCCTCACGGAGCCGATTGTGGTCGCTGACGTCATAACCGTGCGAGCCGCGGCTGGCCGTCTCGAGGAAGGGCGAGGTGTAGCAGTCGCTCACGCCGAGCGCCTGCAGATAGTCGAGCAGGGCGGCGGCGTCGTCGAAGGTGAGGCCCGGCCCGAGCTGCAGCCGGTACGTCGCGCGCGGCGCGCGCATCAGGCGGCGGCCTCGGGGATCAGGTGAAAGCCGAGCGCGTCGCCCAGCGGGGCCAGCACGGCGTGCGCGCCCGCCTGCCGCGCCCAGGTGGCGAAGAACAGGTTCTGCGCCGCCCAGCGGCCATAACGAATGCCGAGGCGCTCCGCGCCTTCGATGAGCGCCAGCGCCTCGGCAACGCGGCCGGGCGTGGGGCTGTCGTCGACGGCGGCGAGCGTCCGGCACACGAGCCGGATGCCCAGGGGGCGGCCGGCCTCGAGGTCGAGGGTGAGGCCGAGCGCCGTGGCCTCCCCGGCCAGCTCGAACATCCGGTCCGGCAGCGCGCGCTCGCCCTGCGCCTCGACCCTGGCGAGGTCCGTCAGGATCTGCTGCCCGAGCACGTGCCGCGCGACGAGCCGCAGCACCTCGGGGATGGGCGCGTCGGCCTGGCGCAGATAATGGACGAGCTTCCGGTTCTCCTCCCACATCTGCCGGTACGCCTCCTCGTGCCGCTGCAGGGTGGCCCGCGTCACGCTGGCCAGCACCCGGCGACGCTCGTCGAGGAAGAGATCCGTCAGCGAGAAGCTGCCGCCGGGAAACGACTCGTCCATGGCGCGGACGACGTCGGCGACGGTGCCACGATCGTAGCGGCGTAGCAGGTCCTCCTTGATGGCCGCATACACCGCCGCGTCTTCCCACGCCCGCACGCCGCACACGAAATCGTGGCCGCCGAAGTGCAGGACTGCGTACACCGCGTCGCGCACCTCGCCGGTGATCGTGGAGCTGACACGGGCGTGGCCAAGGCGGAACGCCGTACCGCCGGAGCTTTGGCCGGCTTCGTCGAGTCGCCGCACGCGGTAGGCGTGGACGGTGGCCTCCTCGGGCCAGGCCTCCAGCAAGCCGATGATCGCGTAGTGCGCGACCACGCGGCGCAGATCGACGACCGCCGGCCGGATGAGCCGCGCCCATACCACGCCGCCGTTCCGGAACGCCGGAATGTTGCTGGGGGCCTCCGCGAGCCGCCGCGCCATCTCGGCCTCCAGACGGGGGCCACCGAGGTCGGCCAGATACTGGATGGCGATCGCCGCATACCTCAAGATCTGCACGGGCTCGATCGAGGAGACCTCGTCGAAGAACCAGCCGCACGACGTGTACATGAGCAGCCGGTTGCGCTCCATTTCGAGCAGGCGCCGCACCTCGAGGCGCGCGGCGGCGTCCAGGGCGACTCGCTGATGGCGCGCGAAGAAGGCCTCGAGCCTCTCGGCGCTCCGATCGAGGACGACGTCGACGTACTGATCACGCGCCAGCCACGGGTCCTTCAGCCAGGCCGAGGCCCGGCTCTCGTAGAAGGCGTCGATCTCTTCCCGCAGCCAGTCGAGGCTCGCCCGGAGCGGCGCCCGCCACCGCTGGTGCCAGTCGCCGCGGATGCGGCACCCGCAGTCACTGCGCCAGCGGTCCACGCCATGCGCGCAGCTCCACGAGGTCGCCTCGCGGATCTCGACGTCGTGGGTGGGCGGGTTCGCCGCCAGAAACGCCCCGTAGTTGGTGAGGGTCGCCGTCTGCCCGGCCTCGAGCTGCCGGACGGCGGCCGCCAGCGCCATCTCGCCGAAGCGGCGATGGTGGCCGTACGACTCGCCGTCGGTCGCGACGTGGACGAGCTGCGGACCTTCACGCTTGTCGGAGAAGGCCGCCTGCAGGCCGGCCACGAAGCGCTCGCCCCGATCGAGGAGATCGTCGAAGGCGATCGCGCGCGAGACCGGGCCGTCGTAGAAGAACAGCGCGAGATCGCGGCCGCCCGGCCCGCGCCAGCGATATGCCTGGGTAGGATCGATCCCGCCCGCGATCTCTTCCCACGAGCCGTCGCCCTGCCGGATGCGCGCCGCCTGCGAAGGCGCGAGGATGGTGTACTTCACTCCGGCCTCGGCCAGCACCTCGAGCGTCTCGCTGTCGACGGCGGTCTCCGGCAGCCACATGCCCTCGGGCTCGCGCCCGAACCGCGCGCGAAAATCGGCGAGGCCCCAGGCCACCTGCGTCACCTTGTCGCGCCGCGTGGCCAGCGGCATGATCATGTGGTTGTAGACCTGCGCCAGCGCGTTGCCGTGGCCGTCGCGGGCGCGCACGCTCGCGCGATCGGCCTCGACGATCTTCCGATAGACGTCGGGTGCCTCGCGCTCGAGCCACGCGCAGAGGGTGGGACCGACGTTGAACGAGATCTTCTCGAAGTTGTCGACCACGTCGAGGATGCGGTTGGCATGATCGACCCGCCGCGCCGCCGTGTTCGGCGCGTAGCACTCGGCGGTGATGCGCTCGTTCCAGTCGTGAAAGGGCGCCGCCGAGTCCTGGACTTCCACCGCCTCCAGCCACGGATTCTCGCGCGGCGGCTGGTAGAAGTGGCCGTGGATCGTGACGAAACGACCGGGCGACACGGAGGACGCCTAGAACTCCTCGAGGCCGGACAGAAACTCGCGGCGACCGCCGCGCGGAACGACCACGAGGCCCGAGGGATCGACGAAGTGGTGCCGCCGGTCCACCGCCGGATCGACACCGATCTCGCTATCGGCCGGAATGATGTTGAAGCGATCGACGATGACGCGGCGGAGGCGGGCGCCCTTGCCGACAGTGGTGTGGTCCATGACGATCGAATCCTCGATGACCGCCCCCTCGTTGATCCACACCGAGCGCCCCACGATCGAGTTCCGGATGGCGGCCCGCTTCACGAGCGAGGATTCCCCGACGTGCGCATTGTCCACGTCGCTCCCGATGAATCGCGCCGGCGGTCCCGAATGCTGGCCGGTGCGGATGGGCCAGTAGCGGTTGTCGAGGTCGAAGCGCGGCGATTCTCCGAGCAGGTCCATGTGGGCCTCCCAGTAGGCGCTGATCGTCCCCACGTCGCGCCAGTAGCCCTGCTCCTCGTACGGCTTCACGCCTGGAACTTCGTTGCTCTGGAAATCGTAGGCATACACGCGCCCGGTCGGCACCAGCTCGGGAATGATCGAGCGCCCGAAGTCGTGATCGGTCGAGCGGCGAGCGTCGGCGAGCAGCGCGTCCACCAGCGCCTGGCGCGTGAACAGGTAGTTGCCCATCGACACCAGCGCCCGCTCCGGATCGTTCGGGATCGCCGGCGGCTGCTTGGGCTTCTCCACGAAGTTCACGACCTTGCCGTGCGCGTCCACCGCAAGCACGCCGAACGAGCTCGCCTCCGCCCGCGCCACCGGCCGCGCGGCCACGGTGACGTCGGCGCCGGACTCCTGGTGGAACGCCAGCATCTGGTTCACGTCCATGCGGTAGATGTGGTCGGCGCCGAAGATGGCGACGATGTCCGGATTGAAGTCGTCGATGACGTTGAGGTTCTGCAGGACGGCGTCGGCGGTGCCGCGGAACCACGCCGGGCCGAACCGCATCTGCGGCGGCACCACGGTGACGAAGTAATCCGGGACGATACCGGTCGTGCGCCACGACAACCGCACGTGCTCGATCAGCGACTGCGACTTGTACTGCACGAGGATGTAGAGAGACAGCACGTCGGAGTTGACGAAGCTCGACAGCACGAAATCGACGATGCGATACCGCCCGGCGAACGGCACCGCCGGCTTCGAGCGATCGCGCGTCAGCGGATGCAGCCGCTCACCCTTGCCGCCGGCCATGATCATCGCGAGGACCCGTGCCCTGCGCTTCATGGGGTCATTCCTTGGGGGCGTCGGCCCAGCGAGGGTCCAGGTCGGGGAAGACGAAGTCTTCGCGCTCGAGGCGGCGGAGGGTGTTGGCGGCTTCGATGGAGAGTGGCTCACCGCTGCGCAGGGTGTTGGCCATTTCGGACAGGCGCTTGAACTCGGCGTAGTGCTCGGCCACCCGGCGCTCGGCGTAGTCGCGCGCCGCCTGCGTCGTGATCAGGAACTGCCAGTCCGAGGCCTGCAGGAGCAGCAGCTCGCGTGCCGCCTGGGCCAGCACGCGGACCAGCTCGGGATTGCCGTCGAGGCCACGGCGGAGGTGCTCCACCCACTCGGTCTCCGCGCTGTAGACGCGGTCCCACGTCCACTCGGTCTCCCGGTTGAGCCATACCCGATGGTCGCCGCCCTCGCCCCACGAGCCCTCCGGCAAGCTCAACGTCGCGCGCGGCGGCACGGCCACCAGCGATTCGCCGAGGGTCATCGGTGTCGCGTCGCTGGCGCTGAGTCCGCGGGCGACGTGCTCGAGCCAGGCCGGACCCTCGAACCACCAGTGACCGAACAGCTCCGAATCGTACGGCGAGCACACGAGCGCAGGTCCGCGCACGTCCGCCGAGGCGGCGATCATCGTCTCGTTCACGAGGCTGACGAAGTGACTCGCCTGCAACCCGATCTTCTCGGCGGCGATCTTCGGATCGTAGACGGCCTTGCTGCCGAGGTCGCCCTTGCCGTCGGTGATCCGCCAGAAGCGGAGACCGCCGGGGTGATGCTTCTTGTGGAATTCGAGATAGTGGAACTCGCCGGGATAGCCGTGGTCGCGGCTCCACACCTGCAGCGTTGTCCGCGGATCGCGGATGAACGCGATTGCGGAGCCGCTCCCGCCGCGCGAGGCGACACGATAGGGCAGGTACGGCGAGCGCGCCTCGTTCACGGGGATCGCCGGTGTCGGCTCCGCCGCCTCGCGCCGCGCCGGCACGTAGTCGCGGTAGAGAAAGACCGGCTGCCCCGCCGCCACCAGGTGGGAGTCGGCGATGAAGTACTCGAGCCCGTGCTGGGCCAGCATCTCCTCGATGCCCGGTCGCACGCGACGCTCGCGGCCTCTGTTGCGGCCCGTCGGCGGCGTCCACTCGTAGCGCGGACGATATGCGCACTCCGGCAGCCAGATCCCGCGCGGCGCCACGCCGAAGTGGCGCTTGTGCGTCTCCACGGCGGTCTTCAGCTGGAGATGAATCGACTCGTCGCGGGACAGCAGCGGCAGGTAGCCGTGCGTGGCCGCGCACGTGATGATCTCGACATGGCCGCCGCGCTGCAGCTCGGCGAACGTGCCGGGGATGTCGCCGCCGATGCGACGATGAAGCTCCCACATCCGCTCGTAGAATTCCTCCCAGAAATCGGCCAGCCCCACCAGCTCGGCGGGCCCCGTCCTGGAGAATTGCGCGCGGCTCTCCGCGCACGCGCGCCGGACGTTCTCGTAATAGAACGAGAGCTCTTTCTGGAATTCCGGCGACGCGAGCTGCTCCGTGAGAATCGGCGACAGGTTGAGCGTCCACTTCGGCGAGATGCCATCGGCGACGAGATGGTGCGCGACCTCGAGCAACGGCAGATAGCATTCGAACGCCGCTTCGTTCAGCCAGTCGCTGCCGTGCGGCCAGCGGCCGTGATTGACCACCATCGGAAGATGGGTGTGAAGGACCAGAGCGAACGGATAGCCCATGTCGGCGAACACCTTTCAGCAAGAGCTGGGCCCAAACCAGCGACCAGGGTAATTGGACCGTATGAACCCACCGCGCGCAAGCCTTCATCTCGGCGCCAAGGTACGCGCGGACGGCATCGTCTTCCGCGTGTGGGCGCCGGCGTGTCGGACGGTCGACGTCATCGTCGACGGTCGCCGCCCGCTGGCGATGACACGGCAGCCCGATGGCACCTTCGAGGTGACCACACCTGGGCTTGCCGCCGGCGCGCGCTACCAGTACCGCCTCGATGGTGACCGTCACCGTCCCGATCCAGCCTCCCGGTATCAGCCCGACGGCGTGCACGGCCCCTCCGTCGCCGTCGATCCCGGATCGTTCACCTGGACGGATGAGGGATTCCGGGGTCGCAAGCTTGCCGACTACGTCCTCTACGAGCTCCACGTCGGCACGTTCACTCGCAGCGGGACGTTCGAGGCCGCCATCCCGCATCTCCCCCAGCTGGTCGAGCTCGGTGTCACCGCCGTGGAGCTCATGCCGGTGGCGGAGTTCCCCGGCTCACGGAACTGGGGCTATGACGGCGTTCACCTCTTCGCGCCGCAGTCGACGTATGGCGGGCCGCGCGGTCTCCGGCGTCTGGTCGACGCCTGCCACGCCCAGGGCCTCTCGGTTGTGCTGGACGTCGTCTACAACCACCTGGGTCCCGAGGGCAACTATCTCGGCGACTTCGGCCCGTACTTCACCGACCGGTATCAGACGCCATGGGGCGGGGCCATCGACTTCGATGGCCCGGAGAGCGCCGGCGTCCGGCGCCACTTCATCGAGAACGCCCGCGCCTGGGTCCGCGACTTCCACATCGACGGCCTCCGGCTGGATGCAATTCACTCGATCTTCGACGCCAGCCCGCGTCACATCCTGAGCGAGCTGGCGGAGGCGGCGCGGCAGGAGGCGCGGTCGCTGGACCGGCCGCTTCACATC
>Ga0075421_100002780_pt1 | contig 20918 bp, 20 predicted proteins | sample SoiMetdeltSBSDD5_FD_75292 | JGI IMG/M metagenome (GOLD analysis project Ga0075421, IMG submission 75292) | Bulk soil microbial communities from a Populus tree surrounding site in Tennessee, USA - Soil MetaG P. deltoides SBSDD5 | ecosystem: Environmental > Terrestrial > Soil > Tree plantation... | reverse complement strand
CGCATGATGCGGTTTTTATCAGGGCATATCTAGTATGACTGATGATCCAAACGATTTTGTGCCTAACTTTAGTTCACAGGATGATGAACACATTTTCGAATCGCCGGCAGGTGATTCCCCCGCTTCGTCACCTGCGCAGCTTGGGCACAGTAGCCAGCCTCCAGATGACGGGGTTGAAGTCAACATTTACTTCCCCCCTGAGGATGAGGATCCCCCTCAATCTTCCCTAGTGGAGGATGCTTCGACAGCCATCCATAAGGTAGTGCAATCCGAGGAGCCGCCAACTCGCCCCTCAATGCGTCCTATCGATCCTGTGGTCGAATCCGATGATGCGCTGCTTCCACCTGATACTTTGCTAGTTGAGCCTGATCGGCTTGTTCGTGATCAATCTCGAAATGATGACCGCAAACAGGCAGCTAGTTCTCGGCTAATGATTGTCATCTTGATCGGCATTGTTGTATTAGGTTGTTTCGCGCTGGTCGCGTTGTTTGTATGGGGCTATCAGACTCAGGCGCTACCACCTATTATTGCGAATCTGATTCCGGGTTATGGCGCAGTGCCGACTAGAGTTGCTGAAGGATCGGCTACTCCTATAAGTCAAGCTACGAAAACAGCAGGAGTATTAATTCAGCCGACTGCACGCCCAACAAACACCCCGGCGGTCGGAGTCACATCGCTGCCAACATCGACAGTTCAAAGGGCTGTGACAACCGTCCCCAAGAGTACGGCAACATCTCAACGCGCTTTACCGACAGCAACTTCATTTCGACCAACAGCTATCCCGCAGGTTACTTCGACCCATGTTCCACCAACGCAGCCGTCTGCACCTACGCCGATTGCAACTCTCAACGCTGTGACAGTTACTCCCGCATTGAGTATATTGGATAACAACCGGGTTTCGCAGAACGGTGTTCTAATGGTCTATGTTCCCGGCGGCACGTTTGCGATGGGCAGCACTGATCGCCCCGAAGAAAGCCCCCTCCACAATGTCACGCTAGGTCCTTACTATATTGATCAGTACGAGGTCACGAATGCGAGTTGGGCTACTTGCGTTGCCACCGAAGCCTGCCAGCCTCCGGGTGATACACGTGGTTACGATAGCAACCCGTACTATGGCGTTGATACTTTCCGTGACTACCCAGTCATCTATGTGAGTTGGTATAACGCCAACGCATACTGTCACTGGCGTGGGGCACGTCTGCCCACCGAAGCTGAGTGGGAGATGGCCGCTCGCTGGACTCCCACGACTGGTCAGACGACCACATACCCTTGGGGCAATGACTGGGATCATTCCCGGCTCAATTACTGTGATTCAAGCTGCCTGCTCGACGACCTGACTTTCAAGGACACAACCTACAATGATGGTTATCCACAAATGGCCCCTGATGGTAGCTTCCCCAATGGGGTAAGTCCGGTCGGTACATTCGACATGGCAGGTAATGTCGCGGAATGGGTAGCAGATTGGTACAGCGCCACATACTACAGCGTTTCTGCTTCTTCAAACCCGACTGGCCCCGCCGATGGAAGCTCTCGCGTTGTGCGTGGCGGCGGCTGGAGTCTTGATAGAATCTGGGCGCGCAGCACCGCCCGCTCTCACTTTGGCGGATTATCTCAAGTTGCCGGGATCGGCTTTCGCTGCGCGGTATCCGCCGATCAAATTCACCCGTAAAAGTTCTATGGCAAAGAAAGAAAAAACGCTCGCCATGCGCGTTCTTGATAGTCAAGACGTGCCTTATGAAGTAATTGAGTTTCCAGATACGGTCCACGATGCGGTCGAAGTTGCTCAGATTGCAGGTGTTCCACCGGAGAATGTTTACAAGACATTGGTAGTGGAAGCAGACGAACCAGGTTTCAAACCGATATTGATTATGATCGCCGCTAATAGCACACTCGATCTTAAGAAAGTGGCGAAGGTTGTCGGTGTGAAGAAGGCACATATGGCGCGTCACGCGGATGCTGAACGCATGACAGGCTTAAAGACAGGCGGCATCTCGACTCTAGCTGTGTTAAACAAGGGGTTTGCTGTCTATATCGATGAGTGGGTTGATCTTCTCGACTTTGTGCTGGTAAGCGCAGGTCAGAGAGGAATCAACCTGCGGCTGTCACCTGCTGATCTGGTTCGTGTCACCGGGGCGCAGATTGTTGATGTCTCGGAGTAGCACTATTCAAGTATCAAAACGAACTCTCAGCCTGATTGCCATGATAGTTTTCTTCATTGGGGCGTTGGGCTTTGGCTACCAAACCTACCGCCGATTAAGTCTTCCCATCCAGTTAATCCAGCGTGCAGTAACCGTGGATGGCAATATCACTGAGAAGCTGGTTCAGTCACAGCGCATATCGCTACTGCCTGTTAATGTTCCTGCTTATGTGGTGCGCTATACATTTCCGAATTTGCAGGGGCAAATGCGGACTGGTGAGCAAATTGTCACCCGCCCATATTTCGATGCGCTAGGTGGGCAGGGCGCGCCTGCGACAATTAATATCTATCCTGAGGATAATTCGATCAACGCCATCGACCCTCGCCTTACCTTCCCCGCCGCTTCTGGTGTCTATTTCACTAATGCAATCATCTGTCTGATAACTGCCTATTTGATTTTACTTTTCGGAGTAATGGAGAAGCGCAGTTCGAAGAGGTGAACCAATAACCCATCGCTTCAAGTTAGCTGAATCCTCGATCCTGCCACGCGGCATAAAGCGCGATGCTTCCTGCTGTCGATGCGTTCAAACTCTCTACTTTTCCGCGCATCGGCAGGCTGATGATGAAGTCGCAGTTTTCCCGAACAAGCCGTCGCAGCCCGCTTCCCTCGCTGCCAACGACTAAGCCGAGCGCTCCTTTGAGATTGGCCTTGTCATAGCGGACTGAGTCCTCACCTGTATCTAATCCCGCAATCCACACATCCGCCTCCTTCAGTAATTTTATAGTGCTCACAAGATTGATGACTTGCGCCACATAGAGGTGTTCTACCGCACCCGATGACGCACTCACCGCACTAGGAGTAACTTCGGCGGCGCGCCTTTCCTGCAAGATCACGCCATGTACGGCGACCGCTTCTGCCGTTCGAAGGAGAGTTCCGACGTTCTGTACATCCTGAATGGAATCGAGCAGCAAGAGCAGTGGCGGTTCACTGCACTCCTGTGCTAATTGGAGAATATCTTCGAGGGAAACATAAGGATACTCGCCTACTTCCAGCACAACCCCTTGATGGTTTGCGCCACGAGTCTGTTCATCCAACCAGTTGCGGCGAGTAGTCTCGATCTGCACACCAATCTTACGCGCTAGCGCCGAAATTTCTGTTAATGACTGCGACTCTCCGGGATCACCGCCGAAGATTACCCGCTTGAAATTTCGCCGCCCTGCCCTCAGTGATTCAAGAACTGGTCGCCGCCCGTACAAGAATTCGCGTCCCACTTGTATTACCCCGGAATCGCAAGGGCGAGAGACTTGTCACCCTCGCCCTTCAAAATCAGGCGAACTTATAGATTGTCCCATCCGCACGATCTTCTAGGAGGATTCCCATCTGAGCAAGCTGGCTGCGGATCGCATCTCCCTGCGCAAAGTTCTTATTCGCACGGGATTCTGCCCGCATTTGAATCAGTAGCTTGATCACCCCATCAAGTCTCTCTGCATCTGCTCCTTCAGCGCCAAGCTGATCAGGGATAATGCCGAGTACATTTCCGCCCAACTCGCGATAAAGGTCATCAATCTTCTTCAAGATATTGTGTCCGACTTCTTCCTCGCCATTCAGCAGTGTATTGACCTCGCGTGTCAGCAATTGCAACTCGGCAATGGCTTGGGGCGCATTGAAATCATCATCCATCTTCTCGATGAACTTGGAGCGGTGTTCATTGAGAACGGTCTCGAATCCGGAAGCAGCATCGTTATCGGGAGCGTTTTGCAATGCATACCGCGCAAGCTGGACTGCATTCATTAGACGCTCCCATCCTCCTTCTGCTGCCTCTAGTGCCTCGTTACTAAAATCAATTGGACTTGCGTAGTCGCTGGTCAGAATGAACATGCGCAGAACTTCGGGGCGCACAGGCTTGATCTTATCGGTCGGTTCTTTGCCGAGTGCTTCTTTAATCGTGATGAAGTTGCCGAGCGACTTGCTCATCTTCACACCGTTGATTGTCAGCGATCCCGTTAGCAGCCAATATCGTGCGAATGGCTTCCCTGTCCACGCCTCGGATTGTGCGATCTCGCATTCATTGTGTGGGAACTGGTTTTCCAGCCCGCCGCCATGAATATCGAATGTTTCCCCTAAATACTTGGTTGCCATCGCCGTGCACTCGATATGCCAACCGGGGAAGCCGATTCCCCAGGGACTATTCCACTTCATGAGGTGTTCAGGTTCAGCATGACGCCACAGAGCAAAGTCGCCGGGGTGACGTTTCTCTGATCCGGCAATTTCTCGTTCGCTCTGAGACTCTTCAACCGTGCGCCCCGAAAGTTTGCCATACTCTGGAAACTTTGTTACGTCGAAATAGACATCGCCTTCCGGGGTGGCATAGGCATATCCCTTCTCAATCAACGCCTGTGTAATTTCGATCTGTTCTGGCACATGCCCGCTTGCGCGTGGCGATATATCGGGGCGAACTATGCCCAGCGAATCCATATCTTCAAAGTAAGAGCGTGTATAAGTTTCGACAACTTGCATTGGCTCAAGACTGAGTTTGCCAGCCTGTTTGAGAATTCGGTCTTCGCCAGTATCTAGCAAGTGGCCTACGTCCGTAATATTCTGCACGTAGCGAACGTTGTATCCACTGAAGCGCAGGTAGCGCAGAATTACGTCGAATGATACATAGGTCTTTGCATGCCCAATGTGCGCATGATCGTAGACGGTTGGGCCGCAGACATACATCTTCACCTGCCCTTCCACCAGTGGCACGAATTCCTCTTTTTTGCGTGTCAGTCGGTTGAAAACTTGCAGGGACATTAGTGTTGTATTTCCTAACTTGGCTCAGGGGATTCAAACTATAGGTTGCAAGTTGGATAGCCAACTTACGCATACATTATAGCAATCTCTTCCTAAATACAGCGAAGCAGTTAAACAAAAACGCCCGCTAAAGGCGAGCGCTAAAACGCATCTAATGGAGGATTATTTTCCATCGGCGGGCCTCGCAAAAATCATTCGTCCCGCAGAAGTCTGAAGCACCTTTGTTACCACCGCTATGATTTGCTCGCCGAGATGGCGGCGGCCACCTTCCACCACAACCATTGTGCCATCTTCCAGATAGCCCACGCCTTGACCTAATTCGCGTCCCTCCTGAATAATGTCAATGGTCATCTCTTCACCAGGCAGGAATACTGTCTTGACAGCATTGGCAAGATCATTGACGTTCAGTACCAATACCCCTTGTAATTCTGCGATCCGGTTTAAGTTGAAATCGTTGGTGACAATAGCGCAGCGAAGTTGCTTGGCAAGGACGATCAGTTTCTCATCTACCGCCTCCACGCCCTCGACATCCATATCCGTGATTCGGACTGGAACGAGCGATTCTTTCTGGAGACGGTTGAGCATGTCTAGCCCGCGCCGTCCACGATTTCGCCTCAGCGCATCGGACGAGTCTGCAATATGTTGTAGCTCATTAAGTACAAAATTGGGAACCATCATTGGCCCCATAATGAAACCCGTTTGGCTAATGTCAGCGATGCGCCCATCGATGATCACGCTGGTATCTAGCAGAATTTGGCGGCTGGGAGTCAGTCCACCATCATTGTTCGAGCCAATAGTTAGGTTTGGAAACTGTCCCTTGAATAGATCGAACACGTCTCGGCGGCGCATCGCGAACACCGATGCGCCAAAATAGCCAAACACAATCGCCGCAATTCCGGGTAAAATGGCGCTATAGGGTTGCGGCAGCAGCGATAGCGGTAAGGAAAGTAGCGCCGCGATCCCTAATCCGAGGATCAAACCAATTGTCCCCGCGACAAGTTGCTGCGGTGGTACTTGATTCAGATATTCGCGTAGAGTCCGTGCAGGCCGTGTGGTAAAGTGAGGCGTGAGGATCAGCCCAAATAAAGCTCCAATAAGGGCGGTAGTAAGGCCCCAGATTTCTACCGGCTGACCAGCAAGCCTCGCTAAGTACACACCTAAGTATAGCCCCCCAAAAGCAAAGAGGACCATGCCTATCAGGCGCAGTAAAAACTCAAAACTCATCGAAACCTTAACTTGGAATTGTGAGGGTCAGGTTCAGTGTGGGCTGATTCCGCAGATTATCCTTTGGGCGCGAAACACCTGCCCTATAAATAGATTCTAGCACAACTATAGGCTCCCAGCAATTTAGATTACACTGTTTTTTGCTTCGATATTCCATTTTCTAAAGAAAGTCTCTTATATGGAGATTGATCGAACGTCACGCCTCTCGCATCGAGTTGTCGGGATGTTAATTAAAAACCTTAAACCACTGCCTGTGGCAGTGAGTAGAATGAAAAGGTTCTACCGTGAAAAGTGGGTATTATGAATCTCCCTAGAAGGTGCAAACTTCAGGAGTTCATAATGACCCACCAGTTCAAAAGGCTATCGCACTCGATATACGAGTGCAAGTACCACATCGTGTTCCGTCCGAAGTATCGACAGCGGATGTTCAATGAGGCCATCGCAGAATACACGCGACAGCAAATCTATGAGCTATGCCGACAAAAGGATCAGATCGAAATTCTCGAACTGAACATCCAACCCGATCACATTCATCTGGTCGTATCCGTTGCGCCCAAGTATTCGATCTCAGAATTCATGGGCTATTTGAAAGGTAAACTGGCTCTGCGTCTTTTCCACCAGTACGAGCAGCTCGGCAAACGCTACTGGGGTCGCCATGTGTGGGCACGCGGATACTGTGTAAGCACCGTTGGCTTGGATGAAGAAAAGATTCGCCAGTATGTGAAGTGGCAAGAGCAAAAAGAGAAGCAGGAAGAAGCCACTCAACGTCGGATGTTTGACTAACGCACGCACCGTAAGAGCGCACCTTCTAGGGGCAATATTCTAAAGTCGCCACCTCTGGTGGTGGTCATTTACTGGTCTCCCTCTCGCTGCTGAATTCGGCTTGACCGCTTTGGCACAACACATGGCGTAAATAATCGCTATTTGATCTATCATGATCCTTTCTACCTGATTTTGATCTGGTTTGGTGGCGCATATGGCTTCCATGCACTCTTGAGCCACTGGGCCATACTCCAGCGTAATGGTGCATGCCTGCAAATAGACTAACTGGTTGATATGCTTCGAAAGGAGGTTGAGATGAGCAGCGACTCTCAGAGCATCTATACACTCTCGGTGACGAGTGGACATAACTTTTCACCCGATGAACCCGAACCTGCCGTTCCGCCGATTAACCCTGCCGTTGGGTGGATACACCCGACAATGGCAGATACCGACTCCGCACTAGGGTCGCCCGGCGGTTCTGCTGATCATCCTGAGCAATACGTCTATTCCCGCAATGGTGCTCCGACTCAAGTGGCATTCGAATCCGCTGTCGCCGATCTAGAAGGAGCAGAAGTTTGCCTGAGTTTCAGTAGCGGGATGGCAGCACTTCATGCCGCGATCCTTGCCGCCGTGGAGTCTGGCGGATCAATTGTCGCTGCTGAGCAGTTATATGGAACGACTCGCAGTTTGCTCCTATGGATGTCTGAAAACCTTAACATCCGCGTTCAGTTCGTTGATTTTCTTGATCCAGAAGCGGCACAGCTTGCAATTCGGGATATAAAGCCTCAGGCCGTTGTCTGCGAAGTGCTGAGCAACCCCCTCGCGCGTGTCGTCCGTTTAGATGCTGTGGTTGGAGCAGCTAATGAAGTTGGAGCAGCAGTCATTGTCGATAACACTTTCGCCACCCCATTCTTACTGCGCCCCCTCGAAATGGGTGCAGCGCTGGTAGCTCATAGTGCTACGAAATTCCTCAACGGTCATGGTGATGTACTTGGCGGCGTAGTATCCGGCTCTGCTTCCCTGATGCAGAAAGTCCGCGATCATCGCCGGGTTCTTGGTGGGATGCTTGGCCCTTTCGAGGCATGGTTGGCGCTGCGAGGACTCCGCACCTTTGCTATCCGTATGCGGTATTCCTGTGACAATGCCCTCAAAGTTGCTCGCTGGCTGCGTACGCAGCCGAAAGTCTCCAGAGTTTACTATCCCGGCCTCGAAACTGATCCCTGCCATTCTGATGCAGATACTCTCTTCCGTACAGGTACTTATGGTGCGATGCTTGCCTTCGATATTGATGGTACGGATCGTGCCGACACGTTTGCATTTGTTGAGCGACTCAACATCATCCGCCCGGTGACAAGCCTCGGTGATGTTAATACGTGGATTGCACACCCGGCTAGTGCCTCACATCGCGGCCTCTCGCCGGAAGCCCGCGCTTCTCAGGGAATTCTCGAAGGCACACTTCGACTCTCTGTAGGCATCGAAGACCCTGACGATCTGATCGCCGATCTCTCACAAGCATTCAAGAATATTGCGTAACCGAATAGCTATCACTCCCAGCCAGACATTTCTCTTCTGGCTGGTTCGGCTTTGGCAGCATTAGCACTAGTGCGGTACAAACGTGCCTCTATGCTTCCCCGCCAGAGATTCCTGTTCGCTGCCACTTTGATCCTACTTGTTGCGGCACTGCTCCGATTAGCCTTCCTGGGCAGTATTCCTCCTGGTCTCCACTATGACGAAGGCGCGAACGGCGTGATTGTTCGCAATATCGCCTTTGATTCCTACTGCCCAATCTTCATCCCAAACTACACGGGCAAAGAAGTTCTCTGGTTCTATGCAGCAGGCATCATCATGCGAATCATTGGGCCAACTGTGTTTGCCCTTCGGCTGACCTCTACCCTATTTGGATTGCTTTGTGTAGCAGCGACTGGATGGGTCGTGAGGCGGCTCTACGCGGACGACCCGCGCCGCGACTCGCTGGCGCTTCTTGCCATGAGCATCATCGGGGTTGCCTTCTGGCTAAACATTCTAGGTCGTTTCGCAGACCGCGCGATCACCCAACCGCTTCTGCAAGCGTTCAGCCTCGGCTTACTGTGGATGGGCTTCACAGCTAAATCAGATCACGCTCGTCTCAAGTGGATGATTCTTGCAGGTGCAGCGACTGGGATTGCAGCCTACACATATCTAGCGGTTCGCCTCTTCCCGCTTCCATTAATCGTTGCCCTTCTTGTTTTCCTAATAGCCACTCCTGATCGGTTCAAGCGGCTTCGTGATGTGGTTGTGTTGGGATTGGCTGCGATGGTGGTCATCACACCAGTGGTAATCTACTTTTTGCAGCACCCTGACGCTTTTGGAACTCGCATCGGTCAAGTTGCACCCCGTTCGTTCGATGAGGCGCTTGAAGGATGGCGGCTCGCGCTCCGAATGTTCTTTGTTTCTGGCGATCCTCTCTGGCGCTTCAACATTCCGGGTAAACCCATCTTCGATCCAATCCTCGGTATCTTCTTCCTCGTCGGCCTAATTTTGGTTATCCGCGATTGGATATACGCCCGCACGCCGCAAGATCATGCGCGCGGCGCTTTATTGATCATGTGGCCTCTTGTGATGCTTGCCCCGACCGCCCTTGCCACTGGAGGCATCACGCCGAGTAACCTACGTGCAGTTGGGCTTGCTCCGTTGATTGCCCTCTATCCTGCACTTGCGATTGTCGAGATTGCTGGCTGGCTGAAACGATTTCGAACTGTCTGGTTCCAACCTGCCATTGTTCCAGCATCAATAACTGCTCTTTTGTTGATTGGTGGCGGCTTCACCTTACGTGATCTTGTTCGTTGGGGATCGGAGCAATCTCTTTACTATGACAACGACAGCCCTGTTGTAGCGCTTGGTGAGTATCTCAATGCCCACTCCGTCTCAAACAGTGGCTCTTATATCGCCTCTTTTCACTATCGCCATCCTACGCTGATCTTCATTGCCAAAGATGAACCCACAACACGCTCCCTATTTGGTGGTGATGCGGTAGTTCTCTCTCCATCTGGCGAAACCTTTGAAGCCTATACCCGTGATGCGCTGCCTCCTGCTGATTGGGATACATGGTTGAAGCAGTACCTTGTGGTCGCTCCCCTTGGCCCTGATGGCACACCGGACTTCCGCGCTTACCGCATTCCGCCAGATGCTCGCTTTGATGTTCAGCCTCAAAACTCCGCCAATTTCTCCAATGTAGTCGTACTCGAAGGGGCGAAGTTTTACCCGACACTATCAGGAACTAGCGCAACCGTTGATCTCGTATGGCGAATTCTTGCGCCGGCTCCCGCCGCCGATTATGCGTTTGTTGGAGAAGTATGTGATTCCTTTGGCTGGTGTTGGGTCAAAGCAACACAGGATGGGACCTTAGAACGTGGAGTCAACAGCACCTATACTTCCGAGCAGTGGAGTGCCGGCGAGCGCCTGCTTACCCGGATGCAGATTCCTCTTCAGCAAGGTATCCCACCTGGCAAGTATACGGTGCATGTTAGTATCTTTTCATCGACTGCAAATTCGCGGCTGGCGGTAATTGATGACCAGGGTGGGTTTAGTGGCCTCGCCGCAGAAGTTGGCCCGCTAGAGATCACCCCTAATGCATCTCCCGATCTCTCAACCGTACCGATCCAGTATAAGCTCTCCCAGAAGGTCACTAATCAAGTTAATTTGCTCGGCTATGATCGCCCTGCCGATACCGCCCGCTCCGGTGAGCAGCTAAATCTTGCCCTGTACTGGCTTTGCAAGAACAGTGTCTTGAAAAGAGAAGCAATCACTTTACGACTAGGCGATCAAACCCTTGTTGGAGGCGATCCAGTGCATGGAACATATTCCACATCGGCATGGCAGCCGGGAGAGTTAATCGTGGATCGCTACAATTCCCGTCTTCCTTACGATCTTCCGGCTGGCTCCTATCCGCTAACTGTTCAATTCGGTTCCTCTGGCCCCGTTGCGCTCGGTCAGATTGCCATCGAAGCTGCTACCCGCAACTTTGAGCCGCCTGCTTCGATGATTCGCCTTGAATCGCCTGTCATTCTGGGCAGCCAAATATCTCTACTTGGCTATACGATTACCGATGCTGATCTAAATCCAGCTGATACCCTGCATCTATCTCTTGTTTGGAAAGCAGATGTACCCATTTCGACTGGCTATACTGTGTTTATTCACATTGTGGATTCTCAGGGCAAAATTCTCGCGCAGATGGATCGTGTACCGTTTGTGGATGGTAAGCCGTACAACACCGATCTCTGGCAGGCAGGGGAAATTGTTTCCGATACCTACGATATTCCCATCCCTTCTGGCGCTATAGCTGGGAATTATCAAATCCAAATTGGCCTCTATCTGGCCGAAACGGGTCAGCGTCTCTCAATTCCCGGCAGCGCTGATAATGCAATTGTGCTCCCGATTTCATTAGTGATCCGCTAAAGTGCTTAGTTTATGATTCGTACACTTCTGGATTCACACAGAACGGTAGCCGCTCCCCATATATTCCCGCCAGTAGATTCTCGACAGCAAGGGTCGCCATTCGCATTCGTGTTGCGATGGTTGCCGATCCAATATGCGGCACGACAACCACATTTGCCAGACTAAGCAATGGATGATCTTTCGGCAAGGGTTCCGGTGTTGTAACGTCTAATCCCGCCCCAGCAATGACTCCATCTGTGAGCGCCCAATATAGTGCCTCTTGATCAACAATTGGCCCGCGCGCAGTGTTGATCAGAATAGCTGTTGGCTTCATTTGCCGCAGCGCTGCCTTATCGATTAACCCTCTCGTCTCCGCGTTGAGCGGGCAGTGAAGCGTGACGAAATCACTTTCCCTGAGTAGGGTGGGGAGGTCAACATACGATGCGCCAAACTCTACATCCTTTGGATCAGAGCTTCTTTGAAAATAAAGCAGTTTGCACCCGAAGCCGTTCAGCCGCCGCGCCACCGCTTTCCCGATACGGCCCAAACCAATAATCCCAACCGTGCTCCCATACAAATCGCGACCGACCATCTCCATCGGTCGCCATGCTCCCCACTTCCCTGCCTTCACAAAATCCGCGCCTTCGACAATCCTCCGAGCACTCGCCAGCATCAATGCTAGCGCCAAATCAGCTGTCGTCTCATCGAGCACTCCCGGCGTATTCCCAACCGGAATACGCTTTGTGGTACATGCTGCAATATCAATGTTGTCATAGCCCACTGCCATCTGGCTGATCACTTTGAGCTTTGAGCCAACATCAAGCAGTCCTGCGTCGATACGCTCTGTCAACAGACAGTACAACCCATCACAGTTAGCTATCCACTCAACCAGGGTGTCATACGGAATCGGGTCGTCGCTGTCCCATAGTTGCACAGACGCTGCCTCTCTAATTCGGGCCAGAATCTCATCTGGTAGCCGCCGTGTGACCACAACCTTCAATTCGTCCCGACTCATGCTGTGGATGCTCCTACTGTTATGTTGAAAACTGTTGTTCCGGCGTTGCCCAATTCTTGCAGTTTTACCGTTTGCCAATCGCCAATTGCTAAACGCTCTATTGGTTTTGCCGCAACACTATTACTTGTGGTAAGATGACTCGATACGATTGTCGGAGAGTGAACCCCACAACCCGCACCTAATTCTGAACTGCAAAGGCAGCTTGCATGCGATACCTCGTCATCTCTGACATTCACGCCAACTTTACCGCCTTCCAGACCGTTATGAAGGATGCTGGCACGCTTGGGATGGATTACGATTTCGTCTGGTGTCTTGGCGATGTTGTGGGCTATGGCCCTGATCCAAATGAGTGTGTTGATTACCTTCGTACTCTTCCACACCTGTGTCTCGCAGGGAATCATGACTGGGCTGCGCTGGGTCGTCTCGATATTCGTACCTTTAACACCGATGCCCGTAAGTCCGTCACGTGGACTCGTGACACCCTCACCGACGACAACCTAGCCTATCTCGAAGCCCTTCCAACCACTTTCGTACTTGGTGATTTTACGTTGGCACACGGCTCCCCACGCGAACCTGTCTGGGAATACATCCTCGACCCGCTAATCGCCTCATTGAACTTCCCGGCTTATCAAACGCCGTTTTGTCTGGTGGGTCATACCCACACCCCGATTGTCTATAAGCAAGTTGGTGAAAAAGGTGAAACCGAAGCCATCGCGCCAGATTATGGTTATCCGACGCCCCTGAACGGATCGCGCCAGATCATCAACCCTGGTAGCGTCGGCCAGCCCCGCGACTCAGACCCTCGTGCGGCCTATGCAATGCTCGATGCGGAAAAGAAAACGTGGGAGTTCCGCCGCATTGCCTACGATATTGCCGATGTGCAGGCCCGTATGAAGAAAGCCGATATGCCAGAGCGCCTGATCATGCGCCTGGAACACGGCTGGTAAGTACACTCAAAAGCTTTCTGAGGGTAAACCCTCATACTACTTCGGCACATCCACCGCGCATCTTGCCCCACCATCGAAATGCACCGAGGCCGCCGGAATGTACGCATTATTCCGATTGGCTGATCGATTCCTGAATGCCTGATTCCAGAACGATCCTCCCCGCGTCAACCGGTATTCACCTTCATCCGGCCCTTGCGGATTCTCGTACGGCGAATTCTCGAAATAGTGTGGATCATACCGATCCCACAGCCATTCATAGACATTCCCCGCCAGATCAAGCACCCCATATGGACTTGCTCCCGCCGGGTAACTTCCGACCGGAGCTGTCGTATAAAGTGGGCGTTTCCCCCCGAAATCCCCTTGCGGCCAGAGGAAATTCAGCAGGTCTGGAGTTGGCTCGTTATTGCCCCAAGGATATGTCCGTGCGTCCGTTCCCCTCGATGCCTTCTCCCATTCCGCCTCAGTTGCCAGCCGAGCACCCCGCCACGTACAGTAGTCATTCGCATCGTACCAACTTATGAAGATCACTGGATAATTATCGAACTCTGGATTCCCGAAATACTCCGGCCAAATCACAAACCGATTCGGGTCTTCGGTGCAGCAGTCACTTCGATGCGGTGGTTTGCATGCGCCTGTATCCACACACTCTTTGTATTCTTTGTTGGTTACTTCAACTAGATCAATATAAAACGCGTTGACCCACACTTGATGCACGGGTTTTTCGTCCGGATAGCCTGTATCGCTTCCCATTGTGAACTCACCCTCTGGTATGAGCATCATCACGCTTCCATGCCCATCAGTGATCCGTTGAGCAAGCCCGTCTCCTGAACCTTGAGATGTATCCCGCGCATGCGTCGCAGTGATCATCGGGTAGGGCGTCTCTGTGAGCGGCGGCCAGATCGTCGGTGTCATATGCACGAACCATTCTGGTGTCACCGAGGGGATGACTGTGGCTGTTGGATCGCTCTCGTTAGCAGAAGTGGTTCGTGACGCACACCCGATTCCACCAATCATTATCACTATCGCTGCTGCTACAATCGGTCGAAAAAACCCCATTCCTGAATAGCCTCTCAAGAGTCCTTATCAGCGCGCGATTATACCAGCCCCGATTCCCTCATCAACCCTCAGATCGTTGCAGTTACCCATCACTCACAACTCATCGCTCAGAACTTGAATCTGCTTGCGTTGAACCCTGCCGAATGATAGACTGTCTCGAACACTTGTGCCGATAATTGTTGGTGTTTTGGAGTCCCGCTAGATGGCTTCACAAGCCCTTTATTTGAAGTGGCGACCGGTAACGTTTGACGAGGTGGTCGGTCAGGATCATGTGACCTACACACTTCGCAATGCCCTGATTACCGGGCGTGTTGGTCATGCCTATCTATTCGCAGGGCCGCGCGGCTGTGGCAAGACTACGATGGCCCGTGTCTTGGCGAAAGCTGTCAACTGTCTGGTCGATGATCCCTCCCAGCGTCCCTGCAATCAGTGTCAGAACTGCGTCGCTGTAAACGAAGGGCGCTTTCTCGATCTCATTGAAATCGACGCAGCTTCGCACACTGGCGTCGATGACGTGCGTGATCTGCGGGATCGCATTGCCTTCTCTCCGAATGAAGGCCGCTACAAAATCTACATCATCGATGAAGTTCACCGGTTTTCCGGTGCAGCCTTCGATGCACTTCTGAAGACCATCGAGGAGCCACCTGCCCACGCGATCTTCATCCTCGCTACCACCGAGATTCACAAAGTTCCACAGACGATCCTTTCTCGCTGCCAGCGCTTCGAATTCCGCCGCATCCCGCTCACCGAGATCGTAGATCGCCTTCAAGCCCTCGTCGATTATGAGAATATGCAGGCCGAACCTGCCGCGCTGGAACTCGTTGCTCGGCAGGCCACCGGATCGCTCCGCGACGCGATCAGCCTCCTTGACCAGCTTCTCAACGAACCCGGCGATGTGCTCATACTTCAGACGGCTCAGGCCATCCTCGGCACAGCTACTAGCGAAGCAGTCCTTTCTCTCACGGCCTCTATCATTTCGGGCGATACAGCAGGCGGCCTTGAACTGATCAACTCGACTCTCGATCAAGGCACTGATCCCCGCCAGTTGGCTAGCCAGATGGTTGAATATTTGCGGCAGGTTATGTTGATCCAGACGGGCGGCGCAGCGCTTCTCGCTGCCTCGGAAGGGGCTGAACGCTTGTCAGCTATAAGTGAACAGGCCAGTCAATTTCCCCGGCAGGCGTTGATCCAAGCGATCCGCAAGTTCAACCGCGCCGCCACCGATTCGAGTAGCGGCTGGCAGCCTCAGCTTCCCCTGGAACTGGCCTTCATCGAAAGCGTTGATGCGCTCTATGGTATACAGTCCGAAGTCGTACAACCGCAGCCGCAGGCGGGCCGAGCTACCCCTTCATCGCGGCCCGCCACACCTGCTCAGGAACCGCCGAAATCCGCAGTCGCCGAGCAGCCGCTTGCACCGCCTGCTCCTGATGCACCCACCGTCGAAGAAATTAATGCACACTGGCGTGATGTCCTCCGCACCGCTCGTAATCTTGATAAGCCCGTCGAAGCGCTGCTGAACTCCGGTAAGTTGTATGGAGTCGAGGGCCTGAGCATCATTTTGCAAATGCCAAGTGAGCTTTTACGAGATAAAATTGAGGCGGATCACAATCGCCAGATCGTTGAGAAAGCTCTGTTGCAGGTTTTTGGCAAGCCGCTCACCGTCCGAAGTCGGGTCGGGACGGCGCAATCTGGTTCGCAAACACGCGAGGTAGATGACTTGCTTGCACAGGATAGCCTCGCAGCCTTTGCAGTCAACGATCTGGGCGGCAAAGTAAAACGTGTAAAGAAAACTCAGGAGAAATAATTGTGAGCAAAGGCAAGCGCTTTGGCGGCGGTGGTCGTATGCCGATGGGTGGAGGTGGTGGCGGGATGGGCGGCCTTGCCCAGCAGATTCAGAAGATGCAGCAGGAAATGCTCAAGGCGCAGGAAGCCCTTGCGGATGAAACCCTTGAAGTCAGTTCCGGCGGTGGCGCTGTGACCATCGTGATCACAGGCCATCAGCGTGTCAAATCGATCACCCTTAAACCCGAAGTCGTTGATCCCGAAGACGTTGAGATGCTTCAGGATTTGCTCACTGCGGCGGTCAACCAAGCCATTGAGCAGTCTCAGACAATGGCGGCAGAGCGTCTCGAAGGTCTCACGGGTGGTCTCAACCTCCCCGGCCTCGGCTTCTAACCCACATTGAATCTCATTAGTTCGATTTTCTGTTGCAGTTCTGCCATCAGCTATCCGCCATTTGCCGTTAGCTGACCGACTGATAGCCTGACTAGCTTTTTAGGAAGAGTTTCACTGGTATGAGTCAAGCAATTCCCGCCTCAGTTACACGCCTCATTGATGAGTTCTCACGTCTGCCGGGAGTCGGCCCCAAGACTGCCGCACGGCTGACGTACTATCTGTTGCGCGCGCCGGAGGAGCAGTCGATCTCTCTGGCAGAGGCCCTGCGCGATCTTCGTACTATGACCCACTACTGCTCAGTGTGCTACAACATCACCGAAACTGACCCATGCGCAATTTGTGCAGACGAGCGCCGGGATCGTGGCATAATCTGTGTAGTCGAAGAACCCCTTGATGTCATTGCGCTTGATCGTACAGGAAATTACACCGGAGTGTTCCACGTCCTTCACGGAGCCATCAGCCCGGTCGAAGGCATTGGCCCCGATCAGCTTCGCATCAAAGAACTCATTACCCGCATCGAATCATCTTCCGTGCGTGAAGTCATTATGGCAACTAATGTCGGCCTCGAAGGGGATGCGACGGCGATGTATATCCATCGCCGCTTGCAAGGCAAGGTTCGCTTGACTCGCTTGGCGCGCGGTCTCCCTGTCGGTGGCGATCTCGAATACGCCGATGCTGTGACTCTTGCAGGCGCGCTCGAAGGCCGCCGCGAGATGCATGAAGATTACTAAATTCTGCATACTGAGATTCTTTCAGAGAGAAAATCTATCTTTGGCGAACAAGCAGCGTGATTGCAGCAGCCATCACTACCAGACCGAGCACGCGGCGCAAATCAAGCGGAACAGCCTCCCCTCCCGCCCAACCTAATGCGTCAACAACAACCCCGATGATCATTTGACCAAAAAACAGGGTTGCTATCCCACCTGCCACTCCTGTCCGTTGGAATGCAAGAGTGACCTCTGTTACGATGAAAATCCCCGTCGTTACGGCAATGACGACATTGACTAATGTGCTGCGAGGGATACTCCATTGCTCGCGCCCCTGAATTCCGACTGCTGCAAGTACGACAACTCCTGCTACGATTCCACCTGTGACATTTAAGATCAGACTGGCCCGAACAGGCCCAATAGAACGCCCAATCAGAGTAAATAGAGTAGCTTGAATACCAATTGCAAGTCCGCTTCCCAACGCGATAGCTACTCCAGAAAGTGTTATGTTTTGCATCTTGAGAACTCCGTTATCTCTTAAACATTGATGTCAGTTTGTTCTTAATCGTAGCTTCGAGATAACGGTAAGTGAATGCAAAACAGAAGGGAAAATAGCTATACTTAGCTCAAACGAAAGGAGATTTTTCGTTATGGCTTTACAATCAGAAAGTTCTCTCGACAATACCGACTGGCAAATACTCCGCGAGCTTCAGCAGGATGCGCGACTGTCGTATAACGAATTGGGGCGGCGCGTCGGGTTGTCGGCTCCGGCAGCAGCAGAGCGAGTCCATAAATTAGAAGATAAGGGCATTATTACAGGATACTCGGCGCTCGTAGATCGTGCGAAGGTTAGGCTTGGAATGCTTGCCTTTATTCAGTTGCGTTGCAATCCCGAAAAGTGTCTATTGAAGACAAGCAGCACGGATGAGTTCCCTGAAGTACTTGAGATACATAAGTTAAGTGGAGCACACTGCACGCTTCTAAAAGTAGCCGTGTCATCTATGGAGCATTTGGAAGCTTTCAATGAACGTTTGGGAAGACATGGTGTATTGACTTCAAATATCGTAACGTCTACCGCTTTCTCGACTCAGATGATTGACTGGGAACATCCAAAAGTAAACCTCGATCCGCCAGCTAATCCGGGATGGAAAAACTTACAGAATCGCCCTAATAATCACTTTTCTAAAACTGCCTCGAAGTTCGAAGATTAATTTAGGAAATCTGATTGGTAGTGCTAATAGTCGGTTGTAATAGGCCCAATTATAAGAAAGCTGCACCCAATCCGCTATTTGCTTTTTGTTTGCTTGTTCTCCTGCTTTTATCGTTGCAGTTAACGAACCTGCTGACTAAAATTAATGCGCCATTGATGCAGGGGCGTTTTCTTATTTCGTTTAGATGCTTATCGAGTAGTGTATAAAGTAACTGACTTTACTCGCTGCCGTACAGGAGCAAGATCAAGATGCTGATTCAGCGCAGCGTCCAACTTCGTAAGTCCTTGTGTTTGCAGTCTTTCACCCGCCCTGCGGCAGTTCAATCGAATCCTCCACAGTTCATTCCATTTCAAAACACCATGACATCCAAACTGCTCTTGAGGATATATTGGGGCATTGGAAAGATCGATAGTTGGTTAAGCGTCTAGATGTTGCGCCGATCTTCTGTATCCCCCAATTGTTTCATTTCCGAATCGAGCATTGCGTTGTATTGTAATAGGTATGTGATCCATATGACCGGCATTGAGGGCTGAACAAAGCGCTCGACATCCCTCAGAAAGGAGATGATATCTGGCCCATCCAACGAAGTGGGAAACAAAGGATTCAGGTCGCTCGTCTTCTTATTATTCGAAGGACTTTTTAGTTAGAACTCACGACTAATAACTTATAACCATTCCCAAACTATACGCATATTTGCTCACTTTATGAGGGTTTGTCTTACTAGCAGATATGTTCTAAATAGGGTAGGATCGTTCCGTATGCTGCGGGGAGCAAGAATCGTCTTTTGAGCACAATTTTCCGCAGTTTCAAATAGAGGGGGGCCTAATTTCATGGCCGATAAGATGCAGCGCTTCACCCAACGTGCCCGGCGAGTGTTAAGTCTGGCGCAGGAAGAAGCCGAACGGTTACAGCACAGTTATATTGGTACGGAGCATCTCCTTCTAGGATTGATGCGTGAAGAGGGCGGGGTTGCAGGGCGTGTCCTCAAGCAGCTTGGCCTCGACATCAAGGAAGTCGAAGCGCTGGTTGAGCGGAAGACGCGCTCCGGGCAGCGTGCTCCATTCTCTAAGTTAGATCTCTCGCCTGGTACAAAGAAAGTGCTTGAGCTAGCAGTCGAAGAGGCCCGACGCATGGGCCACCACTACATCGGCACAGAGCATTTGCTGCTTGCCCTGCTGCGCTACAACGAAGGCGTAGCCATTGATGTGCTGAAAGCATTCTACATCTCGGTAGAACAAATTCGCAAGGAAACTTTCCGCGTTCTTCAGGATAGCCCATCTACGCCCCGTCCACCTGCACCGCGTCCAGCGCGTGGGCGCGAGCGGGCGAAGGAAAAATCAGCGAAGCTTGAGCGGTTCTCGGATAGTGCCCACGACGTACTGAGTTTTGCAGAGAAAGAGGCAATACGGCTCAAACGTGACACAGTCACCACCGAATTCCTGCTGCTTGGTCTGCTGAAAAATGAAAACGACGCTGCGGCTCGCCTCCTCCTTGATCTTGGCCTGGATGTGAAGGAAGTTGAGTCGGCCATCGAGGGGCAGAATTCTGGGGGCGGTGAAGCGCCGGACAAACTCCAGTTGTCTGCTGGTACGCAAGCGGTGCTCAGGTTGGCATTATACATTGCTACCGAACTGGGGCTCCGCTCAGTCGATACGGAATATCTTTTGCTGGCGCTGGTAAGTCGCAACGATGATAGTGCTATCGAAATTCTACGGAACTTCAACATCACACCAGAACAGGTGTGGAAGCAAGTGCATGCGGAGGAGGTGAAAAGCCCGCGCGCGCCACCTCAACGAACTATTGTCTTCATCTATGAGGAACCAGCGATGTTGGATCTGGCCGCCTTACTCCAGACAAGTCGAGGCATAACTGTGTTTGCTGCTTCAAGCGCCCAAGTGGGATTAGAACTTGTTCGGGCGCATACGCCAGATGTCGTGGTGCTTAACCCTACAACAGGCGTGGGATGGGAAGTCTATGGACACATGAGGTCTGATAAGGCGATGCGGATAATCCCGGTCATCATGGCGACTGCTACAGCACCGGACATTGAAGACTTGATCCGAAGAATCCGAAAAGTTCCATCAAGACGCAGATAACGGCGGGGCAAATGATAATCAGTCGAGGGCCGTTAATGCGATATGCATCCGCTCGCAGGTTTCGAGGTCATAGACTTCGAAGCGGCCTTCGGGGAGAGTGAGGATTCCGCACGTGCCGCTCCCCCCGATCCATTCGCCGCACACGGAACCGGGATTGACGACTTGCAGCTTGCCGAAGCGAACATTCATCGGGCGGTGGGTATGCCCCAACACGATAATATCGGCGTGAGTTTCCTCGATCATTTTCTCGTAGACGATGCGCGGCGAACAAGCATATAGATACACGCTGCGATCCCAGGGTGTGCCATGCGCCATCACGACATGGCGACCGTAGTATTCGTAGGTGAGGCACTCAGGAAGATCGGAGAGATAGGTCAG
>Ga0075421_100002777_pt1 | contig 20925 bp, 19 predicted proteins | sample SoiMetdeltSBSDD5_FD_75292 | JGI IMG/M metagenome (GOLD analysis project Ga0075421, IMG submission 75292) | Bulk soil microbial communities from a Populus tree surrounding site in Tennessee, USA - Soil MetaG P. deltoides SBSDD5 | ecosystem: Environmental > Terrestrial > Soil > Tree plantation... | reverse complement strand
CGTAGGTGATGTTCAGGTTCGTCGTCAGCATCGCCGGGCCAGGTACGAGCCCTTTGATCAGGAACACGCTGAGCAGGATCGCCATCGAGATGCTGCCAGGAATCCCGAATGCGACGGTCGGTATGAGCGTCCCGCCCTCGCGGGAGTTGCTCACCGCGCCGGTCGCAATCACGCCTTCGATGTTGCCGCGCCCAAACGTCTCCGGGTTGCGCGACGTGTGCTGAGCGTGGGCGTAGGCGATGAACTGCCCCACCGCGCCACCCATGCCGGGAATCGCGCCGAGTCCCACGCCGATGGCGCCGGCACGCAGTGTCAGGGACCAGTGCGCGAACACGTCGCGCACCCCCTGCATGACCCGGGATAGCCGCGCGTCGCCTCGCCTGGTCGCAATGCTGTGCTTGGTCATCATCAGCTGCAGCACCTCGGCGCCCCCGAACAGGCCGACGACGACTGGCACGACGTTGATCCCCTCCCAGAGATATAACTGACCGAACGTGAAGCGCTGGATGCTGCTTTGCGGATCGAGGCCGACCATCGCGAGCAGGAAGCCGAATGCCGCCATGATGAAGCCCTTCAGCAGATTGCGCCCTGCGAGCGACACGATGAAGCTGAGGCCCAGCACCGTCAGCATCAGAAACTCCGGCGGGCCTAGCTGCAGCACCAGCGGACGCATCACCGGGACCGAAATTGCCAAGACCGCAGCCCCAAACAACGCTCCAATGAGCGAGGCGGTGAGCACCGCGCCGAGCGCGCGCCCGCCCTCCCCCCGGCGCGTCATCGGATAGCCATCGAATACCGCGGCGGCAGAGGTCGCCTCGCCAGGAATGCCGAACAACACGGAGGTAATGTCGCCGGCGACGGCGGTCACGGCATGCATCCCGAGCAGGAACGCGAACGCCGATACCGCATCCATCGGATAGACGAACGGCAGCATCATCGCCAGCGTGGCGGCGCCGCCGAGCCCGGGCAGGATCCCCACCACCAGCCCCACCGCGATCCCCACGAGCATGACGCCGAAGGTATGAGGGGCGAGGACCTGGAGGAGCGAGGAAAAGAAGACGTCCACTACTGGACTATCAATCCTTCCGATCCATCGGCGTCAGACCGGTTCCGGCCACCTCCTCGTCGACGGCGGCTGACGGGATTACGGTCTCTGGCAGCGGGAAGCGTGGATCCGCGAACAGCTCCTTCCACTTCGCGACCGTCTGGCGCACGTGGGCGGGGCTCGACTGCGCGACGCGCGGAAATGTCTCCAGCTTCTCGAACGGCCGGCACGCGTCGATGAGAGCGCGGCTGTTGTACGGCGCCGTCGGATCCTGGAGGAGCGGGTCCACCCGGCTGCCCCACGACTTCCGCATGATCTCGATGTCCTCGGACGGCTCGCACCGCGTGCTCACCGCCCAGAGCACCTCTTCCAGATTCATCGGATCGACATCGTCGTCGACGACGATGACGAACCGGACCATGTAGGCGGCGGCCTGGCACTGCGCCGTGATGTAGCCCGCCTGGCGCGAGTGTCCGCAGAACCGCTGCTTGATCGAGACGACAATCAGCAGCCGGCCGCCTCCGGCTTCGTGCGACCAGACGCCGCGCACATCGCGCACGCCGATTTTTGCCAGCTCGTCCTGGATCATCGCGGACTTGAGCAGCGCGCGCATGTAGGAATAGTCATTCGGGGGTTTGCCGGGCGGCGTACCGAGAATGATCGGGTTGTTCCGGAAATACAGCCGCTCGATGTCCATCGCCGGCACCGGCTTGAACGACCCCGAGTAGTAACCGGTCCATTCACCGAATGGCCCTTCCTTCAGCACCTGGTCTGGCCGGAGCCATCCCTCGACGACGATTTCCGCGGCCGCTGGCATCGGCAGCCCGGTGACTTCCCCCTTGACGACTTTGATCTTCTCGCCGGCCATGGCGCCTGCATATGCGTATTCGCTGATGGCGTTCGGCACTTCGGTGCCGGCGACCATCAGCAGCAGCGGGTCGTGCCCGAACGAGGCAAGCACTGGCGCCTTGCCTGCCTTGGCGAACCACCGTTCGTACTGGGCGCGCCCCTGCTTTCCGGCTTCCGCGTTGATGGTGGCCGAGCGGCCGTCTTCCTGCACCATCATCCGGTAAGCGCCAACATTGATGCGCCCGGTGTCGGGATCGCTCGTCACCACCGCGACGCCGGTACCGAGGTAGCGCCCGCCATCGTGCTCGTGCCATCGCGGTGCAGGGAATCTGGAGAGATCGACGTCTCCCCCTTTCACGACGTTCTCCAGGATCGGCCCGGTCTTCACCACCTCGGGCTCGAAGCCCGGGGCCGCGGCCTCCCATTGCCGCGGCTTGCCGCGCAGGGCGTGCACCAGCGCCGCGGTGTCGAGATGTTCGTCAAGGCCCAGCGTCACCGCCATCCGCCGCGCGTTGCTCATCGAACCGGTCAGCACGCGGTAGCCGGCCGGGTAGCCGACGATGTTGTCGAAGAGGAGCGCGGCCGGGGGTTTCCTGCGGTAGTTGATCTCGGAGATGGTGCCGATCTCGAGGTCCCAGTGCGCGCCCGAGACGTGCTGCAGCTCGCCCAGGCTCTCGATGCGCGCGATCCACGCGCGCAGGTCGGATGGTCGTTGGCTCACGGTTGGATGATGTGGCGGTACTTGGCCGCGATCTCAGGCGGCGTGGCCAGTACCTCGTTGAGGATCTGGTGAATCTGGTCGGCACTCTTGGGTTGGAACTCGAGGTTCATCACTTTCGCTTCCGCGAGGAAGGCCGGATCGTGGTAGGTCGCCTGGAGCGCGTCGCGCACGACCTGGACCCGCGCGGGATCGACGCCGGGCGGCATTGCGAACGGCTTGGCCATTGCTCCGGGAGCGTCGACCAGGCGCAGCAGCGTCATGCTGTCCTCGTCTTTCGCAAACTCGAGCGCCAGCGGCACGTCCTGGAGGTCCGGATTGCGCGTTGTGCCGTTCTGCACGATCACCTTCGCGTAGCCGTTCTTCAACCACTCGCCCGACGCCGACTGCACCGACTCCCAGCCGAGGCACATTCCCTGGATCTCACCCCGCTCGACGCCGACGCGCACGTCATTGGTCGTCGGGTAGCCGGCAACCGCCTTGATGTTCGCGCCGGTGGCCGCCGCGAGCACCCGCGGCGCATCGTAGGTGTTCGAGCCGGGGCCGGTGCCGCCGACGGCAATCGGCGCCGCGCGTCCAATCAGATCCTTGAAGCCGACATGCGCGTCAGAACGCACCAGGCAGACATTCGGATCGTCGTACGAGCTGCCAAGCCAGTTGAACTGGCGCAGGTCGAAGTTGACGCCCTCGCCTCCCGTCAGCTGGTTCATCATCTGCGCCTCATGGAAGAGGCCGACGATGGTGCCGTCCTTCGCAGCGGCGCTGAAGACATGGTTCGCGGCAACCAGCCCGCCGCCGCCGGGCATGTTGACGACGATGACGGTGGGCTCGCCAGGGATGTGGCGGCCGATGTGGCGGGAGACGAGGCGCGCGGTGGTATCGAAGCCGCCGCCGGCGCCCGATCCGACAATGATGCTGACGGTCTTGCCGCGGTAGAAATCGCCGCCGCCGGACTCAGCCGCTGGCTGCGACTGCCCGCAGGCCGCCGACAGGAGCGCAACCGCCAGCGCGATTCTGAGATTCCACGACACCCGGAACACGCGCTCTAGGGTATATCAACCAGACCGCGCACCGGCTTATGGATGGCCGAAGATCGTGGCCGGTGTCGCGCTGAACGTTGGCAGGACGCTCGACCGGAGTTGTTCGTGAGACAGATACGTGCGCCGGTCCGCTATCGCTGCCGACGAGAATTGGAGGACCTCGACCGTACGATTATCTTGATGGACGAGCCAGCAGTCACGGACGCCGTACTGCTCAAACCTCGGTGTGGCAGGTCAAGAGCCGCCAACGTCGCTCCGATTCATTTCTGTCGCGCCTGATCGTAGACGTTCTTCAAATGCACGAGATCGACGTTGCCTTCGTGACAGGTGTCTTCATCGTCGAATTCGGTCGTCAGCGGAACCCTGGTGACCTGCTTGCCCGACGTCATCGTCCATGGCCGCGTGAACACCTTTGGATCTTCGACCAGCAGCGTCCAGTCAATCGTGTTCGCATCGATCATCCGGAAGCGCTCGGTGACCTTTGCGTCGGCGCTGTAGAAGTCGCCGCCGATGCCCATGCGGGTCTTGGCGTTGAAGTTCGTGCTTTCAATCACTAGGGTGTCTCCGTCCCACCGCCCGATCGGGTCTCCGAGCCACAGCCGGATGCCGGACGGCAGGTGCTCGCGGCGCGTCATGTCGATCACGCGCGTAATGTGTTGCGTGGCGTTGATGATGATTTGGTTGCCCGAGTACATAATTTCCCAGGCGAAGGGGTGGTGTCGCCCGATGTCGTAGAACTCGCAGTGGCCGACTGGATCCTCATAGCCGTTGGCGTCGTCCCGGCGCCGATTCCGCTCTGTCAGGGCCCACGGCTGATACGGGATGATGCCGTTCGCCGGGTCGATGATCAAGCTTTTGCCGGCATTGATCCCGAACCCGCCCGCGTGCTCTTCCAGGATGTTCGTGTGGGCAATCTGGCCCGCCGATCCATTCCACCGGCCGGTCATATCCGGCTTCCCATCGGGGCGGCGCGGAATCGCACCTACCCGCGCAGGTGTGTTGCCGCGCGCTTCCTGCGCGGCTGCCCGTGCGGAGGCGAGATTCAGGATGGCCGCAGACACGGCGAACAGGAAGAGCGCACTCAATAGTGCGCGCGTATGGTGGGGCAATGTCGCCTCCTAGGATTTTTCGAGCCCGATCTTTTCGTTCATCAACGCGATAATCGCGTCGAACCAGGCATTGAGCCGCGCCGGCCCGGCGACAAAGGGATGAGCGGCGCCCGGCTGGCGGGCCTTCAACTCCGGCTCGAGCTCGCGGATCTTGCGCGGCACCATCATGTCCGGATGGTTCGGCAGCATGACGTCCCACGGACCGAGCGACTTCAGCCGCTGCGTGCTGTCGAGATAGGCCTTCGACCATTGCGCATTGGGGATGCCCAGCCCGCCGGGTAGCAGCGCGCGGTAGCTGCGCGCGCCATCGCGGACCTGAAGCTCGGTCGACGTCGATCCCGGCGTATGCCCGGGCGTGACGTAGAACTTCAGCGTCGTGTCGCCCAGCGTGATCGTCTGCCCGTCGGCGATCACAAGGTCGCGCGTGATCTTCGGCCCGGGATTCTGCCGTCCCTGGCCCGGAATCGCCTGGACGCGCTCGGTTTCCTGCCAGTCGGGCAGCGACATTCCAATCCGCGCGCCGGTGGCCTGCCGGATCTTTTCCGCGCCGGCGAAGTGATCGATGTGGGCGTGCGTGATGATGAGATAGCGGATGTCCCGCGGATTGAAGCCGGCCGTGCGGATGTTCTCGAGCACGTAGCCGGCGGTCTCGTCCCAGGTCGCGTCAAACAGCACCAGCCCGGCGCTGGTCGTCAGCAGAAAGGGGCTCGACGTCTGGATGCCCACGTACCAGAGGTTGTCGAAGATCTTGAACGGGGCTTTACGCTGCTGATCGAACGGCAGGTTCGGCTGCTCCCCCCACGGGGCTTTGGCATTCCAGTTGATCGCCGGGGCCTGGCTGGCAGGCGCCTGCGCGCCGGCCGTTGCTGCTGCGATCGCCAGGATCGACGCGATCGTAACGAGCCGTTTCATCGGGCGCCTCCTCCGGGGAGCACTACTTCTTGCCGTAGTTGTCTTTCGCCGCCGCCTCCATCAACGCAGCCGTTTCGGTATTAGTGCACATCGCTTCCATGACCTGATCGAACGGCGCCAGCCGGTACGGCTTCTTCTCGACGTAGGGGCGGATCAGCACTTTCGGGTCGTCAAACGTCTTCTCGACCTCGAGCGCGTTGCCGGCCGTACGGCGATACCGCTCGGTCACGTGCAGCGCATCGGAGTGAAACGACACGACGCCCTGCGGCGAGATCCAGTTGCGATCGTTGAAATTCGTCACGTCGACGACCAGCGTGTCGCCTTCCCACTTCCCGACCGAGTCGCCCCAGTACGCCGGCGCCTGGAGCTCGCTGTGCTGCCGGCCAGGCTCGGTTGGAATGATGCGGAAGCCGTGATACGTCTCCTGCAGCAGCACCACCATCTTCGGCGTCTGCACCAGCTGGAAGATGTTCGTATTGGGTGGGCCGCCGACGCTTGGAAGGCAGCGCAGCGCGGGGTCGTCCTTGTCGCTCATCTTCGCCGCCCGCGCGGCGGCCTCCGGGTTGTAGAGGCTGGCGAATGTCGAGCCCACCGGCGCGACCGGCGCCGGCCCGCTGCGCGGAGTGCCCACCCGGCCGGCATCGAGCGCGGGCTCAGTGCCCCTCCACCAGACGCCCGTCAGATCCGGCTTGCCGTCCGCGGTACGCGGCACCGGCCCCTCGGGCTTCCAGCCTTCTTCTGCCGGGGCAGGCTGCGCCGAGGCGAACGACGCACAGAGGATCGTCGTCAGAGCGGCCGCAAACAGCACGCGTGTCATGGGATCTCCTCCTACTGTGCGTCGGCCGCGCCCTTCGGGCCGACGACGAACGAGCGGCCGTCCTGCAGGATGATTTCGCGCGCGGCTCCCATCGTCGCGTTCATGTCCCTGGCCCGCGAGCCCTTGACGGTGACCTTGTCGCCCACCTTCACCGCATCGCGCTTGTACCCGGCGCGCATGAGCGAGGTCGGCGTGTTCCCCTCGAAGCCCCAGCGCGTGACCTTGCCGGACTCGTCAGTCACGTTGACGAAGAACCAGGAGTGGGGATTCTCGATGCGGATCTCGGCCATCACCCCGGTCACCGAGACGGGCTTGTTCTCGTCGAACGCCGCGGAAAAAGAATGATGCGCGCGGGCCGCGGCGGACATCGCCAGCACGCCGGCGGCCGCCAGAACCAACCGGAACAGGTAGCGGTTCATAGATTTCCTCCTCGAACGGGTAGCGAGCGCCGGTTTCGTCCAGACAGACTACTGGGTCGACGACTTCTGCACGTCGGAGTCGACGCAGTTGCCCGCGCGGCACCGGTCGTTGTCGTCGCAGATGAACTCGAGAACCTTCCACGTCGGCTTGAGCTGCATCGCCCACTTTTCCGTCCACGGTCCCTGGAAGACCACGGGATCGTCGAGCGTCACGTCATAGGAGGCGTTCATCGGATCCGTGAACTGGATTCGCTCGACCACGTGAAGCTGATCGCTGTGCCACCGCGAGCTGCCGTCCTCGCCATGGGTCGCGTCGAGCAGCCACTCGTTCAGGCCGATCGTGTCGATGACCAGCGTGTCGTTCTCCCACCACGCGATCGAATCACCCATGTAGGTCGGCTCCGCGATCTCGCCGTGCGGACGATTGGGCGCGCCGATCGGAATGATGCGAAAGAAGTGCATGTACTCGTACAGCATCACGAGCTGCTCCGGCGTCTGGATCCACTGCTGGGCGTACGGGGACGGGATCTGGCGCGTCAGGCCATTCGGGAGACAGACCGCCGTCGGGTCGTCGATGCGGACGTTGTTGGCGGGCGGCCTGTTAAACAGCGCCTGGCCTTCCGGTTTGACCGGCGTCATGTTCGCCTCGGTGTAGCGGCGGACCGTCGCGTTGTCGGTCTCCTTGCCCGTGTGCCGGAAGCCCGGGCCAGCCCAGACGCCGGTGAAGTTCGGTTTCCCGTCGGCGGTTCGCGGGATGCTTTGCGCCTGCCCCGCGGCCTGGCCCTGCGCCGGCGCCTCGCTGGACGGCGTCCCGCACGCCGACAGCGACGCGGCGAGGACCGCGACCGCGACCCTGCTAATTAGGCCGGGCATCTTCAGCTGACGCCGTGAACACGCTGCGGCCGTCGGCGAATGTTACGCGCCCGCCCGAAGCGTTGTTTGATCCGTCCCGCGCCCGGAAGCCGTCGACCTTGACCATGTCGCCGACCTTCATGACGTCGCGCGGGATTCCCTGCCGCTGCAGGAAGGATGGCGGTCCACCCGAGAACCCCCACGTGACCACGCGGCCGCGGTCGTCCTTCACGTCGACATAGAACCAGATATGCGGATTACGCCACTCGACTTTCCGGACGACGCCGGAGACCGACACCGGCTTGGTGCGGTCGTATTCCGACGCGAACGAGTGGTGGGCGGTCACGGGCGCCGCCGCCAGGAGCACAAGCCACGCGGCACCCGCCGCATGCAGCATCTTCATAGGGAGATCTCCTTCAATGGGCGCAAACCTACACCCGCGGATAGGTCATGTCAACGGCCGGATCCGCGAACCGGGACGGATGTGTCGGCAGACAGGCGTCGGGCTACCTGGACTCGGGCCCCGTGCGGATGACCGGGCGGCCGTCGGGATGGGCCTGCTCGTAGACGTTCTTCATATGCACCAGGTCGACGTTGCCTTCGTGGCAGGTGTCCTCGACGTCGAAGTTCTCCCCCGCCCGCACGCGCTTCATCGGCTCATGCGACGTCATCGTCCAGGGGCGCGTGAAGACCTTCGGGTCGTCGAACGTCATCGTCCAGTCGATGGTATTCGAGTCCTTCATCGCAAACTTCTCGACGATGTGCGCGTCGGCGCTGTAGAAGTCGCCGCCGAGCGCCATCCTGGTCTTGCCGGCAAAGTTGGTGATGTCGATGACGAGCGTGTCGCCTTCCCATCGTCCGATCGAATCGCCCAGCCAGAGGCGGATGCCGGACGGCAGGTGCTCGCGGCGCGTGGTGTCGACCACCCGCGTGCTGTGCTGGTTCTGGTGAAGGATGACGGCGTTTCCCGAATGCATGATCTCCATCGGGAAGCTGACGACGCGGGCGATGTCGTAGAACTCGCAATGCCCGACTTGATCCTCGTAGCCGTTGGCATCCTCCCGCCGCCGGTTGCGCTCGGCGAGTGCCCACGGCTGATACGGGATGATGCCGTCTTTCGGATCGATGATGAGCGTGCCGCCGGCCTGGATCCCGAAGCCGCCTGGATGCTCCTCGAGGATGACGGTGTTGTACAGCACGCCGCCCCCGCCGTCCCAGCGCCCGGTCAGGTCGGGTTTGCCGTCGGGTCGGCGTGGTGTCGGCCCCGCAGGAGCGGAGGTGTCGGGGCGCGCGCGTTGGGCGGACACGGGCTCTGGTGCGGTGGCGACCGTCACCGCGAGCACCGCGATCGACCACAGCAGATGCCGGCGCGTGCTCACGTCAGCGAGTGCCTCCGGCGGGCCCCTGCGTATACACGGGCGGCCACTTCGCGGCGTGCCCGTTTCCGTGCGCCTGGTCGTAGACATTCTTCAGGTGGACGAGGTCGACGTTTCCCTCGTGGCAGGTGTCTTCGCCATCAAAGTTGTCGGCGGCCGGCCGGCGGGCCATCGGCACTGCGGACGTCATCGTCCAGGGCCGTGTGAACACCTTCGGATCGGTGATCGTCAGCGTCCAGTTGATGGTGTTCGAATCTTTCATCGTAAAGCGCTCGACCAGATGCGCATCGGCGCTGTAGAAGTCGCCGCCGAGCGCCATCCGCCCCTTGGCATTCAGGTTGGTGGTATCGACGACGAGGGTGTCGCCCTCCCACCGGCCGATCGTGTCTCCATTCCAGAGCCGGATGCCATCGGGCAGATGCTGACGCCGGTTCATGTCGATCACGCGGGTGATGTGCTGCGTGTGGTGGATGATGACGTCGCCGTTGGACGCGTGGGCCATGTCGAACGCGAAGCTGGCGAGGCGCCCGATCTCGTAGATCTCGCAGTGCCCGACTTGATCCTCGTATCCGTTGGCATCATCGCGGCGCCGGTTCCGCTCGGCGAGCGCCCACGGCTGGTAGGGAATGATGCCGTCCTTCGGGTCGATGATCAGCGTGGTACCCGCCTGGATGCCGAAGCCGCCAGGATGTTCCTCGAGGATCACAGTGTTGTGGAGCACGCCGCCCGATCCATCCCAGCGGCCCGTGAAATCCGGTTTGCCGTCCGCGCGGCGCGGAATCGGGCCCGCGGGCGGCACTCCCGCCCCGCGTCCACCGCCCCGGCCACCCTGGGCCGCAGCACCGCCGCCGCGGCCTTCCTGCCCTGCTGCAGGAACCGTCATCATCGCCGCCAGGAACAGCAGCGCGGTGATCGACAACAGGAACCGTCCTCCTAAGCTCATTTCAGATCCTCGAATGAATTAACCACGACGCCACGACGGCCACGAACCTCGAACCCTTTCAGGTCGTGAACGTCGTGGTCGTCGTGGTTCATTTCGTTTCTCTCGTTAGAACTCGGGTGGTTCGAATTCGCGCGGCCACGTGTGATGAATGCCGAGCTCATCGAGCATTGCCGTGCATTCGTAATCGAGGATGCCCACGTCTTTCTGCCGCTGGAGCTGCATCCGGATCGTCCACGGCCGGGTGAACACCTTCGGATCCGTCATCGTGGCTTCGTACTGCAGCGTGTCTGGGCCGATCAGGCTATAGCGCTCGGTCACCTTGAGCGCGGCGCTGCTGTAGTTGCCGGCCATATCGAACCACGCGTAGCCGTTGAAGTTTGTGTTGTCGACCACCAGCGTGTTGCCCTCGAAGCGGCCGCGCGGAACGCCCTGCCAGTTCAAGACATCCTCCGGCGAGGGCAGCGGCGGCTGCTTCGCGCCGACGGGAATCTGCCGCTTCTTGTGGCTCCACTCGTAATTAAACGTGACGATGTCCGCGGTTTGAATGATCTGAAACGGCCAGCCGATGTAGGTGATGCGCGGCACGCCCGGCAGATAGCACTTCACCAGCGGGTCGGCGTTCTTCCACGGATCGGGGTCCTTCGTGTTCGCGTAGTTCTCCGCGCGGCGTTTGAGCGCCGCCGGCTGGTACGGGATCTTGCCGTCGGCGGGATCCACCACGAACCCCAGTCCCGCAGGGACGCCGGGCCTCGCGCCGTGAGCCTCGAGGTCGAACTTCGCCAGGTTCCAGGCCCGCCACACACCCTGCAAATCGGGATGGCCCGCCGCCGTCCGCGGCGGCGTGTAGCCCTGGCCCCCGGGCGCCTGCGCCGTCAGCCGCGATCCGGACAGCGCGGCCGCGGCAACCGCCGTGGCAAGAAGCAGCAACCTGAGGTCACGTGTTCGCATGGGCGCCGCCCTACATCCTGTCGAAGACGGCCTTTTCGGTGGCCGAGTCGCCGCTCTCGGTCCTCGTCTTCTCAATCGTCAACGCGTTGCCGTTGAGCGTCCAGATTTCCTTGAAATCGACGATCGTCTCGCCAAGCGGCGACGTGAACGAGCGGCGCGAGGTGATGACGAGGTTCGCCCCTTCGAGCTTCGCCTCGCCGGTTTCGGTGATCCCGGACGGGGCCTTGATCGTCACCTTGCTGCCATCCAGCTTGAAGACCGCCGACGTCGGCTGCTGGCGCACACTGGTGCCGTCGACCTGCAGTTCGGTCGGCGTCTGCTTGACGACGAGCTGGCTGGGGAACGGAACAATCGGCGTATTGCCCGCGATGTTCGGGCTGCTTTTCGCCTGGTTGAATTTCCAGGTCCCGCTGAAGTCGGGGCGCGTCTGCGCCCACGCCGCCGCGTGGACGACGAGCGCCAGGCACACGCCTGCAAGGATCACCATTCGTTTCATGGTTCAGACTCCCGCGTGGAGGCGAGGGTTACCGGGCGCCGGGCGCTGCTTCGTCGCTGGTGTATTCCTTCTTCAGTTCCACCAGAGTGAAGCTGCTCGCATTGACCGTCGGTGTGCCGTCCTTGGCGAGGAAGCCCTTGACGATCACCTCGGTGCCGATGAAGTCTTCCTTCCGGATGCCGGCCCTGAGGAGGTTGGTCGCGCTGGCGCTTTCCACTTCCCAGGTCACGGTCTCGCCCTTCTGGTTCACGACGTCGACGTAGATATGCGCGTGGGGGTTGGACCACCCCAGCTTGCTCACCTTGCCGCGCAGCGTCACCGGCTTGTTGCCGTCGTAGACCGCGGAAAACGAGTGATGGGCCTGGACCGGTATCGCCATCCCCACCAGGACCGCGACGGAAAACGCGGCAAATAAAAGCCTCATAGTGCCTCCTTCGAGCCTGAATGCGCCGATGCTAACACAGCTTCACAGCTGCCTGGGACAAGCATACCAAGCTACGGCTTCGGGTTGCCGGGGGGCGGCTGCACGAAGCGCGACGCGTCAACCTGCCCATTCGGCTGGATTCCGCTCAACTTGACCGTCATCTGCATGTAGGTCTGGCTGGCCGTCCAGGTGAACGGCATCTTCACGCCGGCCACGTCGCGGTAGTCGTCGTAGTTGATCTCGGTCGGCACCGGGCCCACCGGTGTCTCGTTCCACCGCACCATCCGGATGAGCAGCCCGGTGTTGTTGTCGAAGTAGAAGTTGACGGGCAGCAGCCCCGGCGTGCTGCCCTGGAGGATCGACACGTCCTTGTCGTCGATCGCCGTGCGCCCGACGCGCCACTCTTTGTACAGGGTCTTGAGGCTCGCCGGAAACGCGATCGCCGCTTCGACCCGGGCGCGATCGAGATTGCCGCTCGCCAGCGTCACGATTGGCGCCGGACTGTCGGGCCCCGCGAACCAGCCGTTCCTGCCGTCGAAGACCCGATAGCTGTCGCCATTGAACATGTGGATGATCCAGGTCCGCTGATTCGGCGCCTTGGCGAAGATCTCGACCGGGACCTCGGCGTGCCCGGTGTCGAATCCGGAGTAGGTGCCTTTGGCCACCAGGCTGGTCACCTTCGAGAGCGCGCCCGGCCCGCCAATCGCCTTCAGGTACCGCTCGAAGATCTGGTCCGAGGTCATCCGCGTATTGGTCGGGAAATCCATCACGTTCGGGTCATCGTCGGGAGCGCCGTACTGCAGCGACAGCCGCGGCGCATTGACCGGCGAATAGCTGCCCCGGTGACAGGTGAAACAGGTCACGCGCGGCTGGCCGCCGAAATACGTCTTGTTGAGCGCCTGCATCATCACGATCATCTGCCGCGCCTTCTGGATGCGCGGAGTCGGATCGCCGAACGCTTCGTGGCGGAAGACAGAATCCTTGGAGTGACAGTAGGTGCAGTCGTCGCCCATCGACGCGGCAAACATCCCCATCGCGTCGAAGAACGTGTCGACCGGGATGCCCTTCAGGATCTGGATGTTGCGAAACAGCTTCTCGGTCGTCAGCGGAGCCGTTTCCTGCCCCGCCTGCGCCCGCATCGACCCGACACTGAGCAGGCACACCAGCGCCGCTCCCATCGACCCACACACCAGCGTCTTCCGTCCGCGCATCATCGGAACCCTCCGGCCACACCGTAGTTGTTGTTCTCGTTGCAGATGTATTCCATGATCTCCTCGCCTGGCTGCAGCGTCGCCGTGTAGGTGGTCGTGAACGGGCGGGAGTAGGCGCCCGGATCGTCAATCGTCACCTGGTTGTCCAGATGGCCGAGGTCCTTCCGGGTCCATCGCTCGATCGTGTGCAGCTGCTCGGTATGCGGATGCCCGCGGCGATCGAACCAGAACTTGTCGTTGAAGCCGACGGTGTCGATCACCAGCGTGTCTCGATCCCAGCTGCCGATCGAGTGGCCGAACCAGGTTGGATCCGGGTCTGCCGGATGCTTGGCGTCCATGAAGATCTGCCGGAAGCTGTGGATGTTGCCTTCCCAGAGCACGAAGATGTGGCTGGCTTTCGTGTGCGTCGGATACTGGACGAACCGCCACGGATAGTTGCCCGCCTGACGCGGCACGCCCATCGGCATGCAGTAGGCGTGCGGATCGTCCTCGGGCGTTCGAGACTCCATCAGCTTCTTCGCCCACGGTAACAGCGGGATCTCCCCCGGCTTGAACTTCCCCTGCGCCTCCATGTCCTGCACGGGTCCGCCGCCCGTCCAGGCGCCCCCGAGATCCACCGTTCCGTCCGGATAGCGCGGCACCGGTCCGTCCAGCGCCACGCGCGGACGATTACCGCGGCCGCGGCCCCCTTCGGCGGCCTGCTGCGCAAACGCGAGGGACGCTGAGGCGGCAAGACCCGCTATCGCAACGCACGCCGAAACGGCGATGAGTAAGGTCCTCTTCATTGAATCCCCTGGGTGCCGCCGAACAGCGCCTTGCCGTCCGTGGTGGTGACGGACCGCGTGCTCGCCATGCTCTTGCCCGACTTGGCCGCGAACCCTGACACGGTGATCGCGTCGCCGACGGTGAGCGTGTGACGATCCCAGCCTTCCCGGGTCAGCGAATTGGGGCTGGCCAGCTCGAAGCTCCAGTTCGTCGTCGTCTTGTCCGGGTTGACGACGTCAATGAAGAAGCGGGCGTGCGGGTTGGTCCATTCGATCTTGGTGACCGTGCCCTTGAACGTCACGACCTTGTTCTCGTCGTACTCGGACGAAAACGCATGATGGGCGACAACCGGCGCTCCCAGGCCAAGGAGTCCGAGTGCCACGGCCAGGATGCGGGTCGTTGCGCTCATCTGTGGATACCTCCAGATTGTTCGCGAATGTTGCCGTCGAGCGGGCCGCGCCGGCAGTTTAGCGTACGCCTATCAACTCTGGGATCGCAACTTTTCGAGCCTCCGCACGGGTTCTTTTCTGGGCTCTTGACGTCCGGGGTTCCTTGGCCCACCATCAGCGCGCGCGGTCGGACGCCTACTGACGCGCTTCGGTCAAGGCCAAGCAAGGAGAGCAACATGCGCAAGACGGTGGGTGGTCTAGTTGCAGTCGCAGGCGTGGTCCTCTGGGCATCGGTCATGGCGCAGCAGACTGCGCCCGCCGCGCCCGTTCCGCCCGGCCTCCCGGACTGGGCGTACACGCCGCCGGTGCCAGGTGCGCCGCCGGCGCCGTCGGCCCTGCCGGCCGATGACAATGCCGTCGTGCGGATTCCAGGGACCGACCGCACGTTCACGCGCGGCGAGCTTCGCGCGACCAAGGAAACGATGGACTGGTTCCCCACCGAGCGGCACGGGACCGCGCCCGACATCGTGAGGGTCGGAAAGCAGCCCGCCGTGCGCCAGTGCACCCTCTGCCACCTTCCCGATGGGGCGGGACGGCCTGAGAACGCGCCGGTCAGCGCCCTGCACCCTGCCTACTTTGTGCAGCAGATGCAGGACTACCGCAACGGACTGCGGAAGAGCGCCGATCCGCGGAAGGGAAACACCAACAATATGATCGCCTTCGCCAAGGCCACGACCCCGGAAGAGGATTGGGCCGCAGCGGAGTACTTCGCGCAGCAGCCGTACCCGCGCCGCATGAAGATCGTCGAGTCGAAGACCGCGCCGAAGGTGCGCCTCCAGGGCGGAATGCACATGGCGATCCCCGCCAGTGAAGGGGGCGGCATGGAGCCGCTCGGCGCCGACGAAATCGTCGAAGTGCCCGACGACAACCTGCGCGCGGAGGCGCGTGACACTCACCTGGGCTTTACGGCGTATGTCGCGCCCGGCACCCTGAACAAGGGCAAGCAGGCCGCCGCAAAGTATCAGTGCAGCGTCTGTCACGGCGCGAACCTCGAGGGCATCGGCCCGGTGCCGCCGCTGGCGGGCCGTTCACCGAGCTACGTGATGCGGCAGCTGTTCGACATGAAGACCGGAGCGCGCCGCGGGCCGTGGGCCGAGCTGATGAAGCCGACCGTCGACCGCATGTCGCTGCAGGAGATGACGGCGGTCTCGGCGTTTGCGGCCTCGATCGCGCCGCCGGCAGCGGCGAGGCCGACGACCACCAGCGCCGCGCGTTGAGCACGCGGAGGCACGACATGCGCGCGATCGTCGCCCCGCTGCTGGTGGCCGCGCTGTGCGGCGTCAGCGTGTCCGCACAGGAACTGATCGGCGCACAGCCGACCGTCACGGCAACCGGGGCGCGTGCCCTGGTTGATGCCTGCCTGGCCCATGCGAAGGCCAACAAGCAGCGGGTCGGCATCGCCGTGGTCGATCCCCACGGCAATCTGCTCGACTATCACACGATGGAAGGCACCAACGTGATCGCGGGGGAATCGGCCATCCTGAAGGCGAAGACCGCCGTGCGCTGGTGGCGGTCAACAGAGGAGCTGAACGCACGCGTGCTCAAGGAGGAGAACGTCGCGCCGGTCTGGATCGGCGATTTCCCGCAGCGCGGCGGCGTACCAATCTTCGTCAACGGCGAGATCGTCGGCGGCATGGGGATCGGCGGCGGCGGCGGTGACGACTGCGCCAAGGCGGCCATCGCCGCCGTGCTCAAGAACGCGACTACGACGGCCCCCTCGACACAGCCCTAACGGAGGAGAACTCCCAACTCCCAATCCCCAACGCCCAAAAAGATCGCTTGGGAGTTGGGGAGTTGGAAGTTGGGAGTTGACAGGTCGGTCTCAGAAATCAAACTGCGCGCTGAACCTGATGAACCGCGGGATCAGAATCGCGGTCGGCCGCCGGAACGCCGCAAAGTTCGGATTCTCATCCAGCACCGAGCTCGCATTGAACAGGTTGTAGATGTCCATACTCAACAACGTCCTGGTGGCGCTGAAGCGCAGCAGCTTGCCCAGGCGCAGATCGAGCTGATTCAGCCGCTCGCCGTACTCGGTGCCCGGCTTGAGGACGCCGACGGTGAGGTTGGCGGCTCCGCCCGCCAGGTTGCGCCCCAGGCCCGGCGCCACCACCGCGTTGGTCGCGATGTAGTTGGCCAGGATGGGCGGACCCTGGACGTTCTGGTAGACGGCGCTGACCAGGACGTCGAACCGCGGCAGCGTGTACGACCCATTGAGCTTGATCTGCGATTCGAATGCCGTGTCCTGGTGGCAGTTCGACAGCGGAGTCCAGACGCTGCCGACCAGCAGCACGCCCGGCGCCTTCACGGCCACCTCGCAGTTGTCCGTGCTCCTCCGCCCGGTGCTCAGGCCGCCCTGCAGCATCATGCCCGCACGCGGTCGCGCATTGATGGTGACGTCTACACCGTTCCAGTGATCGATCATCTTGCCGTAGTTCTTGGCGTGCGTCACGAAGGCGGTTGCGGGCAGGCCGAACCGGGCCGGCTTGAGGTCGAAGAGACCGTCTACTGTGTAGCCGCCGCCGCCCGGGAGCCCGGGATTCGACGGCGCCGTGATGCTGAAGCGATCGTAGTCGGCCGCCGTGAGGTTCGGATCCGGATCGGTGACGATGATGTTGCCGTAGACGCGACGGAAATAGCCCACATCCAGGGCGACACGCGGCAGCAGTTCGTGCTGCACGCCTGCGGAGTACTCCCAGTTGTAGCCGCGCGCGCCCCACCCCTGCATCAGTTTCGGATCATAGGTACGGCCAAGGCGGACCTGGCCGAAGTTGGCGTTGGCCATCGCACCGCATTCGCCGTTGGCCGTCGTCAGCGTCAGGTCGCAATCCGCCACGTAGTTGCGATTGGTGTCATTCCACGTCCGCGTGGTGCTGAGCACGAGCGCGTTGGCCGGCGCGGCTCCGCTGAAGATGCTGGTGTTGCCGCCGCCCTGCCCTGCGCCCGCATTCTGCAGATATTTGTTGACGCTGACCTTGAGCGCCGTCTTGCCGTCGCCGAACAGATCGTACGCCGCCCCGAATCGTGGAGTGACGTCGTCCCATTTGAGGTTCTCCTGTTCGGGGAAGGTGAAGTTCCGGTTCGGCACGAGCGCGGCTGGTCCGATGTGCGTTTCGGGAAAGCTGCTGCCGAAATGGTCGTAGCGGATGCCGTAGTACAGCGTCAGTTGCCGCGTGGTCCAGCGGTCCTGCGCATACAGGCCGATGTCGTGGTCGATGGTGGCCTTGTAGAGAGACGGCTGGGCGCGCTGCGTCAGCTGATTCGGCACGCCGTTGTTGAAGCGGTAGCTGAGGGGCTGGAAATCGAAGGTCGCGAAATCGATCCAGCCGCTCCGGTGCGTGAAGCCGAATTTCACGGCATGGGCGCCGGTGATATAGGACATCGCGACGCGGAAGTTGTATGACTCGTGCGGCTGCCGGCGGTACTGTTCGGCGGCGCGATAGCGAATCCCGCTCGACTGCTCGACGACCGAAATCATCGCCGGATTCAGTCCGTCGACCGGCAGCTGATTACTCTGGATTCGATTGCGCAGGTAACCCGACTCGAGCAGGAGCCTCGTCGTCAACGGCGCGGTCCAGTCGACGTTCGCGATTCTGATGACCGGCTGGGGCCGGAACGTCCCGGCTTCGGGCGACACCGTGGCGCTGAGCTCGGTCGGACACGCGCAGTCCTTTTGCTCGGACCACGTAAACCCGACCTTGTGCTTTTCGGTGGCCTGCCAGGTAATGCGCGCTTTCCCTTCCTTCGCCTTGCTGAGGAGGACCGCGGGGCGATCGGGGTCCGCCTCGTAATTCCACACGTTCGGGTTGTTCTCGTTCTTGTTGTAGAACATCCCCGCCACGTAGCTGTCGTCCTGCGTATAGCGGTACGAGGTGTAGAACCACAGCTTGTCGCGCTTGATCGGCCCGCCGAAGCCGGGGTTGAACTCCCAGTTGAGTTTGACGGAGTTCGGGTTGCGCAGGCCGCGCGCGATCAGGTCATCCGTGATGTTGCTGCCCGACAAAGCGTTGTTCGTGAACCGGTAGTAGAGGATGCCGGAGTACCTGTTGCCGCCGTCCCGCGGGACGACGTTAATCCGGACGCCGCCGGTGGAGAACTCAGCGCTGCCCGCCGAGGTGTCGAAGGTGACTTCCTGTGTCCCGGCGTTGTTATGCTGTCCGCCCAGGCCGAACGACGAGCTCGCGGTCGCCATCATCGCGATGCCGTTCTGGAACATCTGCTGGTCGCCCGAGATGCTGCCGTGAATGGCGATCGACCCGGGAGTGGTGGTGCGCTCCGGGTTGACGCCGCCGACGTCGCGCGCGGTCGAGATGACGCCTGGAATCGTCGCCGCCGCCATGTTGTAGATGTCGCGCCCGGCGGGAATCAGATCGATCGTGTCGCGGTCGATGACGCGCTGCTGGATGGTGTTCGAGACGTCCACCACCGGTGTCTCACCGGTGACGGTGATCGTCTCCTCCACTCCGCCGACCGCCATGTCGGCGTTCACCGTCGCCGTAAAGGAACCGGCCAGCTCGATGCCGACGCGCCGCACGTTGGAGAAACCGGCCAGCGAGAAGGTGACGGTGTACGCGCCGGGGCGCAGTTGTTCGATGCGGTACTGTCCGTTGCTGTCGGTGACCACGACGCGCACCTTTTCGATCAGCGCCGGGCTCGCGGCTTCCACCGTCACACCCGGAAGCACGGCTCCGGAGCTGTCGCGGGCAACGCCGGTAATGGACGCCAGCGTCTGGGCGCGGGCGGCCACTGGAACGATCAACAACGCAGCGAGCACAACGAGCGCGGAGCGTACTCGGAGCATGAACCTTCCTTGCGGGTCAGAGTCCAGAACGACAGGCGTGTGAGTCCCGCTGTTCAGTCAGCAGTGTTGGCGTCCCGCGGTGAAATCGGTTCAAACATCTCGGGGAAGGAAAACGTCAGGACCCCGTTCAGATACTTGTCGCTCACGAGCACCGTTTTGTTCTTGGCGTCCACGGCCACGCCGCGCGGATTGCGAATCGCCCCCTGGGGCCCGCCAAGTCTCCAGCGCGGCGCGACGTTGCCGGAATCGAACACGCTCCAGATGCCGACGAACGACTGCTCCGAGGCGAGCATCGGCAGTCCATCGCCGCCGGTCTCGCCGAACGGCACCGAGACGAGGATCATCCCCGTCGCCGGGTGGATGTCGAAGCCGTGCCGCAGTCCGCCGAGCGGTTCGGCGTTCGGGCCGCTGATGACCCGGAGCGGCGGCGTGCTGCCTTCGGCGTTGTAGTCGAAGATGGCGATCTGCGCGCCGTTGCGGCCGCGGCCGCTGACGGCGAGCAGGTTGTGGACGTAATCGACCGCGACGCGCGCCGCCGGCGTCATCAGGATGCGTTTCGGCGCGACGTTGCCCGAGTCGGTCCGGTTGAACACCAGCACCTTGTTGCCCGCCGGGACGAACAGCTCGTTGTGCACCGGATCCACTTCCACCATTTCCGGAACCGAGATCTGGGTGCGCGGCCCCTGGATGATGCGAACCGGCGCGACGTTGCCGTTCTGCGCGCCTGAGAAGGCCAGGACTGCCTGCGCAATCTGCGAGCTCACGAAGATCTCGTCGTGCACCTCGTCGTAATTCACGCCGTGCACGGTGCGATTCAGCTTGCTGTTCTGTCCGGCGATCCGGCGCGTCGGCGCCGCGGTCTTGTCGGCGGTGCGCGAGAACATGCCGATCTGCGGGTTGGCTACGCAGCTCGGCACGATCACCTCTTCGCGGCCGGGATCGTAGGCAATCGAGTACGGATTGCTGATGCCGGGGGTCGGCTCGTCCCGCGGCGCGCTGCGAATGACGCGCTTCGGCGCCTCGTCACCCTTGGCGTCTCTGGCGAAGACGGTCGCGGTGTGGCCACCGAAGTTCGCGACCCACACCTCGTCATTGGCCGCGTCGAAGAACACGCCGGTCGGGAACTGCAATTCGGTGCGCGCGCCTTTGAGGATGCGGCTCGGCGCAACGTCGCCCTGTGCATTGACGTCGAACACCAGCACCGAGTGGCCGCCCGAATTCGCGACGTAGAGCTCGCCGCGCTTCGCGTCGACGGCGATGTTGGTCGGCCAGTCGAGGCCGGTCTTCGGCCCCTGGATGACGCGCAGCGGCGTCACGTCCTGGTCGGCGTTCGCCGGATAGACGGTGATGGAGGGCGGCACGAACTTCCCGCTGCCCGGAACCGCCGCCTGCGTGTACTCGGTGCGGCCGGCCTTCGGGTCGCGGATGAATTCGCGCGACGTGCCCCAGTTGGCGACGTAGATCACTTTCCGCATCGAATCGAAGGCGATCCCGTGCGGGTCGGCCAGCTGCGTGCTCTTCCCGAGGATCATGCGCACCGCGACGTCGTTGTCGCGGGCGGACGCCTTCTTGTTGAACACCATCACGGCGCCGCTGTGCTGGACCGTATAGAACAGCTCCTGCCGTTCTTCGTCGGCCGCCACGCTGAAGCTGCCGTACACCGTCGGCATCGTGCGCGCCGGCCGCACGTCGCCCTGCGCGGTCCGCGGAAAGACCGACACTTCGTGGACGGTGTCGTTGTTGGTCGCGTAGAT
>Ga0075421_100002776_pt1 | contig 20929 bp, 14 predicted proteins | sample SoiMetdeltSBSDD5_FD_75292 | JGI IMG/M metagenome (GOLD analysis project Ga0075421, IMG submission 75292) | Bulk soil microbial communities from a Populus tree surrounding site in Tennessee, USA - Soil MetaG P. deltoides SBSDD5 | ecosystem: Environmental > Terrestrial > Soil > Tree plantation... | reverse complement strand
CTCGGCGACGCCGAGGCCCAGCCCCCAGAGGTGCTCGCGGCAGGCGAGCGTCTGCTCCCAGTCGAGCGCGCAGTCGATCCACGGGTCGGCGCCGGCGCGCGCGTCGGCCACCACGTGCGCGGCGGAGAAGGCGACGCGGTTGAAGGCGGCGCTGGTCTTTTCCGGATAGGCGCGCGGCTCAGATAGGACGAACGTTTCGAGCTTGCCGCCCGCTGCAGGCAGGTTGATCTTCAGGCTGGAGAGGATCGGCGCGTTCATGGCAGCTTCCGAGGTCTGGAGTACTGTCAAACTCTGGCATGCAGCATGTACCCTCGCATGCGGAGGTCCGAGGCCACTGGCTCGAAGCAGGTGGCGTTGATCTGGGCAGCGGTCACGATATCGACCTTGAGGCCGAGATTGGTCGCGGCTTGCGCGAATTCTCCGGGTTGGAAATAGGAACGCAGCGGCTCACCCTGCGCGGCAACCTTGGCGGCGACCTGCTCCATGATGGCGCGCGCGTCTGCGGTTTGCTGGGACGAGGGCGGGGGCATGAAGTCCAGGACGATCTCGCTGCCGGGACCGAGCGAAGCGGCCCACCGGAGCGTGCCGTAGAGCGCCTCCTTTTCGAGGTAGTAGCTCACGCCCAGGCAGGCAACGAAAGCTGGCACGCGCTCATCGAAGCCGGCGTGGGTCAACGCATCGTGTAGTTTGCCTGTTTGGAAGTCAATTGGCACAAGCATGAGCGACTTCGGCAACGGTATTTCGGCCTCGGCCAGCCGATTCCGCTTCCAAGTCTGCGTGGCTTGATGATCGACTTCGAAGACCCTGAGCTCGGCATCAGGATAGCGATACGCGTAGGTATCGAGTCCGGCTCCCAGCACAACGTACTGGCGCGTGCCCCGGCCGATGGCCTCTGCCAGCTTGTCTTCCGCAAATCGGCCACGGCCGACGAACTGACCTCGCAAGCCGCGCATCAGCGGCGTTTGCTGCTCGGCAAGCGCGGCGCGCAATTTCGCCTCACCTTCCGGCCCCAGTATTTTCAGCGCGAAGGCATCTTCGAAAACGACCGGGCGATCGAGCAGCTGATGCGCGGCGCGGCCTTCGGCGGCACCCTGCGCCGTCGTGCTCGGCTTGCCCTCGCTCAACCGCATTGGCGTCGGCGTCCTTCTTCTCCCTCTCCCCGCCTGCGGGGAGAGGGTCGGGGTGAGGGGCAGCCTCGCACGCCACGTTGGAGCAAGCTCCTGCCCCTCACCCTAACCCTCTCCCCACGCCTGAAGAAGGCGTGGGGAGAGGGAATGTCACACCTTCAGCTCGGGCACGTCGATCCAGCGCCGCTCCTTCCAGCTCCGCAGCGCGCATTCCACGAGCTGCACGCCCTTGGCCCCCTCGAGCAGGTCCCACGTGTAGGGCGCGCCCTCGACGACGTGGCGGATGTAGGCCTCCCACTGCAGCTTGAAGCCGTTGTCGAAGGCCTGCGTCTCCGGCACCGGCTGCCAGCCGGCATGGAAGTCGATGGTCTGCTTCACGTCCGGGTTCCAGACCGGCTTGGGCGTGCTCATCCGGTGCTGGATGACGACATCCTGCAGCCCGGCGACCGCCGAGCCGTGCGTGCCGTCCACGTGCAAGGTGAGAAGATCGTCGCGGCGCACGCGCGTCACCCACGACGAGTTGAAATGCGCGACGACACCGCCCTCGAGCTGGAAGGTGGCATAGGCCGCATCGTCGGCGGTGGCCTTGTAGCGCCTGCCGGCCTCGTCGAGGCGCTCGGGGATGTGGGTGGCGCCGAGGCAGGAGACCGCCTGCACGGCGCCGAAGGTGTTGTCCAGCACGTAGCGCCAGTGGCAGAGCATGTCGAGGACGATGCCGCCGCCCTCCTCGGCGCGGTAGTTCCAGGACGGCCGCTGTGTCGGCTGCAGATCGCCCTCGAACACCCAGTAGCCGAACTCGCCGCGCACGGACAAGAGCCGGCCGAAGAAGCCGGAGTCGATGAGCAGCTTCAGCTTGCGCAGGCCCGGCAGGAAGAGCTTGTCCTGCACCACGCCGTGGCGGATGCCGGCGGCTCTGGCCTTGCGTACGATCGCCAGCGCCTCCTCCAGCGTCGTGGAGACCGGCTTCTCGCAGTAGACGTGCTTGCCGGCGTCGATGGCCTGGGCCAGCAGTCCCGGGCGCATCTGCGTGGTGGCGGCATCGAAGAACACCGCGTCGTTGTTGTCGGCAAGGGCCTTGCCGAGGTCGGTGGTGAAGCGCGGGAGGCCGTGCGCCTTGGCGAGGGCCGCGAGCTTCTCCTCGTTGCGGCCGACCAGCACGGGATCGGGCATCACCCGGTCGCCGTTGGAGAGCGTCACGCCCCCCTCCTTGCGGATGGCGCCGATCGAGCGCACGAGGTGCTGGTTCGTCCCCATGCGGCCCGTCACGCCGTTCATGATGATGCCGAGCCGCTTCACGGCCATTGCTGCTCCTCCCCTGCGATCTGTCGCGAGCTAGGTTCGGGCAGCATCGGGAGCCTGTCAACGCGAGCAGATCAGGTTTCGGGTTCCGGGTATCGGGTTCCGGGTATCAGGTTTCAGGGAGGCGGATCGGCGTGCCCTGGAACCTGAAACCTGGAACCTGGGGTCAGACCCGCAGGGTCTGACCCCTCACTCCTTGCGCATGAGCCGGGCGATGGCTTTCTGGGCCCGCTCCTCCTCCGCGCGCGCCTGCTGGGCGCGGGCGACCTGCAGGGCCGCGAGGAGGCTCTGCTCGCCGTCGCTCCTCCTGTCGAGGGCGAACAGAAGCTCGCCGCGCAGCCTGTGCAGCGCCGAGTCGGCCCGTCCCTCGCCGGTTCGCGCGGCTATGGCGATGGCCTCGTCGGCGAGCGACAATGCCTCGTCGAGCTCGCGCAGCCTGGCGTGAGCCGAGGCCAGCGTTGCCAGATGCACCGGCCTGAACAGGCGCGAGCTCATGCTCTCCGCGACCTCGACGGACGCGCGCATCACCCGGATGCCGTCGCGCACGTCGCCGCATCGGGCGAGCGTGGCGCCGCGCGCGAACTCGGCCCACGCCTCGAAGTTGCGCAGACCGTGCTGGGCGCAGAAGCGCACGAGATCCTCGGCGCGCGCCGGATCGGGGTTGACCCCTCCGGGGATCGGCGTCAGCAGGTCGGTGACCAGTGCCAGGGCAGTCGACAGGGCATGCTGCATCCGGCGCGCCAGGGCGATCGCCTGAGCCATCATGGTCCGTCCCAGCTCCGGCTCGCCCAACGTGTACTGCACACCGGCGCCGAAGCCGAGCGAGATCACATGCTGGCTGCCGAACACGCCGAGCGACGCAGCCTCCTCCGGGGCGTGCGCGAACACGTCGAGACTGCGCTGGAACTCGGCCGCAGCCTCCCGGTGCGCGCCCATCGCCGCATGGGTCTGCGCCACGAGGCCGTAGGCGCGCCCGAGGTTCATCCCATGGCTCTCCGCGAGCGCGCAATACTGGTGCGCGATGGCGAGCGCCTCCGAGAGCTCGGCACGGCCGTAGTGCACATTGAAGAGCCCCATCAACACCATCAGCCGCTCGGAGACATTGCCGACGGCGGCGACGAGCGGCTCTGCGCGCCGGTAGACCTCCAGGCTTTCGGGCGCGGCATACCCCTTCGTGCCCATCGTCACGGGGCCCAGCGCCATGTCGAGGTCGAACTCGAGGCGCTGACGCTGCGGGGAAGGCGGCAAGGTCGCGGCGATCCTGATCCCCTCCGCAAGGTGCTTGGCGGCCTCCACCAGCGCCCAGCCGCGTACCGCCCGCTTGCCCGCCCACAGCCAGTAGCGGATGGCAGGCTCGGCCTGCTCGGCCCTGGTGAAGTGGCTCGCCACGATCTCGGGCTGCATGGCGATGACCTCGGGGAACCCGTCCTGCAGGGCCTTGGCGATGCGACCGTGCAGGGCGCGGCGCTCGCTGCGCAGCAGCGTGCCGTAGGCCGCGTCCTGAATGAGGGCATGGCGAAAGGCGAATGTCTCCGCGGGAGCCGACGGGACCGGGGCGATCAGCTCGGCGCTGAGGAGGCGCTGCAGCTCGCGGCGCAGCGCGGCCGGATCGCGTCCGGGCACCACCTCGTTCAGGAGGTCGAAGGTGAACGATCGCCCGAGCGCCGCGGCAACCCTGGCGACCTCGCGGGTTGGGCCGAGGCGGTCCAGCCTGGCCAGGAGCGAGGCCTGCAGGCCGGCGGGAATGGCCGGCGCGCCCGCGGCACCGGTCTCCTGCGCGGCGTCGAGCGCACCCCCCTCGAGCACCGCCTTGGTCAGCTCCTCGATATGGAACGGCACGCCGTCGGCGCGCGCCGCGATGCCGCGCACGGTCGTCTCGGCCAGGTCCTCGCCGCCCGGGATGCGCCTGACGAGGGCCTCGGCTGCCTCGCCCGTTATCGGCCCCAGCCCGATCGTCGCCACATGGGGCGCGCCGGCCCAGGCGGGCTGGAAATCCGGCCGGCCGGTGATGACGAGCAGCAGGGCCCAGCCCTGCATGCGGGCGACGAGCAGCGCGAGCAGCTCGCGCGAGGTCGGGTCGCTCCAGTGCGCGTCCTCGGCGACGAGCAGCAGCGGCCGGCTGGCGGCCATGCGCTGCAGGCAGACGAGCAGCGTCTCGAACAGGAGCTCGCGCTTGCGGCGCGCGTCCGCCTCGGGCTCGTCCGCACGGGCGGCGGCCGGCAGGGCCATCAGCTCCGCCAGCAGGCCCACCGCCGTGTCGCCGGCGGCGCCTCCGGCGCCGAGCAGCCTGGCGAGCCGATCGAGGTCGGCGGCAGGCACCGTGGAGCGCCCGACGCGGGCCGCCCGCTGCAGCTGCTCCAGGACCGGATGCAGCATGCTGTCCTGATGCTGCGGCGAGCATTGACAACGCAGGACTGAGCACCCCTCGCGCCGCACGCGCGCCGCCAGCTCGAGGGCGAGGCGCGACTTGCCGATGCCGGCCTCGCCCGACAGGAGCGTCACCCGGCCGGCGCTCGCCCGCACCTGCTCCCAGAGGCCGAAGAGGGTCGCCACCTCCGCCTCCCTGCCGAGGAGCGCCAGCGAGCGCGTGCGCAGTGCCGCGAAGCGGCTCACGGCCTGCCTGGTCTTGACCGCCTGCCACACCCGCAGCGGGCGGGCGAAGCCGTCCATGCGCTGCTCCCCGCGATCGCGGTACTCGAACAGGCCGCCCGTGAGGCGCCGGGTGGCGTCGGCGATGACCACGGTGCCGGGATCGGCCAGGGCCTGCAGGCGCGCGGCGAGATTCGGCGTCTCCCCGACCACCGGCGGATTGTCGGCCACGCCGGAGCGCAGGAGCTCGCCGACCACGACGATGCCGGTGGCGATGCCCACCCGGACGCTGAGCCTCTCCGCAGCGGCGCAGCCGGTCTCCACCCCGCGCGCCAGCTCGAGGCCCGCGCGCACGGCGCGCTCGGCGTCGTCCTCGGTCGCGGCAGGGTAGCCGAAGTAGGCCAGCACGCCGTCGCCCTCGTAGCGCGCGACCGTCCCGCCCGCTGCCTCCACCACCGCCGTCGCCCGGCGCTGATAGGCCGCCAGCACGTCGCGCAGGTCCTCCGGATCGAGGCGCGCCGACAGCGCCGTGGAGCCGACCACGTCGCAGAACATCACGGTGAGCGATCGACGCTCGGCGGATGAGGCGGAGGTCGCCAATGCGGTCATCCCAATTCAGGCCAATCCAGGCCAATTGGCGGCAGGAGTGTCACCCAGGTGACAGGGACACTAACAACGACGCCGGCCGAGAAACAGAGGCAATCCGTGCACACGCGGCACTGCCGTGCGGCCTGTGAGTCGACCGACACGCCCGAAACGGCGCGCGCCGTTGAAAAAAGCAGGGGTCGGCCTTTTCTCCGTGAGCCTCGCCGCTTCACGCTGTGTCCGGCTCCGGCGGTTCGCTCGGCCGGGATGACGGGATGCCATGAGGGCGGGAGCCAGTGTCCTTCGGGGTCCCCGGACATTGCGCCCCGCGAAATTCCGGGACGACAGCGCGAGGCTGCAGGCGGCACCCCTCCCGGCATCGGACGCTCTGCAAGCGCACGAGCGGGCATTTTCCGCTTGACATAGGGACACTGGTTTGCTATTATGTGGTTATTCTTCCTTATTGTGCCTGCAACCAACCCGCGTGAAAGGGGGAGTTCGAGACTGGGTCTGACACAGAAGCTGGCTTAGGAGCCACCTGAGAAGCTGGCCCGGAACAGGCACGAGGCCCGGTCACTCCGGTACGGCGATCTGCACGAGCTTGGCGATGTTGCAGGCGACCCGGCCGCGCATGCGCTCGATGGCGCCGGCGCCTTCCAGAAGGGCCAGCGCCGCGTTGACCTTCTGCCGGCTGGCGCCGATCAGGGAGGCCAGCTCGCTCTGCGACATGCCGAGCTCGAGGACGGCCGCGCTGTTCGGCAACAGGCCGCCTTCTCGAAACTTCAGCCTGGAGAGCAGGAAGCGCGCGAGCCGCACCTCGACAGGATGGAGGGCGATGGCTTCGACCTGCTCGCTGGTGTCGCGCAGACGCTGGCACAGGCAGGCGATAGCCGCTCGCGCCACGCGCGGGTTGGCCTCGATCAGCCTGACGAGCTGCTCCTGCGCCAGCGTCATGGCATCGACCCGGGTGAGCGCAATGGCGTCCGCGGTGCGCGGCCCCCCATCCAGGGTGGCGATCTCGCCGAAAATGTCGCCGGCATCGGCGTGCTTGAAGGAGAGGAGCCGGCCGTCGAGCGAGAACACCGACAGGCGGACGCGGCCCTTCACCACCAGGTAGACGTCGCCACCGGCATCGCCGCGGCCGAATATGGTCTGGCCCGGCTCGAAGGATGCCTTGCGCATCCTGCCGGCCACGGCCATGCGGTCGTCGCGCTCGAGCGGGCCGAACAGCGCCGTCTTGCCCAACAGGGCCACCGCCAGGGAGCTGGCGGAGGCGTGGGATCGGCCTTGGACAGAGGAGCCCGCCGGCGAGGATCGGGGATTGGAGAAACGCATGGGCTGCTCTCGGCGCGGACGAAGGCCTCGACCCTTCGGCTTCGGGGAAGTGTAAGTGTCGCAAAGGCGTAGCGAGCAAAGCCAGCTTCAGTTTGCTTCAGACCGACTGAGTGGCAGTAGATAGCAAGTCCGCGGGCGGACGGGAAGAGCCCGAGGCGAGCGCTCATTGCCCGGACGGCTCGGACTGCCGGACGCCGGCTGGCTGCGGGTGCCACCAGTGGCCGGCGAGCACAACGCCCTCCGGCTCGATCCTGCGGTCGCCCGTCATGTGCTCGCCCACGACATCGACGTAATCGAAGCGTCCCTCCCTGATCGCCAGGACGGCGGCGTCGCCGGCGCTGCCGGGCTTCAGGCTGCCGAGCTCGGGCCGCCTCAGCGCCATCGCCGCATTGACGGTCGAAGCCGCGACGACATCGGCGAGGGGCATGCCGAGGCACAGGAACTTCGACATGGTGGTGAGGAGATCGAAGGCCGGCCCGTTGATGCACAGCGCGTGCACGTCGGAGGAGATGGTGTCGGGCAAAAAGCCGCCGGCCAGCAAGGCCCGTGCGGTCTTGAAGGCGAACGAGCCGCGCCCGTGGCCGATGTCGAACCTGACGCCGCGCGCCCTGGCCTCCAGCACCTCGCGCTTCACGCTGCCCTGGGGCCCCACCGGCGCATTGGGGAAGGGGCGGAAGGCGTGGGTGAGGATGTCGCCGGGCCGCAGCCGCGCGATCACCTCCTCGTAGCTCGGCGGCGGATGGTCGATGTGCGCCATGAGCGGCAGGCCCAGCTCGTTCGCCACCTCGAGCGCCATCTCCAGCGGCACGATGCCGGAGGTGCCCGAGGCATGCAGGCCGACCCGCACCTTGATGCCGACGATGACATCGCGGTTGGCGTCGGCGACCTCGACCGCGTCGATGGGCGCCATCAGGCGCAGCTCCTCGCTCTCTCCCACCGAGACGCGCTCGGCGAAGGCGAAGATGCCGGCGTACGAGATATGCAGGAAGGCCAGGATGCGCACCTGGCTGCGCTCGATCACGTGCTTGCGGAAGCCCGCGAAGTTGCCGGGGCCGGCGCTGCCGGTGTCGATCGCCGTGGTCACTGCGGAGGTGCGGCAGAATTCCTCCGCATCGATGCCCAGCGAGGTGCCGCCCCAGTAGACGTGGGTGTGCAGATCGATGAGGCCGGGCACGACCATCGCCCCCGACACGTCGCGGACGTCGGTGGCGGGGCCGGCTTCGAGCTTCGGGCCCAGGCGCGCCACCTTGCCCGAGGCGAAGGCCACGTCGGTTACGGCATCGAGCTGCTGCGAAGGGTCGACCACCCGGCCGCCGCGGAGGATGAGGTCATAGGCCATGGTGTGCACCCGAGCGTTGCAGTGGTCCGGCGATCGTCGCCGGCAACTCAACAGCAAAACCCGCCGCGATGAAACCGCAGATTGTCGCGGCCTCGCGCGCCGTCGCCCCCCTGCCGGAACGCCCGTGCGAAGACCGTGGTATGCGGCAGGCCCACGTCGGAGGAACGCTGCAGCGCCGCGAACGGTGAGCTCGCGCCAGCAGCGGGCCAAGATGCGGCGAAGAGCAACGGGAACGGTACGCCTTACCGCTGCCGGGCGAGGCGCCTCTTCATTGTGCGCGTTGACCGCCTGGTCCGCCCGTGGGGTGCGGCAGTGTTCTCGCCCGCCTGAAGGTCTTCCAGGATAGGACAGGCCGGCCGGTCGTCGCCGTCGCACGCCCCAACGAGACTGCGAAGCGTCTCGACCATGCTGCTGAGCTCCACAGCGCGTGCTTCGAGGTCGGCGATATGCGCCAGCGCCAGCGCCTTGACGTCGGAGCTGTGGCGCTGCCGATCGCTCCAGAGGGCCAACAGATCGCGCACCCGGTCGAGCGAGAACCCCAGATCGCGAGCCCGCCTGATGAAGCGCAGACGCTGCACATCCACCTGGTCGTAGGCCCGGTAGCCGCTGTCACGCCGCACTGGCCGGGGGCCGAGCCCGATCGACTCGTAATAGCGGATCATCCGGGCCGACACCCCCGAGGCTTGCGCTGCCTCCCCGATGTTCATGCGGTGCTTCTCCGGCTCTTTGCCATGTTGACCTTCCCACGTTGGCAAGGTTTATCAGTCTCGCCACAATGGCAGGAGATCGCAATGGCTGACGAAGGCGCATCCCGCGAAAGCAGCCTCCGTGACCCCGGGCGCGACGGAGACGTGGCCGTGCTGCCGCTCACCGTGGCCGGTATGCATTGCGCCCACTGTCCAGTCGCCGTCGAGCGTGCCCTGCGCGCCCTCCCGGGTGTCCGCGCGGTCGATGTCGACCTGCGCTCGGGCCGCGCAGTGGTCGCGCACGTGGGCCAACTGGAATTGACGGCGCTGCAGGCTGCGGTGGCCGAGGACGGCTACGCGCTCAGCCCGTGGCAAGGCCCCGATCGGCCCGCCGGGCCCGGCTCGGTCAACGGCCTCCGCGACTACGCCGAGATCGGCGCAGCCTTCGCAATTCTGGCCGGGATCGCCCTGCTCCTCCGGCATTTCGACTTCCTCCCGCGCGGCTTTGCCGTGTCGGACAACATGAGCTACGGCGTCGCCTTCGTGATCGGCCTCGTGGCCTCGGTGTCGACTTGCATGGCCGTCACCGGAGGGCTGCTGGTCGCGGTGGCTGCCAGATACGGCGAGGCGCATGCGCATCTCACCGGTGCCCAGAGGCTGACGCCCCATCTCTACTTCAACGCCGGCCGGATCGTGTCCTACACGCTGCTGGGCGGCGCAGTCGGGGCGCTGGGCTCGACGCTCACACTTTCGCCGCGCGCCAATGGCATCCTGATCGTTGCGGCGAGCGCGGTCATGATCCTCCTCGGCCTGCAGATGCTGAAGCTGGGCCCGTCGTTTTTACGGTTGCCGGCGATGCCCAAGGCTTTCGCGCATCGCATCCACGCCCTCGCCGAGCGGGAGACCAATAGCGCGGCCATCCTGCTCGGTGCCGCGACCTTTTTCCTGCCCTGCGGGTTCACGCAGGCGCTGCAGATCTACGTGCTCGCGAAGGGGAGCGCTCTGGCCGGCGCCCTGACCACGCTGGCGTTTGCGCTCGGCACGCTGCCGGCGCTTCTTTCGCTATCGGCAATCTCCAGCTTGGCCAAGGGCGTCTTCCAGAGGCGTTTTCTCCGGTTTGCCGGTGCTGCGGTGATCCTCCTGGGCATCGTCAATATCCAATACGGATTCGTCCTCGGCGGCAGCGGCATGGCCTCCTTCGGTGGCGCTGAGATGACCCCGCAGGCGAGCCAGGCAACCCCGTCGCAGCCCCCTGAGTTGGCCCACGGCACGCAGCGCATCGGCATGAAGGTGGTCGGTCTCGACTACGTACCCCACCAATTCACCGTCAGGCAGGGTGTGCCCGTGGAGTGGCACATCGATGCCAGCAAGGCCGAGTCGTGCGGGCGCTTCCTGATCGCCCCGGGGCTGGGCGTCAGCAAGCTGCTCTCCGACATGAGCACGACGCTCATCACGTTCACGCCCACGCAGGCAGGCGAATTCGCCTTCAACTGCGGCATGGGGATGATGAACCCCGATGCGAAGATCACGGTCGTAGCGAAGGACAAGGGCTGATCGAGCCTATGGTTGCAATGCGTCAGGATCCTGCTGCCAGTCCGGGCACGACCGTGCGGACCGCTACGTTCGGTATCGGCGGCATGCACTGCGCGGCGTGCGCAGCGCGCAATGAGCGGACACTCGGGAAGTTGCCGGGCGTGCGGGCTGCGGCCGTCAATTTAGGAACCCGCCAGGCTCGGGTCGAGTTCGACCAGTCGGCGATCTCGGAGAGCGCGCTGCACGATGCCGTAACCCGCGGCGGCTACCGGGTTCTCGCCGGCGAAACGGCGCAGAACGACAAGGAGCGGGCGCGCCTCGAGCTGAAGGCGGCACGGCAGCGGGCCTTTCTCGCGCTGCTCCTGGCCGCCCCCGTGGCAGTGCTGGCGATGTTGGAGATCGACCTGCCCTGGGCGCTCGCGGGCCGCAGTCTCGGAGTCTGGGTGCAGGCGCTGCTCGGGAGCGTCGTGGTACTTGCCCTCGGTTGGGAGTTTCACCGCGGCATGGTGCGCCAGACGGCGGGTATGGCGGCCAATATGGACACGCTGATCTCGCTCGGCACGCTGGCGGCGCTCCTCTACAGCCTCTGGGCGATGGCTGGCGGCGATCGGCACCTCTACTTCGAGACCGGGGCCGTCATCACGGCCCTGATCCTGCTCGGCCGCTACTTCGAGGCGCGCAGCCGCGGCCGCGCCAGCGAGGCGATCGAGAAGCTCATGGACCTGGGGGCCAGGACGGCCCGCGTCGTCCGAGACGGCGCGCAGCAGGACATCCCCGTCGAGCACGTCCTGGTGGGCGACACCGTCATCGTGAAGCCAGGTGAGAAGATCCCTGTGGACGGTGAGGTGTTGGACGGCAGCTCCAGCGTCGATGAAGCGATGCTGACTGGCGAGAGCATGCCGTCCGGCAAGGCTCGAGGCGACGCGGTGTCTGGCGGGACCGTCAATCTGAGCGGCGCCTTGCGCCTGCGCGCGACCAAGGTGGGCCAGGACACCACTCTTGCCCAGATCGCGAGAATGGTAGCCGACGCCCAGGCCAACAAGGCGCCCATTCAGAAGCTGGCCGATCGGGTGTCCGGCATCTTCGTTCCGGTGGTGTTGGCTGTCGCAATATTCACGGCCGCCGGCTGGTATATCGCCGGCGGCAACCTCGCGCAGAGCATCATTCCTGCCGTCGCCGTGCTGATCATAGCTTGCCCTTGCTCCCTCGGCCTCGCCACGCCGACCGCCATCATGGTGGCGACCGGCATCGGCGCCCGGCGCGGCGTCCTCATCAGGAACGGCGAGGCCCTGGAGCGCGCTCGCACGATCGACGTCGTGCTGTTCGACAAGACCGGCACTCTCACCGAGGGAAAGCCGCGGGTGACCTCCGTTACGGCAATCGGGCAGGATGTCGCCGAAGCTGAAGTCCTGCGCATCGCCGCCAGCCTCGAATCGCTGTCGGAGCACCCCCTCGCCAGGGCCGTCGTCGCCGCCGCGGAGGCGGCAGGGCTGCGGCTGGACGACGCTCGGGACTTCGAGAACCTCGCCGGCAAGGGCGTGCGCGCCAGGCTCGGCGGGGAGACCGTGCTGGTCGGCAGCCCGCGGCTCATGCGCGAGGCGGCCATCCCGGCGATCGCAGATGAAGCGATTGCGAAACTCGAGGACGATGCGCAGACCGTAGTTTGTGTGGCTCGGCAGGATCGACTGATGGGCATCATCGCGGTCGCCGACACGCTGAAGCCGGATGCGGGGGCCGCCGTCGCCGCCTTGCGCAAGCAGGGCATCGCCAGTGCCATGATCACCGGCGACAACCGCAAGTCCGCCGAGGCCATCGCTCGCGAGCTCGGTATCGAGACCGTGCTTGCCGAGGTGCTGCCGCAGGATAAGGCCGACGCAGTGCGCTCCCTTCAAACCGAGGGCCGCAAGGTGGCTTTCGTCGGCGACGGCATCAACGACGCCCCGGCACTCGTGCAGGCCGACCTCGGCATCGCCATGGGCACCGGCACCGACATTGCGGTGGAGGCCGGCAACATCGTGCTCGTCAAGGGTCAACCCATGAAGGTGCTGGAGGCGCTGGCGCTGTCACGCCTGGCCCTGCGCACCGTCAAGCAGAACCTGTTCTGGGCCTTCTTCTACAACGCCGCCGCCATCCCTCTGGCAGCGCTTGGGCTGCTCAATCCCATGGTAGCCGCGGGCGCGATGGCTACGTCGAGCGTTTCCGTGGTCGGCAACAGCCTGAGGATTGGAAGCCGAGCCCGGGCAATTCGCCACTGAAAAGCCGCCTCGGCACCATGGAGCCATCGCGTGAAAGTCGTTCTCGTTCGTACGCCCGGCGGCCCGGAGGCACTGGAGTTGTGCGAGGTTCCGGTGCCGGTGCCGCGGCCGAGTGAAGTCGTGATCCGGGCGGAGGCGTTCGGCGTCGGCCAGCCCGACGTTCTCATTCGCAAGGGCGTCTATCCGTGGATGCCCCCGCTGCCGGCCAATCCTGGCAACGAGCTTGCGGGGCGCATCGCCGCCATGGGCGAGAGCGTTTCCGGCCTGGCCGTGGGTCAGAAGGTATGGCTGAGCGCCCGCGATCTGCCCCGGCGCGGCGGCTGCTACGCGGAGTTCATTGCGGTTCCCGCGGATGCCGTGCATGTCCTGCCGGACCATGTCGAGATCGAGCGGGCTGCGGCTCTCGCCAACTACCAGGTCGCCTATGCGCTGCTGCACGAGACTGCCGGTCCGCGCGTGCCCGGGAGCGTCCTCGTCATCGGCGCGGCCGGCGGCGTCGGCAGCGCTCTGGTGCAGCTTGCCAGGGTTGCCGGCATGACCGTGATCGGCACGGTGAGCACGGACGAAAAGGCCGCGTTCGCGCGTGCCATGGGTGCAGATCACATCGTCAACTACAAGACGCAATCGGTGCCGCAGGAGACGCTGGCACTGACGGAGGGCCGGGGCGTGGATCTGGTTCTCGACCACGCCGGTGGACCGGCACTTGCGGAGCTCCTGGCGGTGCTTGCCAACTGGGGAACACTGGTATCGTACAATGCCCTTTCGCCGATGCCCGGCAAGGACTTGCTGAGCGAGATGCGCGCGCATGTCGGCAAGAGCCCGGCTGTCCGGTGCTTCTCCTTCCACTCCTACGACCACGACCCGGAGGGGCGCCGCCGGCTGATGCGGGCGGTGATCGGCCTGCTGGCCGAGGGTGCCATCCATCCTGCCATAGGCGCGCGTCTTGGCCTCGACGACGTTCGTCGCGCGCATGCCCTGATCGAGGCGGGCACAGCGCTCGGGAAGATCGTGATGCACCCCTGAGCTTTCGTCAGAGAGGGGTCGATCTCGACAATGCTTTACTTCCGAAGGAAAGTATGGGGAGCATGGAGTGGGGCTCGGTGTCGGCTGCTGGAAATGCCAGAGGGAGGATCGACCGCATGACCTCGCTTCGAACGACGTGCGCGCTCGTCTGCGCGATGTGCGTAGCCGCTATGCTCCCGTCCAGTGCGGCGGCGGCTTGGCCGGAACGTCCGATCACGCTGCTGCACGGCTTCGGTGCCGGCGGCAACGGCGATCTGACCGCGCGTGCAGTGGCCGACCGCTTGTCGGCCCGGCTCGGGCAGTCGGTCGTGGTGGAGCCGAAGCCCGGAGCCGGCGGAAGAGTTGCGGCGGGCTTGGTCGCCAGGGCTCCAGCCGATGGCTATACCCTGTTCATGCTGCCCGGCGGGCATGCCGCCTCCGCGGCCATGCAGGAGCAGATGAGCTACCATCCGCTCGACGACTTCACCTTCATCGGCCTGGTCACGCAGATTCCGTTCATCGTGGTGACCTATCCCGAGCATCCCGTAAAGACCGTGCCGGAGCTGATCGCGGCCGCGAAGGGCGCATCCGATCCGCTGATATATTCAACGTCCGGCGTCGGCACGGGGCAGCACCTCTCGGCCGAGCTGTTCGCGGCGATGGCCAACATCAAGCTGAAGCACCTTCCGTCCAGGGGAGGCACGGCCGTGCCCACCATGCTGCTCGGCAAGCACATCGAGCTGGGCTTCGAGCCGCCGCCGTCCCTGCTGGAGCTGCTGAAGGACGGCAAGCTGCGCGCCATCGCAACCACCGGCCCGGCGCGGTTCTTCGCCCTGCCGGACGTGCCGACCATCGGCGAGACCATTCCGGGCTATGAAGTAACCTCCTACTTCGGCCTCGCCGGACCATCGAATCTGCCTCCCGACATCGTGAGGCTTCTCAACGAGGAGACCGTGTCCATGGCAAAGGACCCGCAAACGGTCGAGAGGCTCAAGTTGCTCGGCAGTCTGCCGCTGTCGAGCACGCCCGAGGGCTTCAAGGCGCGCGTCGCATCGGACATCAAGCGCTGGAGCAAGATCGTGGCCGATGCGGGCATCAAGCCGTCCGCCCCGGCAGGCTCCACGCCCGGCAAGTAGGGTTGGGGCGCGCGGGGGCCGCCGATGGGGGTCAGTCCCGATCGACGGCGCCAGCGGCCTGCAGGGACGCGAGCAGCTGTGCGGCTGCACGATGGCCCGCGAGGAGACCGGGCACCCGCTTCGGGTCGGTTCGGCCGAACCCGCACTCGGCGCCAACACCGAAATCCTGCACGACCCGGCGGGCCGCTGCGATTCGGGCCTCGTTGCCAGCGGCATCGTCGTATTGGAGCAGTCCGAGATAGAGATGCGTTCCAGCGGGTCTTCGCCAATCCACCAGCGGGGCGAAGAAGGCGTCGCCCGCATGCCTGGGTACCGGGATGTGAATGAAGTGGACAGGCCGTTCCACCGAGGCGCCGATGCCGTTCATCAGCTCGACGAGCACCTTCGCATCGTGCAGCCGTATGAGCGGCTGATCGCCCGGAGAGCCGTAGCAGAGATGGAAGCCCAACTCCACGTCGCCCGGCACTGCGGCTGCCAAGCGCGCGAATTGCTGGAAGATGGGCACCTTGTAGCCCGCGTTGCCCTCCGGGAAATAGTTCTCGAACATCAGCACTTCCTGGCAAACGTCGAACTGGATGGACAGCTCGTCGTGGGGGATGCTCGCGGCGATGGTGCCGAGGGCCCTCAGAAGGCAACGCTCGTAGCACCGCAAATAGCGTTCGCGGCCGTTCGGGCTGACATACATGAGGCCCGTCGCCATCGGCGTCGGTAGGGCGAGCTGGAAGCGCACGCCCGGCGGAACGGTGCCTTCGTCGCGCAGCCGCCTGAACGTCTCGTAGGAGCCGAGCGCGGCACGGTCGTAGCCGGTGTCGAACTCGACCCCCTCCGCGTCGACATCGGGCTTCAGCCGCACACGCCGGATCTCCCGCAGCACGGTTCCGTCCGACTGCAGCACCGGCAGCGGCGGCTCCGCCGCATCGACCTCGATCGCAGGATGGCCCTCCAGCATCGTCTGCTGGAAGCGGATCCACCTCGCGCGCTCGCCGGTCTCGCCATCGGGGATGCGCCGCAGGAACGCGCTGACCTCGCCGCTCAGCCGCCGGAACACGTCGGCGCTGCTGTCCAGAGGAATGCTTCCGACGAAGTGAAGCAGGTCACGAGTGTCGCACATGGGAGGACCTCCCGTCGTATCGTCCACGTGGGCAATTTCAGGGCAGGAAGGCGGCGCCAAGGCACACAGCCGCGCAAACAGCGTGTACTCGGCGCCCGGACACTGCCATCGTAGTCCTTCCCCAGGTCTGCCGACAGGGTGATGGATGGTGCGGCTGCCGGCAACCGCCAGGACAGAGGCGCGCAGCGCGGGGCGATCGCTGGCTTGGCGGCGGGTGACTTTTTCACCCGCTTCCCTGATGATGGGCGTCAGCTTCAAACTGGCCGCTGCCGGCAGGAGTACATGGCCTTCGTGCCGACAGGGAAGGGCGCAACGCGCAGGCGCCGCGCAGGGGGCGAACGATGGTTGAGCCGATCATTCGTGTGAAGGACATAGCCTGGATTCGGCTGAGGTCGCCGGATCTCGACCTCGCAGAGCAGTTCCTCCGCGATTTCGGGCTGCTAAGGGCAGAGCGTACGGCTAGGACGCTCTACATGCGCGGCACCGATGCGGTGCACCATATTCACATCACCGAGCAGGGCGATCCCAAGGTCGAGCGCATCGCGTTCTGGGCGAGATCCGAGGAGGACCTGAACAAGCTGTCTCGCGAGGCCGCCGGCGCCTCGCCGGTGGAAGGCCTGGACGAACCAGGGGGCGGAAAGCGCGTTCGCCTTACCGAGCACAACGGCATGGGCATCGAGGTGGTGTGGGGCGTGGCAGGCGTGCCGGCGTTGCCGGTGCAGACGAACACCCTGAATTTCGGTCATGCCAAGCACGCCCGTGCCGGCGAGCTCCTGCGCGTGCCGTTGCGGCCCTCGCAGGTGAAACGCATCGGCCATGCCGTCCTCAGCACACCGGACATCGAAGGCTCGGTCGCCTGGGCGCACCGGCATCTCGGCATCGTCCGTTCCGACGACGTGCATGCAGAGGACAACCCCGGCACGCTGCTGGCGAGCTTCAACCGCATCGACGACGGCGAAGCCTATGTCGATCACCACGTCATGATGTTCGGCAGGCATCAGACCTGGGGGCTCAATCACGTGTCGTTCGAGGTGCAGGACATCGACGATCTCGCCGTCGGCCACGACCTTCTCGAGCAGCGGCATCCGGACCGTCATGTCTGGGGTCTGGGGCGGCATATGCTCGGCAGCCAGATCTTCGACTACTGGAGGGACCCGTGGGGGCGCGTCCACGAGCACTGGACGGACTCGGACGTCCTCAACTGCCACAACGCGTACCGCCGCCACCCCAGAAGCCAGGGCCTCAGATCGCAGTGGGGCCCGCAAGCCCCGCAGGAGTTCCGCGACACCGCAAGCCGGTGAATGAGCGAATAGCGAATAGCGAATAGGGTCACGACGTTCGCTCGGCAGGCGCTGAGGCCCGCCAAATTCGGAGACCTGCATGGAACGGCGTGTTCGTTTCGAGTCCGATGGCATCGAGCTGGCCGGCGTGCTGCACATCCCCGACGGCGCAGAGCCGGGTCGGCGGCTCGCCGCGTTCCTCGTGCTGCACGGCTTCATGGGCTCGAAGGACGAGTCGCACGCCGAGCTGCAGGCGCACATGCTGTGCGACCTCGGCTACGCCGCCCTTCGCTTCGACATGCGCGGCTGCGGCGACAGCGGCGGTCGGCGCGGCTACGTGCTCTGCCTCGACCAGGTCGCGGACACCCGCAACGCGCTCACCTGGCTCGCGGGCCAGCCGGAGATCGACCCCGACCGGATCGGAGCCATCGGGCACAGTTTCGGCGCAGCGGTGTCGATCTACACCGCGGGCGTCGATCGGCGCGTGGCGGCGGTGATTTCGTCATGCGGGTGGGGCCACGGCGAGCGCAAGTTCCGCGGGCAGCATCCGACCCCCGAGGCGTGGGAGAAATTTACCGGGATGCTCGAGCGGGGCCGGGAGCACACGGCGAGGACGGGGGAGACGCTCTGGGTCTCGCGGTGGGATGTCGTGCCGATCCCGGAGCACCTGCGCCGGCACCTGCCCAAGAAGGCGCAGACGGAGGTGCCCGTCGATACCGCGCAGAGCATGTACGACTTCCGCGCGGAGGACGTCGTCGCCCAGATCGCCCCGCGTCCGCTCATGCTGCTGCACACCGCCGGTGACACGATCACTCCGACGGAGCAGTCGATCCGCCTGTTCGAGAAGGCGGGGCAACCGACCGAGCTGTTCTTGATCACGGGCGTATCGCACTTTCCGCTCGCGGGCGACGGTGTCTACGCCCGGGAGATGACGAAACGCTGGCTCGACAAGTTCTTTCCCGTGAGCGCTGGCGCCGCCACCCGAAAGCCAAGCTGATGCCCCCGTCCGATACTGCCTCCGTCGTCGTCGGCGCCCCCGAGCTGCGGGACTTTGCCTCTGCGATCCTGCAGGCTGCGGGCGTCTCACCGGACATGGCGGCTGAATGGGCGGCCTGCCTCGTCTGGTCGAACCTGCGGGGGGTCGACTCGCATGGTGTGCTGCGCGTCCCTCGCTATGTCGAGCTCTTGAAGAAGAAGGCGATCAACGCCTCGCCGGCGATGCGACTGGAGCGGAAAGCGGGGGCGATCGCAGCGCTCGAAGCGGACCTGGCGCCGGGACCGGTGGCCATGGCGAGGGCCATGCGGGAAGCCATCGCCTGCGCCCGCGCGGTGCACGTCGGCTGGTGCGCGGCCCGCAATATCACGCATGCAGGCGCTGTCGGCTATTTTGCCTTGCAGGCGGCCGAAGCCGGCATGGCCGGGATCGTCATGACGGCGTCCGGGCCGATGATGGCCTATCAAGGCGCCCGCGCTGCCGGCGTGTCGACCAATCCGATTGCCCTTGCGTTCCCGGCAGCCGACAGGCCGGCCTTCCTGCTCGACATGTCGACGTCGACGGTCGCCATGGGGAAGGTGCTGGCGGCCCGCGATACCAGCCGGCAGGTTCCCCTCGACTGGGGTGTGGATGCCGAAGGCCGGCCGACGAGCGACCCTCAGCGGATCGCAACGCTCTCGCCCTTGGGGGGTGCCAAGGGATCGGGCCTTTCCTTCATGATCGAATGCCTGTGCAGCCTGGCGATCTGCAATCCGATCGTAGCGCGGGCTCTCGAGGCGGGCGGAAGCCTCGACGCACCATTCCTCAATGGCATCGCGATCGCCATCGACCTATCCGCGTTCGGGGACCCGGCGGCAATCCGCCGGGAGGCGGATCGGCTCGGTGCCGCTGTTTCCGCCCTTCCCGTTGCAGCCGGCGCCGAGCGCATCTTCCTCCCCGGTGAACGGGGCGACAGCATCCGGCGGGAGCGCGAGCGCACCGGTATCCCGATTCCCTCCGGCACCTGGTCCCGCCTGCTGGCGGTTGCCGACAGGCTTTGCGTCGAGCCGCCGCAGTTGTGAGCCCTCGCGCCGGCACTTGCCGGACGGATACCGATGGCTTCGCGACCTGCGGCCCGTCAACGTGTTTCACGTACTGAGGATGCACCGTCCCGGGCCAGGCGTCGCTGGGGGTGAAATCCGCCTTCGGCGAGCTCCGACCTGGACCGGCGAAGGTGCCTTCGGCGCCGCCGCGGACAGCCGATCGCGGAGTTGCCAAAAGTAGAAATCCTACGCCGGGCAGCGCCTTGTGCGCCTGTGGCCGACCTTGGGCCGGGGTGGCGCGCAACTCCTCGAAGTCGTTGGAGCGGGCGAAGGGAATCGAACCCTCGACACTCAGCTTGGGAAATAGACGCCGACCTCGTTAAGTGGCTGATATATAAAGAAATGTGTTGTACAAATTCCCCCGGATTTTCACGATTTGTCCCGCAGCTTGTACAACATCAGTCTACTTCCTAATGGAGGCTGATGCGCTCAGGGCGGATGCATCGGTCCCGAAGGAGCCAGCCTCATGGATGCAGCGGTGCAGCCCGTTGGGTGGTGTCCGCCAAAGTTGTTGCAAGCTCATACCCGAGGCTCCGATAGCCAGTCTGGCGCTTGAGCGCCATGCGGGCGAGCATTGGCACGCCCGAGTCGACGTAGTCATAGACAATCACCTCGCGCTTGGCGTGATGCTCGCGGTGCAGGCGGCCGACGTACTGCGCGAGGGTTCCGCGCCAGGAGATCGGCATGGTCAGGAACAGGGTGTCGAGTGAGGCATCATCGAAACCCTCACCGAGATATCGGCCGGTTGCTAGCACAAGGCGCTCTTCGGTGTCTGGCCGCTTCAGTCCCTCTTCGGCAAGGCGGCGCTCTGCAGCGCTCATGCCGCCGTATAGAACGACAAGGTTGCGCGTGAACTTCTGAAAGCGGTCACGAAGGTAGTCGAGATGGTCACGGCGCTCGGTCAGGATCACCGGCCGACGCCCGCCTTCGAGGCTTGTGAGCACATCGTCGAAGATGCGGTCGTTGCGCTTCTCGTCCTGCGCGAGGGCGGCATAGAGCGCGGTGATCTGCAACGGCGATTGGCTCTCAAGATCGGTTGCCAGCCGGAAGCCGGTCTCCCGGATCGTGACCTTGTGGCTGAAGGGGCGTGTGGCAGCCTGCGACCTGGCATCCACGCGATAGCGGACAGGACCGCACTGCATGAAGATGATGGGATGATGCCCGTCTTTGCGGGCAACCGTGGCAGAGAGCCCGAGCACGTAACGGGCCTTCGACCGCCGGGCAACGAGCTCGAAGCTGCTAGCCGAGAGATGGTGACATTCGTCGACGATCAGGTGCCCATAGTCACCGACCAGGTCGCTCACCTCGCCATTGCGCACGAGGCTCTGGATGAGTGCAATGTCGATCTGCTTCGTGGGCTTACGCTTGCCACCGCCGATGGTCCCGATCCCGGCGGCGTCGATGGACAGGAACGTCCTCAGCCGCTCGCGCCACTGGTCGACGAGCTGACGGCGATGGACCAGCACCAGCGTGTTGAGGCCGCGAGCAGAAATCATTTGAGCGCCGACCACGGTCTTGCCGAACGCGGTCGTGGCCGCGAGGACGCCGAAGTCGTGCGGCTCGAGCGCTGCGACTG
>Ga0075421_100002775_pt1 | contig 20931 bp, 12 predicted proteins | sample SoiMetdeltSBSDD5_FD_75292 | JGI IMG/M metagenome (GOLD analysis project Ga0075421, IMG submission 75292) | Bulk soil microbial communities from a Populus tree surrounding site in Tennessee, USA - Soil MetaG P. deltoides SBSDD5 | ecosystem: Environmental > Terrestrial > Soil > Tree plantation... | reverse complement strand
CGCTCCGAGCCGCGGCAGGCGCTCGAGGCCGCCGGCTGCCCCGGGACGATCCGGTTCGACAACACAGCCGGAACGGGGCTCTGGCAGACCGCCACGAACTGGAGCACCGACGTCCTGCCCGGGCCGACGGACGACACCTGCATCCCCTCGGGGATGAACGTCACGCTCAGCTCCGGGACGCAGACGGTCAACTCGCTGTTCGTCGAGAGCGGCGCGACGCTGGCCATCGGCACGGCGGGGACGCTGTCCCTGACCGCCGCGTCCCAGGTGGACGGCGGGCTCACGCTCTCGGGGGGCATCCTGACCGGAGCGGGCGACGCCACCATCAACGGGGCCTTCGCCTGGACCGGCGGGCAGATGACCGGGACGGGGACGACCTTTGCCAACTCGGGCATCGCGTTCAGCGGCGCGGCCGTCAAGGACACGACCGGCGGGCGCGTGATCGAGACGGCCGGCACCACGACCTGGACGGGGGGCTCGGTCCGGCCCGGCTCGGGGGTCGTCATCCGCAACAGCGGGACCTGGGACGTCCAGGGGGACACATCGTTCGTCTTCCTCGGCGGCTTTCCGGCGCAATTCGCCAACCAGGCGGGGGCCACCCTCAAGAAGTCCGCCGGCGCCGGGACCTTCACCAGCGCCATCCCGTTCACGAACGCGGGGACCGTTTCGGCCCTCAGCGGAACCATCAATCTGGCCGGCGGCGGGTCCGGCGCGGGGACGTACTCGGCGGGGCCCGGGGCGGCGCTGGCCTTCGGCTCCGGCACCTACACGCTCCTGGCCGGCTCGACGCTCGACGCCCCCTCGGTCTCGGTCGCGACCGGCGGAATTCTGGACGTCTTCGGGACATACACGGTCACGACGACCACGACCGCCGCGGGGACCGCCCGCTTCAACGCGGCGGCAAACCTCGTCAGCCTCGGGAGCAACCTGAGCATCGGGAACGGCACCTTCGACCTCAACAGCGGCGAGGCGGTCAACCTGACGTCGTTGTCCCTGACGGCGTCCGGCGCGACGCTGCGCGGCAGCGACACGGTGACCGTCACGAACCAGATCGTCTGGACCGCCGGCTCGATGACCGGCAGCGGCACGACGAACGCGAACGCCGGCATCGCCTTCAGCAGCGCGGGGGCCAAGGACATCACCTCCGGGCGGATGATCAACACGGCCGGCACGACCACCTGGTCGGGCGGCCAGGTCCGGCCCGGGTCGGGGAGCGTCATCCGCAACAGCGGCACCTGGGAGGCCCAGGACGACACCTCGTTCGCCTTCCTGGGTGGCGCGCCGGTGCAGTTCATCAACCAGCCGGGGGCGACCTTCCGGAAGACCGGCGGGCCCGGGACGCTGGGCGTCAGCATCCCCTTCACCAACGCGGGGGCCGTGACGGTCGAGAGCGGGACGATCGGGTTCACCGGAGGCGGCTCGGGGACCGGAACGTACTCCGGGACCGCCGGCACGACCCTCGCCTTCGGCCCGGTCTCGTACACCCTGGCGAGCGGCTCGACCGTCGATGTCCCCACGGTCTCGGTCGCGACCGCCGCGATCCTCGACGTCTTCGGGACGTACACCGCCTCGACGACGACCAGCGTCTCGGGGACCGCCCGCTTCAACCCGGCGGCGACCCTCGTCAGTCTCGGCGCCGGGCTGACGCTGTCGACCGGGATCCTCGAGCTGAACAGCGGCGAGCCGGTCAGCCTCACGACGCTCGCCCTCACCGGGTCCGGCGCGACGCTGCGCGGCAGCGACGTCGTGACCGTATCCGACCCGATCGTCTGGACCGCCGGCTCGATGACCGGGACCGGGACGACGAATGCCAACGCCGGCTTCGCCTTCAGCGGCTCGAGCGTCAAGGACATCCCCGGCCCCCGGGTGATCAACACGGCCGGCACCACGACCTGGTCGGGGGGCCCGGTCCGGCCCGGGTCGGGGGCCGTGATCCGGAACAGCGGCGTCTGGGACGTGCAGGGGGACACCTCGATGGTGTTCCTGGGAGGGGCGCGGCCGCTGTTCGCCAACGAGAACGGAGCCACCTTCAAGAAGTCGGCCGGCGCCGGCCCATTGAGAGTGGAGGCCGCGTTCACCAACGCCGGCGACGTGTCGTCCCTGGCCGGGACGATCATCCTGGCGGCGGGGGGGTCCGGCGACGGGTCGTTCTCGGCGTCGCCCGGCGCGGGGCTCGGCTTCGAGGGGGGCACCTACACGATGCTCGCCGGCGCGACCGTCGACGCCCCGGCGGTCGCCGTGGACGGCATCGGCACGCTCGTTCTCTCGAGCGGGACGTCGCTCGACGCCACGACGGTTTTCGTCGGCTTCAACGCCACCCTGGACGTCTCGGGGACCTGCACGGTCGCCGCCTCCACCACCCTGTCGACGATCGGCGCGGCCACCGCGCGGTTCCATCCGGCGGCGACACTCAACAGCCTCGGGACCGAGGTGACGCTCGCCAACGGCGTCCTGGATCTCAACAGCGGCGAATCGATCGCGCTGACCAGACTGTCCCTCACGACGCCCGGGGCCTCGCTGCGCGGCACCGACACCGTGACCGTCTCCGACCCGATCACCTGGATCTCAGGAGACATGAGAGGGACCGGCACGACCAACGCCCCGGCCGGGATCGTCTTCAGCGGCACGGGGGTCAAGGACATCTCCGAGGGGCGGATCCTCGCCACGGGCGGGACGACCACCTGGCCCGCGGGCCAGCTTCGGCCCGGGTCGGGGGCCGTCATCCGCAACAGCGGCGTGTGGGACGTGCAGGGGGATCTGTCGACTGTCCCCCTCGGCGGCGGGACGCCCCGCTTCGTGAACCTGCCGGGAGCTCAGTTCAGGAAGTCGGCGGGTACGGGGACCTCGAGCCTCGACATGGCGTTCGACAACGACGGCACCCTCTCGGTCCTGGCCGGAACGGTCAGCCTGAACCAGGGGGGCTCCGGCATCGGCTCGTACCTGGCGTCCCCGGGGACGATGCTGGTCTTCGGAGGAGGGACTCATTCGCTGCTCCAGGGATCGTCGCTCCAGGCCCCCGTCGTCCTGGTCGGCAACGGCGCCACCCTCGACGTCTCGGGGACCTTCGCCGTCACGACCTCGACCACCGTCTCGGGGAGCGGCATCACGGGGCTCGCCCGGTTCAACCCGCCGTCCACCGTCACGAGCCTCGGCACCGACGTGGCGCTGCCGAACGGCATCCTCGATCTGAACAGCGGGGATCCGCTCTCCATCGGGACGCTGTCCCTGACGGCTGCCGGGTCGTCGCTCCTCGGCACCGACACCGTGACCGTGTCGGGCCCGATCACCTGGACCGCCGGGAGCATGTCGGGAACCGGCACGACGAACGCCAACGGCGGCATCGCCTTTGGCGGCGCGAACGTCAAGGACATCACCGGGGGCCGGGTGATCCACACCGCCGGCACGACGACCTGGACCGGAGGGTCCGTGCGGCCCGGATCGGGCGCCCTCATCCGCAACGCCGGCCTCTGGGACATCCAGGGGGACACGTCGATGGCCGTCCTCCCCGGAGCACCACCGCGCTTCGACAACCTCGCGGGGGGGACACTCCGGAAGTCGGCCGGCGCCGGCGCCGCCACGAGCAACGTCCCCTTCACCAACGCGGGGGTCGTGCGCGCCATGTCGGGGACGCTGTCGTTCAGCGGCGGCTACACGCAGAGCGCCGGCTCGACCCTCGTCGAAGGGGGCGTGCTCTCGTCGACGACCCCGCTCGACATCCAGGGCGGAACCGTCGGCGGCTCGGGGACGATTGCCGCCGCCGTCACGAACGCCGGGAGCCTCTCTCCAGGCCTGTCCCCCGGCCTCCTGACCGTCGCGGGGACCTGGACGCAGACCGCCGGCGCCACGTTCAACGTCGAGCTCGGCGGCGTGGCCCCGGGGACGGCGCACGACAAGGTCGCCGTCTCGAGCGCCGCGGGCCTCGCGGGCACGCTGAACGTGACGCTGGTCAATGGCTTCTCCCCCGCGGACCTCGACACGTTCACCATCATGACGTACGGGTCATCCGTCGGCTCGTTCAGCGCCATCAACCTTCCCACGCTCGGAGGGGACCTGGTCTGGAAGGTCCACCACGATCCGACCGCGTTCGTCCTCGAGGTCCTCGCCGATCTGGACGGCGACGGCGTGCGCAACTCCACCGACTGCCGGCCCTCCGATCCGACCGTCTGGGCGATCCCCTCCAGCGTGACGGGGCTCGGATTCACGGCAGACGGACAGGTCACGTGGGGATCGCTCGCGGCCCAGGCCGGGACAGCCACCGTCTACGACGTGATGCGCGGCCGGGTCTCGGAGCTGCCGGTCGGTGGCGGCGCGTCGGAGACCTGCCTGGCGTCCGGCGTCTCCACGACCCAGATGCCCGACACGACGACTCCGGCGCTCGGGACCGCCCTCTACTACCTGGTGCGCGGAACGAACGTGTGCGGCGTCGGCACCTGGGGCACGACCTCGGCCGGCGCCGAGCACGTCACGTTGGCCTGTCCCTGAATTCCGGAGGCGCCTGGGCTTACGTATTTCTCCGCTGGACAAATTGCCACCCGAACCGCCCCTTGATGCACAGGTGACCGCTGGTCACGTCGTGGTCCAGAGGTGACGTGACCTTCACGATCGAGTTGTCCTGCACGCGCAACTGCAGGGTGCAGCCGACGCCGCAGTAGGGGCAGATGGTGTCCGTCTGCGTCTGCTTCGACTCGTCCCAGGTGCCGGCCTGGCGCATGTCGTGCTCGCTCTTGAACATCAGGGCGCCCGTGGGGCAGACGCCGATGCAGTTGCCGCAGTAGACGCAGGCGGAGTCGGTCAGCGGGCGGGCGGACTCGGTCGAGATGCGGGCGTCGAAGCCGCGGCCGGCGACGGCGATCGCGAAGGTGTTCTGCGCGTCCTTCCCGCACGCCTCGACGCACTTGTAGCAGAGGATGCACTTCGAGTAGTCGCGCACGTACAGGTCGTTGTCGACCTTGGTCGGCTGGGCGACCGTGGCGGCGGTTCCGTTCCGGGGCGCCGCGTGGTGGCCGGCGTGGGCGCGGTCGCGCGCTCCGTCCCCGGCGGCCGGGGCCTTCGGGCCGAAGCGCTCGGGGCGCGCCTCGTAGCGCTGCATGTGCCCCTGGACCTCGGCGGATGCGAGCGACAGGTCGACCGACGACGCCAGGAACTCGAGCACCAGGCGGCGGCTGAGGCGAACGCGCTCGGAGTCGGTCTTCACGACCATCTTCGGCTCGACCGGACGCGAGCAGGCAGGGACCAGGACGCGCGACCCCTCCACTTCGACGACGCAGACGCGGCAGACATTGACCGGCGTCAGGTTTTCCAGGTAGCACAGCGTCGGCGTGTCGATCTTCTGCGTGCGACAGGCCTGCAGGATGGTCGTCCCCTCGGGCACGCGCACGGGGGCGCCGTCGATGGTCAGCTCCACCTCGCGCCGCGGGGCGCGCCCCGGCCGGTCGCTCATGCGCGCCCCTTCCCGGCAGCGCCGCGAGTCCCCTCGCCGTTCCCCTTCCCGCTGCCATTCCCGTCGAAGACGTGCAGCTTCCTTATGGCCGACTGCACCGCCCCCGCGGCCGTCTGCCCCAGGCCGCAGATCGACGCGTCGCGCATTGCCTGGGCGACCTCGTCGATGAGGGCGATCTCGTCGGCCGCCTTCCCGAGCGTGCGCCCGGAGGCCAGCCGGTGCAGCGACTCCTCCTGCCGCACCGTGCCGACCCGGCACGGGACGCACTGCCCGCACGACTCGTCGCGGAAGAAGGCCGCGATGCGCAGCAGCGTGTCCTTCAGGTCGACCGAGTCGTCGAACAGCATCACCACCCCCGAGCCCAGCGTGGCGCCGGCGGCGCGCGTCCCCTCGAAGGTCAGCGGCATGTCGAGCTCGGACGGAGTCACGAAGGCGCCGGCCGCGCCCCCCAGCAGGATGGCCTGCAGCGGCTTCCCGCCGCGCACCCCTCCCGCCAGGTCGATGAGCTTCTTCAGGGTGGCGCCGAACGGGACTTCGTACAGCCCCGGCCGGGCCGCGTGACCCGAGACGCAGAACAGCTTCGGCCCAGTCGACTGCCCGCTGCCCGCCGCCGCGAAGGCCGGCCCCCCTTCCAGGACGATGTCCATCACGTTGACCAGCGTCTCGACGTTGTTGATGGCCGTCGGCTTCCCGAACAACCCCACCTGCACCGGAAACGGCGGCTTGTTCCGCGGCTCGCCGCGGTGCCCCTCGATCGAATTGAACAGCGCCGTCTCCTCCCCGCAGATGTACGCCCCCGCCCCCCGCCGCACCTCGACGTCGAAGCGCACCCCCTCGCCCAGGATGTTCTCACCCAGGAGCCCGCGCGTCCGCGCCTGCCGGATGGCGCCGTCGAGCCGCTCGATCGCCAGGGGATACTCCCCCCGGACGTAGATGTACCCGTGCTCCGAGGCCGTCGCGTACCCTGCGATGGTCATCGCCTCGATGACCGCGAACGGGTCCTCTTCCATCAGCACCCGGTCCTTGAACGTCCCCGGCTCCGACTCGTCCGCATTGCAGACCAGGTAGTGCGGCCTCACCGGCTGCCGCGCGACCGCTTCCCACTTGCGCCCGGTCGGGAACGCCGCCCCTCCCCGCCCCACCAGCTTCGCGTCGAGGACTTCCCGTATGACCCCTTCCGGCCCCAGCTCGAGCGCCCGCCGCATCGCCTGGTAGCCGCCGTGCGCCCGGTACTCGTCGAGGCTGGCCGGGTCGGCCAGCCCGACCCGCTTCAAGAGCCGCAGCCCCGCGGCCCGCGGCGCCATCGTCTGCGGCGCGGATGCCACGCCCGCGCCGGATGTTTTCCTCCCGGCCCCGTCGCTCTCGAGCCCGGACGTTTTCCTCCCCGCCCCCCCGCCAGTCCTGCCGCCGGCCGGCCCGGACGTTTTCCATCGGGGATCGCCCGCCTCGATCCCGGCTTGGACGTCCGCCGAGGTCGCCGGCGCCAGCGTCCAGTCGCCGCGCCCCTCCCCCGCCGCCTGGAACAGGACCGCCGGAGCGCGCTCGCACTGTCCCAGGCAGGGGCTCCGAAGCCAGGTCGCCTTCGCCCCGGGCGCGGCATGGCCCGGCGGGCCCAGGCGCTTCTCCATGTCGCGGCACAGGTCGAGAGCGCCGGCCACCCGGCAGGCGATGTCGTCGCACACGTGGACGACCGTCCCGGGTCGCGGCTCGAGGGAGAGCATGGCGTAGAACGCCGCGACGCCGTACGCCTCCGCGGGCGGGACCATCAGCCGCTGGCAGACGTAGTTGAGAGAGCCTTCGCTGATGAAGCCGATGCGCCCCTGGACCGCGTGCAATGCCGGCAGCAGCAGGTCGCGCCGCCGCGCCGCCTCCATGCCGCCGCGCGCAACCTGCGCCTCGGGACCGGATCGCCGGGCGCCCCCTTCCCAGCCGGACGCCGGAGGCCCGAGCGCTCCGTCCACCGCGGCGCGCTCCTCGGCCGTGGCGACAGCGCCGGGTATGAGATGAAGGTCCACTCACCGCCCCCGGACGCCGGCCCGCGCGCGCGTGGCCGAGGCACGGAGGGCCCGCTTCGCTGACGATGCGCCGGCGGTTCGCCTCGCGCCCGCCGCCGTTTTCTTCGGCCCGGCCGCCCGCGCGCCGTTCAGCCGCTCGATACGGATCGCCGTCGCCTTGAACTCCGCGGTCCCGGACTTCGGGTCGGTCGCGTCGATGGTCAACAGGTTGGTCGCGACGTCGTCCTGGAAGTGGAGCGTCATGAAGGCGAGCCCCTGCCGCAGTCCGGCATCGAGGCGCACCGGCGTCTCCACGGAGCCGCGGCGCGACACGACGCGCACGCGCTCCCCATCCCCGAGACCGTAGCGCTCGAGGTCCTCGGGCGACAGGTCGAGAGACTCGCCGCGCCGCAGCGGCGAGGCGTACCCGGCCGTCTGCACGCCGGTATTGAACGAGTCGAGGCGCCGCCCCGTCGTCAGCCGGATCGGATACTCCTCGGTCAGCTCGTCGACCGGAGGCTCGAACTCGACCGCGCTGAACGGCGCGGGCGTCCCCTCGACGGGGTCCTTCCACAGCCGCGCGTGCAGGAACGGGCTCCCGGCGTGGCCCTCATCCGGGCACGGCCACGGGATCCCTCCCAGCTCCTCGAGCCGCCGGTACGACATCCCCTTGTGCCACGACGACAGGCCGCGCAGCTCATCCCACACCTGCTCGGAGGTCGGGCTCCCCCACGGGCGCCCGAGCCGCCCCGCAAGGTCGCACAGGATGGCGATGTCGTCGCGCGCGCCTCCCGGGGGATCGAGCGCCTTGCGCACGCGCTGCACGCGCCGCTCGCTGCTGGTCACCGTGCCGTCCGACTCGCACCACGACGCCGCCGCCGGCAGCACCACGTGCGCGTACTCGGCCGTCTTCGTCAGGAAGATGTCCTGCACCACCAGGTGGTCGAGGTTTTCGAGGAGGTGCATCGTGTGCGCGCAGTCCGCCTCCGACTGCGCCGGGTTCTCGCCGATGACGTAGACCGCCCGCAGCTCGCCGCGCCCCATCGCCTCGAACATCTGCGACAGGTGCCACCCCCGCTTCGGAGGAATCGCCGCGCCCCCCCACGCCTGCTGGTACCGCGCGCGTCCCGCGTCGTCCTCGACGTCGACGCCCCCGGGGAGCTTGTTCGGGATCGCCCCCATGTCGCCGCCCCCCTGCACGTTGTTCTGCCCGCGCAGCGGATTCAGCCCCGACCCGTAGCGCCCCACGTGCCCCGTCAGGAGCGCCAGGTTGATGATCGCCAGGACGTTGTCGACCGCGTTGTGGTGCTCGGTGATCCCCAGCGTCCAGCAGATCTCCGCGCGGTCCGCGCGCGCGTAGGCGTGCGCCAGCTCCCGGATCGCCTCCGCCGGCACGCCGGTGATCTTCGCCGCGTGGTCCAGCGTGTATTTCTCGACCGCCTTGCGATACCCCTCGAAGCCCGTCGTCGCCCGCGCGATGAAGGCCCGGTTCTCCAGGCCGGCCGCCAGGATCTCCCGCCCCATCGCGTTCGCCAGCGCGATGTCCGAGCCGACGTCGATCCCCAGCCACGCGTCCGACCACTCCGCCGACCCCGTCCGCCGCGGGTCGATCGTGTAGAGCCGCGCCCCCTTCCGCACGCCCTTCAGGACGTGGTGGAAGAAGATCGGATGCGTCTCGCGCGCGTTCGAACCCCACAGGACGATGAGGTCCGTGTCTTCGATCTCGCGATACGACGACGTCCCGCCCCCCGCCCCGAAGACCGTCGTCAGACCGACGACGGATGGCGCGTGTCAAGTCCGGTTGCAGGAATCGACGTTGTTGCTCCCGACCACCGACCGCGCAAACTTCTGCGCCAGGTAGTTGACCTCGTTCGTCGCCTTCGAGCACGAGAACAGCCCGAACGAGCGGCCGCCGTGCTTCCGGGTCGCCGCGCGGATCCCCGCGGCCGCCCGATCGAGGGCTTCGTCCCAGGTCGCCGCGCGCAGACGCCCGTTCTCGCGCACCAGCGGCTCGGTCAGTCGGGTGTAGCCGGCTTTCATCTTGACTCCTGAACGCGATGTTCCCGGGTTCGTGAAACCCCCTGTCGTCAGCCATTTGAGAATACTGCCGTTTCCCCGCGGATGTCCAGACATCGGACGCCGCCCCCAGCCCCGCGCGCCGCATCATTCCGGGCCGGGAGAGTGTCCGAGTCCTAGCGCCGCCCCGCACGCGGCCGTAAATTAAGGCGCATGGATGCGATGTTCGACGCCGGGCGAACGGCCTCCGCCCAGACCCTGGCCATGGAGCTGGACCGCGCCCCCCTCCCGTACGTGGATGGGGCGCTGGCCAACCCGATCCTGGACGTCGGGCTCGTCCTTCTGATCCTGCAGAAGAACCGCGGCATCACCGCGTCGCAGATCGCCCGGATCGGCCGCAACCGGGCGTGGCTCAAGCCGTACGAAGTGAAGGCCGCGATCGTGCTCCACCCGCGGACCCCGCGTCCCCTGGCGATGGGGCTGGTCCAGTTCCTCTGGTGGCGCGACCTGGCGCGCGCGGCGGACCAGGCGTCTCTGGCGCCCCCGCTCCGCCGCGCGGCCGAGACCCTGCTCGGCATCCGCATCAAGGAGCTTGCCCTCGGCGAGCAGGTCGCCCTGGCTCGCATCGCGACGCGGGGAGTCATCGGTATCCTCAGACGCGCGCACGATCCGATGGTCATCCGCGCGCTCCTGCAGAACCCGCGCCTCGTCGAGGAAGATGCGCTCGTCATCGCCTCGGGCAAGGGGACGCCCCCCGCCGTCCTGCAGGCGCTCGCGGAGGACGCACGTCTCGCGAAGCGCCCGTCGCTTCAGAAGGCGCTGGTCCAGAACCCTGTGACGCCCCCCGCGGCGGCGCTGCACCTCCTTCAGGGGCTTACGACGCAAGCGCTCCAAGAGCTGACCCACGGGCCGCAGGTGCCGACGCTGGTGAAAGTGGCCGCGCTCCGGATCGTCGAGGCCCGCACCCATCCAGCCGAGTGAATTGGCCCCAAGCGACGTGGACGGAGCTAAGTCGCTGACACGACGACACTTGGTCTGGTTTGACAAACCTGTACCCCGTCCTTATCATTAGACTTCGGCCAAAAGTCTTGACGGCCCAACCACTTGGGACGCGGCGGGCGCGGAACCGATGGCGAGTTTCGGCGAGACCCTGAAGCGTGAGCGCGAGCTGCGCGAGATCTCCCTTCGCCAGATCGCGGAAGCCACCAAGATCGCCATCCGCTATCTCGAGGCGCTCGAGGCGAACCAGTTCGACGTCCTCCCTGGCGGCCTTTTCAACAAGGGCTTCATCAGGGCCTACTCCCGCTTCATCGGCATCGACGGCGAAGCGATGGTCAACACGTACCTGCAGGAGGCAGGCCCTCAGCCCGCCGGGACCGGGATCGCCCTGGCCGGCAATTCGCCCTCGATGCACCGCCCGTCCGGCGTGCCTCAGAAGCGCGCCGGCGCAAGACCGTCGGACCCGCCTCCGTCGCAGCGGCAGCACCGTCCGGCAATCACGTTCGCCCGGACGGCTCCCGCTCGAGATGGCGCAGCTCCTGCCGCAGGCACGAAAGCTCAAGCCGAACCGCCCGCGAGAGCGCAGTCGCCAGGCGCTCCGTCGGCAGGTCCCCAGTCCGCAGCGGCTCATGCCGCCCCGTCCCGATCGGCCGAAGCCAGGACCGACCGCGCCCCCGCGCCGGCGACCCCCTCGACGCCCGCCGACCCGGTGCGCGCCGCCTTGATGGCGATCGTCGCCGAGAAGACCGAGTCGAAGAAGTCGGAACGCGCCGGGCAGAACTCCTCGCGCGCCCTGTTCTGGATCCTGTCCCTGGTCGCCGCGGCCGGAATCCTGTTCCTGCTCCTGATCGTGCTCAGGCCGTCCCCGCCCGCGGCCTCCCACCCGGCCGAGAACCCTGGGATGGACGACAGCGGCGCAGCCGTCCCTCCGTCGACGACCGGGCCCGCCCCAGAGGAAGGGGCCCGGCAGGGGGCGCAGGATGGGTCGCAGGACGCGACGCAGCAGGGCGCTCAGGGGCCGCCCGATGGATCGTCCGCGCTCCTGCCCGAGATGTCCCAGCCCTCGCACATCACCCTCGGCGCCCTGACCACGGTCCCGCCGGGCGCGACCCCCTCGAACGGCAGGCTGGTTGCCGCACCCCCGGGGACCGTTGCGCGAACCGAGCCGACGCCCCGCCAGCGGCCGGAGCCGCAGCGCGAGCCGCTCCCCTCGCCGCCGACCCTCGTCCCCTCCGGGCCCGGAGAGCGCGGCGCCACGGGGTCCACGGAATTCCGTCCCTCGGACGCCGGAGGCGCGGATGCCGGGCCCATGAAAGTCGAAATCCTGGTGACCGACCGGACGTTCGTGCAGATCGTCTGCGACGGCCGCGTGGCGGTGAACCGCCTGATGGAGGCCGGCGAGACCGAGGAGTCGCGCTGCGACTCCGTCGTCCGCATCAGCGCCACCGACGCGGGGGCCGCCCATGTCACGGTCAACGGCGCCCCCTGCCTGCCCCTGGGCGACCCCGGCTCGAAGGCTTACGGCTACACCATCCGCGTCGACGATTTCGCGCGCATCTGCCCGAGGGGCGAGCGGGGGTCACGTGGGCGCCGCTGAGCCGCTGGCCGCCGCCTCCCGGGCGCGCCACCCGCTGGTTGAAAAAATCCTTTCCGGCACGGCCCCCGAGGCGATCCGCATGACCGCCGCCCGCGGGGCGCTGCCGCTGCCGCTGCAGGACCTGGTGTACGCGCAGATCTGCCTGCTGCACGACGAGCTCCCCCAGGTCGTGCAGGCGGCGACCGGGAGCCTCGCGACGATCTCCCCCGAGGCGCTCATCCCGCTCCTGCGCGACCCCGGTTGCGAGGCGGTCCTGATCGATCACTTCGTCCGCTCGGGGCGTCTCACGGGGGGCGCTCTGGAAGCCGCGATCGCGCACCCCTCGATCATGGACGCGACGCTCGAGTCGGCCGCCTCGGAAGGGACCGAAGAGGCGCTGAACCTGATCGTCACCAACGAAGTCCGGATCATCAGGAACCCGCACCTCCTCGAGATCCTGCGCGGCAACCCGAACCTGTCCGGCGACAACCGACGGCGCCTCGCCGAGCTCGAACGCGACTTCATCGGCAAGGAGCAGCTGCGCGTCCGCCCCGCCCCCGCGGTCGAGCCGTCCGGCCCCGAGCTGCCCGGGGACATGCCGTCCGAAGGAACGGCCGAGGGCGTCCCGGCCGAAGGGGAAGTCCCCGCCGAGGGCTCCGACGCCCCCGTCATGACGGCGGAGGAAGAGGCCCAGTACGAAGAAGCCCTCAAGAAGACGCCGACCTTCCAGAAGATCATGAAGATGAACGTGGCCGAGCGCGTGCAGCTCGCGATGAAGGGAAGCGCCGAGGAGCGCGCGATCCTCATCCGCGACACCGCCAAGATGGTGGCTCACCAGGTCCTGAAGAGTCCGAAGCTGTCCGACAACGAGATCTCGAGCTTCGCCAAGATGCGCAATATCCACGAGGACATGCTGCGGGTGATCGCCACGCGCAAGGACTGGACCAAGGCCTACGCCACCGTCCACGCCCTGGTGCGCAACCCGAAGACTCCGCCGGGGCTGACCATCCAGTTCCTGCCGCGGCTCGGCAACCGGGACCTGAAGATCGTCTGCGGCGACAAGAACATCCCCGAGCTGGTGCGGCGCCAGGCGCGCAACCTGTTCCTCGTCCGCACGCAGCCGCCGAAGAAGGCGGGCAAGAAGGCGCACTGATGCGGCTGCTCAAGTCGGTACGCAACCTCCTCGGCAACTACCAGCTGAAGTCGGGCCTCTACCATTATTACCGGGGGGAGTCGAAGCAGGCGATCGAGTTCCTGACCCGCGTCCTCCAGGCCCCCGAGACTCCCGAGGCCGACCGCCGCATGGCGATCTACTACCTGGCCCAGACGCACATCGCAGCGGCCGAGCGCTCCGAGGAGCAGAGCAACGTCGAGGCGGCCGTGCAGGGGTATCGCGACGCCCTGGCCCTGACCCCGGATTACCCCGACCTGCATTTCCGCATGGGGGCGCTGTACGCCCGTTTCGACCTGCGGCTCGAGGCGATCGAGTGCTACCGCCGCGCCGTGCAGCTCCACCCCGGATACCTCGAGGCCCGCGTGCAGATGGCGTTCCTCCTGTTGTCGTCCGGCCAGCAGGACGAGGCGCTGCGCGAGTTCGAGGCGGCGCACGACCTGGCCCGGCGCGCCCTCGAGGAGCCGTTCCAGAAGGCGGCCGCCGCCCTGTCCCAGGGGGCGACCCGCGAGGCCGAGGAATGGATGCGCGAGACCTTCCTCAGGCGCCCCGAGAGCTTCGCCTTCCACTACCGCCGGGCCATGCGCTCCTTGATCGAAGGGCACCTCGAGCGGGCGATCGAGGACTTCCGCCAGGCGAGCCTCTTCAATCCCAATTTCGCCGACGTCCACAACCTCCTCGGCGTCGGGCTGGGGGAACTGGAACGCTGGGAGGAATCGATCGCCGCATTTCGCAAGGCTCTGGAGGCCAATCCGGAGTATCCTTTTGCGCGCCTCAACCTCGCCTTCGCCCTGGCCGACGCCGGCCACGAGCGCGAGGCGATCGACGAGCTGCGGGCGATCCTGGGGCGCGAGCCGAACAACGAGCCCGCGCTCGCGAAGCTGGACGAGCTGGCGTCACCCAGGAAAGAGAGGACCCGTGTCCAGGGCTAAGGCCACGACCGAGGACGGCGCGCAGCAGCCTTTCATCCGGAGCGCCGGGCTGTCCGACGTCGGCCGCCGCCGCAAGTCGAACGAGGACTCGTTCGCCATTTCCGAGGACGGCACCCTGTTCATCGTGGCGGACGGCATGGGCGGCCACGCCGCCGGCGAGGTCGCCTCCCGCCTGGCGGTCGAGTCGATCGAGCGGCACATCTCCGGCACCGACCCGCGCAAGGAGCCGACCATCCCCGCGTCGTTCCGCTCCCCCGGCGTCGACGAGGCCAGCCTGCCGATCCCCGCGCGCCGCGTCCTGAACGCCATCCGGCTCGCCAACCAGGAGATCGTCCGCTCCGTCCGCAAGGACAGCAGCATGCGCGGCATGGGGACCACGGTCGTCATCGCCTACGTGTCCGGGACTCGCGCCTACATCGGCTCGGTCGGCGACAGCCGCGCCTACGTCGTGCGCGACCGCTCGCTCCGCCAGCTGACCTCCGACCACACCCTGGTCAACGAGCAGGTGCGGGCCGGCGCCCTCAGCAGCCAGGAGGCCCGCCACCACCCCGCGCGCAACATCCTGACCCGCGCCGTCGGCAGCCAGGAAGAGGTCGAGGCCGACCTCGTGGAGCTCGACCTGAAGACCGGCGATATTCTCCTTCTGTGCTCCGACGGCCTGACCACCATGGCCGAGGACGCTGACATCCTGAACACCCTCCTGGCCCATTCCGACGACCCCGAAGCCGCCTCGCGCGCCCTCATCGACCTGGCCAACGAGCGCGGCGGCGACGACAACGTCACCGTCGTCCTCGGCCGCGTCGGGACCCCGGCGCACTGACGGCCGCCGCGACCCGGCGGCGACTGTGCATCCCGGTTGTCAATAGTTGTAAAAACCCCCCGGCGAGCCCTTGCGCGCCGGCCGGCCCTCTTCTAGACTGTAAGTGTTCACTTACCTGAACGAGGGACCTTCGTGAGACCGCGGGCGCGCCTGACCGGCGAGAAGCGTCGCGAGCAGATCCTCGAGTCGGCCGTCGCCGTCTTCGGCCGCCGCGGATTCGAGGGGTCCACCACGCGCGCCCTGGCCCGCGAAGCCGGCGTCAGCGAAGCGATGATCTTCCGCTTCTTCCCCGACAAGGCCGCCCTGTACCGCGCGATCATCGACCGGTTCATCGCGGCGTCGGGAGACCCGTTTCCCCGCGCCGCGGCCGCCGCGCGCGACGACGAGGCGGTCCTCGCCGCCCTCGCCGAGAACCTGATCCGCAACACGGAGCAGGAGCCCCAGTTCGTCCGGCTTCTTCTCTACAGCGCCCTGGAGGGGCACGACCTGAGCCGCCTCTTCTTCGAGGCCCGCATCCTGAAGGTCACCCGGACGCTCGCCCGCTACCTGGGCCGCCGCATGGAGGAGGGGGCGCTGCGCCCCGTCCCTCCCCTGCCCGCCGCCCGCGCCTTCATCGGCATGGCCTGCCACTACGCGCTGATGAACAACCTCTACGCCGGCACCATGCCCGGCCGCATGCCGCGCACCGGCGCCGCCCGGCTCGTCGCGTCGCTCTTCCTCGGCGGGCTGCGGGACGTCTCTCACGAGGCCGGCGCTCACCCCGCCCGGCCTCGCGTGGCGAGCGCATGAGTCCCCCGCGCCGCGCCTCGTCCGGCACTCTGCGCGCCACGGACCCGGGCGCCGGCATCCTGCTCGGGATGATTCTCGTCCTCACCGGCGCCTTGACCGGCTGCTCCGCCGGCGCCGACGGGGCGCCCAAGAACGCCCCCTCCGGCCCGGCCGGCGCCGCATCCCCGTCGCGCGTGATGCGGGTCGCGGCCGTCCCCGCGACGATCAAGGACGTCACCTACACCATCGAGGCGGTCGGATCGATCGAGGCGCGCGAGCAGGTCCAGGTCGTGGCCGGGGTGGAAGGAGTCGTGGCCAGCGTCCGCTTCCGCGAAGGGGACGCCGTCACGCCGGCCACCGTCCTCGCGACCATCGATCCCGATCGCTTCCGCATGCTCGCCGAGCGGGCGAAGGCCAATCTCGACAAGGTCACGACGCAGCACCAGCAGGCGATCGCCGACCTGAAGCGGCGCGAAGAGCTCCTGAAGCAGGTCCCCCCGCTGGTATCCGAAGAGGAGGTCGAGCGCGCCCGCCAGTCGGCCGAAGGGCTGAGCGCCTCGGTGGCGGAGGCCCGGTCGCAGTTCGAGCTGGCCGACCTCGACCGAAAGCGCTCCGTCGTCCATCCCCTGGTCCCCGGGGTGATCAACAGCAAGACGGTGGCCACCGGCCAGCACGTCGACTCCGACGCGGTCCTGGCGACCCTGGTCGACACCCGCGCGCTCGACGTCCGCTTCCGCATCTCCGAGCAGGAGTCGGTCCGCCTGAGCGACGGCGTCGAGGTGCGCTTCACGACCTCCGGGCGCCCTGGCAGGGAGTTCACCGCGCGCGTGTTCCACATCTCGTCCACGGCCGACCCGACCAGCCGGATGGTCGAGTGCCTGGCGCGCGTCGACAACCCGGGCGGCGTCCTGAAGCCCGGCTTCTTCGCCGAGGTAAAGGCCGACGTCGAGAGCCACAAGGGGGCCGTGGTCATTCCCGAGCGCTCCGTGCTGTCGACCGATCGCGGCTTCGTGGTGTTCGAGGTGAAGGACGGCAAGGCGGTCGAGCGCCGCGTCAGCCTGGGCATGCGGACCAGGGACGGCGGCGTCGAGATCGCCTCGGGCCTCGAGCCCAGCGCCCAGGTGGTCACCGACGGGGGGAGCATCCTCAAGGACGGCGCCCCGGTGGAGGTGGTGACCTCCGGTCCCTCGGGAGCCGCGCAATGAGCCCGGAGACGGCATGACCCTCTCGGACATCTCGATCCGCAACCATGTCTTCGCCTGGATGCTGATGGCGGGCCTGATCGTCTTCGGGGGGATCGGCTTCGCGCGCCTCGGCGTCAGCCAGAACCCCGACGTCGACTTCCCGGTCATCAACGTGCAGGTCACGCTCGAAGGGGCCTCCCCCGAGGTCATGGAATCGGACGTCATCGAGCCGCTCGAGGACGCCGTCACGACCATCGAGGGGGTCAAGTCGATCTCCTCGACCAGCAAGCAGGGGCGCGCCACCGTCATCGTCGAGTTCGACCTGAAGCGCAACATCGACCTGGCGCTGCAGGACGTGCAGACGCGCGTCGCCCAGGCGGCGCGCATCCTGCCGCGCGAGATCGACCCGCCGACCATCGGCAAGACCAACCCGGAGGACCAGCCGATCATGTGGCTGAACCTCTCCGGCAACAAGGACCCCCGGGCGCTCGCCGACTACGTGCGGAACGTCCTGAAGGACCAGTTCCAGACGCTCCCCGGCGTGGGGGAGGTGATGCTGGGCGGCTACCAGGAGCGCAACGTCCGCGTCTGGGCCGACGCGCGCAAGATGGAGGCGTACGGCATCACCTCGGAAGACCTGGTCACCGCCATCCAGAGGCAGCACGTGGAGGTCCCCGCCGGCCGCATCGAGACGGCCGACCGCGAGATGAACGTCCGGGCCGAGGGGGAGGCGATCGACGTCCAGCAGTTCGCCGAGCTCATCGTGGCCAGCCGCGCCGAGTCGCCGATCCGCCTCCGCGACGTGGCGGTCGTCGAGGACGGCCTCGAGGACAAGCGTCGCGTCTCCCGGGTCATGGGCCGTCCCGCGCTCGGGTTCGGCATCAAGAAGCAGCGCGGCTCGAACGCCGTCGAGGTGGGGCACGCCGTCAAGGCGAAGATGGCGGAGATCGCCCCGACCCTCCCCGAAGGCCTGGCCATGGGGATCTCCTTCGACAGCACCACCTTCATCGAGGACGCCGTCCACGAGATCGAGATCGCCCTGGTCCTGGCGGCGGTCCTCACCGGCATCGTCTGCTGGCTGTTCCTGGGGTCGTGGTCGTCGACCGTGAACATCCTGCTGGCGATCCCGACCTCCATCGTCGGCACGTTCATATGCATCTATTTCTTCGGGTTCACGCTGAACACGTTCACCCTGCTCGGCCTGTCGCTGTCCGTCGGCATCGTGGTCGACGACGCGATCATGGTGCTCGAGAACATCTACCGGCACCGCGAAGCGGGTGCGGACCGGATGCAGGCCGCCCTGGTCGGGGCGCGGGAGATCACCTTCGCCGCCATGGCCGCCACGGCCGCCATCGTGGCGATCTTCCTGCCGGTCGCCTTCATGAAGGGGATCATCGGCAGGTATTTCTTCGAGTTCGGCGTGACCATCTCGGTCGCGGTCCTCCTGTCGCTCCTCGAGGCGCTGACCCTGACCCCCATGCGCTGCTCGCAGTTCCTGGAGGTCGGGGCCCGCGCCGGCGGCTTCGGCGGAGCCGTCGACCGCTTCTTCGCGCGCCTCGCGGCGGGCTACCGGCGCTGGCTCGAGCCGAGCCTGAGGCACCGCATGCTCGTGCTCGGCTCCGCAACCGTCGTCTTCATCGCCTCGCTCGTCATCGCCTTCTTCCTGCGCCGCGAGCTGGTCCCGTCGCAGGACCAGAGCCGGCTGTTCATCCGGCTGCAGACGCCGGTCGGCTCGTCGGTCGACTACACCGACCGGATGCTCAAGCGGGTGGAGGACTTCGTGATGTCCCGCCCCGAGCTCGACCGCTACATGGCCTCGGTCGGCGGGTTCGGCGGGGGCGACGTCAACACGGGCGTAGCCTTCGTGACCCTGAAGTCCCCCCGCGAGCGCCCCGTCGACCCGCAGGCCGGGCACAGGCTCTCGGCTCAGGAGCTCATGGCGATCGCCCGGCGCGAGCTGAACGCGATTCCCGGCCTCAAGGCCACCATGCAGGACCCGTCGCAGCAGGGGTTCACGGCGCAGCGCGGCTTCCCCGTCGAGCTGTCGCTGCGCGGCCCCGACTGGGACCGCCTGGCCGAGTACTCCGCGACGCTCATGGATCGGATGCGCGCCACGGGACTCGTGACCGACGTCGACACCGACTACCAGGTCGGCATGCCCGAGGTCCACGTCCTCCCCGACCGGCAGAAATCGGCGGACCTCGGCATCAGCATGGACACCATCGGCTCGACCGTGAACACCATGATCGGCGGGGCGCGCGTCGCCCGCTTCAAGGACAAGGGACGGCGTTACGACATCCGCGTGCGCCTCCTGGCCGAGCAGCGCTCCCGCCCCGACGACATCAACCGCCTCCTGGTCCGCACGGCCTCCGGGAGCCTCGTGCACCTCGGCGACATCGTCCGGATCGTCGAGAAGCCGACGCTTCAAGTGATCACGCACCAGAACCGGCAGCGCGCCATCGGCATCTTCGCGAACGTCACCGAAGGGGCGTCGCAGGCCGCGGTCCTCGACCGCGTCAAGGACATCGGCCGCGAGATCCTGCCGGAGGGCTACCAGGTCGCCTTCTCGGGCTCCTCCCAGCTGTTCGGCGAGGCGATGGGGTCCCTCGGTTTCGCCCTCGTCCTCGGGCTGGTCGTGGCGTACATGGTCCTCGCCTCGCAGTTCAACTCGTTCGTCCACCCCTTCACCGTCCTGCTCGCCCTTCCCTTCTCGATCACCGGGGCCCTGATCGCCCTGAAGATCGGCGGCTGCTCCCTCAGCATCTACTCGATGATCGGCATCATCCTCCTGATGGGGATCGCCAAGAAGAACTCGATCATCCTGGTCGATTTCACCAACCAGCTGCGCGAGCGCGGGCGGCCGCGTCAGGAGGCGCTGCTCGAGGCCTGCCCGATCCGGCTGCGCCCGATCCTGATGACCTCCGTCTCGACGATTGCCGGCGCGGTCCCCTCGGCCCTCGCCCTGGGCCCGGGCGCCGAGACCCGCATCCCGATGGCCCTTGCCGTCATCGGCGGGATCATCGTCTCGACCTTCATGACGCTGTTCGTCGTGCCGAGCGCCTACTCGGGACTCGACGATCTCACCCTGTGGGTCGCCGCCCGGCGCCAGCGCCGGAAAGTGCGCGCCGGCAGTGCCGCGGGCGCGGCCGCCGGCGGCCCCATGACGGCTCCCGGCTCGGCGCACGCCAGCGGATCCGCGTCCGGAGCGGGCCCGGCGCACGCATCCGCCCGCGTCCTGCCGCGGTGAAGATTCTCCAGACCAACTTTCATCGCGGCTGGGGCGGGCAGCCCTCCCGCATCCTGATGATGTCGCGCGGCCTGGCGGCGCGCGGCCACCAGGTCACCGTCGCCGCGCCGCGCGGGTCGATTCTTGCGGCGCGCGCCCGCGAGGCCGGCCTGCAGGTCTTCGACGCCCCCGCGTTCAGGAAGCCGAAATTCCTGCACTCCACCGTGCGCGACGTCGTCGTCATGGCGCGCCATCTGAAGTCGGAGCGTTACGACCTGATCGATGCCCATGGATCCCAGGACCTGTGGACCTGTGTCGCGGCGCGGCGCTTCGCCGGGCGCACCGCCCCCCTGGTCTTCACCCGTCACAACACCAAGCGTGTCGTCGAGCACCCCGCCAACGACTGGCTGTACCGCCGGCAGGTGGACCACCTCATCGTCGCGAGCGGGAGCGTCCTGGAGCGCTACGAGCCGTTCTTCCGCTCCGGGGCCCTGAGCCGCGAGCGGGTGTCGATCGTGCAGTCGGCCTACCGCCCCGATCGCTTCCATCCCGGCGTCGATGGCGCGGGCGTGAGGCGGGAGCTCGGTCTCGGGACGGAGGCCCCGCTCGTCGGAGTGATCGGTCGCCTGGTCGAGGACAAGGGGCAGGACGACTTCCTGCGGGCCGCGGCGATCGTCCTCGCCCGCAGGCCCGAGGCGCAGTTCGTCCTGGTCGGGACCGGCCCGCGCGAAGGGGCGCTGCGCAGCCTGGCTGCGGAGCTGGGAGTGGCGCGCTCGGTGCGATTCCTCGGGTTCCGCGACGACGT
>Ga0075421_100002773_pt1 | contig 20938 bp, 19 predicted proteins | sample SoiMetdeltSBSDD5_FD_75292 | JGI IMG/M metagenome (GOLD analysis project Ga0075421, IMG submission 75292) | Bulk soil microbial communities from a Populus tree surrounding site in Tennessee, USA - Soil MetaG P. deltoides SBSDD5 | ecosystem: Environmental > Terrestrial > Soil > Tree plantation... | reverse complement strand
GCTTTCGGGCCGTTGTGATTGTCGACGAGGTCCCCAGGCAAGCGCGGTCGTTCGGGCCGCGGATTCGGTTCCTCGCCCGCCCGTTTACCGGGGACGGGCTCGCGGCCGAGGTCGGCCGCCTGCTGGCGTGACCGCAGATTCTGATCTCTGATCTCAACCGTCGTGGGAGGTTCCATGACTACGTACGCAAAGCCGCAAGCAGCGCCATTCCTGTATCGCGTCGGCCGTGCCAAGCGAAACTTCATCGTTCAGCAGGGATTCTCTCCGTCGTCCGCGACGATGCGTGACCTGCAGTATTCCGCGCTGCTCTTCATGCCGCGCCTGCTCGGTCTCGCATTCCTCAGCGCTGCCATCCTGAGGCTGCCGACCGTGTTCTTCGCGCTCGGCGTGCTGCTCTGGTGGTGCGTGGTGGCGCCGCGATTCAATCCGCTCAATGCGTTATACAACTGGGTCATGGCGCCCGTGAGTGGCGTTACCCTAACGCCGGCGCCCGCACCGCGCAGGTTTTCCCAATTCCTGGGAGGGACGTTCGCGCTCGCAATTGCAGCCTCGCTAACGACCGGCGCCCGCACCACCGCGCTCGTGCTCCAGGCTATCTTGCTCGCGGCGGTTTCGGCGGTGGTATTCGGCGGGTTTTGCCTCGGTTCCTTCCTCTTTCACATTCTCCGTGGCCGTCCGGATGTCGCGATGCGGACGCTTCCATGGGCTGGCGACGCCTGGCCTCACGCCTTCGCACAAGGTGGTCACGACGAGATCAGTGACGAGCAATCGACCACCGAAGACACCAAGGACGTCAAGAACGTCAACGACACCGCGGACGCCAAAAAAGTCGCCGATGCCGAGGACGCCGTGGTAATCCCAACGTTCGAGTGGCAGGTGCAACAGGCAGGGTGTCTTTGGTAAGAGGCTACGCGACGCTCCGGCTTGCCGACGTCGTGCAGTCGCAAAGGCCGCTCGGGCACCTAACGAGCGGCCTTTTTCATGGGCGCTTTCTTGCGTTGCACCGACGCCAGTCAGGTTGCGTGCAACGCCGGTTGTGTGAAGTCGCAACACCGCTGCTCAGTACACCGCGACAGGGCGCGATAGAGTCTCTCGAAACAACGAGGCGCCCGTTTTCGAGCGGCGCCCAACTTGGGAGGCTTTATGACTCGCCGTCGCTTCACACACTTGACTGTCACGTCGCTCGCCACGAGCGCGTTGATTGGCTGCCAGGACAACACACCACCAACCGCCGCCGTTCGGCCCACGGCCGCTCCGGTCACGGAACTGGCCGGGGTCGATACCACCCCACCCGTCATCACCTACTCGCTGTCAGGGACGTTGGGACAGGACAACTGGTACACCGATAGCGTGTCGGTCCACTGGACGGTTACGGATCCCGAGTCCCCCGTCACCACGAGTCCGGGGACCTGTACTGAGGACGTTATGTTCAACTGGGGTCAGGGCGGCTTCGTGTGTACGGCCACCAGTGCCGGCGGGACAAGCTCGGAGACGGCGACGTTCAAGCTCGACAACGTCGGCCCGCGTCCGCTGGATCCGCCGTTCATCGAGACGCCGCAGAGCGCCCCAGGCTCAGGCTGGTGGAATACCAGCATAGTGGTCTCCTGGACTTGCCTGGAGCTCCCCGAGTACGAGTCGGGCGCTGTAGATACGATGCCGACGGCGGTCGTGTCGACGGAAGGTCGGAATCAGAAATTCGTGGGCACCTGCGTCGACAAGGCCGGCAACGTCACGACGAGGGAGTACGACCCCACCTATCCCGCCCCTCTCTCGATCGACAAGACGCCGCCGGTGCTCGCTCCTACGCTGTCGTCCAACCCGGTGCTGCTCGGCTCCACCGTTACCGCGTCGCCTAACGCGACCGACGCGCTCTCCGGGGTTGCCGACCAGTGGTGCGGGACAGTGGTCACGAGCTCGATTGGCACCGACGTCATCAACTGCACCGCGACGGACAGCGCCAACAACACGGTGACGAAGAGTGTCACCTTCACCGTTGTATCCTCTCTCAATGGCTTCGTCGGCCTCAACGCGCCGCCGGCTCTGAACGCGCCGAGGGCGAAGGGCTCGATCTCGGTGAAGTTCGACCTTGGTGGCGACCGCGGGCTCCAGGTTCTCGCGGCCGGATCGCCGACGTCGCAAGCGATCAGCTGCGTTACGATGGCAGCTACCGGGCCCGAAGCACCAACGACGGGCAGCCTGACGTACAGCGCCAAGACCCACCTGTATACCTACAGCTGGACAACCGCCAAAGCGTGGGTCGGCACGTGCCGGCAACTGGTCGTGAAGCTCGCGGACGGCAGCGAGCGTCGGGCGAACTTCCAGTTCAAGTAGCTCGTTGAGGGGACTGGGGACTAGGGACTGGGGACTCGGCCGGGACGCTCTTACCGCCGAGGAGGCCTCCGTGGCAGAAGGTTCCCGGCCGAGTCCCCAGTCCCCAGTCCCGATGTCCCGTTGACGTTAGGCACACACATTTATGACTGTTGGAGGACCCGTGACTACGTACACCAGGGCACAATCGGCGCCACACCTGTCTCGCGCTGCCCAGAGCAAGCGCAACTTCATCCTGCAGCAAGGGTTCCCGGAGCCCGCCGCGGCGACGCGCGACCGCCAGTACTCCGCGATACTCTTCCAGCCCCGGCTCCTCGGGCTCGCGTTCGTCGTGGGTTCATACCTGCAGCTGCCAACGCTGTTCTTCGCGCTCGGCGTGATACTCTGGTTTTGCGTGGTGGCTCCGCGGTTCAACCCGTTCAACGTGATGTACAATCGCGCGCGGGCGCGATTCACCGGCATCACCCTGACGCAATCGCCGGCGCCCCGACGGTTTTCGCAGTTCCTCGGCGGGGCGTTCTGTCTCGCGATCGCGGCCTCCTTGACCATGGGCTTTCGGATGACCGCGGTGGTGCTCGAAGGCTGCCTGATCGCAGGGACGGTCACGATGCTTGCCGGGTTCTGCGTGGGCACGTTCGTGTTTCACCTGGTGCGTGGCCAGGTGGGGTTCGCCATGCGCACACTCCCGTGGGCCGCCAGCGGCTGAAACGTGCCCGCCTACGCTAGTCACTGCTTCTTTCGGTCGTGACCTCAGGACAACAGCGGCAACCCGCCACGCCCAAGGGACTTGCAGTTGGCGCCGGTAGTCCTTCCGGCCGGCCGCGGCGTCGCATTCCTGGGGTCCGGCGACACCCTAACGCCATACGACGTGCGGACAGCGAAGCTCGAGCGATTGCCGATCACGGATTGCACACCCGTCCTGGTGAGAACGGCGACCGCAGAGCTGCTTTGTGTTGATTGGCGTATTGGAAGCTGGTATCTGCTTGGGCTCGACAACGGTCGCAGGACGATCGTGCCGGAAGCAACGCGCGCCCACTCGGCGATCTACGATGAACACGCGGATGCACTGTATCTTGGACTAACCGGCGGGTTCATCCCGGAACGAGCGGACGTCTATCGCCTCCCGCTTGGCGTTCGCGTACAGCGGAAGCGCGTTGCCAAGGGCGTGTATTTCGCGAATGGCATCTGGGTTTCGGACAGCTCGTTAGGGTCACCGCGGCGATGACTTAGCCATTCGGCTCAATTGCGCAATTCCACCGGCAATGTCGCGACAGGCAGCGGTGCAGTTCGCCCCGGGATGAGGAGACGCACGCAGACGATGTATCGCCCGTTCGGCTGCAATGCGGTCAGCCAGCCGGCGGTCCCCACGAAATCAATGCCACGGGGCCCCGGGAAGCCTGTCTGTGCGAACATGACCGCGACCTGCCCGTCCGCGGGGACCACGGCGAACTCCACGCGAGCGAGGTTGCTGCACTCCAACCATGTGGCCGAAACGGTATAGCCGAACTGAACGAAGCCGCGCAGTGCTGAGACATCCGCCGGCAGGCCGGACGCATCCGTGATCGATGTGATCCGCGCCGTGGCGACCGGGGACGCGCTCAGGACCGCCCTCGCGCTCGCGTGCTTCGTGGTATCGTCTTTGGCGGTGGCCGTCAGCGTCACCGAGGACGCAGGGGCGCACACGTGGAGGACGCCTGCGTCATCGACCGGCGCCGCCATCGTGTCGCTACTCGTCCAACGCACCGCGGTGCTCGCCCCCGGTTCGGCATCGACCTGGAGTCCCAGGAGGTCGGCAGTCGACGCGCTGCCAGGAACGTCCAACTGCACCTCTTCTCGCGCGAAGCTGACCGCGCGGATGCGTGGCGCGGGCGACACGCTCGCGTCGCACGCGACGAGCGTAAGCGCGAGAAGGCCGACTGCGGTACGCATGGGCGGTTGGATTCGTGGCTGAGGTTGCGCGGAATAACGACCAACGACGCTGGATCGGACAGCGTCACGCACCAGTGAACCATGCCGCCAGCCGCTCGAGCCCTGCCTGATCGTTGGTGTCAAACGTGTTTGCCCGCTCCGAGTCGATGTCGAGCACGGCGATCAACTCGCTCGCAGCACCGAACACCGGCACGACGATCTCCGAGCGCGAGCGGGCGTCACAGGTGATGTGTCCCGGAAACTCGTGCACATCGGGGACGATCACCGTCCGGCGCTCCGCGGCTGCCGTACCGCAGACGCCCCTGCCAAACGCGATCTCGAGACAGCCCAGCGTGCCCTGATATGGCCCGACGCGCAGCAACTCCGGCGATACGACGCGATAGAAGCCCGTCCAGAGGAAGCCGAAGCCGTGATGCAGGAGCGCGCTGATCGTCGCCATCGCCGTCACGGGATCGCGGGTCTCGCCCATGACCTGATCGAGCGCCGCATGCACCATCTCGTAGGCACGAGCCTTCGGCTCGTGCCTAACGTCGAGCAGGGTCTCAGCCATGTGCGGTCACGGGTGCCGTTTCACCTGTCTGTCCTCACGGGTCGATGCATCGAAGCTACTGCATCTCACGGCAGGTTCATCGCTCGGATCAGCGCCTGGACTCGAGGGTGGTTCACGATACCGCGGAACTCCGGTGCGTACCTGACATACGTCAGTCTGGGATCGCGGACGGCGTAGGCGCGTTCCAGCTGCGCGATGGCGGACTCGTAATCCCCCAGGTCACGGAGGACTCTCGCCTGGTCGAACGCCGGCACGTATTTGCCGTCGCGAGCGCGGACGCGAAGATACTGGCCGTCGATCTCCGCCAGTCGGCGTTGCGCATTGCGGTATCCCGATTCCCCCTGCGCCGCGGCGACGGCCCTTGCCAATTCGGTATCTCCGGTGATCGCGAACCCCGCACGCATTTCATTGAGGGCGGCGTCGTACCTTCCGAGCCGCGCGAGCGCACCAGCCAGCTCGTCGCGCGCGCGCGAATACGTGGAGTCGAGCCTTAATGCCTGGCGCAGCTCGGCGATCGCATCTTCGTCCTTGCCCGCGAGCGTCAACGTGTAGCCGGCGGCCCAATAGTAGTGACGGTAGAGTTGGTCCAGCTCGCGGGCCCGCTGGTACTGGACCAGCGCTTCCGGGAAGCGGCCTAACGATCGAAGGTGGATCGCGTAGAAGTTGCGGATAGACGCGTCATCGGGATCGAGGGCGATCGCTCTCAGAAACTCTTTCTCACCGTCTGCCCACTGGTAACGGTAGAACGACAGCGCGGCCGCGAGCGTGGCGTGGCCAAGAGCGGACGTGGAGTCGAGCGCCACCGCTTTCCTTGCCGCGGTCTCCGATTTGGCGAACGCCTCATCAGCCGGCATGTGGCCGTACCACGCGAATCCCTGATACGTCTGTGCGAGGACGGCGAACGCGTCACCGTAGAGCGGATCGAGGTCGAGCGCTTCCATCACGAGTCCTTGCGCTCGGACGAACGCCTCGCTGTTGCGTTTCTCGAGGTAGTGCTCCGCTTTCAGCAACAGGAGATATGCGTCAGGATTCGACGTGGACGAACGTGCGAGGCTTCCTGGTAGCCGGCTCGGAGTCGCGGGGGCCAGGCTGGCGGCGAGGTCCGCGACGATCGCTTGCTCGGCGAAGAGCAATGTGTTCGGGCGAAATGCGTATAGGTGGGTCACGGTTGGGACGCCACGCTCGACCGGGACGAGATTGGTCTCGATACGCAAGGTGTCCGCATTCCGGATCACGCGCCACGTTAGGCTCGCCCGCGCCCCGGCGGCTTGGGCGGCCTCGCGGGCCGGTTCAGTTCCGAGCCCCTTTCGAGCCGCCGATCCCGACACGGCGTGGAGACCAGCGGCGCGTGAAAGCCTATGGGCCACGCTTTGCGTGATGCCTTGGAGAAGCATGTCGATCGTGCTATCGCCGGTGTCATTCGTGAGCGGCATCAAGACGAGGGAAGGCCCCGCTCGCGGCGCGTCGACCCGGCGATCGAGCCACAGTCGCAGACCCTCAGCTGCCGTAGCGCTTGCCGCAAGCAAAACGATCGCGAGGAGCGCAACGAGCGGACGCTTCCGCTTGGAAACCACCGTGGAAGTCGTGCCCGGCGCCGTCGGACGGTCGTCCGAACCGACATTGGGCGTCGACACGTGAGACAGACGTTCGCTCAACTTGCCGGTCCGGACCTCCGAGACCAGGCGAATCGTCTCCGCGGACGGCTCGGTGCCGTAATCGTCTGCGAGCTGCTTGCGCAACCCGGCATACGCCTCCAGCGCGCCCGCGCGATCGCCGGCGTCCGCGAGCGCGTGAATCAACCGGCGGTGGTTCGCTTCGTCGTTAGGTGACAGGAACACCGCGCGCCGCGCCCACTCCACCGCCGAGTCCAGTCGACCGGCGACGGCGTCGCGTTCCGCCAGGGTGCTCGCGGCGCGTGTCGCCTGCTGGCGCCGCCGCCGACGCTCATCATCCAGCCATCGCTCGAGCTCCGCGCCAGCGCCGACCACGAACACGCCCTCGAGCAGGTCGCCGCGATAGAGCGCGAGCGCCTGTTTCGGATCCTGGGCGGCGATCGCCTCGTCGAACGCAGCGGCGTCACACCACAACTGATGACCGGCGACGCCGATCTCCTCCTCACCCCGATGCGTGAAGACGCCGTCGCCCAGCTCACGGCGCAGCCAGCTCAACGCCTGACGCAGCGCAGCGCGCGCCGCCCGTTGGTCGGCTTCGGGCCAGAATAGCCCTACCACGGTGTCGCGCCGCCGAAAGCGGTCACGACCCGCCAGGGCGAGGTAGGACAGAAGGGCGAGCCGCTTGGACTGCGTGAGCACTGAGCGCACTTCGCGACCCGAGGGGTCGCGAACGTCCAACGGCCCGAGGACCACGAGACGCACACGGCCAGCTAGACCCGCGGTCACACGCGCCTCCCGTCCAGGTTGCGCATCGGTCACGCCGAGGTGACGTGGGCCGAACATTCGTCGGCAGTACCTACTCTATCCCGAGTGCATCGCCCGGGCTAGAGACGCGAACCCCTCCGCAGCCGGCAAAGGCAAGGCGTTTCAGCGCGCTAGCGAAAGAGATCGATCGTCTTGGTCAACACGACGTCGACGCTCTTGCTGTCGAGCACCTTCATGCTGCCATTCGACTGCTGCTGCAGCACCATGAGGGTATACGTCGCCGGCCCGACGACGAGCGTCGGACTCCCCAAGGCAGTGATGCCATTGCTCATGGTGCAATCGCCCGGGGGAATGATGCCGTTCGGGCCGGGACAGTACGCGAGGAATGCGGTTGCAGGCCACGGGCTCTCATTATTCTGTTGCAGCACGCCCTTGAGGTAGATGTTCTGGACGCTCTTCAGGCTCGGGTTCGTCACCGTGACCGTGAACGCCGTGTAGCCATTGGTGAGCGACACGTAGCTCGAACTGAGCTCGAGGCCCGAGATGTACGGCGCGCGCCCTCGTGCGCCGTCCGGTGCGGCGCTGAGCGCTGTGACTGCCCGAGTGGCTGGGGGTGCGGACGGTGTGGCATCAGTGCAAGCCGCGCCGGCTGCCACGACGACCGCGAGCAGACTGGCGGAATACGTTCTATGGTTGCAGATCATCCGAACGGTCCTCACATGCGAGGGTGATTTGGGTAGGTCCTGTGTCAACCGTCGGTCCCAAGTCTCAACCGTCGGTCGGCCGCATCCACCTAGGCGTGATCCGGTTGGCAGAAGTGCCATGCCGCGGCGGGCAATACCGTTCCGTCGAGTGGCGAACGAGCAACGCTCTTCCGTCGGCACACGCGTCACCCGGAATGGCGCAAGCGGCATTGATTCAGCCGCTCAACACGGCCGGGCAGCGCGAACCGGCTGGCAAGTACGTGCGCTTGTCGATCGGGATGTCGAACACCACCCAGGAGTTCTGCGCCGCCTCTGGCACGACGTGCGCGTCGTGGACGTTCGCGGGGCAGGCAGCCGTCGACCCGGCCGTGAATCACGCGACGCTCGCCATTGGGAACGGTGCCCGCGGTGGTCAGGTCGCCGAGGTGTGGGATGAGCCTAACGAGGACAACTACCGCCGTATCCGTGATGAGGTGCTGGCGCCAGCCCACCGGGGCGCCATCCTCGAAACCGGTGGCGTCCCGTGGCCCACTGCCTAACGACGGTGTCTACCTAGTATTCGAAACAGCACACGACGGTGCCGGTCGGCCGGCGCGGCCTAGCGCGCGAGCTCGTAGGCGGTGATGGAATAGCCGCCATCGGCGATCACCTTCTCCCCGGTCACTCGGTAGATCTGCCGCAGCCTTTGCAGCGTGACCGTGGGATTCTCGAGCCACGGCAGCGCCACGTACACCGCGCGCGGTGGTGCCGTCGTCGAGTCGATCTGGTCGATCGCACGTGTGTCGGGCACGAACGCGCCGCGCCAATTATAGGTATAATCGGCTGTGCGCTCGTCGATCCGCAGGCTCCAGAGCGCGTAGTTGACGACCCACGCGTGATCGATGCCGAAGATCAGAGTCGGCCGCTGCCCCCTGGCGAACACCACCTTGTTCAATTTCGTGTACAGTCGACTCACCGCCTGATGCTGGGCGTTGAAAACCATCCCGTCCGCCTGGCCCTGGAGGTTGCGCTGGATGAACATGACCTTGCGATCGCCGATCGAGAAGGTCCCCCAGATGGCGTTGCCCACGGGATCGAGTGAGGCCCAGATCTGCGCGAAGCTCACGGCGAAGAACACGGCGAGCACTGCGATCCTCGCGCGCGTCGAGGCGACGAGCTCCGAGAGCGCATACCAAAAGAGGACCAGCATCAGCGGGATGAGCGGCGCGTAGTACCGCGGGTGGTTGTCTTTGATGTAGAGGCACGCGAAGACGACGCCGAGCGCGAACATCCAGGCGATCACACGGAGGAGGCCCGCTGTGCGCTCGTCGCTCGACCCTCGTGCGATGCGTGGCCACATCTGACGTTTGGCGAGGAGGGCGACGAAGGTGAGCGATGGGATCCAGTTCCAGTTGTGAACCAACGCGCTGACCAAGCCGGTCTCGAACTGGACCGAGCTCAGGCCGAATCCCGGCGAGAACCACGGATTGGCCTCGTCGTTCCAGGCGCTCGATCGCTCCACCCACACGAGCGGTGACGTCCAGCGCAGGTAAGCGACGTACACAACGATTGGGAGCAGCGGCACGAGCACGCGGCGCACGAGCAGCGAGGGATCGAGCCTGCGCCACGGCGGGCCAAACCTTTGTACCATGTAGAGCCCGACGAACAGGCCCCAGAGCTCTCCGTACGTGAGCGCCCCGGACTCCTTCGAGAAGCACATCCAGAGCCCCGCGAAGACTACCAGCACCGGCCGATCCACCGCGAAGGCCAGGATGGCGAGGATCAGCCCGAAGGTGATCGGTAGATCCGTGTTCGGGCCGAGGCCGTGCGCGAAGACGAGCGGGTTGAATGCAAAGCAGAGCGTGAGCAGCACGGTCTCGGCGCGCTTACGCGCAGGAAACAGCCGCACCAAGACCAGCCAAAAGCACCACACGGCGGCGGCCGAGAGCAGCAGATCCTGGAAATTGGCGATGACATATCTCAGCGGCGGCGTTGTCGGTAAACCCGCCCGTGACCACCCGGCCCCCAGGATCTGCCCAACGGCCAGGTACATCGCGTATGCGTGCGACGGATGGGCTCCCAAACGATAAGTCGTCGCGAAATCGTGCGTGGAGAAGTCGAGTGAGGAGACCGCGCGCGCGAGTTCCGCGTAGTAGATTCCGGTCGACCAGTGCGGAACAGCGTCGAGGTACGGGAGCTTTGCCACCACGTGCGCCGCGATGATTAGCAGCGGCGCCGAGAGATAGAAACGTTCCGGTACGATCCCGCGGAGCTCGGCGCGCGCGTCCTTGCGCACGAAGCCGCGCCACCAGGCTGCCGCGAGCGCGACGTGTCCGACCGCGAGGCCGAGCCACCAGCCGGCTGGGATCGCGAGCCCCTGCGCGATGACAGCGCCGACGGCGAGGTCGAAAAAAATCGCCGCGAGCACGAGGCACACCGCGAAATCGCGCACATCGGTGACGATCGATCGGCCGCCCGGCTGCGGCTCAGGCTGGACCGGTCGAACATCGCCGCTGCTCCGAACGTCGCGAGCCAATAGACGGTCGGCCCGTTCGGCGCCACGAACAGCGCTGTAAGGAGACACAGCAGCCCCGCTGCCGCAAAGACCAGGCCGCAGCGGGATGGCTGCGCACGTTGGCACTGTCCTGGGAAGGGATCCGAGCCAATGATGCGTCTCCCGTCCCCGCTTGGCTACCTAACGAGAGAGCCGGTATTGCCGGCCTGGCAGCACGATCTTACTCCCGCCATCCCTTACCGAACTGTGTCGCCGCGGAGGGGGTTGTTGTGGGCTCGACAGGTTATCCTGCGCGGTTGATTCCACCGTCGTCCAGCGCGAAGATCCCTCACAGAATGACTACGCCTCACATCCACGGGAAGCCGATTTACGAGACGCCGCGTTCCTCGCGCGCGCAACGGGCAATGCACTTCGTCCGCTCGCGCGCCGGCAGGGCAGCAATCATTGGAGGACCGGCTGCGCTCGTGCTCGTGTTTGCGCTGGTGCTCCGCGCTGCCGCCGAGCGGGAAAGGACCACAACCGCGTTGGACGCGCACGCACAGCAGGTCCGCGCGGAAACTGCGACCTTCCTTGCATACCTGGCCGATGCCGAGGCCGGCCAACGTGGGTTCATCCTCACCCGCCGTCCGGTGTACCTCGCGCCGTTTGTCAGCGGACGACCGTTCCTAGACTCGTCGCTCGCGCGTATTCGGCAACTTACGCGTGACAACGCAACGCAGCAGGCTCGTCTCGACACGCTGACCGCACTCGCGCGGTCGAGCCTCGCGTTCATGGACTCGACCGTCGAAGTCCGCCGTAGGCTCGGGCTCGATTCAGCCATCGCGCGCATCGAAAGCGGCCGCGGTCGATCGCTGATGGATGAGATCCGCCGCGTCGAGCTGGCAATCTCCGATGAAGAAGCGAGAGTGCTCGCCGCACGAGTGGCTGGCGCCGAGTCGCAACGGCGTCGCACGATGTTCCTGCTGTTACTCGGCACAGTCGCGGCAATCACCGCTGCGCTGTTCGCGAATCTCATCCTGGCCGAATCTTCGAAACACGAAGCGCACGCACGCGCGGCCATTGCCGTCCGTATTGAAGAGCTCGAGCGTAGTCAGGAAATGCTGGAAAGCGCACTCGCTGCCGGACAAACCGGCACGTGGGACTGGGACCTGCAAGCGAACCGGATGACCTGGTCGAACGTCCACGAGATGATGTTCGGTTACAAGCCCGGGGCGGTTTCGGGCGAACCGGCCGAGTTCTTCGCGAAAGTTCACCCGGACGACTGCGCCGCGCTGATATCAGCCATCGACCGGGCGCGCGACCAGCGGGTCGAGTTCGCGCACGAATTCCGCATCGAGCCGAAGCCTGGCGCAATCCGATGGATCGCGGGCCGCGGAAGCTTCTTCTACGACGACGCTGGTCAGCCGTACCGCGGGGCGGGGACGGTTGTCGACATCACGAGCCGCAAAACGGTCCAGCCCGAGGCCGCTCGACCCCGCGGCGTGAAAGCGTGAGACATGGCCACTCGACCAGCACGAACCGCTCGTCGTTAGGGTAGGGCCAGTGTACGCGCACGAGGCGGCCGCGGCGCCAATGTTGCGCGCCTCGCGGCTCGGCGCCGCATTGCGCTCCGGTGCGCGGCCCTGCACGTTCTCGCGCTGCTCGATACGCTGTTTTCCCTTTTTTTGCGCAGGAGGCGCGATGGGCCCCGGCGTTGTGTCCGAACCGACTCAGGCCTCACCGACGTCAGCGCCTTCCGATGGCGTGGCCACCGTAGCGAGCACCCGCTCGGAGCTTCCGCGGCGTCTCGGCATCTGGGAGACGACGCTGATCGTGATCGGCGTGACGATCGGAAGCGGAATCTTCCGCGTTCCGGCGTCGGTGGCCGACACCGTCGGATCGCCGCTCGGTGTCGGGGCCGCATGGGTCGCCGGCGGCGTCCTCTCCCTCTGCGGCGCGCTCGCGCTGGCCGAGCTTGCGGCGGCTTTTCCGGCGCCGGGTGGTTTGTTCGTCTACCTCCGAGAAGTGTACGGATCCGCCGTCGCCTTCCTGTTCGGTTGGATGTACCTCTTCATCGGCCCGACGGGGATAGCCGCGGTGGCGGTCGCGTTCGGCGAGTACCTCGGCCGTCTTGTCGGCCTCTCCAGCGTGGGTGTTCGGCTCGCGGCCGCGGGTGCGATCGTCGTCGCGGCAGTCGCGAGTTATCGCTCGGTGCGCGGGGCGAGCGCGCTGCAGGGCGTTGCGACGTTAGGCAAGGTGGCGGCACTCGCGGCGATCGTCGTCGCCGCGTTCCTCCTCGGCGACCGGGACACGGGCACGTTCGCGGCGAGTGGTGCGACGCCGACCGGGGCTCACTGGGGCGGCGTGGGCCTCGGTCTGGTGGCAGCGCTGTGGGCGTACAACGGGATGCAGGACATGCTCCCTCTGGCCGGAGAAGTCCGCGACCCGGGGCGCGCGCTCCCGCGCGCGCTGCTCGCCGGCACCAGCATCGTCGTCGCGATCTATCTCGCGGCGAACGCTGCGTACATGTACGTCCTCCCGTACGCGACCCTGCGCACGTCGCCACTGGTCGCGAGTGACGCCATGGTTCACGTCGTCGGGCCGATTGGCGCAGCCGCCGTGGCCGCAGCGGTGATGATCTCGACGTTCGGCACCGTGAACGCGCTCGCGCTCACGCAGCCCCGCGTGTTCTACGCGATGGCCGATGCCAGGCTCCTCTTCCGACCGCTCGCCCGTGTGCATCCCCGGTACCAGACGCCCCACGTCGCGATCGCTGCGTACGCCGTCGTCGCCATCATAGCCGTTTGGTTCCGCAGCTTCGAGCAGCTCACGGAAGCGTTCGTGTTAGGCGTCTGGCCGTTCCTCGCCCTCGCAGTGGCGGGCGTGCTTGTGCTGCGACGCACGCGCCCCGAGCTGGCTCGCCCGTACCGCACGCCGTGGTATCCGGTGGTCCCGCTCACCTTCGTCGCGGGCACGCTGTGGGTCGTTGGGAGTGCGCTGGTGGCGCGTCCGCTGACGACACTCGCGGGGATCGCGCTCACGTTGGCAGGACTGCCGGTGTACGCCCTATGGCGGCGCGCAGGGCGATAGGTTAGACCGGCCGCGCAACCGAGTGGTCGCGCGGCCGGCCTGTGAGACTCATTGCGCGAGCTTCTTCGCCTTCGCCCGAACGAATGCGTAGTTGAAGGCGGGCAGAATGTTTGCGTCGGCGGCCTGCTGCGCGAGCTGCTTGGCCTTCGCGGCGTCGCCCTTGCCCTGATAGGCCACCGCCGTCTGATAGATCACGTAGGGGTCCTGCGCACTCGACTTCGCCAGTTCGCCAATTGCGTCGTCGAATCGCTTCTCACGATTCGCGATCACTCCGTTCAGCAGGTGCGCCTGTCGCGTGCGGAAGTCGTTCTGTTTTGCTTCGGCGCCCTTCAGGTATTCCGTGGCTTCGCTCTTGGCGGTTGCCAGATCGTTCGTCGCGAGCGCGACACGTGCCTTGTTGTAGTGATCGCCGAGCTTGACGTCCTCCTTCACCTCGGCTGATGCACTGGATCCGTTCACCAGCGCCGAGGCTTTGTCATAACGCGCTCGCGCTTCCGCCGGCCGGCCCGCCTCGAGGAGGACGTCACCGATCGTGACCGCGGTGAAAGACATCGCGGCCGTATCCGCGGCCTTCTTCCCGAGCCCGTCGACCTGCTCGAGGCGTTGCAGCGCCTGGGCGGTCTTCCCGGCGTCAGTATAAATGATGGCCTGCGTGGTCAGGGCGTTGCGGCGAACGCCGTCATCCTGTGCGGCGTCATACAGTTTCTGTGCTTCCGCAACCGCGGCGTCAGGTTTGCCCTGGAACATGAGATTCGCGGCGATACCGATGTTCGAGCTCGAGAAGTTCGGGTCCACCGACAACGCCTTCCGATACTGCTCGATCGACTCGTCGAAGCGGCCCAGCTTCATGAGCAGCTCCGCGTACGAATCGTACGGGTTCGGGTCGTTAGGCACGAGCTCGATGTACTTCTTGAACGCCGTCTCGGCTTCGGCATTGTTGTCCGCCGCCCGATACGCGTACCCCAGCGCGTTGTACGCGATGGAGTAGTTCGGGTTGATCTGGATCGCCTTCTGATACTCGGCGATGGCTTTGTCGTTCTGCTGTCGGCCGCCGTATTGGTTGGCGAGGTTGAAGTGAGCACGCTCGTCCTGAGGATATTTCGCGACGAGCTCCTCGGCGTACTGCAGCGCCTTGGGTTGGTCCGCATTGGCATTTGCCTGCAAACCGAGGATCAGGAGCCGCTCGCCTTCCGACGCCTTGTCGGCGAGCGCCACCGCGTGTTTCAGGTGCTCGAAGAAGTCCTTCGGCGAGGCGGAAGAAAGGGCCAGGTTGTAGTGCGCGAGCGCGAACGTCGAATCTTTCGCGACCGCCTGTTCGAAGAGCTTGCGGGCTTCCTGAGTTCGCAGCTGCTCGGTGAAGTCACGGCCCTTTGAGTACAGCGCTCTTGCTTCCTCCGACGTGCTCGTGATCGGCACCTTCGCGTTGGTCGCGACATCGCCGCTCGCGGCCGTGGCTGCCGGCGAATCGGTCGCCGATTTGTCGGATTGCTTGGCGCACCCCACCAGCGTTGCCAGGGCCGCAAGAGCCGCGAGGCGCTTTGGCGCGGACGTCATGACGTATCGCATTGCCCCCTCCATTCGACATGCACGGCTTCAGGCGCCGACGCGTCGCCGCGATCGGATCGCTTCTCGCCGAGGATCGAGTATGGTCGGGCTCGGGTATCCCCGCAACAACCCGTCTGGTTGAGGCTGGTAACACTTGCAGATACTTAACGCAGCTCGTTCCGCAACCTGCGTCAAAACGAAACGCCCGGCTCACGTTAGGCCGGGCGTCTCGCTTTGTCCGTGCGGGGAGCTGACCCTACGTCGCCTTCCCCGTCACGGCAGGTTCGCCGAGAGAAAGTCCTGCGCCGTGGGGATGTCGAGACGATAGACCACGTTCGTCGCGCCACACGGCGTGTCACCCGTGATCGTGATCGCGACGAGCACTTGCTGGCCGCCGACCGAGAAGAAGTTCGGCCCGCCGGAGTCGCCGTAGCAGGCCCCGCCGTCGCCATGAGACGCGTTCTGCGACAAGCGCAGGTACCCGTTGTTGAGCGCGTTGAAGCTCTCGACGGCGAACCCTCGCGTGACCGGGTTCGCGTCCGTGAAGAATGGCTGGCCGCCGCCGACTATTCGGTCCTGCAGGCCGTACCCCGCGACCGTGAACTTTGCGTTCTTGAGGCCATTCTTTTCATTCAGCGCGTCGAGGAGACCGGTAGTTGGCAGCGTCGCGGGCGTGAGGCCCGCCGGCGCGCTCGCGAGAATGAGGAGCCCGATGTCACCGCTGTTGCTCTGGCGCTGACTGAAGGTTGGGTTCGTGATGACATTCGTGACCGGGATGAGCGACGCGAGCGTTGTCGCGTCCGTCTTCGCTCCAAACGCGATCACGTTGCGAAAGCTTACGTACGCCGTGAACCCGTCCCCTAACGTCTGGAAAAATGCGGTGCAGTGAGATGCGGTGAGGAACGCGGTCGGGGCGATGAGCGTCCCCGAGCAGATCGGGAAGACCTGCCCGTTTGGTAACCGGACGATGAACGCGCCAACGTTGCTGTAGGTATTGGCGAGATCGAGCGTGCCGTTGACGATCTCACCGGGCGCACTTGGCAGAGCGGCTGGTGCGGAAGCGCGGTCGGGATCGCACGCGGCCAGGAGCAACACGAAGCCGGCGAGAGCCGGCACATACCAGCGAGACGACATGCTTACCTCCACAAGTTGAGGGCACTGAACGTTCCGAACAGGTGCCCGCCGCGCGTCCGGCGAGTACGACCACCTGGAGCCTCCTCCGCTTCCGCCTAACGATTCACATCCCGGTCGCTACGGCCGCCGCGTCGAGTCACGTCGGACCGAATCCCGGCGCACCGAATCCCGCCGCACCGAGTCTTGCCGCACGCTGTCGCGTCGCACCGAGTCACGGCGCGCGACGACGTCCGGTCGGTAGTTGGTGTCCGGCCTGAGCACCGGCGGCAGGCGGGGCGGTGGAGGGGGTTCCGGAGTCGGCTGCGGCGGAGGCTCAGGCCGTCTCGCATAGCTCACGCTGAGTGCTGTAAGCACCAACTCCAGATCGGCCGACGCCAGGTTCCGCCGCCCGCGAAAGCACTCGATTCCGCGCATCGTGCGTTGGCCAATTGCTCCGTCGGCAGTTCCAACGTCGCAGCCGGCGCGAGTCAGCGCTTGCTGCAGCTCGGCCGCCTGTTGGGTTGAGAATCCGTAATTGGGTCGACCTACACCGAAACGCTCGCTCGAGCGTGTGAGATCGGTCTCGCCACGAGCCTCGGCCCGAACACGTCGTGCTGTGTCCTGAGGCTGCGGCGCCCGAGTCGTGTCCCGGCGACGTGTCGTGTCGGCTTGTGCCGATGCGATTGTCGGTAGAACCGTAAGCACCAGAAGCGCGAGCGGTGTGCGATACATCTCTCCTCCTGTCGGACGAATCCGACTGCTGCGACCGTTCGATTGATGCTCGCCGAACGTCAAGATGCGCGCTAGCCCGCTCGCAATCTGTACGCCGGCACGGCGTGCGTGCGCGAAATGCCGGAGGCCGGCACGCCCTCAGAAGCGCGCCGCAGCGCCACACGCGATCAGTTCCAGCGGAGCGCGCTTCGCTCGCGCCAATACTCGCCAGACTCCATCGCGAGCGACTCGAGGCGCGCATCGGTCTCGGCGCTCCACGACGTTTGCGCAGCACGAACGTTGGATTGGAACTGCTCCACTGTCGCTGCGCCACTCAGCACGACATGAGCCCACGGCCTGGCGAGCGCGGCGGCGATAGCGAGGGCGTCGACAGTAGTGCCGAGCCGCGCCGCCTCGTCGCGCAACAGCACGATGCGCGATCCGTACACCGGGTCGGCGTTGCGCGTGGTGAGCCGGCCGTTCGCGAGCGCCTCCTTCACGATGACGCGCAATCCGGCCCCGTGCGCTTCCTCGAGTGCCGAGCTCGCACCGCGCTCGAGAAGGTTCCACGTCGCCTGCACGGCGTCGAACACTCGCTCACCGTCTCGCGTGACCTCGAGTGCTTTCCGCAGGACGTCGGCTTGCGAGACACCGGTGAGCGTTAGGCCGATGCCGACCCCGGTCGCCTTGAGGCGCGCCAGCTCGTCGATCACGCTGTCGTCGTCCAGCACGCCGCTCTCGAGCGTCGCCGAGTGGATTTGATAGAGCGAGAGGTGCTCGCCGAGCAGAGCTCTCGTCTCGGAGAGCTGCCTGACGAGTGTCGCGCGCGAGTGGTCCTTCACCTCGTGCCGCTCGGCGTCGACGCGCCAGCCGGCAGTGTAAGTGTACCCCCACTTCGAGGCCACCGTTACGGCACCGGGCGTGATGCGGCGATTCGCAAGCCAGGACGCGAGGAAGTCCTCCGCGCGGCCGTAGGAGCGCGCCGCGTCGAAGTAGCGTACGTGGGCGGCGTACGCGGCATCGAACACCTCGTGCGCGTGCTGCTCCATCGCGGCCGGGTCGTAGTTCCTCGTTAGGTCGCGGGAATGGTCGAGCGTGATGTACCCGGGGCGGCCGAGCGCGGCGAGCCCAAGCCCGATACGATCGGGTTTCAAGGGGTCAGAGCCCTTGAATGCGAGCGCTCTATGAGCCTAGGGTGCTGGAATTCAAGGGCTCTGACCCCTTGAAACCTGTTCCGGGATCGCCAGCAGCGAGATCCCCGACGCGTCCACGCGCAGCCACCCCGGCGTGCTCGCCATGCGCAGCATTGGCGAGTCACACCCCGGACAGCGCAAAACGACTCCCATTGGGCCGCCGTACATGAGGAGCTCGCCTACCGCGCGCGCTGTTCCACACCCGGCGCAGGTTGCGGTTGCCACGGTCAGGTCGCGCGCGAATAGCTCGCGCAACGCGCCCGCTGCCGCGTTTCCGTCCACCCGCATGTTCTCCGCTGGCATTGTCTACCTCCCAAGTGCCACGTCGTGGTCCACGACGCCGTCACCTCACGGGTCGCCCTGATACCGCTGCTCATGCCACGGATCGCCTCGATCGTGGTACCCGAGCTGCTCCCAGAACCCGGGTTCATCGGTGGCCAGCAGTTGCAGTCCGCGTATCCACTTCGCGCTCTTCCAAAAGTAGAGATGAGGCACGAGCAGACGCGCCGGTCCACCGTGCTCGGGTGGCAACGGCGCGCCGTCGTAGCGGAACGCGACCCACGCTTTCCCTCCGGTGACATCCGCGAGCGGCAGGTTCGTCGTATAACCGCCATCGCAGAAGGCGAGTATGTGGGAGCCGCCCGCGACACCGATTCCGGCCGCGGCGTTCAGTAGTGTGTCCACCGACACACCCTCCCACGTCGTGTCGAGCTTGGACCACTTCGTCACGCAGTGAATGTCGACGGTGGGGGTCTCGTGCGGCAGCGCCTGGAGCTCCTCCCACGACCAGCGCGCGGACTTCCCGTCGAGCCCGCGGATGGTGAAGTCCCAGTGTGCGAGCGATGTGCGCGGCGTCGGGCCGGCCGACAGGACAGGGAAGTCCTTCGTCTCGTACTGCCCGGGGGGGACGCGCCCTGGCGGCGCCTGCGGCCGGCGGCCTCGGAAGCCGCGAGCGATGAACGGCTGGTCACTCATGATTGCGCTTGCCTCGTGGTTCTCCTCTTCAGCCTACGTCGGTGGACCGCGCTGTGAAAGTGTCAGACTCCGGGTGAGGCCCGATCCCGCGGCGAATCATTGGCTCACGCTGGCTCCCGCTCCCGACCAGCGTAGATTCGGTCAACGGCGATTGAAGTCGAGGTAGCGCCATGATCGATACAGCCGCGTTCGCCGAATGGGTGCACCGCCTCAGCGGACGGCGTCCGGCCTACCGTATTGATACCCGCGACGCGGTAGATCGCGAGTTCGTGTCGTTCGCTTTGAGCGAGGGACTGGCGATCGTTACCACGCCATCCGGCGACGTGCCCTCCGGTGACGCACCATACCTGCTCGGCGTTCGCTTGACGCAGAGTGGCGAGAAGCTGCTGCGCCAGGACTCGTGATGACGCCACGCGGCGTGTGCGCTCGGCTCGCCGACTGCCTTCCCCTTGACATCTGAGGGTAACGATCGGATACTACCCTCAGAATCTGAGGGTAATGCATGCCGACCAGCCGATCGACCGCCGAGGCGTCACCCGACCTCGGCCTTCTGCAGGGCACGCTCGACGTCATGATTCTCAAGGCCCTCTCGTGGGGGCCCATGCACGGCTTCGGTGTGGCGAAATGGATTCGCAACACCACCGAAGACGTTCTGCAGATCGAGGACAGCGCGCTCTATCCCGCGCTGCACCGCATGGAGTTCCGCGGCCTCATCGACTCCGACTGGGCGCTCACCGAAAACAAGCGTCGAGCGAAGTACTATACCCTAACGAGCAAAGGTCGGCAGCAGCTCCGAGCCCGCGCGTCGAGCTGGGACCGCTACTCGACCGCCGTGTCCAAGGTCATTCACGCCACGGTGCAACCCGTGTGAGGTGATGGAGGAGTCCCATGTCCGGCGCCGACACGCCCAAGTGGCACCGCTATCTGCGATTCTGGCGCGCCAACGTCGCTGCCGACGTCGACGCCGAGCTGACCTTCCACATCGACGCGCGCACACAGGAATTGTGCGACGTGGGCCTCGACGCGGCGGCGGCGCGCTCCCAAGCGCTGCGCGAGTTCGGCGACCTCGATCGCGCCCGACAGACGCTTCGGGCGATGGACGAGCAGCACGAAGCGAGCACGCGGCGCCGGGACATCTTCACCGACCTCACGCGCGACGTCCCGGTCGCGCTCCGCGCGCTCTCGCGGAGCCCCAGCCTGGTCGTCGTCGTCGTGCTCACGCTGGCCCTCGGCATTGGCGTGACGAGCGCTGTGTACAGTGTGGTCGACGCGTACCTTTTCAGACCGCTCCCCGGCGCGCACGGTGCCGAGCTGGTGGTCCTCGGACGAACTGAAAAGGACATACCGCAGCCGCACGACCTTTCCTATCCGGACTTCCGGGACTATCGCGCCGATACCGCGATCTTCGCCGCGTTAGGTGCCTACACGAGCCGGGTCATCGAGCTCGAGACCGAGCGCGGTACCGAGCAGCTGTGGATCGACGACGCGACGGCGAACTATTTCTCGGTGCTCGGCCTGAGCCCCATGCTCGGTCGCACCTTCGGTCCTGGCGACGACGTGGGCGAGATATCGCATCCATCGGTCGTGCTGACGTACAAGGCATGGAAGAATCGATTCGCGAGTGATTCACAGATCGTGGGCCGCGCCATTCGCCTCAACGGTCATCCCGTCACCGTGATCGGCGTAATGCCGCCGGAGTTTCACGGCGTGCGGCCGGTCGTGGACATCGATGGTATCGCGCCCATCAACCAGGTGTGGCCTGCGTATGGCAAAGCGCTGGAGGATCGAAGCTCGATCGCCGTGAGCGTATTCGGTCGCCTGCGCCCGGGCGTCTCGCTGGCCACTGCCAGAGAGGCCGTGCGTCTCCGGGCCAGTCAACTGGAGCGCGCGTATCCCTCGACGAACAGGAACGTCGGCGTGGCGCTCGTGCCGGAGCGATATGCGCGACC
>Ga0075421_100002771_pt1 | contig 20943 bp, 14 predicted proteins | sample SoiMetdeltSBSDD5_FD_75292 | JGI IMG/M metagenome (GOLD analysis project Ga0075421, IMG submission 75292) | Bulk soil microbial communities from a Populus tree surrounding site in Tennessee, USA - Soil MetaG P. deltoides SBSDD5 | ecosystem: Environmental > Terrestrial > Soil > Tree plantation... | reverse complement strand
CTCGAGCTCGAGGCGAACCCGGGCTACTGGCGGCCCGGTCTGCCGCGCAGCCAGCGGCTGGTGTTCAGCTTCGGCTGGTCGCCCGCCGAGATGGCCGCGGGCCTGCGCGCCGGCGAGCTCTCCCTCGTCTCGCAGCTGCCGCCGGCCGAGGTCGAGGAGCTGCGGCGCGACCCGCGACTCTCGGCGCAGCACCACGAGATCCCGACGCTCTCGACGTATTACGTGGTGCTCAACGCGCACCAGGGGCCGCTCGCCGACGAGGCGTTGCGCCACGAGCTGGTGAGCGCGCTCGACGTCACGGCTCTCGTGCACAAGCACATCGGGCGGCTGGGGGTGCCGGCGCGCGGGCTCGTGCCCCCCGGGCTCCTCGGCTACCGCGGCCAGTACCGCGCGGCGCCGACGCCGGCGCCGCGGGCGGTGGCGACGACCGGCGAGCGCGAGCTGACGGTGCTGTTGCAGACGGCGTATCGCGAGCTCTACCCGGAGCTCACCTCGGCGCTGCTCGCCACGCTCACCGCGCGAGGGTTCGAGCTCAACGTGATCGAGCTCAAGTCGAGCTACCGCGAGCTGCTCGCCTCGACGCGCGTGGACCTCTTCCTCGCGCGCTGGGTGGCCGACTACCCGGATGCCGACACGTTCCTCTACCACCTCTTGCACTCCGACGACGGGCTCCTGGGTCACTTCCTGGGAGACCCGGAGATCGACCGGCTGATCGAGCAGGGGCGGCGCGAGGACTCATCCGAGGTGCGCCACGACCTCTACCTCGCGGTCGAGCGGCGGCTGGCGGAGCGGGCGCTGCTGCAGCCGCTGTTCCACGAACAGAGCCACTGCTTCGTCAGGTCCGAGGTCAGGGGGTTCGCCCGGCGGTTCGCCAGTGTGGACGTGGATCACGCACTCTTGTGGGTGGAGTGAGCCGCATCCCCCATTTCGAGCGAGGCGAGTAGCGCGACCAGGTCGGGTGGTAGCGGAGCTTCGAGCTCGAGGCGTTGACCGCTGACCGGATGATCGAGCGCGAGGCGAGCCGCGTGGAGGGCCTGCCGCGGGAGGAGCGGCTCCCCGGTGCCGTAGAGCGGGTCGCCGACGATCGGGAGGCCGATCGCGGCGAGGTGGACGCGGATCTGGTGGGTGCGGCCGGTCTGCGGGCGGCAAACGAGCAGAGCGATCGGCCGGTCGGGTGCCTCGGCGACCAGCTGCCAGTCAGTGAGCGCGGGGCGTCCCGATGGATCGTCGGTGGTGCGGCGTTTGGGGTCGGTGGGAATGCGGCTGATCGGGAGGTCGATGCGGCCACGGTCGGCTGAAGGACGGCCGTGCACGAGGGCCAGGTACTCCTTGCTCACCTGGCGGCGCTGGAACGCCCGGGCCAGCTCGGCGTGCGCGGCTCGCGTCTTGGCGACGAGGAGCAGGCCCGAGGTGTCCTTGTCGAGACGGTGCACCATGCGGGGCCGCGCGACGGCGGAGTCCCACTCGCGGGCGCGCCAGAGGAGGGCGTTGAGGAGGGTTCCCTCGCGATGGCCCCAGGTCGGGTGGACGACGAGGCCGGGGGGCTTGTCGATGGCGAGGAGGTGCTCGTCCTCGAACAGGATCGCGAGCGGGAGCTCTTGAGCGAGCAAGGGCGGCGTATCGGGCGGCGGCAGCGGGAGGGTCACCGCGACGAGGTCGCCCTTGGCGAGACGGAGCGATGCTTTCGGCGCGCCATCGCCGTTGACTGCGACCTTGCCGTCGCGGATCCAGCGCGCGACCTCGACCCGGGGGAGGGCGAGGTCGGCGAGGTGGCGCACGAGCGCGCGGTCGAGGCGCTCGCCGGCGTCGCCGCGGTCGGCGCGGATCGTGCGGATCGGCTCCACGACCGGCAGCATAGTCGGGGCTCGCCGGCACTGGGGGTCCTGGTCGCGAATACTTGACATGTCAAGCAAAAGAGGCTACCGTCCTCCCGTGGCTGGCCGACCACGAATCCTCGACGAGCTCCGGCAGGGGCGCCCGTTCCGTTCCAAGCAGGACGAGGCGCTGGTGAGCCTGCTGCGCACGAGCGACGTGTTGCGGAGACAGCTCGGGCGCTGCATCGAGTGCTCGGAGGTGACCGCACAGCAATACAACGTGCTCCGCATCCTGCGGGGGGCCGGCACCGAGGGGATCCCCACGCTCGAGATCGCCGCGCGGATGATCGAGCAGACGCCCGGGATCACGCGGCTCCTCGACCGCCTCGAGACCAAGGGCCTGGTGCGGCGCGAACGCTGCGCCCAGGATCGGCGTCAGGTGCTCTGCTGGATCACCGAGCCCGGCCTGGCGCTGCTCGCCGAGCTCGAGGCGCCGGTGGCAAAGGCGGCGAAGCTGGCCTTCGCTCCCCTCTCCGGCACCGAGATCCAGACCCTGCTCGGCCTCCTCGAGCGACTGCGCGAGGCCGCCGAGCCCTTGTCCTAGCTCCTGCCCCTTTTTTCTGCAAAAGCATGATCAGTCAACGTTAGTGCAGTTAACCAATCGAAGGAGGCATCCCATGCGCAAGACACTCTCCACCCTCGGCGCCGGCGCGCTGCTCGCCATCGCCGTCGCCCTCCCCGCCCACGCCGCCGACACCTGGGCCATCGACCGCGACCACTCGACGGTGAGCTTCCAGGTCCGACACCTGCTCACCAAGGTGCGCGGCTCGTTCGGCGACTTCTCCGGCACCGTGCTGATGGATCCCAAGAGCCCCCAGACCGGCTCGGTCGAGTTCTCGATCGACGCCAAGAGCATCGACACCGACCTCGACAAGCGCGACGAGCACCTCCGCAGTGCCGAGTTCTTCGACGTCGCGAACCACCCCAAGATCACCTTCAAGAGCAAGAAGGTGGCGCCCCTCGCCGAGGGCCGCTACGCCGTCTCCGGCACGCTGACCATCCACGGCGTCGCCCGTGAGGTGACCCTGCCCGTCGAGCTCCTCGGCACGAGCAAGGACCCGTGGGGCAACACCCGTGCGGCGTTCGCCACCGAGATCACCCTCAACCGCAAGGACTACGGGATCAACTGGAACAAGTCGCTCGACGAGGGCGGCTTCCTCCTCGGCGACGACGTCGAGATCGACATCCAGCTCGAGTCGATTCTCCAGAAGCCGCAACAGCCGGCGCGCTGAAGCTCATCTTTCGAGTGCGCGGGGCGAGCCTGGAACGCTTCGCTCCGCGCCCCTCGGATGGGTGCGCACGGCGCACCCTGCTCCGGAGCGCTCGTCAGCCGATCTCGCGCTCCCGTGGGGTGCGCCGTGCGCACCATCCCTTCCGGCTTCGTTACGTCCTCTCAGAAGCGGAACGTCACGCCGAGCGACACCACCGGCAGGTAGCGGTAGTCGTCGAGCTCGCGCTCGAGGCGCCGCTCCTCGTCCGCAGCGACGAGCCGCACGGCCTGCTGCACCGACGCCGGAAGACCGGTGAGCAGCGGCGAGTCGACGGCGAGGTCCACCTCGGGCTTGCCGAGGTAGAGCGCGCCGAGGTCGAGGCTCGTCGACCAGCTGCCGTCGCCGAACGGCCGCCCCCAGCCGATGCCGGCGTACGGAGCAAGGGTATCCCCCTGCGCGCTCCCCCGCAGCGTGCCGATCCCCTCGGGGACGAGCGGCAGCAGGTCGGGACGCTCGCGCCGCACGAGCTCGCGCAGCGGGGCCGACACCTTCAGCTGGTCGTCGTTCCACCCGCCGCCGACGCTCACCCGGAAGGCGCTGCCCCCCGGGTGCCAGTCGAGAAGCGCGATCGCGTTGCGCAGCTCGACGGTGCCGTCGTAGCGAATGCCGGTCTTGTCGTAGGTGAGGTCGTACGAATACCACCCCGTGACCGCGCGCACGTCGACGGTGTCGGCGAGGGCGAACGCGACCTCCGGCCCGAGGCCCGTGGTGCCGGCGCGCACGCCCACCGCCACGTCGGCGGCGTGGGAGACCGCCGGCAGCATGACGAGGATGATGGCGAGGGCGTAGCGCGTGGGCACGGGCGGCAGTGTAGTCGACCTGCTGCGCATGTCGTGGTGACATGCGTCACTCTGGAAACCACTCTGCCGATTCACTCTGGAGGTCACCCTGGACAGCGTCTTGGACAGCGTTCCGGACATCATTCTGGACCTCACTGCGGCGCGACGACCTCGATCGGCTTCAGCTCGGCGCGGCGCAGATCGCGGTTGACGGCGGGGAGCTCGCGGTCGCGCAGCGCGTGCCATGCCTGGACCGCCGCGTGCGTCATCGGCGTCAGTCGCTCGAGACCCGCGCGCGCATCGGGGCTCGGCGCTGCGTCGGCGCCCTGCACGGCCTGGTAGACGCCGTCGAGGGCGTTGCTCACGAAGCGGAGGCTGTCCATCCGGCGCGGCGGGAACGGCCAGCCGTTCGACGGGTTCGCCACCACCTTGATCCCCACCACCTCGGCGAGCCGATCGTGAAGGGTCGACAGCTTGGGCCGGAGCCGCCCCGGCGCAGCCGGGATGAGCTCGCCCACCGCGCGCAGCACCGCGCGCGCCTCCTTGTCGGCGACGGCGACCTCCGCCCGCAACGCGTCGATCCGCTGCGCCAGGGCGAGCTGCTCGACGTAGACCTCCTGCGGCAGCGCGATGCGCGGGTCCGGCACCACCTCGACCGTCTGCTCCAGGCGCTTGCCGTCGACCGTGAGGACGAGCCGGTAGGCTCCCGGCACCGCCCAGGGCCCGTTCGCCCACACGTCGCCGTCGGCGAGCGGGGCCGGCGGCGCGTGACGCAGCGGCCAGACGAAACGGTGCATGCCGGGCTTCGCCGAGAGTGCAATCGGCGCCTCGAACCACTGCGGCGCCGTGCGCAGCGTCGCCGGGTCCGCGGTCGGCACGGTGTCGGCGCTGCTGTACCGGCGCACGAGGGTGCCCGCGCCGTCGAGCACCTCCAGGGTGACGGGTTGTGCGGGCGCGACGCGCAGCCAGTAGTCGACGACCGCGCCCGCGGGCGGGTTCTCCGCGTTCGGCTCGTCTTTGGGCAGCGGCGTGCCGGTGAAGCCCGCCGACCGGAGGCGGACCGCCGCGGTCGGCCGCGAGAGCCAGGCGTCGCCGGCGGTGGATGCGGCGTCCAGCTGCCGCAGCGGCCCGGCGTCGTCGAGGATCCAGAAGCCGCGGCCGTGCGTGGCGATGACCAGGTCGGCGCCCTTGACCACGAGGTCGCGCACCGACGTCACCGGCAGGTTGAGCTGCAGCGGCTGCCAGCGGTCGCCGTCGTCGAAGGAGACGTAGACGCCCTTCTCGGTGGCGGCGTAGAGCAGCCCGCGCCGCGCCGGATCGGCGCGCACGACGTTGACGAAGCTGCCGTCGGGAATCCCCTCGGCGACGAGTTGCCAGTGCGCGCCGCCGTCGCGCGTGCGATAGACGTAGGGACGGAAGTCGTCGAGGCGGTGGCGGTCGATCGCCACGTACGCGGACTCGGCGTCGAACGGCGACGGGTCGATCATGCCGACCTTCGACCAGGGCGCGAGCTCGGGTGGCGTGAGGTCGCTCCAGTGGGCACCCTCGTCGCGCGTGCGCCAGATCTTGCCGTCGTCGGTGCCGACCCAGAGGTCGCGGTCGACGAGCGGCGACGGGGCGATGGCGTAGATCACGCCGCGTCGCGCGCCGATGCCGAGGTGGTTCGCCGCAGCCGAAGGGTCGAGGCTCGGGGGCGTGCCCGGGTCCTCGCGCGTCAGGTCAGGGCTGATGATCGTCCAGTGCTCGCCCCCGTCCTCGGTGCGGAAGAGCCGCTGGTTGGCGAAGTACAGGACGCGTGGGTCGCGCCGCGAGAAGGTGAGCGGCAGCGTCCACACGCTGCGGTACTGATCCGGGTAGGCGAGGGTCGGGTCGACCGAGCGCGTCTGCCCGGTGCGCAGGTCGAGGCGGTCGACGCGGCCGCCGAAGACGATCTGCGGATCTTTGGGGTCGGGCGCGATCATGTCGCTCTCGCCGCCGGCGGTGACCTCGCCGAACTGCCGCATGGTGATGCCGTCGGATTCGGTGGTGCGGCTCGGCAGCCCCGCGGCCCCGGAGTCTTGCTGCGAGCCGTAGACCCAATACGGGAAGCGGTCGTCGGTGCTGACGTGGTACATCTGCGCCGTCGGCTGGTTGTGCCACGAGCTCCACGACGCGCCGTCGTCGACCGACACGATTGCCCCCTGGTCGACGCCGAGGATCCGGCGCTCGGGGTGCTCGGGGTCGATCCAGAGCTCGTGGTAGTCGTCGCCGGTGGCGTCGCCCTCCACCGGGGCAAACGTCTTGCCGGCATCGGCCGAACGGTAGAGGTTGGTGTTGCCGACCCAGACCACGTCGGCGTCCTTGGGCTCGACGGTGATGCCGGCGAAATACCAGCCACGCTGCCAGATCCGCTTGTCGCCGCTCGCCTTCTCGAAGTGGGCGCCGGCGTCGTCGGAGCGGTAGACGCCCCCCTCGTCGGCGTCGACGAAGGCGTAGACGCGCTGCGGCTTGCTGCGCGCCACCGCGATGCCGATGCGGCCGGGCTTCGAGGGCAGGCCGTTGGCGGTGAGCTCCACCCAGCGATCGCCGCCGTCGGTCGACTTCCAGAGGCCGCTGCCGGGGCCGTTGGAAGGCGCGTAGACGTTCCATGGTGGGCGCCGCGTCTGCCAGAGGGCCGCGTAGACGACCCGCGGGTTGCCGGGCTCGAAGGCGAGGTCGACGGCGCCGGTGTGCTCGTTCTTGCCCAGCACCTTCTCCCAGTGCGCGCCGCCGTCGCGCGAACGGAAGACGCCGCGCTCGGCGTTGGGTCCGTAGGGGTGGCCGAGCGCGGCGACGAAGACGACGTCGGGGTTCGCGGGATCGACGAGGATGCGGCCCACCTGCTGGCTGTCGCGCAGCCCGACGTGCGCCCAGGTGCGCCCGCCGTCCGTCGACTTGTAGATGCCGTCGCCCTGCGCGATGTCGGAGCGCATGTCGGCCTCGCCGGTGCCGACGTAGAGGACTCGGGGGTTCGACGGCGCCACGGCGATGGCACCGATCGATCCGATCGGCTGGCCGTCGAAGATCGGCTTCCACGTGCGGCCGGCGTCGATGCTCTCCCAGACGCCGCCGTTGACGCTGCCGAAGTAGAAGTGTTCGGGCTCGCCCGGCACGCCGGTGACCGCCAGCACGCGGCCGCCGCGGAAGGGGCCGATCAGGCGCCAGCCTAGGCCGGCGAAGAGCGCGGGGTCGACCGCGGCAGGATAGGCCGGCGCCGGGGCAAGCGCGAGGAACGACGCGGCGACGAGGAGCGCGACCGAGCGGATCCGGCGACCGTGCTTCATCGCGCGAGCGTATCGGGGAACGCCGCCTGGCGAAACGCCGGCCGTCGCGGCGGGGCCGAGTGGCTCGTCCCGACCGGCCGTCAGCCGGCGACGAGCTCTCGCTGGTAGAGCGCGCTCGCCGCGAGACAGCCGTAGGCGAGCAGGTAGAGCGCGTCGATCACCGCGATCAGGTCAGTGCGGCCGAGGTTCGAGAAGAAGCCGAACAACACGTCCGCTATCGTCGTGAAGAGGATCCCGGCGACGAGGGCTCCCCAGACCAACCCGACCCGCCCGCCGCGCAAGCGCAGGCTGATCCAGAGCAGCACGAGCGCAGGGACGAGGGTCAGGAAGTCGAGCATCGGGTAGGCGATGTTGAGCGCCTTCTCGATCGGTGGCGCCGGCGCCGCGACGATCGGGCGCAACAGGGGCACGACGAGGGCGGCACCGAGGAGGGCGCCGACGATGCCCACCGTCCAGAGCTGGGCCGGTGGGCCGATCGGAAACCCGCTCGCCGCGTACGCTCGCACGAACGCCACCAGCGCGACGACGAGGGCCATCGTGCCGAGGACGAAGAAGAGGTCCCCCACCGTGGGGAAGGGGACTCCCTGCCCGGTGGCGCGGTAGTAGGTCAGGACCGCCTGCCCCAGGAACAGGCCGGACATCGCGAGCGAGAAGATCCTCCAGGCCGACCGCGCCGGGTTGCTCGCTTCGAAGCGGCTCGCGACACCCCGCGCCGCGAGCGCCCCGGCGAGGAGAAAGGCGTCCTTGGGCAGCGCGCCGATCAGGCCGATCGCTCTCGCGGAGAGGATCCGGGTGTAGAGCGCGGCCTCCGGAGCGAGAGCTTGCCCGACGAAAAACGCGACCGCGGCCGCAACCACGGTCCAGAGAATCCACACCACCGGCCGGCGACCGCTCATCGGGCCTCCTCCAGGCCGTCGATCGCCTGGCGCATGAGGCCGACGACGCTCTCCGTCTTCGCCTCGCCGAGGAAGATCACCAGGCCGAGCGTCAGCTTGCCCAGCAGCAGCGCGACCTGGTCCCCGTCGAGCGCCGGCCCGTCGAGGCCCAGCCGCTTGGCCTGGGCGGCAGCGGCAGTGCTGGCCATGGTCGACCCGACGTACGGGCGCAGCGCGGTCTCGATGGCGGCGAACACGTCGGTCGTCTTCTTGCGGGCGGTGGACAACCGAGTCTCCCCCATGCCTCCTGGGACTCCTTCTGCCGGCGCTCTCGGGCTGATCCAGAGTCGACTATAGAGGAAACTGGCCGCGTCCGCTGCAGTGAGTGGGCAGAAACCCCGAGGTCGCCGCCAGCGGACGACCGCCAAGCCTTGTGGCGTCAGCGCTTGACGCGACGGGCGTCGATCCGGGCCGGCGCCGGCGCAACGAGGTCGTTCGCGGCAGCCGGGACGGCTGGAGACACCACGTTGCCTTCCGCCGCCCCGGGGTCGACGCGGCGCCCGAAGCGCACCACCAGGTTGGCGGTGTAGCGGGCGGTGAAGCCCTCGTCCGCCGTCCCGTCGCCGCTGCGCTGGCGTATCCAGTCGCCGCCGAGGTCGAGCGTCACCAGCGACCGCAGCCAGGGAGGGCTCCAGGCGACGCCACCGTGGATCTGCTCGCTGGTGGCATCGAGACCCAGCGCCCGGTTCCGGGACCGGTTGTAGGCGTAATACGGCTGCAGGCGAAGCGCGGCGCGGCGGATCTCCCAGCTCGGCTGCAGGGAGGCGGTGACGCTGTCGGTGCGACCGAGCGACGGATCGGCCTCCGAGCGACTGCCGGCGATCGACAGCGAGAGCGCGCCCGCTCCTGGCAGTGACCCCGCAACGCTGGTCGCGAACGACGTCGTGGTGGTGTCGAGGAGCGGTTCGCGGCGGTCGTCGTGCTCGGCGAGGGAGAGCGATTGCGAGAGCTGGAAGGCGCCGGCGGTCGCCGTCAGGACCGCGCCGAGCCCCCAGTCGAGCCGCTCCACCTCGGGCGCGAAGGTCGTGAGGTCGGCGTCGGCGCGCGTCGTCGTCGCGTTGCCGGTGAGCCCGAGCTGGAAGCGCGTCCCGAGCGGCGCATTGAGCGAGGCGCTGGCGGTGCGGACCCGCGCCGGCGCTCCCGTCCCGGCGTCGCCGTCGATCGCCTGCAGGGCGAGCGCGAGGCTGGTCCGCCCGAAGGTGGCCGTGCCCGACAGGTCGAGACTGTCCCGGCCGGCGAGGCCGCCGGCGCTGACACCGCGGTCGGCGGGATTGGCGTAGCCCGCCTCGACGTGGCGCACGGCGAGCTGCCAGGTCAGGCGCGGGCCGCTGCGCTCCAGCCCGAGGCGCAGCGCGCTCCCCTCGCTGCGCTCGACGACATTGCCGGGAGCGGGGTCGAGCTCCCCGCGCGCGGCTTCGAGCAGGAGGTGTAGGCCGGCAGCGGACCCGATGCGGCCGAAGAGCCCGTACGTGCGGCCCGAGCCGCCGAGGCTCAGCGGCGTGGAGGGGGTGTCGACCTCGAGCGCCACGGCGCGGAGCAGGAAGCGGCGGTCCTCTCCGCCCACCTCGAGGGCCGCCGCCCGCAGCTCGTCGCCGGGCGCGAGGCTGCCGGCGCTCGGGATGCCGAGCGCGGACGACTCGAAGGTCGAGTAATACGCCGCGCGCAAGCCAGCTCGCGCGCTCACCTGTGCCTCCGCTCCCGTGCGTGCGAGGCCGCCGGCGAGCAGCTCCAGGCCGTCGAGGAACGACGGCGTGGCGATGCCGGCGCGGACCTCGCCGCGTCCGCCGCCGCGCTCGCCCGCGACGCGGGTGACCCAGCTCGCGAGCCGCTCGGTCGGTGCGCCGCCGGAATCGAGCTCGCGGCGCCAGGAGACGTCGGCCGTCGCGGCGGCCTCCGCGGCGGTCGCCGCGCGCGTGGCCTGGGTCGAGACGGCGAGCCCCGCCCCGTCCGGTGCCGTCGGCTCGTCGCCCCCCGAGCGGCTGCCGGTCGCCTCGACGTTGAAGCCGCCGCCGAAGAGGCGAGGCTCCGCGCCCTGGCCACCCTCCGGATCGGGCACCGGGTCGGGCAGCGGTGCGGCCGGTGCTTCGCCGGCGCTAGGCAAGGTGACTGGAACGAGCTCCGATTCGCCGGCGCGCTCCCCTTCGGCGTCGTAGGCCTCCACCTTGAGCGAGTCGCCGGCCTGCGGTTGAGGCCCCTCGCGCGAGAGCAGGTAGCTCGGCTCGCCGACGACCGCCGAGCGTCGCTCCTCCCCGCTCGCCGCCAGCAGCACGACGCGGTAGCCGAGCCCGGGCGCGCCGGGGCGCCACCGCACCATCACCCCCCCGGCGTCGCGCGCGCCTGGCTCGAGGGCGATCCGCACGACGTCCGGCAGCAGCGTCAACGCGCGCCAGGAGGTGGGCTCGGCGCGCACGTCACCCGAAAGGATGGGCCGCACGCGCCACCGCCACGCCCCGTCGCCGAGGGACCGCCGCTCCGCGTCGCTCGCCCGCCAGAGCGGCGCGGTGACGCGCCCACGGAGTGTGGACGTCCCGCCCGCGGTCTCGACCTCGACCTCGTACGCCGCGGCACCCGGCGCGAGGGTCCACCGGAGCGTGAGCGGGCGGCCGCGGAGCACGGCGCCCTCGGCCGGCGCGAGCGCCTGAAACTGCGACGCCGACCCGACCGTCTCGACCACCGCCACCGGCGGCGACGCCAGCCGCTGCGGGTGATCGATGACGAGGCTCAGCCCGTGATTGCCGCGGGCGAGCTGCGGGATGGCCACCCGCGAGGCGAGGGGGAGCGGCTGGCCCGCGACCGCCCGCACGGTGAAGCGGTCGAAGGGGACGCCGTCCAGAGCCCAGCTCCCGATCACCGTCCCGCTGCCGCTGGTGGCCAGGAGACCGTGGGCGAAGACCTGCTCGCCGGCGGCGATCTGGGTGCCGGGGCGCGGCAGCAAGATCGCAGTTCCGGTGACGGCGAGCGGCGCCTCGAGCGCGCTCGGCGCGAGCACGCGCAGCCGCCGGGCGTCGGGTGTCGCCTGACCTCCGGGGTTGACGAGCCGGAAGTGGACTTCGCGTCCGGCCGCGTCGCGTCGCGAGTCGAGCGTGACGATCGCCAGCTCGGTTGAGACGACGCGCACCGAGACGACGGTCACCGCCGCCGAGTCACTCGTCACGACGGCTCCCACCGCGAACCGCCGACCCCGGAGCTGCACGGTCTGCCCCACTGCGCCGCCGACGATGGCGTCGGGAACGATCGCATCGAGCACCGGTCCCGACGCGCCGACGACCAGGATGCGAAAGGGCGTCTCGCGCGCCACGCCGCCCGCGGTACCACGGAGCACGCCGTCGTAGCCCCCCGGCACCGCCCCCGGGGCGAGCGAGACGACGAGGTCGAGCGGCGCCCAGCTCGGCGGCCTCGCGACGCGGTCGCCGGCGATCCGCACGAAGGGCGGCAGGCCGACGAAGTCGTAGCTGACGGGAGAGGCGAAGCCCGGGTCCGTCGACGTCGTCACGGTGACCGGCGCCCCCGCGCCGCCCGCCGTCAGCGTCACCACGCCGGGCAACACCGCGGGCTCGAACCCCGGCGCGGCGACAACCAGCGTGAACGGCCACCGCTGCACGGCGCCGCCGGCGCTCCCGCGGAGCATGCCGCGGAAGGTCCCGGGCGTGGCGCCGCTGCCGAGCGAAACCGTGAACGCGACCGGGCCGTAGCCGGGAGCGGCGGCGGTGCGGACGCCGCCCGTGCTCACGAACGACGGCAGCCCGCCGAAGGAGTATTCGACCGGCAGCGTGAAGCCGGCTCCGGGTGCGGTCGTCACGGTCACGGTCGCGCTCGAACCGGCGGTCACGTGGAGAGGGTTGGGAGCCGCCGCCGCGGTGTAGGTCGCCGGCGGTGGTGGGGGCGGCGGGGGCGGCGGTGGAGGTGGAGGTGGAGGTGGAGGTGGAGGCGGCGGCGGGGCCGGATCGACCACGACGATGGTGAGCGGCGCCGTCTCGATCGGACCGGCGATCCCACGCACCAGGCCCGGGTAGGTGCCGGCGACAGCGCCCGCGCCGAGCGAGACCGGGAAGACGAGCGGCGCGTATCCGGGGGGGAACGCGATCTGGCTGCCTCCCGTCAGGATGAACGCGGGGAAGCCGACGAGTGAATAGCTGATCGTGGAGACGAAGCCCGGGTCGGGCACGGTCGTCACCGTCACCGCGCCCGCGCCGCCGCCCAACTCGAGGGTGAGGGTGCCGGGTGTCACGCCCGGCGTGAACGACTGCGCGGCCGCCGTGGCGACGCCGCCGACGGCGAGCGCACCCGCCACGAGCAGCAGTCGCAGGGAACCGAGCTCGCGGGCGCGTCGCATGCCATGGAGAGTCGGAATCCCCTGCTCGAAGCCGCCAGCCTCGCGACGAGCCCCGACGACGCGCGTCCGCGCGTTGGTAGACTGGATCGCGTTCCGCGCCGCGCCGAAGTCCTCGCTCCATGCACGACCAGCCGCCCACCGGCGAGATCACCAGCCTGCTGCACCAGCACCTGGCGGGCGATGGCGACGCGTTCGACCGCCTCGTGCCGCTCGTCTACGGCCGGCTGCGCGAGCTGGCGCGGCGCCAACTGCGCCGGCAGTCGCGAGGCGAGACCCTCGACACCACCGCGCTCGTGCACGAGGCCTATCTCCAGCTCGTCGACGAGACCGGCGTGTCGTGGCAGGACCGCACGCACTTTTACGCCATCACCGCCCGCGCCATGCGCCGCATCATCGTCGACCACGTGCGGCAGCGGCTGGCGATCAAGCGCGGTGGCGGGCAGCCCGCGCTGGCGCTCGACGAGGACCTCGCCGGCGGCGCGCGACCCGAGACCGAGCTGGTGATCGCCGTCGACCGCGCTCTCGAGGGCATGAGCGCCTTCAACGAGCGCCTCACGCGCCTCGTCGAGTGCCGGTTCTTCGCCGGCATGACCGAGGAGGAGACGGCGGAGGCGCTCGGCATCTCCCTGCGCACCGTGCAGCGCGACTGGATCCGCGCCCAGGCCTGGCTCCGCCGCGAGCTGCGGTAGAGACCGACGCCGCGCCAGCGACGCGCGGGCTCCCCGGAACGCGGAGGCCGCCAGGCCCCGTGCGCGTGGCGGGATCCGCCGCCAGCTCGCGACTAGGTAGGCATCCGCGAGGAGAACGCGCAATGCCCGGCTACAGCGACTTCCGTCACGAGTAGACCCGGCGCCAATCACCCGATCGACACGCGAGGAGACCGCCGTGAAGTCGAACAGAGCTTCCACCCGCATCTGCATCGCGGCGGCGATCGCCGTCGCCACGCTCCTCGCCGAGCCGCGACCGCTGCACGGCCAGGCGTGGGAGATCGTCAGGACGATCCGCCCGGCCACCTCCGCCGACCCGCTGCGCTGGGACCTCCTGGGACCCGCGCCCGTGGGCACGGCGCCCCCTCGCTACCGGCTCGAGCTGCAGCACGTTCCGCCGATCGGTTGGAAGTTCTCGAACCTCAAGCTCGACCTGCCCCGCGCTGCCCCCGAGACCTTCCCGGCCCGAATCGTGGGCTGCGGTGCGGACGGGTTCCCGGGCGCCGGCGTCGACCGCGCCGATCTGGTGCTGGAGATCCGGGAGGCGTCAGGGCCGAAGCCGGTGCTGATGGTGCTAGCGAATCGCGACTTCTACAACCATCCGTGCAGGCTCGAAGCGTCGATCGCGTCCGCTCCGCCCGGCAAGTCGGCGATCGTCTTCGTCGGCGGATGGGGCGCGAGCGGCTTCGCGGCGGCAGCGCCGACGCCGGTCGCGATCCCCCACCCCGGCCGCACGGGGCTACCGGCCGGCTCCTACAGCGTGCAGCTCGCGCGGCTGGCGACTCCCGCCTCGAGAGCCGAGGTCAAGTACTACACGATCACTCTCACCAACGCTCGCGTCGTCGACGCTGGCACGCCGCTCTCCTACCCCGCCACCGTCTCGGGCTGCCCGGCTCCGGAGGCCGATGCCGAGGGAGAGCGGATCGTCCGCGAGGGCTTCTCCGCGCACAGCGAGGCGCGGCCCGACGGCTCGCTCCGCGTCGAGCTCGTGGCGCGCGCCGCTCCCGGCTGTCGGATCGCCTCGTCGATCCCGGCGCTGCGCGGTCGCTAGGTGCCTTGTCAGCTAGGGACGCGTCTCGGCAGGTCCACCGGCTCCGACAGCCCGACGCAGCTCCGCCGTCCGCCGATCGCCAGCGACGAACTGGCGCTCGGCGACGGCGAGGCAGGGGCGTAGCGCAGCGGCGGCCTCGGCCTGCCGGCCAAGCGTCTGCAGCGACAGTCCGAGCGTCAGGCAGGCGTCCACGGCCGCGGGGTGCTCGTGCAGGCCGAGCCGCGCGAACTGGTCGAGGGCGCCGCGGGCCCGCGCGACCGCCTCTCCCGGATGCCCGGCGCGGCGCGCCACCTCGGCCTGGATCGCGGTGGCCCGCGGCACCATCGGGTGCTCCGCGCCGAGAAGGTCGTGGAACACGCGCTGCGCCTCGTCGAGCCTCGCCTCCGCCTCGCCGAGCCGTCCCTGCTCGAGGCGCAGGTAGCCGAGGTCGCGCAGCGCCGTGCCGGTGAGCGGGTGCTCGCCGTTGTATATCCTCCGCAGCCTGACGAGGTTGTCGGCCAGGAGTGGCTCGGCTTCCTCGAACCGACCCGAGACGACGAGCAGGCGCGCGAAGTAGAGCTCGGTGATCGCCGCCACCTGCGGGTCGGGACCGTTGCCTCGCTGGATCGCGAGCGCCTCGCGGTAGGCGGCCTCCGAGTCCGCGAAGGCGCCGCGGTCGCGCAGGACGTTGCCGAGGTCCCGCAAGCCGTCGGCCATGACTTCGCGCTGGTCGGTGCGGCGCAGCGCGCGGACCGCCTCGCGGAGCGTGGCCTCGGCGGCGGTCAGGCGCCCGCGCGTGTGCTGCAGGTCCCCCAGCACGAGCGCCGTCGCCACGGTGTCCAGGTGCTCGGCACCGAATCGCTGGCGGCGGATCCTCAGCACCCTGCGCAGGTTCCGCTCGGCGTCGTCGTAGCGACCCAGCCAGTGCTGGATCTCGCCGAGCCAGTGGAGCGTGTCGGCCACCTCGGCGCTGTCTGCGCCGTAGCTCGCCGCCCGCAACGTCACCGCCTCCTCGAGCAGCTCGCTGGCCGGGCCATAGGAGCCCCAGGCCGCCTCGACGCGGCCGAGGAGCTGCAGCAACCGGGCCTGGCTCTTCGGCTCGCCCCGCAACTCGGAGCGCACGAGGTTCGCGGCCTCCTCGACGTAGTCGTGAGGCGTCGGCGGGACCTCCTGCCCCCTCGGGTAGACGCGGTTGAAGAGGTAGCTGACGATCTCCTCGACCTGGTCCGCGCGCCGGGCCTCGCGCGCGGCGCGCAGGCGCTCGCCGGCTAGGACGGCGCCACCCCAACCGGCGGCGATCGCCACCGCGAGGATCCAGGCGAGGGCCACGCGTCGCCGCGCGACGAGCTTTCGCGCGCGGTACATCAGGGTGCCCGGCCGCGCGCGGATCGGCCGGCCATGACGATGGCGGTCGACGTCGTCGAGCAGCTCGCCGACCGACGGATAGCGTCCCTCGGGCTCCTTGCGCAGCGCACGGAGGACGACGGCGTCGAGGTCGCCCCGCAGCCTGCGGGCCAGCGCCGCACGCGTCGTCTTGCGCGCGTCGCATTGCTCGGCCGTGGCTGCCGAGCGCACCTGGGCACTGGGGCGCCCGGCGGGTCGCTCGCAGACGGCGCGTTCGACGGCGCCGACCGACGAGCCCGTGATGGGCTGCGCCCGCTGTCCGGTGAGCAGCTCCGAGAGCAGGAGCCCGAGCTGGTAGACGTCGGACGCGGTGGTGATCGCCTCGCCACGCACCTGCTCCGGGCTCGAATATTCGGGCGTGAGCACCCGCGCCGGCGATCGCGTCGGTGCCTCGCTTCCGCCACCGCTCGTCGAGAGCAGCTTGGCGATGCCGAAGTCGAGCAGCTTGACCTCGCCCTCGGCGGTGACGGCGATGTTCGACGGCTTGACGTCGCGGTGGACGACGAGATTGCGGTGGGCGTGCTCCACCGCACGGCCCACCTTGGTGAAGAGCTCGAGGCGATCGTCGACGGTCAGCCGCTCGTCGTCGCAGTAGCGGTCGATCGGGCGACCCGCGACGTACTCCATGACGAGGAAGGGGCGGCCGTCCTCGCTGCGACCGCCGTCGAGGAGGCGGGCGATGTTGGCGTGGTTGAGCGAGGCGAGGATCTGCCGTTCGAGCTCGAAGCGGAAGAAGATCTCCGCCGAGTCGGTGCCGACGTCGCCGCCGAGACGCACCAGCTTGAGCGCCGCCTGCTGGCGGAACTGACCGTCGGCCCGCTCGACCAGGTAGACGGTACCCATTCCGCCACGCCCGAGCTCGCCGACCACCTGCCAGGGGCCGAAGCGCCTTCCGCGGTCGGCGGCCTCGAGCGCGCTCTGGGTGGCCAGCGCGTCGCGGAGGAAGGCCACCGCCATCCCCGGGTCGAGCCCCGAGCCCGCATCCGCGGCCATCGCGAGCAGCGCCTCGATCTCGGCCACGAGCTCGGTGTCGCCTTGGCAGGCAGTGGCCAGGTAGGCGGATCGCGCGGCCGCCGGCACGTCCAGCGCCGCGTCGAACAGCGCGTCGATCCGTGCGCGGTGCGCGGCCGAGCTCATCGCTGCCCTCTGAGGTTCCAGGTTTCGAGTGTAGCGCTCCGGGATCTCGAAGAGCCATTCACTTGACGCTGTAGCCGTTGTTGAGCTCGTCGGATTCGGCCACCAGGGGCGGGTCGTCGACGCGCAGAGTCAGGCGTGCCGCCTCGCTCAGCGGCGCGCCGGCGTCCACGGTCGTCCAGGTCGCCTCGCCCGGCCCGAGCGCGGGGACGGCAGCGCGCGTCGTCGTCACCTCCCCGCCGCGCTGGTAGAAGAGCGTCAGCCGGGTGGCCACCGAAGCACCCCGGCCGCGGTTGGCGACCTCGACGCGGAGCCTGGTCGCCGACAGCGGGGCGCCCTCGGCGGCACGGATGAGGAGGTCCGGGAGCTCGCCGGCGGCGAGCGGCGCGGCGAGGCTCCACAGTGCAGAAGCGACGAGCCCCGTCGTCCAGAACCTCCAGAATCTCCGGATGGTGCGCACGGCGCACCCCACGCCGGACGCAACTGGCACCGCTCCAGGCGCACGTGGGAGCTGCGTGCCGCCGGTGCGCGTGGCGGCGTTTGGGTAGGGTGCGCCGGGCGCACCATCCGGGGGGAGCGGCGATGGGGTACGGCTCCAGGGCACCTGCCTGAGGAGTCGGAAACCGATCGCCGATCACGTCAGGCTCGCCGCGCCGAGGTCGCGTGCGAGGGAGGCCGTCCGCCCTCGACGGCTCACCCTGCGAGGGTATCGACGAAACCGCGCAGCGAGTAGGCGCCTGACGTGTGGCCGGTAGCGCGCACGGCACCGGCCGCCCGAGCGACGCGCTCTCCGTCTGCCGCGGCAAGGGCGGAGAGCAGCTCGCGCCAGACCGGACTCGCATCGCCGCGTGCGGCGGCCTCGAGCCATGCGGCCGAAGCCTTCGTCGTCCGCCCGTGGCCGAACGCTCCGAGTGCCACGACGAGCGAGTCGTCGTGATCCGGACCGCGCGCGCGGAGCGCATCGTCCGTCGAGCAGCGCAGCGCGTGCAAGACTCCGACGAGGTAGTCGTCGCCGGCGGGCGTCGAGCCCTCGCCGAGGCCGACGAGGGCGGCGGCCGCCTCGAACACGGCCGGGCGATCACGCTGCCGCAAGGCTGCCTGCAGCCGCCACGCGCGGCGGAGGACCTCGTCGCGCCAGGGCTTTTCCCCCGGGAGCTCCCCCAGCTCGCCGGCGATCACCTGCAGGAGCCGGGGCGCGGGCGCCTTGGCCACGCCCTGGTTCGTCGCGAGGCTCACTGCGACCAGGCGGTCGGCTGGCGGTCCCACCGGTGCTCGCGCAGTCGCGAGAGCAGGCCCGGGGCGAGCGGGCCGGCGTCGCTCGCGGCGATGTTCGCCTCGACGTTGCGGATCTTGCGCATCCCCGGGATGACCGTCGCCACCGCCGGGTGCGAGAGGATCATGCGCAGCGCCATCTCCGGCATGGTGCTCTCCGCGGGAACGAGCGGTGCGAGCCGCTCCACGCGCTCGAGGGTAGCGGTCAGGTTCTCCGGCACGAAGTAGGTGTTGCGCCAGTCGTCGGCCGGCCAGGTCGAGTCGGCGCGGAGGGTGCCGGTGAGCGACCCCTCGTCGAACGGCACCCTGGCGATGACGGCGACGCCCATCTCCTCGCAGGCCGGGAAGAGCTCGTCCTCCGGCGCCTGGTCGAAGACGTTGTAGATCACCTGCACGGCGTCGACAGCACCGCTTTTCACCGCGCGCACGCCGTTCCACGGCTCCCAGCGGTTGAGGCTGATGCCGATGCCGCCGATGAGCCCCTGGCTCCGCAACTCCTCCATCGCCCGGCGCCAGCGCTCGTCGTCCGTCCAGTCGTCCTCCCAGACGTGGAGCTGCACGAGGTCGAAGTTCTCGAGCCCCGAGCTCTTCAGGCTCTTGTGCACGCAGCGCTCGATGTGGTCCGGGGGGAAGACGTCTTCGAGACGCGAGCCGCGCCGGCTCGGCCAGTTGAGGTCCTTGGGCGGCACCTTGGTCGCGGTGTAGAGCCGCTTGGCCGGGTGGCGGCGCACCAGCTCGCCGAGGAGCCTGTCGCTGTGGCCGACGCCGTAGGCGAGCGCGCTGTCGAAGAAGTTGCAGCCGAGCTCCACGGCGCGGTCGAGCGCGGCGAGCGACTCGGCGTCGTCGGACCCCGTCCACCCGCCCATGCCCCACATGCCGTAGCCGATGTCGCTCACCTGCCAGCCGAGCCGTCCGAAGGCGCGGTACTTCACGATCCCTCTCCCCCCTTCTGCTCCGCCTCCCGAACCAGCTCCCAGAGGCGGCTCGGGCGCAGCGGCATCTCGCGGATCTCGAGACCGGGAATCTGTAACGCGTCCTCGACGGCCTGCGCGAAGAGCGCGGCCGTCGGGATCGCGCCCGCCTCCCCTGCCCCCTTGGTGCCGAGCTCGTTGAGCGGCGACGGCGTCTCGACGTGACCGACCTCGACCCGCGGCACGTCGAGCGCGGTGGGGAGCAGGAAGTCCATGAGCGTGGCGTTGACGAGCTGCCCGTTCTCGTCCCAGACGAGCTGCTCGTAGAAGGCGTTGCCGAGGCCCTGGGCGACGCCGCCGTGCACCTGGCCGTCGACGATCAGCGGGTTCAGCACGCGGCCGCAGTCGTGGACGACGACGTATTTCCTCACCTTGACGTCGAACGTCTCGCGGTCGACCTCGACGATGCAGGCGTGGGTGCCGCTGGCGGTGGCGCCGCGCTGCGGCCCGAAGTAGCGGGTCGACTCGAGCCCCGGCTCGGTGCCCGGCTCGACGGCGCCGCGCATCGGGTTGGCGAGCCGCGCGAGCTCGCCGAGACCGACCGCGCGCACCCGCTCGCCGCGCAGGTCGTTGCCGGCGTCGGCCTTGACCCGTGCGACGCCGGCCGCGAGCTCGACCTCGTCTTCGCCGACGCCGAGGTGCCGGGCCGCAAGGGCCACCGTCTTCGCCCGCACGTCCTTGGCGGCGGCATGCACCGCGTTGCCCGCCACCACGGCGCCGCGGCTGGCGAAGGTGCCGGTCCCCCAGTGGAACTGGTCGCTGTCGCCGGTGACGACCTCGACGTCGGCCACCTCGACGCCGAGCTGCTGCGCGGCGATCTGCGCCAGCACGGTGAAGTGCCCCTGCCCCTGCGTGCCGACCCCCGTCACCACCGTCACCTTGCCCGAGGTCTGCACCTGCACGCGCGCTCCCTCGAAGGGGCCGATGCCGGTGCCCTCGACGTAGCAGACGAGCCCGGCGCCGATGGCCCTGCCCTCGGCGCGCAGGCGCGGCAGCTCCTCGGTCGTCAAGCGCTGCCAGTCCATCCGTCGCTCGATCTCCTCCACGAGGGCCGGATAGTTGCCACTGTCGTAGTAGAGCGGCGCGAAGTCCTGGTAGATGATCACGTTGTCGACCGGGAAGTCCTCCGGCCGCAGGAAGTTGCGTCGCCGGATCTCCACCCTGTCGATGCCCAGCTCGCCGGCCGCGGCGTCGAGGAGCCGCTCGACGACGAACACCCCGTGCTGGCGCCCGGCGCCGCGGTACGGCGTGACGATCGGCTTGTTGGTGAAGACCGCGCGCAGCTCGCTGTCGTAGGCCGGCACCTTGTAGGGCCCGAGCAGCGTGCACTGGCTGTTGAGCGGCACGGTCAGGCCATAGGGGTCGTAGGCGCCGGTGTCGTGCAGGAAGCGGTCGCGGATGCCGAGGATCAGCCCGTCGCGGGTGAGCGCCATCTCGGCGTCGTGGAGCTGGCCGCGCTCCTGGGTGGTGGCGTAGAAGTTCTCGGTGCGGTCCTCCGCCCACTTGACCGGCCGCTCGAGGCGCATCGCCAGCCAGGGGACGAGCACCTCCTCGGGGTAGAACATCATGATCTTCGGCCCGAAGCCGCCGCCGATGAACGGCGCCACGAGCCGCACCTGGTGCTCGGAGAGGCCGAGCATGGCGGCGAGCCCGTTGCGGATGGGGATGGGCGCCTGGGTCGTGTCCCACACGGTGAGGCGGTCGGCGCGTGCGTCCCACTCCGCCACCACCGCGCGGTTCTCGATCGCCGCCGCGGCGCCGCGGTCGTAGTCGTAGCGGCGCGCGACGACGACGGCGGCGTTGGCGCGCGCGTCGTCGTAGCTCCCCTTCTTCTGCGGCACGAAGGCGGCGAGGTTGCTCTCGAGGTCTTCGTGCACGAGCGCCGCGCCGGGCTCGAGCGCCGCCTCGAGGCCGACGATCGCCGGCAGCGG
>Ga0075421_100002770_pt1 | contig 20943 bp, 16 predicted proteins | sample SoiMetdeltSBSDD5_FD_75292 | JGI IMG/M metagenome (GOLD analysis project Ga0075421, IMG submission 75292) | Bulk soil microbial communities from a Populus tree surrounding site in Tennessee, USA - Soil MetaG P. deltoides SBSDD5 | ecosystem: Environmental > Terrestrial > Soil > Tree plantation... | reverse complement strand
GGTGTCCCGCCGCGGCATCTCGTCGTTAGGCAGGCGCGGTCGGGCGACGTGGACGACGTTGCGGCGATCGAGCGTCGCGCGTTCAGCGATCCGTGGTCGGTCGGCTCGTTCCGCGCGCTGTTCGGGAATCCGCTCGTCCACTTCGCCGTCGCCGAGGACACCATCACTGGGCGCATCCTTGGCTACGTCGTCGCGTGGTTCGTCGTGGACGAGGGCGAGATCGCGAACCTCGCCGTGGCGGACGACCTCCGCCGCAGCGGAATCGGTGCGCGGTTGCTCGACCACGCCCTCGAGACGGCGGCCGCCCGCAACGCGCGCGTCGTGTTCCTCGAGGTCCGCGAGTCGAACGCGGCGGCGCGGGCGCTGTACGCGTCCCGGCGGTTCGCCGTCGCGGGCCGCCGGGTGAAGTACTACCGCAAGCCCGTGGAAGATGCCCTCGTGCTGCGGCGCGAAATGTGACGTACCTTCCAGCGGACGTTCGGGCGCCGCAACCAAACTGCTTGACGCGCACCGGTTTGTTTGCGGGCGTGTCGGCTCCATCCTATACTTTCCGCGGCGAGCATCTCTTCACTCGCCAGGAGGAATCGTGAGCCGAAGCTTGAACAAGGTGACCCTGATCGGAAACCTGGGGGCTGATCCCGAGGTCCGATCCACGAATACCGGCAACCGCGTGGCGACCTTCGGGCTCGCGACGAGCCGGTCGTGGAACAACCCGTCAGGCGACCGCCAGGAAAAGACCGAGTGGCATCGCTGTGTGGTCTGGAACAGCAAGGGGTCCCAGCTGGCGGATATCGTCGAGAAGTATGTGAAGAAGGGGGACAAAGTCTACGTCGAGGGTCGGATCGAATACCGGCAGTGGCAAGACAAGGATGGGCAGACGCGGTACAGCACCGAGATCAACGTTCGCGAGTTGATCATGCTGGGCGGCGGCCGCGGCGGCGGTGATCACGACGCCGAAGGCGGCCCCGGAATGAGTCGCAGCCGAGCGCCGGAGCGCGCGAAGAGCGCCGCGGGTGGCTCGTCCGGCGAGGACTTCGAGGACTTTCCCGGAGCGCTGAATGATGAAGACGACGATCTCCCGTTCTGACCGACTGGCAATCGCGATGGTGGGGGCCTTGCTGGCCCCCACTCTCGCCATCGGCCAGGATTCCACTGCGACCACGCGCATGCACGTCGTCCGGAAGGGCGACACCCTGTGGGGCATCGCTCGTGAATACACGAACGACCCGTTCCGCTGGCGGCAGGTGTACGAGTTGAACACGTCGATCGTACGCGATCCACACTGGATCTATCCCGGCGAGCGCCTGCGGTTGCCAGGAGCGGCCGCCGATGCCACGGCGGCGAGGCCAATCACGCGGCCCGCGCGGGCCACGGCGGGTCCGGCCGCCCTGACGCCGCAGCCGACCGTCGAACCGGCGGCCAACGGCGTGAACGGCGCCGCCGACGGACCCACCGTCTTCCTCCGGGTGAGCAATTCCCGGGCACCTCGGGGTGCAACCAACCGCGACGTGATGGCGGCTCAGACGCAAACGCGCGTCAATGCGCCCACCGTTCGTCCTGGCGAAGCGCTGGCGGCACCCTACGTCGAGCGCGAGGGCGGTCCGCCGAACCCCGGCTACATCGTCGCCACCGGGGACGTGCAGGCGATTCCGTTCCCGGAAGCCGAGCGACCACTCCAGTCGCACGAGCGCGTGTTCATCGTGGTCCCCCCTGGCATGCCGTCGACGCGCGGCACGCGGTACGTCGCCGTCCGTCGCGGGCCAGCGTTGCTCGGCGTCGGTCAGATCATGATTCCGACTGCTGTCGTCGCCGTAGAGCGGGCCCAGCCTGGCCAGGCCGTCGAGGCGCGCGTGGTCGCGCGGTTCGATCAGCTATTGATCGGTGACGAGCTCGTGGCGATGGAGACCGTCCCCACGACCCTCCCGCGCCCGAGCGCAGTGACGGGTGGTGCGGAGACGGCTGTCCTCTGGGTCGCCGGCGAGACGGTCCTGCCATCGCTGCAATCGTACCTCGTTATCGCGGGCGGTTCGGGCACCGGCATACGCGCCGGGGACCAGGTGACACTTTACCGCGAGCGTCGGACGACGGCCGACGGAATCGTCCTGCCGGAGAGTGAGATCGCGATCGCACAGATCGTCCGCGTGACGCCACAGGCGGCGAGCGCCATGATCATCGATCAGTCCTACGCCGCGATTCACGAGGGTACTCGCGCTCGCATCTCGGCCAAGATGCCCTGAGCGCCTGAACGCGGTTACATTAGGGCGACCGTGACGTCTGCGTTCGCCTCAACAGTTTGCACGATGGCGCACCGGCGCCGCGGCTTCGGCCTCGGCGCCGTTTGCACATGGGGCGGTTCGCGCGTCTCATGGTGACTGGGCGCACGCCGGTTTCGTGGTGCCGCATCACCCACCGGCTCGCTCGCAACTCTGAACTCTTTACGCGATGAAGTGGCTTTCACCCATCCTCGAGGTACGCTGACGTGCCACGAGCTCTGGTAACTGGCGGCGCCGGTTTCATCGGTTCGCACGTCGCGGACCTGTTCATCGAGCATGGGTACGACGTGACGGTGCTCGACAACTTCGCCTCGGGCCGGCGCGAGAACGTGCCCGAGAAAGCACGACTCGTCGAGCTCGATCTCACGAGCGCCGACGCCGCAGTCCTCGTCCGCGACGGACGCTTCGACGTCGTCTGCCATCTCGGGGCGCAGATCGACGTGCGGAAGAGCGTCGCGAATCCGATGTTCGATGCATCCGTCAACATTGCCGGCACGGCGAACCTTGTGGAGGCGGTCCGCGCGTCCGGCCACCCGACACGGTTCATTTTCTCTTCGACTGGCGGCGCCCTCTATGGCGACTTCGTCACACCGCCGAACCTCGAGGATTACCCGAAGGATCCGGAGTCGCCGTACGGCATCGCGAAACTGAGCGCCGAGTACTACCTCGCGTACTACGCGCGCGTACACCGGGTGGACACCGTCGCGCTGCGCTATGCGAACGTCTATGGCCCGCGGCAGGATCCGCACGGCGAGGCGGGTGTGGTGGCGATCTTCTGCAACCGCATCCTCACGGGGCAGCCGCTCACGGTCTTCGGTGATGGTTCGCAGACTCGCGACTACGTCTTCGTGAAGGATGTGGCCCGGGCAAACCTCGCGGCCGCGACGCGCGACTTGCCTCCTGCCGGGCGCCTCGACGCGCGCGGATTCAACATCGGCACCGGCATAGAAACCTCGGTGATCGAGCTCGCGGAAGCGCTGAAGCGGACCGCGGGGTCGGACGTTCCGATCCAACTCGCGCCGCCTCGTCCCGGTGAACAGCAACGGTCTGCGGTCAGCATCGCGAAGGCGGCTCGACTGCTCGGGTGGACGCCGCAGGTGGAGCTGGATGAAGGGCTCGAGGAAACGTTCAACTTCTTCGCCGAGCGGTTCGGGCGGGAGCGCCAGCCGACGTGATCACGCTCGGATACTTCCAGGCCGGCCGGGCGGTGCCCACGACACCGTGGGAGATAATCACCAACTCGTCGCCCGTCACCCAGGTAGTGCTCGGCATCCTCGCCGTGTTGTCGCTGGTAAGTTGGGCCGTCATGTTCGGGAAGTGGATCGAGTTCCGTCGCGTGCGGAGCGCGGGCGAGGCGTTCATGCGGAGCTTCGATCGCGCGCATTCGCTCGAGGAAGTGCAGACGTTGGCCAAGCACGCGAAGGACAGCCCATTCACTCGCGTGTTCGAGCGCGCCGTGCAATTCCTCTCCCAAACGAAGCCGGCGCTCGCAGCGTCGCCGGAGCGTGCTGCGCGCCTCAGCGGGTCACAGGTCGAAGCGCTGCGCCTCGTCCTCGATGCCGAGACCAATGCGGAGCGCGATTCACTGCTCCGGTTCGTTCCGTCCCTCGCCACCATCGGGTCCGTAAGCCCCCTCATCGGCCTTCTCGGCACCGTGCTCGGCGTTATTTCGGCGTTTACCGGCATTGCCACGCAGGGCTCGGGGAACATCAGTGCGGTTGCCCCGGGTATTGGAGATGCACTGATGGCGACGGCCGCCGCGCTGGCCGTGGCCATTCCCGCGGTCTTCGGGTACAACATCTTCGCGCACCGCGTGAACCGGTTCGACAGTGAGCTGGAAGGATTCGGCTCCGAGCTCATCGCGCTCATGGTGCGCGAGGGGAGGATCTAGCGGATGTCGCGACGTCGTCGCGGCGAACGCTCGCCGCTCAACGCCGAGATCAATGTCGTCAGCCTCATCGACGTGATGATGCTCCTCATGGTGATCTTCATGATCACCGCGCCGATCATGCAGGGCGGAGTAGACGTCAAGCTGCCCACCGCCGATGCGGCACCACTCGAGCCGAAAGGTGGCATGGTGGTGACGGTCGATCGCCGAGGGGAGATTTTCGTCGACGAATCGCGCATGAGCTTCGAGGCGTTCCGTGCGTCGTTCAAGGCACTCGCGACTCGCCGCGCATCACAGGGCGTCTATCTGCGCGCGGACGATGCGGCGTCCTACGGACAGGTCGTGCGCGTGCTCGGTGTGATGCGCCAGGCGGGCGTCGGCGACATCGGGCTCGTGGCGGAGCCCCTCGAGAAGTAAATGCAGCGCCGCGAGAGCACGATACGTCTCGGAGGGCCATTTGGCGTTTCCGTGATGCTGCACGCCTCGCTCATTGCCGCGGCGTTTTTCGCACGGCCTGGTCCCTCACGGGCGTTACCGCCCGTGTACAAGGTGAATCTCGTCGCCGCACCGGCGGGTGAGCGCGCGATCGGCGAAGTGACACGAGCGCCGACACCGCCGCCGACACCCACCCCTCCCACACCGCCGAAGCGTGCCGAGGTCAATCCCCGCGACATGCCGGCGCCGGCGAAGCCGAAGGTGCCGACGAAGCGCCCTGCGCCCGCGACGCCAACGCCGCAGCCGAAGAGCGTGCCGAAAGCCGTCCCGGCGACGAGAGCCGGAGGTGGCCCGACCGGCGGAGCTGGAACCGATGTCGCGAACGTTCGCACCGAAGGCGTCGAATTCGCCGATCAGGGGTATCTGAACAACATCGTCAGGCAGATCGCCCTTCGCTTCAAACCGCGAAATCCCGGCGCGCTGCACGCGGAAGTTTTCTTCATCCTGAAGCGCGACGGAACCGTTGGAGAGTTCCGGTTTCTGACAAAGTCGGGCGTCTACGCCTTCGACCTCGAGGCCCAGGGCGCGGTCGAGTCCGCGGGGTCGGCGAAGGCGTTCGGCCCTCTGCCCGATAGTTATAGCAACGACTTTCTCCCGATTATTTTCCGCTTCGATCCATCGGTTATTCGCTAATGATTCGACCAGCCAGCGCGCTTCTCGCGGCCGCTATGCTCATCGCTCCGCTCGAGCGCGTATTCGCCCAGGCGACGCCGCCTCCGGAAGCCGTCGTCATCGGGCTCACCTACGATCCCGGGACCAAGCCTGGCGTTCTGGTGTTGCGCGTGCCTGGCGCGACCGGTGACTCGATTCGCGCCATTCTTCAGAACGACTTCGACAACGGCGATCGCATCAACGTCGTGGCGAAGGACGGCGGCGGGTTTCCCGACACGCCGACCGGTGGCCGCAACGGGAACTACCAGCTGTATGCGCAGCTTGGCGCGCTGGCGATCGTGCAGGCGACTCCCACGGCGTCGGGGTTGCATGTCGCGGTGCATAACGTGGCGCAGGCGAAGGTGGCGCGGGTCATGGACTTTCCGCTCGACGGCGAACCGAATTCGCGCGAGTGGCGAAGGTCGCTCCACGCGATCTCCGATGAGCTCGAGCTGTGGATCAGCGGCGTCCGAGGGATTGCCGCAACCCGCATTGCGTACGTGCAGGGAGCGCGGAATGGGCGGCTCTACGTGATCGATAGCGACGGCGCGTTCCCGACGCCCATCGGAAATGAATCCGGCGTGATGTCGCCGAACTGGCATCCGAAAGGCACGCACGTCGCGTACGCGGTCATCGGGTCGCGAGGGTGCTGCCAGGTCTACGTCGCGGACCTCGCGTCGGCCACCTCCCGGCAGCTCGCGGTGGGGGCCGGGTTGAACTCCACGCCGGTCTTCGCGCCCGACGGCGCCGTCATCGTGTACACGCACGGTGAAGAGGACGGCACGGACCTGTTCGCCACGACGGCGTTCGACCGCGGGCCGACGCGGCGGATTACCGTTGGGCGAGGGACGGACAACACGACGCCCGCGTTCAGTCCCGACGGTCGAAAGCTCGCGTTCACATCAGGTCGTCTCGGACGCCCGGAGATATATATTAGCGACGCCGACGGGACGAACCCGGAATTACTGACGTCGTACAACTTCGGCGATCAGAACTACCGCGCGAACCCCGACTGGTCTCCTGATGGGCGACTGATCGCGTTCCAGTCGATCCTGCCGGGCGGACAGTTCCAGCTGAACACGATCTCGCTCCGCGATCGGAGCGTGAAGCAACTGACGAGTGAAGGGAGCAACGAAGATGCTTCGTGGGCACCGGACAGTCGTCACCTGATTTTCTCGTCGACGCGGACGGGAACCAAGCAGCTGTTCGTCATCGACTCGGAGTCGGGACGGTGGCGACAGTTGACGCGGAACGGGGGTGTGCGTCTTCCTGCATGGTCGCCCCCGCTGAAGCGGTAGACCACCTTTTCCTTCCTGCCACCGTATTCGGAGAGATCATGCATCGCGTTACCCGAGCCATTGCCCTGTCGGCCGTTGCCACTGTCGCGCTCGCTGGCTGCAGGCGGAAGCCGGAACCGGCCCCCGCGCCAGTCCAGACGACACCGGTCTCGAACCCGGCTCCGACCCCAACGCCCCCCGCCTGCGATGCCGCCTGCGAAGAAGCGAAGCGTCGCGAGGCCGAGGAGGCGCGTCGACGCGCCGCGGACGCGGCTCGATCGTCGCTGACGGCGACGATCTACTTCGACTACGATCGCTCCGACATCACCGATGACGCGCGCGCGAAGCTCGACGCGAAGGTCCCGGTGCTGACGCAGAACACCGGTATCCGCATCCGCATTGCCGGCCACACCGACAGCCGCGGTTCCGACGAGTACAACCTCGCCCTCGGCCAGCGCCGCGCGGTGGCCGCAAAGCGTTACCTCACCGATCGCGGCATCGACGCCGGCCGCATCGAGATCGTGAGCTTCGGCGAAGAGCGACCCACCTGCACGGACGAAGCCGATTCGTGCTGGGGACGCAACCGCCGCGATGAGTTCGAGATCACGGTCGGCGAGATCACGGCCGTGCAGACTGCCAACTCCGTTCGATGACCCGTATCCGCAGCATTACGTACCGCCTTGCACCCGTCGCGCTCGCGCTGGCGACGGGTGCGTGCTTCGCGACGCGGAACGACGTGCGCATCCTTCAGGAGGATGTCGCCTCGGTCCGAGCCGCGACGCTACGCGCCGACTCCGCCCGTGCGGCGCAGATCGCCGAAGTCGCCGCCACGCTTCGCACCGTCACGGACTCCGTTCGGTCGGCCAACGAACGAGTGGCCCGATGGCAGGCGAATGCGCAGGGCAATCTCCGCTCCATTCAGGAGCAGCTTCTCCAAATTCAGGAGCTTACCGGCCAGAGCGCCGCAAAGCTGACGGATCTGCGTCGCGAAATGGAGGAGCGGAACGCGCAGATCGCGCCGTCACCGGTTCCTCCGGCACCGGGCGATACTTCTCGCTCGCCGCAGGCGGCGGGTCCCGGTCCGGCAACGCTGTACCGCCTCTCGTTCGACCAGATGAGCCGCGGGAGCCATGCGACGGCCCGGACCGGATTTCAGGATCTGCTAACGCAGTACCCGAACTCCGACCTCGCGCCCGACGCGCAGTACTACATCGGAGAGACGCTGCAGGCGGAAGGGAACTCCGCCGCGGCCGACTCGGTATTCTCGCTCGTCGTCTCGAAGTACCCGAGCGCACCTCGGGCCGCGACCGCGCTGTACAAGCACGGGTTGTTCCTCCAGAAGACGAAACGGGACCGTGAGGCACGCCAGGTGTTCCAGAGCGTCGTCGACAAGTACCCGCGCTCGGACGAGGCGGCCCTCGCGCGCGAGCAGCTCAGGGCGGGCGGCGCGTAAACGCGCCGGGCGGATCGACTGATGGCGGTGCCCGGCAACCACGCGGAGATGCCGTTCCTCGATCACCTCGAGGAACTGCGCTGGCGGATTCTGTGGTCGCTGCTCGCCCTCGTGGTCGGCGTCGTCGCGGCGTTCGTCGTCCTGCAGCAGTTCGACGTCTTCAAGTTCCTCGAGGGGCCCATCCTGCCGTACCTCGGCGGGAACAAGCTGAAGTACACCCACCCGGCCGACCCGTTCACGGTGCTGATCACGGCATCGTTCACGATCGGGATCGTGCTCGCGCTGCCGGTGATTCTCTACCAGGCATGGGCGTTCCTCGCTCCGGCGCTCTACGCGAACGAGAAGAAGGTCGTCATCCCGGTCATCTTCGGGGCGATCTTCCTGTTCGTCTCCGGCGTAATGCTCTCGTTCTACTTCGTGCTGCCGAAGACGATCGGGTGGCTGATGGCGCTCGCGGCGAACACCGACGCGCTCGAGCCCATGATCACGTACCGCGACTACTTCAGCTTCGCGGTCAACATGTCGCTCGCGTTCGGGCTGTGCTTCGAGCTGCCGATTGTCATCCTGCTCCTGGCGCTGCTCGGGATCGTGACGCCAGAGTTCCTGCGACGGTACCGGCGCCACGCCGGCGTGTTGTGCATCGCGGCGGGTGCGCTGCTCTCACCGGGTGACCTGATCTGGACGACAGTCCTCCTCGCCGTCCCGCTGTACCTGTTGTATGAAGTGAGTGTGATCCTGACGTCGGTCGTCTATCGCCGTCGGCGCAAGCGGGCCGCGCAACTCGCAGCCGAGGAGGCCGCGGAGGCGGCGGCTGCGGCCGCGACCGCGCGTGACGAGCCGAAGCGGCTCGAGAGCGAGCCGTGGGAGCAGGATGCGTCGAGCGGCGTGTGGGGCGGGTCGTGATGCCGGGAGCGCGCCGCTTCGTTAGGCAGCTCGGGCGCGCGCTCGTGATGGTTGTCGGCGCCGGGGTGTTGTCCGCGACGGCTGTCGCTGGTGTGGAGGCGCAGGTGCGCCGCGACACCACGACGCGCCGCGATACGACCGTGCGCCGCGACACCACCCTGCGAGACACCACGACCCGCCGCGATACGACCGGTGCGCGCGGCGACACGCTCCAGCGCGACAGCACGGCGAAGTTCCAGGTCGAGTGGGCGACCCCTGATTCGGTCATGAACGAACTGCTGTCGCGCGAGGGATTCACCGTCACGAAGTACCAGGGCGCGCGCGTCGAGCTCATCGCGAAGGACCGCGCGATCCGACTGACCGGCGAGGCGGCCGTCGGGCGACCGGAGGCGGTGCTCGTCGGCGACACGGTCACGTATAACGATTCGCTCGACATCGTGACGGCGTCCGCCGGCGACACGGGGTCCGTCATACTTCAGGACCCGACCGGGGCGCAGGACGACATCGTCGCGAAACGCATCCGCTACGAGGTGGCGAATCGCCGCGGCCTCGCGTACGACGTCACAACCGCGGTAGAGAGCGGCCAACGCTGGGTCGTGCATGGCGCCGTGACGGGCTTTCTGAACGACAGCTCGGCGGCCAAGCGGAATGCGTTCTACGCGCGCGAAGGCTGGATCACGAGCTGCGCCGAGACTACGCCGCACTACCACTTCGCGTCTCGGGAAATGAAGGTGATCGCGAAGGACGTGATGGTCGCGCGGCCCGCCGTGCTCTACATCGGCGACATTCCGGTGTTCTGGCTGCCCTTCGTGTTCCAGGACATCCGCTCCGGCCGGCGCAGCGGGATTATCCCGCCGCGGTTCGGCGTCAGCGACATCGTGCGGAACAGCCCGGATTACCGGCGCACGATCGAGGACCTCGGGTACTATTTCGCGCTGAGTGACTACTTCGACGCCCAGGTTGCCGTCGACTGGCGAAGCAGCGCCGGAGCGGAGCCCGGAGATCCGGGTTGGGTCCGGTACAAGGGCAGCATGGATTACCGGTGGCTCAACCGCTTCCTGAGCGGCGGGATCGATGTCTCGTACCTGGAGCAGAGCGACGGAGCGGTCAACCGCACGTACTCGTGGACCCACGACCAGCAGTTCTCGCAGCGCAGCCGGCTGTCGATGAACCTGAACTACGCCTCGAGCACCACGATCCAGCGTCAGAATACGTTCAATCCGTGGACTGCCCTCTCGACGATCGACTCGCGGCTGAACTACCAGCAGCAGATCGGCGCCTTCCAGCTTGGCATCGGCGGCTCGCGTAAGCAGTACCCGGGAAGGGAACAGGTCGACCAGGATGTGCCGAACCTGAACGTCTCGAGCAAACCGATCAACCTCGGGAGCTGGTTGACGTGGACGCCGAGCTTCCAGTTCGGGAATCGCCAATCGCTCCACATCGACCAGACGGGTCAGTTCCTGTACGCGTATCGACCGTCGGCGAGCGGCGTCGGCGTCGACAGCGTGCTGGTCGATCGCAGCACTCGACAGACGCAAGCGAGCTTCGACACGCCCGTGAAGATTGGCGAGTTCACCTGGACGAACTCGTTCCGGTACTCGGACAACCTGAACGACTTCCCGTATACGAAGATCGTCATCGATCCGACCGATTCCTCGAAGAAGCAGACGATCACGTTCGAGCGAGATTTCGCCACGACGCTCGACTGGACCACGGGGATCACGCTCCCGAGCTTCTTCCAGGGGACCTGGAAGCTTTCGCCGTCGGTGAGCTTCCAGAACGTGGATCCGAAGCCGTTCTTCTACCGTTCGCAGTTCTCAAACGGCAAGTTCGCTCAGCAGAAGAAGCGCGTCGTGTGGAGCCTCTCGGCGGCGCCGACGTTGTTCGGGCTGTTTCCGGGGTTCGGGCCTGTCGAGCGGTTCCGTCACTCGATTTCGCTCACGTCCTCGTACGCCTACTCGGCCAAGTCGAGCGTCGGCGACGACTACCTGCGGGCCACGAATCAGACGCGACAGGGGTACATCGGCGCGTTCGCGCAGAACTTGGTAAGTCTCTCTCTGTCGACGAACCTCGAGGGAAAGCTTCGCGCCGAAAGCGATTCGGTCCCCGAGGAAGCAAAGCGGAAGGTGAAGCTCCTCTCCCTCACCTTTACGCCCCTCGAGTACGACTTTCAACGTGCGAAGGAGACCGGCGGCTCCGGGTTCGTGACGGAGCGTTTCGGCTACACGGTTCGCTCGGATCTCCTTCCCGGGTCGACTTCGGTGTAGACTACTCGCTCTTCCGCGGCAGCCCGCGCACGAGCGACACGGCGGAATTCAGCCCGTACCGTGAGTCGATGCGCGGGTCGCTCTCGCTCAATCGCCAATCGGGTCTCGTCGCGGTGATCGCGCGCCTCTTCGGCTACGATCTGCGAGGGGAGGTCCAGAACACGCCCACCGCGGCCGCCCCGTCGCGAGACTCCGCAGGGGCTCGATCCATCGCCTCGCAGAAGATTGCGGGGAGCGTGAACACGGCAAACCGGATGAACGAGCAGTTCGGCGCCGGCGCGGGCGGCGGATGGCAGGTGGACCTCACCTACAGTTCCCAACGGTTCCGCCCTGTGGAAGGGGCGATCGAAGTCGACCCTCAAGCACAGTGCGCGTACCTCGAACAGGTGGACCCGTTCGCGTTCGACCAGTGCATCCAGAAATTCACTACGGCGCCGGGAGTCCAGGATCCTTTCGCACCCACGACGGGGGGCGGACAAATCTACAGGAGTCCCCCGACTCAAAACATCCAGGCGTCGACGCGATTCAACATCACGCCCAAATGGGCTATGCAGTGGTCCACGAACTACGACTTCGTGGCGCAGGAATTCGGTATGCACACGGTGTCGCTTCGCCGCGAGATGCATGACTGGGACGCGATCTTCGCGTTCACACAGTCGCCGAACGGTAACTTCGCGTTCAACTTCTTCATCGCGTTGAGGGCACAGCCGGAGCTGAAGTTCAATTACGATCGGCGGAGCTATCGACGAACGCCGGGTGGATTCCAGTAACGGAATCTCTCGTTAGGAATCCTAAGAGCTACAAACGGCGCACGGCGAGAAAGGGCGCTGACTTCCAGACGGCGCGAACTCCCGAAGAGCGCGAACTTCCAGACGGCGCGAAATCCCAGAGAGCGGAACCACCAGAGTCGACAACGGCGCGAGACCGCAGCCCCGACGGCGCCGTTGTCGCCGCTGGCTGTTCCGCCGTTCGGGATTCCGCGCCGTCTGGCATCTGGCGCCGTTCGGGATTTCGCGCTCTTCGGCATTCAGCGCCCTTACAGCCCTGCGCCGTTTAGTGGTTCGGACGAGTTAGCTGGGTCGTAGTCCTTGTCTGTGCCGCGCGTTGCGCCGACATTCCCGCGCATGAGTGATACTGTCGTGCTCGACGGCCGGTCGCTGATGCTGGCGGACGTCGAAGCTGTCGCGCGGGCCGATCGAGAAGTCGCGCTGTCTCCCGGGGCAGCGGAGCGCATGTTGCGCGCTCAGGCGTACGTCGATCGGATCGTCCGCGAGCGCGAGGTGGTGTATGGCGTGACCACCGGCTTCGGTAAGCTTTCCGAGGTCGCCATACCACCGGAACGGCTCGGTGAGTTGCAGGTGAATCTCGTGCGCAGCCACGCGTCGGGTGTCGGGCCTCCTCTATCACGCGACGTGACGCGTGCGATGATGGTCCTGCGCGCGAACGTGCTCGCGAAGGGCTATTCCGGTGCTCGCCCTGCGCTTCCGGAGCTGCTTGTCGGGATGTTGAATGCCGGCCTCTGGCCACCCATCCCGGAGCAGGGGAGCGTCGGCGCGAGCGGCGATCTCGCGCCGCTCGCGCATCTCGCGCTGGCCATGATCGGCGAGGGGGAGCTTATCGGCAGCGACGGGCGTGGCGAGGCGGATCGCATGCTCAGCGCGGCGGGACTCGCCCCGGTCACGCTCGCGCCGAAGGAAGGCATCACACTCATCAACGGCACCCAAGCTCACACAGCGATCGCGGCCCTCGCGGTATGCGACGCTCGGCGCCTGTGGCACACCGCGCACGTTGCGGGCGCTGCTACGCTCGAGGCTCTCCTCGGCACCCCTGTCGCGTTCGATGCTCGAATCCACGAAGCGCGCGGCCAGGCGGGACAACAGCGCTCTGCCGCGCTACTCCGGGAACTGCTCGGCGACAGTGAGATCCGCGAGTCGCATCGCCACGGCGAACCGCGCGTGCAGGACGCCTACTCGCTCCGGTGCATGCCGCAAGTGCACGGTCCGGTCGCCGATGCGATCGACTTCGCGGAATCGATCGTCGCGCGCGAGCTCAACGCCGCGACCGACAACCCTCTCGTGTTCGAGAACGGGGACCTTCTGAGCGGCGGCAACTTTCACGGCCAGGCGGTGGCGCTCGTGCTCGATGTCCTTGCGATCGCGTTGACGAATCTCGCGACGATGGCAGAGCGTCGGATCGATCGGCTCGTCCACCCCGATCTCAATCAGGGACTGCCCCCGTTCCTGACGTCCGACGCCGGCGTGTGCTCGGGATTCATGATGGCCCAGGTGACGGCGGCCGCGCTGGCGAGCGAATGCAAGGTGCTGTCGCACCCGGCCAGCGTGGATACGATCCCAACCGACGGGAGCAAGGAGGATGTTGTCCCGATGGCGATGGGAGCGGCGTGGAAGCTGCGACGTGTGGTGCGCAATGTGCAGCACGTTTTAGCCATCGAACTCATGTGCGCCGTCCAGGGGGTCGAATATCGCCGTCCCCTTCGCGCGTCACGTGGTGTGGAGGACGCGCGGGCCATCGTCCGCGAGCTCGTCCCGCCGTTGGTCGAGGATCGCGTTCTCGCGGCCGACATCGCCTCGCTCGCTGCGGCCGTAGCTGCGGGGCGATTCACCGAACTCGCGTTTATTGCCGCATGACCGTCTCATCGCTTTCAGCGCCGCCCGCCGCTGCTACACCTCCGGGTCCCCGCGTCGTGACCGCGCCTCGTGGCCGCGACATTTCATGCAAGGGGTGGCAGCAGGAAGCGGCCTTGCGGATGCTGATGAACAATTTGGATGCCGAGGTGGCGGAGCGGCCGCAGGACCTCGTAGTGTACGGCGGCACGGGTCGCGCAGCGCGATCGTGGGAGGCCTTCGACGCCATTGTCGCCGCGCTTCGCGCTCTCGAAGGCGACGAGACGCTGCTCGTGCAGAGCGGGAAGCCAGTCGGCGTGTTCCGCACGCACGCGAGCGCTCCGCGTGTGCTCATCGCAAACAGCAACCTCGTCGGGCGCTGGGCAACGTGGGAGAAATTCCGCGAGCTCGAGCGGCTCGGGCTCACAATGTACGGCCAGATGACGGCCGGCTCGTGGATCTACATTGGGACGCAGGGAATCCTGCAGGGTACCTACGAGACATTCGGAGCCGTGGCCCGCACGCACTTCGGCGGGTCGCTCAATGGTCGGCTAGTGCTGACGGCGGGGCTCGGCGGAATGGGCGGCGCCCAACCGCTGGCGGCGACAATGAACGGTGCCGCGTTCCTTGGGATCGACGTCGACGAGTCGCGTATCGACAAGCGACTCGCAACGGGATACATCGATCGGAAGACGTCGGACCTCGACGAGGCACTCGACTGGACTCGTCAGGCACGCGAGACGCGAACGCCGCTGTCGGTCGGGCTCGTCGGGAATGCGGCCGAGGTGCTCCCGGAGCTCGCGCGCCGCGGTGTCACACCAGACGTGCTCACGGACCAGACGAGCGCACATGATACGCTGAACGGCTACGTGCCGGCCGGGCTCTCGCTCGAGGGCGCCGCCGAGCTCCGTGACGCGGCCCCTGATGAGTACGTCGCGCGCGCGACGGCGTCGGTCGTCTCGCACGTTCGCGCCATGCTCGAGATGCAGCGCCGTGGGGCCGTCACCTTCGACTACGGGAACAATATCCGAACCGTGGCGTTCGATGCCGGGGTCCGCGATGCATTCGCGTTTCCTGGTTTCGTCCCGGAGTATGTTCGGCCGCTGTTCTGCGCCGGCAAGGGGCCGTTCCGGTGGGTGGCCCTGTCGGGCGACGCGGCGGACATTCACCGGACCGACGATCTCGTCCTGGAGCTCTTCCCGCACGACGCACACTTGCGACGCTGGATCACGATGGCTCGGGAGAAGGTCCACTTTCAGGGATTGCCCGCGCGGATCTGCTGGTTGGGGCAGGGCGAGCGCGCCCGATTCGGGATGGCGCTCAACGACCTCGTGGCGAGCGGTGAGCTCTCGGCGCCGATCGTGATCGGGCGCGACCACCTGGACACAGGTAGCGTCGCGTCGCCCTTCCGGGAAACCGAGGCGATGAAGGATGGCAGCGATGCGATCGCCGACTGGGCAATCCTCAACGCGCTGCTCAACGTCGCGAGCGGCGCGAGCTGGGTGTCGTTCCATCACGGCGGCGGCGTCGGCATCGGCAACTCGCTGCACGCCGGGCAGGTGATCGTCGCGGACGGCACGCCCGAGATGCGCCTGCGTCTCGAGCGAGTGCTGACGAACGACCCGGGTATCGGCGTTGCTCGCCACGCCGACGCCGGCTACGAGATCGCGATCGAGACGGCGCAGCGTGAAGGGATCGTGTTACCGATGCAAAACGCAGCGGGGTATGGCAACCGGCCGGCGCCCGCCGGCAGCAGGCAGGGAGGAACTGGCTGACGCGGCGCAGCCACCCACGCTCTGTAGCGGCGACCACTCTAATTTGTTAGGCAGGCGCTCCACGCGCGCTTCGATTCCAGCCAACCCGTCCCCGGTCCCAGGCCCTATGCTTTCCGCTCGGTTCAAGCCGTACCACGTGCCGATTTTCCTCGCGAAGTACGCGTACCTCACCGTACGCCGCCGGCCGATCCTCGTGCATTTCGAGGTGACGATGCGGTGTAACGCGCGATGCGGCTTCTGCGACTACTGGAAGACGCCGGCGGAAGCGAAGGAGCACGAGCTGAAGAGCTTCGCGGACGCGGCGCGGTTCTTCAATCCGATGATGGTCACGTTCACCGGGGGCGAGCCGACGTTGCGGCGAGACCTCGAGGACCTCGTGTCGGCGGTGAGCCGCGCCATCCGAATCAAGTACATCACGATGATCACCCACGGCGGGATGCTGACGCCCGAGCGGGCGTGGTCGCTGTGGCAGGCCGGAATCAACCAGTTCAACATCTCGCTCGATTATCTCGATGGCCGACACGACACGGCTCGCGGTATTCCGGGGTTGACCGCCAAGATCTTCCGGAACACGGAGGCGATGCGCGCCAAGGGGATCGACTCCATCCGGTTCAACGCTGTCATCAAGGACGACAACCTCGATCAGATCATGCCCATCGCGGAGCGGGCGGCTGAGATGAAGTGTGGGGTGAACTTCAGCGTCTACACCGACTCGAAGAATGGGAACAGGTCGCATCTCGTGCGCGACGAGCAGCTCGCGACCATCGATAGGCTGGTGGCGGATCTGCTCGCGTTCAAACGACGCCGGCGCGGCATCATCACGAACTCCGACTACTACATCGAGCAGATCCCGCGCTACGTCCGCGGTGAGATGAAGGAGCCGTGTCAGGCGGGTATCCGGACGATTCACATCGACCCGACGGGGCATGTGAAGCGGTGTCCCGACTTCCCGGTGGACTTCCACTGGACGGAGTTCAAGGACTACAAGCCGATCGACTGTAACGCCTGTTACTACGCCTGCCGCGGAGAAGCGCAAGCGCCGTTGCGGTTGTCGCGGGTTCGGGATGTCATGGCGTGACCCGGCGGCCTCGTCGCCGCGCCTGAGCAGTCTACCGGGATGCGCATCGAGAACAGTGAACCGCGGAGCGCGCAGAGCACTGCCTAACGGGATCGTGCGACGCGCACCGAGCGGGCGCGACGGGAACCACCGCCCGGAACGCTCCGCGGTGGCGTCCTGAGCACAGTGGCATTCCGAGCCTCGGGTGCCCGTCACAATGCCTAACGGCCAGGGCGCGTCACAGACGCGGCATCGAATGACACTGGGGCTCGAGCGTTTACCCGAGTTGAAGTCCGCCCGTCGCCCCCTGCTGTTCGTCAACGCCTCGCAGGTCGTCACCTGCCGGGGACCGGGGCGCGCGCGCCGGGGACCCGAGATGCGTGACGCCGGGACCGAGACCGGCGTCGCCGTTGCCGTCGCTGGCGACACGATCGCGGCCGTCGGTCCGCCCGACGCCCTGGAACGGGCGTACCCGAAGGCGAAGATGGTCGATTGTGGCGGAAGGCTCCTCACCCCAGGCCTCGTCGATTCCCACACGCACGCCATTTTCGGCAAGCCACGGTTCGAGGAGCAGGAGCTCCGGGCGTCGGGGCTGGACTACATGGAGATTGCTCGGCGCGGCGGGGGGATCCACTCCTCGGTGCGCGATCTTCGGGGGCGGTCCGAAACGGAACTGCTGGACCTCGCCGTGCCACGCCTGCAACGCCTCGCCGCGCACGGCGTAACGACGGTCGAAGTCAAGTCAGGGTACGGGCTTACACCGGAGGACGAGCTCAAGTCGCTCCGCGTGATCCGTCTCCTGGCCGAGCGACTCCCGATCCGCCTCGTTCCCACGTGGCTCGGCGCCCATGAAATCCCGCTCGAATACCGAGACGCACCGTCAGGACGTTCCGAATACGTTCGCTTGCTCGTCTCTACGATGCTCCCCGGCGTCGCGTCGGCGGGGCTCGCCCGCTTCGCAGACGTATTTTGTGAGCCGGGCGTTTTCACGGTCGACGAGGCGAGAACGATTCTGACCGCCGCCCGCGCAGCTGGCCTGGGGCTCAAGCTCCACGCCGACGAGCTGCGGGCGTCCGGGGGAGCCGAGCTCGCCGCGGAGATCGGGGCAACATCCGCGGATCACTTGGCAGCCATCTCCGACACCGGCATACGCGTGCTCGCTGCGTCCGATACAGTGGCGACGTTACTCCCGGGGACCATGATGTTCCTCGGGAAGGACCGACAGGCGCCGGCCCGCGCGCTCGTCGACGCGGGCGCGGCCGTGGCGCTCGCGACCGACTTCAACCCGGGCACCTCGCCCACTACGAACTTCCCGCTCATCCTCGCGTTAGGCGTGAGCCAGTTGCGCCTGAGCGTCGCCGAGGCGTTGATCGCCGCCACCGTAAACGGCGCTGCCGCCATCGGGCTCGCGGATCGGGTTGGTCAGATCACGCCCGGATTCTCCGCGGATCTCGCGCTCTTCGACGCCGCGGACGCTCGCGAGCTGCCGTACTGGTACGGCGAGCGGCTGTGTGTGGCCACCTGGGTGCGCGGCCGCCCCTGTCATCCCGTAGACGGCCGCGCCGATCGCGGCACCACCGATCGAAACACCGTCACGCTCTGATGTCGACCGCCGCGAAGCTGAAGAAGCGAGCCATCGAGCTCGAGCAGAAGAAACAGTTCGACAAGGCCCTCGCACTCTACATCCAATTCCTACAGGAGAGCGACGGTTCTCTCGACGACGCCGACATTCCGCTCTACAACCGCGTCGGTGACCTGCTGATCCGAACGGGCAACACGTCGGACGCGCTCAACAACTTCGAGAAAGCCATCGACCTGTACGCCGAGCGTGGCTTCCTGAACAATGCCATCGCGCTCTGCAACAGGGTTCTCCGGCAGGCGCCTGGCCGCGCGTCGATCTACTACAAGCTCGGTCGGATCAGTGCGACGAAAGGGTTCAAGAGCGACGCGAAGAAGAACTTCCTCGAGTACGCCGATCGGATGCAGAAGGTGGGGCAGATCGACGAGGCCTTTCGCGCGCTGAAGGAATTCGCAGACCTCTGCCCGGACCAGGACGACATCCGCCTGATGCTCGCGGAGCAGTTGTCGAAGGAGAACCGGCAGGACGAAGCGCTGGAGCAGCTGCAGAAGCTGCACGACAGGCTCGATAGCGAGGGGCGGACCGCCGAGGCACGCGCTACGGTCGATCGCATGAAGTCGATCGACCCGGAGGCCGTGCCGCGCACGTCCGGGCCCTATCAGCCACAGAAGTCGAGCGACCTGATTTTCCTGGACACCTCGTTCGGCGAGCCGAATCGTCCGAAACGGCCCGCGCCGGCGACACGGCAGGTGAGCGATCCGGATCTGGTAGTCCTGACGATGGGCGATCAGGCTGACACCCCGGTGTCACCGCTGCCTAACGCCGTAGACGACGAGCCCCTTCTTCTGGACATCGACCCGTCAGGCAATCGCGTCGATTCATCGGATGAAGAGGCGTCCTCGGCCCCCGATCTCACGCTCCTCGATGTGCCTGCGACCATCGACGGCGCAGGAGAGATACGGCTCGATGACGTGGATGACGTGGCAGAGGTCGCAACCAGGTCCGACTCCGGCGCCGACGGCGAACGTCGAATCGACAGGTTCGACCGGGCAGCGGACGCCGAACTGGATGTGACGGACGGGGCGCCATCGCTGACGGTCGGGGCCCAAGCCGATCCGCCGCCAGTCGACCTGTCCGAGGCGCCGTCGTACACCTCTGGCACACCGCTCGGCATTGATTACGCTGCCGACCTCGTGTCCGAACAGCCGGTTGCTTCGGATGCCGTAGGGAGCAGCCTGTTCGACTTCAGAGCGCCGCCCCGCTCCGATGACTTCGACGCGAGCACAGAGCTTCTGGTGGGCCTCGACCCTGACGTAGCGTTCCCCTCACTCGGCCTCGACGAAATGTTGCTCCCGTCGGCCGATGAGGTGACCTCCGGCGCGAGCCTGACCGCAGCGCTCGGTGTTCACGACGCGTTAGGCGCAACCGATCACATGGAGCTCACCGAGGGGGCGGCTGCCCTCGATGCGGGCTTCGATCTGCCGGGCACCGAGACGATCGAGTTCCAGCCGGACGCGGGCGCGATGCTGGAAGAAGCCGTCGGCACCATCGACGGCGCCGCCGCGTCCAGCGATCTCGGCGCGCTGGAGCTCGACTGGCCTGCCTCCGCCAGTGCGACTCCAAATGCGCCCGACACCTCGGGGTCCGTGGACACCGCAGCCGCGATCGAGCCCGAGCCGCTGGCCGACGTCGAAGTCCCGGCCACCATGGACTCGGCAGCTCCGGCGGCGCGGTCCGCCGCGGCGGAAAACGTCGAGGCGCCGGACATCTCCCACACGACCGAGCTCGAGGCACCGACGTTCGAGGCAGAGCCCGCGGCCGTTGTCGACACTCCGGCGGCCGAGGAGCGAGGAGACCCGTGGCAGGCGCGCCGAGCACGCGCCGAGGAGCTCCTCGAGAACGGCAAGCGCGATGCGGGCATCCAGCAGCTGGAGCAGATGGCCGCAGAGCTGGAACAGACCGGCGACCTGGAGCGCGCTCTTACGATCATCGATGAGCTGATTCGGCTCGTACCCGACTCGGTTCGCCACCACCAGAAGCGAGTCGAGCTCGCGTTCCGCGCGAACGACAGACGGAAGCTGATCGACGCGTACATCGAGCTCGGGGACGCCTTGTTCCGATCGGGTGAGGAGCGAAAAGCTCGCGCCGTGTATCAGCGCGTTATCGAGCTCGCGCCTGATGACGTGAGGGCTCGTGCCGCGCTCGAGTCAGTGACATCGGCTTCTCCGCCGAGCGGCTCTGGAGCGATCGCGGTCATCGCAAGCCGGCCTCTCGTGACGCCGGCTCAGTCGCCGCCGCAGGTCGCGTCGACTGGAGCGATCCGGCCTACGCGCGAGCCGCATCGGCCGGCACCGGCGATCCCCCAGCAGCCGCCGAGCCGAAACGGCAACGGCATCAGCGCGCCACCGGCAACCCGGATACCCTCGCCCCTGGATCGTAGTGCGGCGAAGGGGGACTTCGTCGACCTCGGCGATTGGTTGCGTGCGGGCGAGGCGCCGAAGTCCACGCGAATGGTCGCGGAGGAGAAGCCCCCGACAGGGGACGAGCAGGCTGATTTCCAGGAGATGCTCAAGCGGTTCAAGCAGGGGATTGCCGACAACGTCGACGACGAGGATTACGAGAGCCACTACGATCTCGGCGTGGCGTACAAGGAAATGGGGCTGATGGACGAGGCCGTCGCGGAGTTCCAGAAGGCGCTCCG
>Ga0075421_100002769_pt1 | contig 20945 bp, 18 predicted proteins | sample SoiMetdeltSBSDD5_FD_75292 | JGI IMG/M metagenome (GOLD analysis project Ga0075421, IMG submission 75292) | Bulk soil microbial communities from a Populus tree surrounding site in Tennessee, USA - Soil MetaG P. deltoides SBSDD5 | ecosystem: Environmental > Terrestrial > Soil > Tree plantation... | reverse complement strand
GCGCGACCGCGGAGGATGCGGTGGAAGCGTTGGGTGGTACCCGCCACACCTCGGGGCGTCGCTACAGCTTCGACGACCCGTCCGCCACGGTCATCGCGGTGAGTTCGGACGGTCCTGTGTCGGTGTTGCGCAACGGCGCCGTCCTCGGCCGGTCCCCCGATGGCCCTGCCGAGCCGTGAGCGCGATCCTCGCGACCGTGGTCGACCGCCTGCGCGAGAACCTCGCCCAAAACGGAGCGGCCGAGCGATGAGCGCCGGACCTGGGAGCGCGCTCGACGCCCTGCGTTCCGACTCCGTGCAGATCGCGCACTCCGCGGTGGTGCTCGGAACTGCGCGCCTCGGCGAGGGTTCGCTGCTCGCCCAAGGTGCGGTCATCCGTTCCTCGGGCACGGGTGTCGACGTCGGGACCGGATCAGCTGTGCTCGAGAACTCCGTCGTCGTAGGTACCTCGGAGATCCCGACGGTCATCGGCCGGCGAACCACGTTCGGGCACCGCTGCAAGGTGATCGGCGCAACCGTCGGCGACCTCTGCGAGATCGGGAACGCCTCCATCCTCATGACCGGCGCCCGGGTCGGGGACCGCGTGTTCCTCGGCGAAGGCACCCTCGTCCCGGCCGGGACTGTGCTGCCGAGCGACGTCGTCGCAGTCGGGCGGCCGGCGCGCGTCGTGCGAACCGCCTCCCCCGACGACATCCGTCGCCTCACTGCACTCCGCGAGGGCGACCTCTCCATTCCGCCGGCGACGGCCATCTCGATCGACAACCGACAGGAGGCCATTCCGATGGGCCAGCTGTACGCGTACCGCGACATCCTGCCGACCATCGCCGCGTCCGCCACGTTGTTCCCCACCGCGGAGATCACGGGCGACGTCGTCGTCGGCGAACGCACCATCATCGGCGCCGGCGTGAAGATCATCGGCGACTCGCACGGCCCGGTGCGCATCGGTAACCACGTGCAGATACTGGAGAACACCGTCTTGCACCTGCTGCCGGACAACGACCTCATCATCCACGACGGCGTGATCGTCGGTCCCGGGGCGATGATCCACGGGTGTCGCATCGGCGCCGGGTCCGTCATCGAACCGGGCGCGATCGTCTGTGACACCAGCGTCGTGGGCGCCGGCTGCGTCGTGCGCGCCGGAGCTGTGGTCAAGCAGCGCTCACAGTTCGCGGACGGAACGGACCTCGACGGCTTCCCGGCCGTCGAGGTCGGGCGCATCCCGGAGCCGCCCCCGATGCCGAGCTGGGCGCTGCGCCCGGACGACCTTCCGGTTCCCGCAGCAGGCGGGCCGGTCCAATGACGACCGTCCGCGACGATCGTTCGCACCAGCGGTTCGTGTTCGGGAACGACGGCGCCCTGGGCGAGCTGGCGTACGAAGTCGACGGCGACCGCATGTTCCTGCTGCACACCGAGGTCGACGACTCCCTCCGGGGTCAGGGAGTCGCGGGGCAACTGGTCACGGCCGCCATCGCGCGCGCGGTCGAGGACGATCTCACGGTGGTGCCTTGGTGCCCGTACGCCCGACGGTGGCTGCGCCAGCACCCCGACGTCGCCGGCACCGTCGCAGTGGACTGGGCAACACCGCCGCCGAACACAGCGCGCTGACCAAGCCGACGATCCCCTACGGCGACCGGAAGGACCACCCCGAAGAGTTGGAGGGCGCCGAGGCTCAATATCATGACGAGTCCGTGACCACGTCCGACGCGAAACCTCGCCTGCCCCGTCTGGGGAATGCGGCGCTGAAGCGGCCCACGAGCGCCGACCAGGTGGCGGCGTACGTGCGGCAGCAGATCCTCGCCGGCGTGCTCAAGCCCGGGACTCATGTGCCGCAGGACGAGATCGCGACGGCACTGAATGTGAGCCGAATCCCGGTACGCGAGGCGATCATCGCGCTCGAACGAGAGGGCTGGGTGACACATCTCGTGCATCGAGGCGCGTTCGTGAACCGCGTCGACGAGGATCTGATCCGCGATCACTACGCGCTCTTCGGCCTCCTCTACGGCTATGCCGCCAGGAAGGTCGGCGTGGCGCCGGATCCGGCGTTGCTCGCAGAGCTCGCCGAGCTGGAGCGCGCACTGGCCGATTGCGACGACGCCGGCAAAGCAGAGTCGATTGCCATCGCGTTCCATGCGGCGATCGTCGCCGGTTCGAACACACCCCGCCTGAAGGTGCTGCTCCGCGCGATGTCGAGCATCTTCCCCGGGAACCTCTTCGAAGAGGTCCCGGGCACGCTCGACGACGAGCGGCGGGGGCAAGCCGCCATCGTCCGTGCGCTCCGCCGCGGCGATGGCGAGCGCGCGGCGAACGAGTACGGCAAGACGATGGAGAGCATCGGCGCCCGAGTGACGAAGTTCTTCTACGAGCGAGGCATCTTCGCCGCCACCGCCGCCGGCGATTGAGCCCGACGGCATCCATCACGCCTGGTTGCGGTCACCGGGTGCCGTTGTGGAACGCGTCGGCGATGTCGCGCAGAGAGTCCACCGCCTCGTCGTACACGCTCGGCACCGGCAGGTGCGCCCGGAAGTCTGTGACCCCCGCTTCGACGAGCGGGAGGACACGGTCCATGGTGGCGTCGAGGTCGACACTGCGGTCTTCCCGCCGCACGGCCGGGAGGGTGCCGGCGACCTGGATCCCGTCCGTGTCACCGCCGGCGACCGCCACGGCCTCGCGCATGCGCGGGATGCTCGTCGGGAGATCGGCTGCGTCTTCGCCCCATGGGATCCAGCCGGAGCCGAAGCGCGCCAGTCGCCGCGCCACCCGCTCGTTGCAACGGCCGCTGATCCACAACGGCACTCCGCCCGGCCGGACCGGCTTCGGCATCATGTGAATCGCCTCGAACGCGAGCCCGGGCAGTTCGACGTCGGCGCGCGGCTCCCGCCACAGCGTCTGACACACCTCGAGGGTCAGGTCGAGTTGGCGTCCGCGAGTCCGGAAATCGAGGCCGGCGGCCTCGTACTCCTCGCGCTGCCAGCCGACGCCGACACCGAGATCGAGCCGGCCGCCCGACAGCACGTCGAGCGTCGCGGCGGCCTTGGCGAGCACGACCGGGCGGCGGAGCGCCGCGATGAGAATGTTCGTGCAGAGCCGGACGCGCGATGTCATGCCGCACAAGACCGAGAGCGTCGTGAGCGGCTCGAGCCAGTGGCCGTCGGGGCCGGTCGGTTGCCTGCCACCCTCCACGCCTCCGCTCTCGGGCCGACCGTACGCGTCCATGCCCTCGCCGAACACGACGTGGTCCGAGACGAGCACGCGGTCGATGCCGGCGACGTCCGCCGCCCGCGCCATATCGAGGACCGGCTGCCACGTCCCGGGATCCTCCGGCGCGTACGTGCGCAGCATGATCGACAGCTGCGGATGTGGGGTCACGCGAAGCCCTCGGGCGTTCCGTCGAGGATCACAGCCTTGGTCTCGAGGAACGGCAGCAGACCTTCCTTCCCGCCTTCGCGGCCGATGCCCGACTGCTTGAAGCCGCCGAACGCCATCCCGAAGTCGGTACGGAACGCGTTGTGCCCGACGGTGCCGGACCGGAGCTCGCGTGCCACCGCGCGGGCACGCTCCACATCGTTCGTGAACACTGATGCGTTCAGCCCGTAGTTGGTGTCGTTGGCGACCCGCACGGCGTCGCGCTCGTCGTCCGCGGCGATCACACTGAGAACGGGACCGAAGATCTCCTCCCGACCGATCGTCGAGCCGTTGTCGACGTTGCCGAAGACCGTCGGCTCCACGTAGTACCCGCGGTCCAGGTCCTTGGGGCGTCCGCCGCCGGCCGCGAGCGTCGCACCCTCGGCCACGCCCTTGGCGATGTAGCCCTCGACGCGATCGCGCTGCCGATCGGTGACCAGCGGGCCCAGCTGCGTCTGCTCGTCGAACGGATCTCCCACCCGCGTCTGCGAGAACTTCGACGCCAGCGCCTCGACCAGATCGTCGTGGCGGCTCTTCGTCACGACGATCCGAGTCAGCGACGAGCACACCTGCCCGTTGAGCGCGCACTCCGCCCGGGTGAGCGTCTTGGCCGCCGTGTCGAGGTCCATGTCGTCGAGGATCACGGCCGCCGACTTCCCGCCGAGCTCGAGCGTGCACCGCGCGATGCGCTCGCCGCACAGGGACGCGATGCGCCGGCCGGCGGCGGTCGATCCCGTGAACGTGATCTTGTCGACGCCGGTGTCACGAACGAGCAGCTCCGACACCTCGCGGTCGGCGGTGACGACGTTGAGCACGCCGGGTGGTAACGCGATCTCCTCGGCGACCTCGGCGAACACGTAGCCCTCGCCCGGCGCCTCCGGGGCGGACTTGAGCACCACGGTGCACCCGGCGAGGAGCGCCGGCGCGATCTTGTGGCAGATCAGCGCCACCGGCGCGTTCCAGGGGATGATCGCGCCCACGACCCCCACGGGCTCCCGTACGAGCAGCCCGAACTCCCCGCCTGCCGTCGGCGGGCACTCCTCCTCCCAGGGGAAGGTGTCGGCGAGCTCTGCGTACTGCGCCATCGCACCGGATCCGATCCTGCCTGCGTACTGCGCGTTCTTGTAGATGGTGCCGGTCTCACGTGGCCACAGCTGCCCGAGCACGTCGCCGCGCTCCTGGATCCCGGCCGCGAAGGCGCGGAGCACCTCGGCCCGGTCCGCATGGGTCGAACGGGGCCACGGGCCCTCGTCGAAGGCCCGCCGGGCGGCGGCGACGGCACGCGACATGTCGTCGGGGCCCGCGGCCGCGACGCGGTAGTACAGCTCTTCGGTCCCGGAGTCGATCACGTCGATCGTCGCATCGGACGACGGCTCGACCCATGCGCCGTCGATGAAGAGGCGGTCTGCGTGACGCACCGGTGCAGTCGTGGTTCGGACGACGCTCATGTCAACGCTCCCTGGTGCTCAGGCGGATTGGTAGGCGCTTGAGGCTGCCGTTGGTGATCGAGCTCAGGCGCTCGACGGTCCCTGACACTTCGAACGACTCCAGCCGTGCGAGCAGGTGGCGGAAGATCGTCTCGAGCTCGACCCGAGCGACGTGCGCCCCCATGCAGAAATGCTCGCCGAAGCCGAAGGCCAGATGTGGGTTGGGGCGACGATCGACGCGGAACGCGAACGGATCCTCGAACACCTCCTCGTCGCGGTTCGCCGACGCGAAGTACAGGGCGACCATCTCGCCGGCGTGGATCGTGGTCCCGCGGACCTCGCAGTCCTCGGTGGCGGTGCGCGTGAAGTGGCTGATCGGGCTGGCCCAGCGCAGGATCTCCTCCACCGCGTCGGGCATGAGCTCCGGGTGGCGGCGCAGCTTCTCCCACTCGTCGCGATGCTCGCCGAAGGCGAGGAGGCCACCGCTGATCGCGTTGCGCGTGGTCTCGTTCCCGGCCTCCACCAGGAGCTCGCAGTAGGAGACGAGCTGCTCCTCGTCGAGCGCTCTCCCCTCGATCTCGCCCCGGATCAGCTCACTCACCAGGTCATGCCGGGGGTCGCGGCGCCGCTCGTCGACGAGGGTGTGGAAGTAGGCGCGCAGCTCACCGCGGGCACGTTTGCTCGTCTGTCCCGGGGTCTCGCCCGGCCGGCGGTACTCGGGATCGTCCTTGCCGATCACCTCGTTGGTCCAACGGAACAGGAGCCCCCAGTCGTCCCCGGGCACGCCGAGGACCCAGGCGATGACGGCCAGTGGGAAGGGCGCGGCGATGCGCTCGACGAAGTCCAGCTCGCCCGAGGCGCCCGCGGGCGCCGCCTCGCCGAGGATGTCGACCGCGATCCGGTCGATGTCCGCGCTGGTCTCACGAACCGCACGCGGAGTGAAGCGCTTGTTCGCCACGCGGCGCACGAGACCGTGCTTCGGGGGATCGAGCATCACGACCATCTCCGACGGCGGAAACACGACGCCGGCGGGGCGCAGCGTGATCCCCTGCGCGCTCGAGAAGCGCTGTGGGTCCCTCGCGATCTGCAGAACGTCGGCGTGCTTCGTGATCGCCCAGAACGGCTCGAGGCCTTCCGGCGCGAAGTACGCCACCGGCGCCTCCGCCCGCAGGCGCGTCCAGACGTCGTGCGGGTAGCCGTCGCGCGCGAAGCGCTCGGGGTCGACGAGGTCGAGCGGATCGACGTCGGCGATCATCGACACCGGGTCACCTCGTCACCGAAGGCTCGCGGGGGAGGCCGAGCAGGCGCTCACCGATGACGTTGCGTTGGATCTCGTCCGTCCCGCCCATGATCGAGTTGGCTCGAGTCGCCAGCAGCTCCCGCACCCACCGTCCCCGGTCGATCGCGTACTCGTCGCCGGCCGCGAGGAGCGCGTCGGCGCCGAGCACCCCCACCGCCGTGTCGTGCAACCGCTGGCTCATGCCCGCCCAGAACAGCTTCACGAGGCTCGACTCCGAGCCGATCTCCTCGCCCCGGGCGAGCCGACCGAGGGTGCGCTCGTTGTGCAGGCGGAAGATCTCGACTTCGATCCGCGCCTGTGCCAGCCGCTGGCGCACGAGTGCGTCGCCGAGGCGGCCGGCTCGTGCGCACGCCTTCACCAGCCGGTCGAAGGCCACCTCCTGCAGCACCTGCTCCTTCCACACGAACGACGCGCCGCGCTCGTTGGCGAGCGTCGTGTTGGCGACGCGCCAACCCTCGTTCTCGGGGCCGATCAGGTTCTCGACCGGGACCTCCACGCCGTCGAGGAAGACCTCGTTGAACTCGCTGTCACCGGTGATCTGGCGCAGCGGGCGGACGTCCACGCCGCTAGCGGTCATCGGGATCGCGAGCATCGAGATGCCGGTGTGCCGCGGCGCCTCCGGGTCGGTCCGCACGAGCCCGATGCCCCAGTCCGCGAACCGTGCGTACGACGACCACACCTTCTGACCGGTCACGACGTAGACGCCGCCGCGCTTCGCCGCGCGTGTCGAGAGCGCGGCGAGATCGCTCCCCGCGTCGGGCTCGCTGAACAGCTGGCACCAGATGTCGTCGCCGGAAAGGATTGAGGGCATCCAGTGCCGGCGCTGCGTCTCGGTCCCGTGCGCCATCAACGTCGGCCCCACGAGGCTCACGCCGGCGCGCCCGAGGATCTGCGGCGCCTGCGCCCGGGCGAGCTCCTCGTTGTACGCCGCGACCTGCGTCGGCGATGCGCCCCGGCCCCCGTACTCGACCGGCCAATGGATCCCGACCCACCGCCCGGCGGCGAGCGCCCGCTGCCACACCCGCAGCGCGTCGGCGTCCGCGACCGTCGCAGCTACCTCGATGTCGGGCGGCGGGTTCTCCTCCAGCCAGGAGCGCAACTCGCCGCGGAACTCGGAGAGCGAGGTCACGTGAACTCGAGATGCAGGCTCTCGAGGCCGCGGAGCAGGTAGATGGGCGAGTACTCGTAGCGGTGGGCTCCGGCCGGGCCGTGCGCGGTCTCGGAGATCCTGATGTCCGCCATGCGGTCGAGCAGGCGCTCGGTGCTGACGCGGGCCTCGGCGCGGGCAAGCGGCGCGCCGGCGCAGGTGTGGATGCCGAACCCGAACCCGAGGTGCTGGCGCCCGTTCGGACGGTCGAGGCGGAGCTCGTCCGGGTCGTCGAACTGGCGCGGATCGCGGTTCGCGGCGCCGTTGAGCACCATCACGGTCGTGCCGGCGGGAAGGTCGACGCCGCCGACTGTCGTGGGGACGCGCGCCAATCGAAATTGCGCGTGGAGCGGGGTCTCGAGCCGGAGGGCCTCCTCGACGAAGTTCGGGATGCGGTCGCGCTCGTCTCGCAGCCGCTGCTGAAGCTCGGGGCGTTCGCCGATCAGCCGCAGCATCGTGCCGAGGAGGCGGGCCGTGGTCTCCTGCCCGGCGGCGAAGAGGTTGGCGGCGATGAGCATGACGTCCTCCACCTCGGGCAACGAGCCATCGGGGAACGGCGCGGTGGCCAGACTCGTCATGACGTCGTCGCGCGGCTCGCGTCGACGCTCCTCGATGTAGGTCGTGAACCGGTCGTAGAGGAACTCCAAGGGCTTGTGCGCCGGCGCCCCGCCGCTCGTCGTCGGGCGCCGGTCGCCTTGCAGCTCCTCGCGAAACGTGGCGTGATCGGCTTCGGGAACGCCGAGCAGGTCTGCGATCACGAGCAGCGTGTAAGGGTTCGCGTACTCGTGGATGAACTCGCACTCGCCCCGGGCGAGGAACTCGTCGATCTGGCGATCGGCGAGCCGCCACATGAACTCCTCGTTCTCCTTGAGGCGCTTCGGTGTGATCAACCGCATGAGCAGCCCGCGGTGGGCGGTGTGCCTCGGCGGGTCGAACGATGGCAGCTGATCGCTGAACGGCAGCTCGTCGCGGTACCGCTCAATGACGTCGCTGATGTCATCGCCCTCGAGCGGGACCGGCCAATCGGCGAACGGTCCGGCGACCGTGTTGCAGCTCGAGAACGTCGCCGGGTCGTTGTAGACCGCCATCGCTTCCTCGTACCCCGTGACCATCACGACACCGCGATGTGGCTCGCGCCACACCCGACCCCGCTCACGGAGGTACTCGAAGTACGGGTACGGGTCCTGGTAGAGGGGCCGGGCGCGGAGGAAGTCGACGGTGTCGAAGTTGGAAGTGCTCACAGATCCTCCGATCCGAGCGTCAGCGCCCCAGAAGTCCTCGTTCGATGATGTGAGCGGCCGCTTCGACCTCTGCCGCGCCTCGTTCTCGCACGCCGAACACACCGAGGAGTGCCACCATGACGACCGCCTCCATGTCGACGTCGCCGAAGTCCCGCGGTCGCAAGTAGCGCGCCATCCGTCTCCGGCCCCAGTCGAGTGGTGGTGCGGACTCGGCCCTCAGGGCGGGGTCTTGGAGCCCGGCGTCGACCCAGACACGCAGCATGGCCGCCTCGGTGGCGTGAGCGGCGTGGTACCGGCGAAGCCATCGACGGAGGACTCCCGTGACCGACGATCCATCTTGCGGGAAGACGTCGGGGATCTGCATCACTGTGGTTCCGACGGCCCGCATGGCATGCACAGTGAGGATGCGCGCGAGCTCATCCTTGTTCCGGAAGTAGCGGTAGAAGGTGCCGTGGGAGATCCCAGCGGCGGCGACGAGATCGTCGACGCGTGTGTTGTGGTACCCGCGAGTGATGAAGACGTCCCGCGCCGATGCCACCAGGGCCGTGAGCGCGCGATTCCCTGAGGCATTCGGATCGAACGTTTCGTCGTCCCGCTGGAGCCACTCCAACATTGCGGGGCTGAGCTCGAGCGTGGGTGGTCGCGGGCCACCGGACGCATGTACGTTCACGTCGGCGCGCAGGCCGAACAACGTGCGATGCAGGACGTCGGTGATCGCGTCCTCGACGCGTTCGCTCGGATAGGCGGATGGCGCGACGCTGCGGAGAATGCCCGTCACGTCGAGCGTGTGGTTCAGGCACGACAAGAGCAGTCGGATCACCGGGTCGAGCTGCCGGGGCGGCAGCGTCGTCGTCACCAACCGGGTGTGGATCCTGGCGATGCTCTGTTCGCCGGTGCGCGCGGCCATCGCCGACAGGACGTCGTCGCTCTCGTATGCGTGGAATACCGGCTCGTAGCGTCCATAGATCTCGACGTAGCGGCCGACCCATGCCCGCAGCGCGGCCCAACCCTCGCGGTCGGGTGTGAGCGGATCGAGCATCTCGGTCGACGCGCTCAGCTGCCGGGCTACTTGCTCGGCGAGATGCCGGAACACGCCCTCCTTGCTGGCGAAGTACTGGTAGAAGGAGACGCGCGAGCAGGGAGCGAGCTTCGTGATCCGGTCGATGCTGCAGCCGTGGAATCCCTCCTCACCGAAGGCCCGAAGGGCCGCGTCGAGGATGCGCTGCTGCGTCCGCTGGCCCCGGGCCCCGACCTGCGGGTTGTCGGAGAACGGAGCGCGGCGAACCACCGCGACGGCACCGTCGGGCCGCCGATCTCGCTGGTCGTCCGCCATTCCGGGCTCCTCGTGCCGGTTGCCGCGTCGTCGTCGGGATGACACTACCGTTAGTAAGCACCTGGTAAGCGCGACCATCCTCGAACCTGCTCGACCACATGGTGAGGCGGGGTGATGACGCAGGTGTTAGTTTAGGTTGCCGCGCTGGCGGTGACGAGGGGGGAAAGACGATGGAGTATCGACCGTTCGGACGGACCGAGCTCCAGGTCTCTGCCATCGGGTTCGGCTGCTGGGAGGTCGGCGGCGGCTACGGGCAGGTCGAGGAGGCGGAGTTCGCGCGAGCGGTCGGGCAGGGGCTCGACCTCGGCATCAACTGCTTCGACACCGCCGAGGGGTACGGCATGGGCGCCTCCGAGCGCGCCCTCGGACAGGCGCTCGGCCGGCGCCGCGAGGAGGCGATCGTCGTCACCAAGTTCGGGATGAACTACCGGGACATGCCGAACCTTCGCGACAGCAGCCGCGAGCGAGTGATGGCCTCGATCGACAAGAGCCTGAAGAACCTCGGTACTGACTGGGTCGACGTCTATCTCGTGCACTGGCCCGACCGCGCGACGCCGTTCGAGGAGACGATGCAGGCGCTCGAGGACGTCGTCCGCGACGGCAAGGCCCGATTCGTCGGCGTCTCGAACTTCAAGCGCGAGGAGATCGAGGCCTGCATGCGGGTGCGGCGCGTCGACGTCGCCCAGTACGGGTGGAACATGTTCGACCGGCGCATGCAGCACGAGATCTTCCCGTACTGCCAGGAGAATGGCGTCGGCGTCATGGCGTACGGATCGCTCGCGTTCGGCCTGCTCACGGGCACCTTCACCGAGGACATGGACTTCGGGTCGGAAGATTGGCGTGCTCGGAAGGGAAAGATGGGCTCGATCAGGCTCTTCGACTCCATCTTCGGCGCCGAGTCGTTCCCGCGGAACGTCCGGGCGGTCGAGGAACTGAAGCAGATCGCCACCCGCTACGACCGAAGCCTCCCGCAGGTCGCGCTCCGCTGGGCGATCTCGCACCCGGCCGTCAGCACCGCGCTCGTCGGCTGCCGCACGGTCGGCGAGGTGGATGACAACGTCGGCGCGATCGGCTGGTCGATCGCCGACGCCGACCTCGCCGAGATCGATGCGATCTTCGAGCGCCACGACGTCAACCCGGTCCCGGACTACTGGATCGAGGACGACTGACCTCGGTCGAGAGGAATCGACGAATGGGTCAGGAGCTTGCCGGAAAAGTTGCGATCGTCACGGGGGGTGCGGGCGGTCTCGGACGCGCGACCGTCGAGCTCTTCGTCGAGGAAGGCGCCCGCGTCGTCATCGCCGACGTCGACACCGAGGGCGGCAAGGCGCTGGCGACCGAGCTCGGCCCCGCCGTCGCATTCCAGCGGACCGATGTCGTCGACGCCGACGAGATCCAGCGGGCGGTCGACTTCGCCGTCGGGGAGCTCGGCGGGCTTCACATCATGGTGAACAACGCGGGCATTGGCGGGTCGCACAAACGATTCCTCGACGACGACTTCGAAGACTTCGAGCGCACGATGGCCGTCAATATCTTCGGCGTGCTGGTGGGGAGTCAACGCGCCGCTCGACACATGGTCGAGCACGGCGGCGGCGTCATCACGAACATCACCTCCATCGGTGGAATCAACGCCGGCCCCGGTGTGATGGCCTATCGGGCGTCGAAGGCTGCGGTGATCCACCTGAGCAGGTCGATCGCGATCGAGCTCGCGCGACGAGGTATCCGCGTGAACTGCATCGCGCCGGCCCACATCCCGACCGCGATGAACGCGACCTTCGATCAGGAGGCGATTGTGCAGGCCATGCAGCCGCTCCCGCGCCTGGGGTCGCCGCGCGATGTCGCCGAAGCTGTGCTGTACCTGTCGAGTGACCTGGCGGCGCAGGTCACGGGGATCGTCCTGCCGATCGACGGGGGGACGACCGCCGGTCCGCCGCCTCGGCCGACGAAGGAATTCCGGGCCCGGCGCCCGGCCCCGAACACGCCGCAGTGAAGAACATGGATCCTGCGACCAGCGTCTACTCCTGCGACGACCACCTCGACCTGTACGCGGTACCGCCCGACGTGTGGCGGTCGCGGCTGCCGACGGACCAGGCGGAGCGCGGCCCACGCGTGGTGACACAGAACGGCAGACCTGTGTGGGTGTGCGAAGACCGAGTGATGAGCCGCAGCGGCATTTCGACGAAAAGTGCCGTCGCGAAGAAGCTGAGCGCGATCGGACGCGCCGGCATCGAGGACGACGGCTTCCGTGCCGGCACGCCCAAGCTGCGGCTCGAGGACATGGACCGCGACGGCCTGTGGGTCTCTGTGATCTACGGCCCGCTGTCGCTCGGATTTCCGATCGCCGACCCCGAGCTGCAGAGCGCTTGTTACGCGGCGTGGAACGACTGGGCCGTCGAGGAGTTCAACGCCGTCGAACCCGACCGGCTGTGTGTCCTTGCGTTCCTGCCCGGCCACTCGCCCGAGGCCGCGGCCGCAGAGCTGGAACGATGTGCGGCGCGCGGACATCGTGGTGCGATCATCGGCGCGTTCGACATCGACCTCGGCGACGCATCCTGGGACCGGCTGTGGGCCGCCGGAGAGCACACCGGCCTCCCGATCAGCTTCCACATCAAAGGCGGCACCTCGTCGAAGCTCAGTTACCAGATGGGCAAGTGGCAGTCGGCCGCATACGCCAGCGTCCTGCCGCTCCAGCTCGACGAGCCCCTGGCCACGATGGTGTTCGGTGGAGCACTCGAGCGGCACCCCGGCCTCCAGCTGGTGCTGGCCGAGTCGGGCGTCGGCTGGGTGCCGTACTTCCTGGCGCGCATGGACCTCGAGTGGGAGAGCTTGCGCGACAAGCTCGACTACGCGACCAATACCCCGCCGAGCGAGCTGTTCCGGCGACAAGTGATGGCCACCTTCGAGGAGGACGCGCTGGGCGCGACGCTCATCCCGCTCCTCGGCGCCGACTCGTGCATGTGGGCGTCTGACTATCCGCACACCGACAGCACCTTCCCCCACTCGCAGCAGGCGATCGACGAGACGCTCGGCACGCTGCCGGCGGCGGACCGCCGCAAGATCATCGCGACCAACTGCGCACGGTTGTACGGCTTCGCGCATGAGTCTTGAGCAAACCGGAAGCATCTATGGCTTCGACCATGTCTCGCTTCCGATGCGGGACACCGAGGCCATGGTGGCGTTCTACCGGTCGCTCGGATTGCAAGTCGCCGAGCATCCGCACGTGGTGTCGGTCTACGTCGGGAACCAGATGATCAACCTGCATCGTCCGTCGATTTGGCAGCGCGACGACTTCACGCTGCGGGCACCGGCCGCGAAGCCGCCGTGCGGTGATCTCTGCTTCGTGTGGGACGGGTCGCCCGAATCGCTCGACGAGCTGCTCGACACGGCCGGCGCCGCGATCGTCGAGGGCCCAGTCGCACGACAGGGCGGTCGCCGCACCGACGCATCGAGCGTGTACGTGCGCGACCCGGACGGGAACCTGCTCGAGTTCATGATCTATCCGCCCGAGCGTCGAGAGGGAAGTCCAGATGCCGGCTGACATCGTCGTCAGGGGCGGAACCGTCGTCGACGGCACCGGTACGCCCGGGCGTGCTGCTGACGTCGCCATCGAGGGCGGCGTGATCCGCGAGATCGGTCCGAGCCTGCGCGGCGAACACGAGCTGGACGCGTCGGGCTGCGCCGTCACGCCCGGCTTCATCGACATCCACACCCACTACGACGCGCAGGTCTTCTGGGACCCGGCGCTCCGGCCGTCGTCGTGTCACGGCGTCACCACGGTGGTCGCCGGCAACTGCGGGTTCACGATCGCGCCCACCCGCCCGGAGCATCGGGACGTGATCGTCCGCACCCTCGAGAACGTCGAGGACATGGATCCCGCGACGCTCGCTGCCGGGGTCTCGTGGGACTTCGAGACCTTCCCCGAGTACCTGGAGTCGATCCGGCGGCGCGGGACGACGCTCAACTTCACCGCATATATCGGGCACTCCGCCCTGCGGCTCTACGTGATGGGCGACGCCGCCTACGAGCGCGCCGCCACGGCCGACGAGATCGAGCGCATGCGCACGATCGTCGGCGAGGCACTCGACGCGGGTGCAGCGGGGTTCTCGACGAGCTTCTCGTATGCGCATCGCGGGGTCGATGGCAAGCCGGTCCCGAGCCGCTACGCCGACAGGGACGAGGTCGAGGCGCTGTTCCTTGCCGCGGGTGAGGCGCGCAAGGGGATGGTGCTCATCACCCCGGGCGAGCAGTGCAGCTACGCCGACGTCTACGAGTGGCAGCCACGCGTCGGCCGGCCGTTCACGTATCCGCTGTTCGCCGCGCCCGGCGGCAGGCACCTGGAGCCGGTACACCTGCACGAGCGGGGCCTGGCGCGCGGCGCGAACGTCTGGCCGCAGGTGACGCCGCGGCCGCTCACGATGCAGTTCACCATGGCCGACGCGTACAGCCTCAACACCGGCACGGTGTTCGGCGAGTTGATGAAGGTGAGCCGCGCCGTGCGCCTCGCGGCGTACCGCGATCCCGCGTGGCGAGACCTCGCGTCTGCCGATCTCGAGCACTCCAAGATGAAGCCGCGCTGGGAGACGTTCGAGGTCTCCGAGTCCGAGCGGTTCCCCGAGCTCGTGGGACGGCGCGTGACGGAGCTCGCGCGCGAGCGCGATTGCAGCCCGCTCGACGTGATGTGCGACCTGGCCGTCGCCGAGGACCTCAAGACGCGCTTTCGCGCCTACATCGCGAACGACGACGTCGAGGAGGTCGGGCACCTGCTGACACACGACCACGTGACTCTCGGCCTCTCCGACGCGGGCGCGCACGTCGACCAGCTGTGTGACGCACCGCTGCCCACCGACCTGCTGGGCACTTGGGTACGCGAACGCCAGCTGATGCCACTCGAGAGGGCGATACGCAAGCTGACGGGTGAGCCGGCCGACATCTTCGGGTTCGCGCGTCGTGGCTACCTGCGCGAGGGCGACTGGGCCGATGTGTGTGTGTTCGACCCGCAGACGGTGAGCCCCGGACCCACTCGGCGCGTGCGCGACTTCCCGGCGGACGCCGAGCGCCTGACTGCCGAGGAGCCCGCCGGCATGCGGCACGTGTTGGTCAATGGCGTGCCGATCCGCTCCGACGGGTCGCAGGTCGAGTTGCCCGGCGATCGGCCCGGCATGCGACCCGAGATCGTGTGAACCGGCGAGGAGGTCGGAGGTGACCACGACGACGGGGAGCGACGTCTATTACGACCCCTACGACGTCGAGATCCATGCCGATCCCTATCCGGTGTTCCGCCGGCTTCGGGAAGAGGCGCCGCTGTACCACAACGACAAGTACGACTTCTACGCGCTGAGCCGGTTCGACGACGTCGAGCGCGGCCTCGTCGACCGGGAGACCTACATCTCGGGACGGGGCGCGATCCTCGAGCTGATCAAGGCCGACATCGAGATGCCGCCCGGCGTCATCATCTTCGAGGACCCGCCGATCCACACCATGCACCGCGGCCTGCTGTCGCGGGTGTTCACCCCGAAGAAGATGAACGCGCTGGAGCCGAAGATCCGCGAGTTCTGCGCTCAGAGCCTGGACCCCCTGGTCGGCGCGGGGCGCTTCGACTTCATCCGCGACCTCGGTGCCCAGATGCCGATGCGGGTCATCGGCATGTTGCTCGGGATCCCCGAGCAGGACCAGGAGGGGATCCGCGACCGGGCCGACGCCGATCTCCGGACGAAGCCGGGACAGCCCATGGAGTACTCGGAGGACCGATTCGTGAACGGAGAGGTCTTCGCCGAGTACGTCGACTGGCGAGCCGGGCACCCCTCCGACGATCTGATGACCGAGATGCTGCACGCCGAGTTCGAGGACGAGACCGGCACGACCCGTCGGCTGACACGCGACGAGGTGCTCACGTACGTCAACGTCGTGGCCGGGGCCGGCAACGAGACGACGACCCGACTCATCGGATGGGCCGGCAAGGTGCTCGCCGACCACCCCGACCAGCGCCGGGAGCTCGTCGAGGACCGATCGCTCGTCCCGAACGCGATCGAGGAGCTCCTCCGGTACGAGCCGCCCGCGCCCCACGTCGCTCGGTACGTGAGCCGGGACGTCACCCACTACGGCCGGACCGTGCCGGAGGGAAATGTCATGGTCTTTCTCGTCGGGGCGGCGAACCGCGACGAACGCCGCCACGCCGACGGCGACCGCTTCGACATCCGCCGGGACGTCGGCCAGCACCTCACCTTCGGTTACGGCATCCACTACTGCCTCGGCGCGGCACTGGCCCGTCTGGAGGGGCGGATCGCGCTCGACGAGGTCCTGCAGCGGTTCCCGGAGTGGGACGTCGACGCCGACAACGCCCGGTTGTCACCGACCTCCACCGTTCGGGGGTGGGAGACGCTACCGGTCGTCACCCCGTGATCGAACGCTTCGAGATCCGGATCGACGACTCGGTCCTCGACGACTTGCGCAACCGTCTGGCGTTGACGCGCCTGCCCGACCAGATCGACGGCACGGGCTGGGAGTACGGGATCCCGGAGGACTACCTGCGCGACCTGGTTGAGTACTGGCGCGATACGTACGACTGGCGAGCACAGGAAGCGCGGCTGAACGAGCTCGCGCACTTCCGCACCTGGATCGATGGCCAATCGATCCACTTCATCCATGCACGCTCGGCTCACGCCGATGCCTTTCCTGTGCTTCTCATGCACGGCTGGCCGGGCTCCGTCGTGGAGTTCCTCGACGTCATCCCCCGCCTGACGGATCCGGAGGCTCATGACGGGAGCGCCGCCGACGCCTTCCACGTGATCGCGCCCTCCTTACCGGGCTACGGCTTCTCGGAGCCGACTCGCACGCGCGGCTGGGGCCCGTCCCGCGTCGCGGCGGCATTCACGGAGTTGATGGATCGCCTGGGCTACACGCGTTACGGCGCGCAGGGCGGCGACTGGGGCGCGCAGGTGGCGACGAGAATCGGCGCGCTCGACCCGCAGCACTGCGTCGGCATCCATCTCAACATGCCGCTCGCCGACCGCCCCGACGAACCGGAGCCGCTTTCCGACGCCGAGCAGGCGGATCTCGCGGTGATCGCCCACTTCCGGCGCGAGGAGTCCGGCTACGCGCAGGAGCAGGGGACCAAGCCGCAGACACTGGGCGTCGCGCTCAACGACTCGCCGGCCGGGCTGCTCGCCTGGATCGTCGAGAAGTTCCGCACCTGGAGCGACTGCGACGGCCACCCCGAGAACGCCTTCACCCGCGATCAGATGATCACGAACGTGATGACGTACTGGGTGACACAGACCATCACCTCGTCGATGCGGTTGTATTGGGAACGCCTCCATGGCGACGCGCAAGAGCAAGAGCACGAGTTCGTCGGCGTTCCCACCGGCGTCGCCCGCTACCCGAAGGAGCCGCTCCGCATCCCGCGCCCCTGGGTCGAACGCCGGTACAACGTGACGCACTGGGCCGACATGCCACGCGGCGGGCACTTCGCCGCCATGGAGCAACCCGCGCTGTTCGTCGACGACTTGCGGATCTTCTTCCGAACCGTCAGGTGACGTCGTCTCCCATGGAGGCGGCGGCGCGCTCGACGGCGCGCACGATGCCCTGGTAGCCGGTACAGCGGCAGAGGTTCCCCGAGAGCGCTTCGAGGATCTCGTCGCGCGTCGGCTCGGGGTGCTCGGCCAGGAACGCGTGCGCCGTGACGACGAATCCGGGTGTGCAGAATCCGCACTGCAAGCCGTGCTCGTCGCGGAACGCACGCTGCACCGGACCGAGCGCCCCATCGGGCGAAAGCCCCTCGACGGTCGTGACCTCGGCACCCTCGGCCTGCACCGCGAACATCAGGCACGACCGCACCGCGACACCGTCGACGAGCACGGTGCACGCGCCGCACACACCGTGCTCGCAGCCGAGATGCGTACCCGTGAGCCCGCAGTCCTCACGCAGGCAATCGGCCAGCGTCTTGCGCGGCTCGACGACCGCTCGGTAGGGCACGCCGTTCGCGACGAGGGAGACCCGAACCTCGTTCATCGGGTCGCCCTCTCGAGCGCAGTGCCGAGACCGCGCGTCACGACGTGCGCGCCGACTGCACGGCGGTACTCCCCCGATGCGTGGATGTCCGTCGGCGGCTCGAGATCGGCCATCGCGAGCCGGCCGATCTCGGAGAGCTCGTCGGCGGACGGCGCGTGTCCGACGATCGCCGCCTCGGCCGCGCCCGCACGCGACGGCATGCTGCCGAGCCCCAGGAGCGCGATCGCAGCGCGCACGACCGTGCCGTGCGCGTCCAGCTCGACTCCGCAGGCGACGCCCGCGAGCGCGAAGTCGCCGTAGCGGCGCGCGACTTCGTCGACCGCGAACCCGCAGCGACCCCGCCACACGGGGAAGCGCACCCGCGTCAGCAGCTCCTCCGGCGCGAGCGTCGTTTCCCACGTCCCGGCGAAGAGCTCCGATGCGGCAACAGTGCGCGTTCCTGCAGTCGACGCGACGTCGAGCTCGGCGTCCAGCGCCAGAGCGACGGTCGGCAACTCACCCGCGGGGTCGGCGTGCGCGATCGAGCCACCCACCGTGCCGCGGTTGCGGATCTGGAAGTGGCCGATGAGCGGCGCCGCGAGACCCAGCAGCGGGACGGCGGCCGCGTCGTCGCTGCGCTCGAGCTCGGCCTGGCGCGTCATCGCCCCGACCGCGACCGTGCCGTTGCGGCGCTCGATGCCTGCGAGCACCGGGACCCCGTTGAGGTCGATGACGTGCTCGAAGCGCGCCAGCCGCAGCGCCAGCATCGGGACGAGGCTCTGCCCCCCGGCGAGCGGTTTCGCCTCGTCGCCGTGCTCGGCGAGCAAACCGACCACGTCGTCGATCGTCTCGGGCGCGTGGTACTCGAACGCCGCCGGCTTCACGCTTCCGACCTCCCCCGGTGGTGACACGGATGTTAGATAGTGTCAGAACCTTGACGCGGCCTGCGAAGGAAGCTCCGCACGGCGGCACCGGAGGACGGCGGTGACCGCACCGGCGCCTTCCGGCGCAACCCGGTACTCGGGCGCCCGCATCGGCCGCGTGGAGGACGCCCGGCTCCTCGCCGGCACGGGCACGTTCGTCGACGACGTCACCCGCCCCGGGATGCTCCATGCGTGCTTCGTGCGCAGCCCCTTCGCGCATGCCCGCATCGAGGCCATCGACACGAGCGAGGCGCGGGAACTCCCCGGGGTGTATGCCGTCCTCGTCGCCACCGACCTGAACCCGGGCGCCCGGGAGCAGTGGCACACCGCCATCGGCCCGGACGTCCCCGAGGTGCCGCGTCCGCCGCTGGCCGATGACGAGGTGCGCTTCGCCGGCGACCCCGTCGCGCTCGTCGTCGCCGAGAGCCGATACATCGCCGAGGACGCCGCCGACCTGGTCGTCGTCGACTTCGAGCCGCTGCCGGCAGTCGTGGATTACGCGGCGGCCGAAGGCAGTGAGGTCTGCGTCCACGACACGGTTCCCGGGAACGTCGTCGGCGAGATGGCCGGGCCGCCCGCCGCCGACGTCGAGGAGGCGTTCGCCGCGGCACCGCACGTCGTCACCGAGACCGTTCGTCAGCACGCATACGCGCCGGTGCCGATGGAGACGCGCGGATTCGTCGTGGAATGGTCGGGCGCGAGCGGCGAGATGACGATCTGGGCTTCGACGCAGGTACCGCACGAGCTCCGGCAGTTCTGCTCCCGTCTCCTCGGCGTGCCCGAGGAGCGCGTCCGGGTCGTCATGCGCGACACCGGCGGCGGGTTCGGGCAGAAGGCGCTCGTCCTGCGCGAAGAGATGTGCCTCATGCTGGCGGCGCGGATGATCCCGTCGCCCATCAAGTGGATCGAGGACCGGCGTGAGAACCTCATGTCGGCGGGTCAGTCGCGCCACGAGCACGCCACGGCGCGTATGGCCTTCGATCGGGACGGGTCCCTCCTTGCCGCGGCGGTCGACCACGTGCAGGACGTGGGGGCCTACCCCACTCCGTGGCCGGTGGGGACGGCCGCGGCGGTCGGCATGCTGTTCCCCGGGCCCTACCGGATCCCACGCGCCACCTTCACGTCGAAGGCCGTCCTCTCCAACACGGTCGGGCGGACGGCCTACCGTGGTCCGTGGCAGTTCGAGTCGGTCGCCCGGGAGGTGCTGCTCGACATCGCGGCCCGGCAGCTGGCGATCGACCCGATCGAGCTGCGTCGTCGCAACCTCCTGCGGCGCGACGAGCTGCCGTACTCGAGCGCGACCGGCTTCACCTACGACCATGTCTCGCCGTTGGAGACCTTCGACCAGGCCATCGCGATGCTCGACTACGAGGCCTTCCGCCGGGAGCAGGGAGAGGCCCGTGCCAACGGCCGGTACCTCGGCGTCGGTACCTGCTCGTTCGTCGAGCCGACCGCGCCCGGCTACGGCGTCTACGGCACCGAGGGCGCGACGATCCGCATCGAGCCATCGGGCAAGGTCAACGTGTACGTCGCCGGCGGATCGTCCGGCAACAGCGTCGAGACCACGGTCGTGCAGCTGGTAGCCGACGCGCTCGGCGTCGCTCTCGACGACGTGGCCACCGTTCAGGGCGACACCGCGGTCACTCCGTTCGGCGCGGGCGCGGTCGGGAGCAGGAGCGCGTCGATGACGGCCGGTGCGGTGGCCGAGACCGCGGCCGTGCTGCGGGAACGGCTCCTCGCCATCGCGGCGCACCGGTTGGAAGCCGGCGTCGAGGACCTCGAGCTCGGCGGGGGGCGTGTCAGCGTGCGGGGCGCGCCGTCGTACGGCGTCACCTACGCCGAGCTCGCGCGCATCGCAGAGCTCGCGCCGCACGAGCTCCCGCCCGGCACCCCTGCGAGCCTCGAGGAGACCGGCCGGTACACCGCGGCGACACCGCAGGCGTGGACGAACGCAACGCACGTGTGCACGTGCGAGGTCGATCTGGCGACCGGGCAGGTGGAGCTGTTGCGGTACATCGTGACCGAGGACTGCGGCCCGATGATCAACCCGTCCGTCGTCGAGGGCCAGATCGACGGCGGGACCGTCCAGGGCATCGGCGGCGCCCTGTACGAGCACCTTGTCTACGACGAGGACGGGAATCCCGTGACGACCACGTTCCTGGACTACCTCCTCCCCACCGCGGCCGA
>Ga0075421_100002768_pt1 | contig 20947 bp, 22 predicted proteins | sample SoiMetdeltSBSDD5_FD_75292 | JGI IMG/M metagenome (GOLD analysis project Ga0075421, IMG submission 75292) | Bulk soil microbial communities from a Populus tree surrounding site in Tennessee, USA - Soil MetaG P. deltoides SBSDD5 | ecosystem: Environmental > Terrestrial > Soil > Tree plantation... | reverse complement strand
CCCGGTATTCAATCCTTGTCCGCGAGTTGTATGCAATGGCGTTTTTCGCCGTTGGTGGTACCAATACCAGCCGCGGCGGCACGATTGTCCAGGCCACCGACATTCGAACGTGCGAGCCCTTCGCTGATCGGGGTGGGTCCGAGTTTCTCGGCCGGCGACGGTCGGCCGAAGACCGGCTGGCTGAGCTGGCGTTGCCTGGGCAGCTTCTTTCAGCCAGCCCCAATCGCGCCCCAGTCGCGTCGTCGCCCCAAGCAAACATTTACTTGACGTTAATGCAGCGCCCGTACCAACCGACCTCGCATGGCTAAACTCGACCAGAGGGGCTAAATGATCCAGCACCCTGTCGGCATGCTGCTGACGGCTGCTGTTGCCGCTTCCAGCGGTGCTGCCACCGGGTGGCTGGTGGCGCTGTTCGTTGATTGGCTCGGCATTCTGATCGGGCTGACCGAATGACATCATCGGAGTTGGCCTGGCGTGGGCACCCCGGTACACGTGCGCTGCTCGAATGAATTCTTGGCGACCCTGGACGCATGGCGCCGTCGTCAGGCCGATCTGCCTTCCCGCGCAGAGGCAATCCGCCGGCTGGTCGAGGAGGTCCTCAAGCACGAGCGGGCGTGGCGAGCGGGGCCTCATAAGGGAGCGTGGACAGCGCGCGCCATGGCGGCGAAGGAGCTCGATCGTCTGGGCGACACCTCAGCCACTGAAGGAGAACGCCGGGACAGGAAACGCAGGATCTTGAAGGGTCCGCCTGAGTTTCGCGAGATGCGCAAGGACTTGCCGAAACCGAAGAAGCGGGCGCGCTCGATCCCGGTCGCGAAGCTCAACGCCGGGCAATGACGTGTGAGCGAGGCTCATCATTCTGACTCGCTTTTCGCCGCGCCGTCCGGGTTTGTCGCCGCATCCTTGAGATCGGTCGCTGTGGAATTTGTCGCTCCGCCCGGCGCCCAAATTCTTTGATTTGAGAGGCAAGATAATCCGACGCGCGCGCAACGCGCCAACGTCCGCGCACATTACGCGGCGGAGCCCGGTCCGCTATTCCGCCAACCGACGTTCCGCTATGGCTGCCGGGCTTGCGCCGGCGGCACGATCACGAACAGGAATCGCCGTGGCGCCCCGGCATGCCCGAAAAAGCGCGGCGCAAGCTCAACCTCATTCATCCGCACCCCGTTGTGAGCCGCGGCGCGAAGCCGCGCGATTTCGGGGCAGAGGCGATCGGTGGCCGGACAGACGGCCGCCCATCCCTCGCCACGCAGGCGTTGCTCGGTGATCCACGGAAACGCCCAGACCCAATTGATCGGGGCGGAGTGCGGATGGTCCGGCATGTAGAAGGTCGCGGACGCCGCCAAATCGGTCGTGCCCAGGACGATGCGGAGCGGCCGGTCGGTGGCGCGCCGCCATTGCCGGGTGAGCTCGTCGCTCACCGCGCTGAAGTACGCCCGGTCCATCCGCAAGCCGCTGAGGTGATAGAACCAGGCAAGCGCGGGGCTCGCCAACAGCGCCGCGGCGGCGACGGCGGCGACGCCGACCGCGACCCACTCGGCCCGCCGGCGCGGCACCGTGACGCCGCTCGCGGAGAGCAGCACGATCGGCAGCAGGAACCAGGCTTGCATCGACCACAGCGAGGTCAGGCGCATCCCGAAGAACGGCGCCGTCAATGGCGGCAACAGAACCTGCCCAGCGAGCAGCACCACCAGCATCCGTCGACGTGCATCCGCGGGCCATAGCACTTCGAGCAGCGTCGCGCGGCTTGGCCGTGCCACCACAAGGTAGACCGCAAAGGGCACGGCCACGTAAGCGAAGGCCCCGGCCACGTACGTGATAGCGCGCCACGCCAGCACGGCCGCGGAGTCGCGGCCATGAACGTCGATCGCGTAGGCGAAAGGCTGGAAACCCGTGGTCATCAGCCAATGGACGTGCGGCGACAGCACCAGCAGACCGACCACCGCGGAAATCCATGGCGACGGTGACCTCAGGTAGGTCCAGCGTGCCGGATGAGCGAGCGCGGCGACCACGAAACTGCCGATCAGGTAGATCGAATAATACTTGCCGAGCATTGCGGCCGCTGCCGCGACCCCGGCCGCCGCGGACCACCAGAAACCGCGGGTCTCGAACGCGCGCAGGAAGCAGTAGGTGGCGAGCGGCCAGGTTGCGAGCAGCGTCTGGTTGGAAGCGAAGCGTTCGCTGAAGAATTGGTAGAACGGCATCAGCAACAGCAGCAGCAGTGCCAACAATCGCTTGTCGCCGCTGAGATAGCGCCGCGCGATCAGGTCGACGGCGAACAGCGCCAGCGCCGCATTGAGCATCGCGAACAGGCGGAAGGACCAATCCGCCGCCGGAAACAACACGAACCACGGCGCCGCCATCAACGCGCCCAGCGGCGGATGCTTGTAGTAGCCGGGCCGCAGCGTGCGGCTCCAGGTATAGATTTCCGTTATGTCGTCGTGCAGGTCGAGCGCCGCATTGGAGATGATATGAAAGGCCGTCCAGACGACGACGAACAGCGCGAGCAGGATCCATACCGCCCAACCGCTGCGCTCGCTGTCGAACCAGGCCCCCAGCAGGCGTGGGGCCTGCATCCCGGCAGCACGGCCGAATAGACCCAGGCTCATTGCGACGCAGTCTCCGATGGCGCGGCGCTTCGGTCGCCCGCGCGGCTGGCGTGCCGCCTCTTTGGCGCAATTCCATATAGCGGTCCCAGGCGATTGCAGATACATCCTGTTTCGCCGATCTTTTGCAGTTGTGGCAGGCGCGCGGGGGGTTGGGTTGCCGCTTTTGAGTGCGATCATCATCACCCGCGACGAGGCCGCGAACATCGTCGCGTGCCTCGACAGCATCGCGTTCTGCGACGAGCGCATCGTCGTCGATTGTGGCAGCCGCGACGACACCGTGCGGCTTGCGCAGGAAGCGGGAGCACGCGTCGTCTCCCTTCCATGGAAGGGTTTTGGACCGCAGAAGAACCTCGCCCTCTCGCTGGCGAGCGGCGACTGGGTGCTGTCGATCGATGCTGACGAACGTGTTTCGCCGGCCCTGGCGGCGGAAATCGATTCGGCCGTGAGATCGGAGCGCGTGAACGGCTACGAGATTCCGCGCTCGTCGAATTTCTGTGGGCGCAGGATGCGGCACTCCGGCTGGCATTTCGACTACGTGTTGCGGCTGTTTCGGCGCGGGCGCGCCCGCTTTTCCGACCGGCTGGTGCATGAAGACGTCATCTGCGACGCGCCGGTGGCGCGGCTGCGCGAGCCCCTCGCCCATTACCCGATCGACACGCTGGAAGCCGCGATCCGCAAGATCGACCGCTATTCGAGTCTCGGCGCCGCCATGCTGGTCGCGCGCCGCCGACCGGTATGGTTTGGCACCGGCATCGTCCGCGGGCTCGCTGCTTTCGTGCGCACCTACCTTCTAAGGCGAGGTTTCCTCGATGGTCGGGAGGGCTTCCTGGTCGCGGTCTATGACGCCGAGACGACCTACTACCGGTACATGAAGGCATGGCTGGCGATGCGGCACGACCGTATCGCGAACGGCCGCGAACGGTCTTCGGCAGACCACGGAACCGCCGAGCGCTGAACAACGCGGCGACCGCGTCGCGGCTCCGACTCCTGGTTTTCCTTACGCATCGCCCCGATCAAAGCGTCGAGGCAACATCAGTCCTGCGCGGCCGCCGCGTCCAGTCGGGCATTGAACTCGGCCAGCGACCGTAGGGCAGTTCCGCTTCGTCGGTCCTTGGCGCGCTTGTGATAGATGCTCTTGTAAAAATCGCAGCTGCGGCAGATCGGCCGGAAATCGCCGCACTGCTGCTCCTCGATCAAACCCATGTACGCGGCGTTGCGCGTTGAAATGATGTCGCGCAACGGCGTCGCGTTGAGATCGCCGATGCGCAGCGTGGCGTTGGCGTCACGGCAGGCGCAGCCATTGACGATGCCGGTGGCCATGATCTGTATCGAGGTGAACAGCAGCACGCAGGCGCCATTCTTGTAGACGCTCTCCGCGCCTTTGATATCGATGCCGAGGCCCTCCACATCCGCAGCCGTTATCAGGCCGCCCCAATTGTTGTAGCGGCGCGACCTTCGCACCGCGACGCCAGCGCGCTCGAAGCGATCGATCAGCTCCAGCAATGGACCCGAGGGGCGTCGGGGCATCGTGCGGCTGGAGCGCAGGCCGAGCTCCAGTTCGAACTTCCTTTCGCCCAGCGCGCCGAAGAGCTTCTCCAGATTGGCGATCAGTCGTCGGTAGATTTTCTCAGTCGACTCGGTGATGGCGACGAAGCTTTCGAGATCGTGTCCGTATACGCTGATCGTCAGCCGCTCGAGCTTGCGCAGCCGCAACAGCCGATCGATGTCCCTTGGGCGCGGAATCGTGAAATTGGTGAAGAATTGATATCCGTCGACGTCCGGGTGCTGCTCGAGGAACTGCAGCTTGTTGAGGATGTGCCGGTCCATGAATACGTCGCCGGTGCATGGCGTCAGCTCGAAGCGCCGATAGCCGATTTCCGACGCCTGTCGGATGCAATCGCGGAAGAACTCATCCGTCATCGAGACCTTCGGGCTGTGCTTTTTCACATAGGCGCAGAATCGGCACTTCAGGTTGCACAGGCTTGAGGTCTCGATGCAGAGCATGTCGGGTTGCGCAGGGATGAACTCCCGCCCGAGCAGCCGGTTGAAATTGATCTCGAGCGCGGACGCGGCATTCCGCACCATGCGTGCAGGCAACGCGATGTCCATGTCGCGCCTGTTTCCGGGCAAAACGTTCGTCACATGTATAGCGGCCGCAAACGTGGTGTCCAGCCCAGGATGCCCGACGCCCTTGTGCCGCACTATGCAAGATAGCCACGGGCTGGTACACGCGATCGTTCGCTGGGAACGTCGTGCCGACCGCGATGCGGCGCCGGCAAAACGGTGCGTTCGCGGCCGGCTATTCGGCCGCTAACCGGATCGGCAGCTCACCTCTGCACTGGGACGTGTCGCCCCTTTCGCGATGCCCGATTTGCATGCGCAACCTATGGATGACGTCGTCATGCCATGGTCAAGGAGCGAACTCCGCATCTGTCAGCGTGCATCCGCCCCCTCCGCGCCGTGTGCCCGAAGGTCCTCCTTCGCGAACGTGCGAGAACGAGCTAGCGCGACGCCACGGCCCCGCCGCCCCGGTTCCACCCCCGTGCCCGGTCGCCATAGACCTCGTGGCCGGTCTCGGTGACGGCCACCGTGTCCTCCAGCTTGATGAATCCACGGCTGGGATGATGCAAGGTGGTCTCGACCGACACCACCATGCCGGCTTCAAGCGGACGCTCGGCATCCGCCGCCGCATAGGGGACCGGGCCAGTGCCGGTGAGATGCGGTACCTCGTGGCTCACCAGCCCCATGCCGTGAGCCAAAAAGTCCAAATGGTTGTGATTGCTGGACCGGCGCAGCAGCGGCTGCGCCGCGGCATAGATGTCGCCGCCCATGGCGCCCGGCTTGATCGCGTTGAACGCCGCCTGCTGGATCGCGTCGATCTCGCCCAACAGGCCCTCGAGTTCCGCGTCCGGCTCGCCGAGAATCGCCATGCGGCACACGTCGCCGATATAGCCGCGATAGTTGCCCCCGGAGTCGAGCGACAGGATATCGCCCTGCTGCCATTTCTGTTCCGATGGCGCGCGGTTGACGTTCGTGCCGGCGGTGATCAGGCAATACTCGAACACCAGGTCGCGGCTCGTCTCCTCCCGCCGCAGCGCATCGACCAGCTCCTGCTTGGTGGTGCCGGGACCATGGCTTTGGATCACCGCCAGCATCGAGTCGATGACGCGGTCGGAGGCCGCGCGCAACAGCTTGAGCTCGGCCGCGGTCTTGCGCGCGCGCAGCCGTTCCAACACCGCCAGCGCATCGACGAGGTCGCTTTCGGGAAAGGCGTTGCGCAAAGCGGTGGCGGCATCGAGCGGCAGGAACGCCGTCTCGACACCGATGCGGCGCGGCTTCGAGTCGAGGCGCCGCACGTAGTCCAACGCCTTTTCCATGGCGTCGACGCAGCCGCTCGAATTGGTCTGCGCCTCCGCCACCCAGAACGGCTTGACTTCGCGTTGATATCGCTCCAGCCGGTAGCCGACATAGCCGGCCCGCTCGGGTGCTCCTTTCGGATAGATGAAGACCGGCAGGTAGCGGCTCATGCCGATCGCGTCCATGTAGTCGAAGAAAATCGAACGGTGGCCGCCAAGCAGATACTGCACATTGTGCTTCGACGTCGCGAGCAGAACGTCGATGCCGGCCGCATCCATCAGCCGGTCGAGAAGGTCGGTGTCGAACGGCGCGTCCGGGGCAACATCCGATCGCTTGGCGGCAGTCAGCATGGGCGGTGCTCCTTGGGTAGCGGCAGCCTGGAATAGGTCAGGATAGCATGTATCTCGTCCCGCAAGCATTCGCGAAGGGCGACTAAGCGGCGTCAGGCGAGGTCGAGCAGCGCCTCCAACAGCCAGCCGAGCCAGATCGCCGGCGCCAGGAACAGGCCGAACGGTATGCGGCTCCTCGCGTGCATCGCCTCGACGCTGGCGACATGGCGCACGCCGTAATAGGCGAGCGCGCCGAGCGCCGCCATCTCGATGGCGATCGGCATCATCGACCAGCCGAGCCAGGCGCCGCCCGCGCCGGCGAGCTTGACGTCGCCGAGGCCGAGCCCCTCGCGCCCGCGCAGGCGCAAATACACTTCGCGCAGCGCCAGGAACAGCAATGCCAGCACGGCGCCACGCAGCATCGCGCCGCTCACGGCGGCTACGATCTCACGCGGTTCCTGGATTGCCGCGTGCACGAAGGCAAGAGCGAGCGTAGCGGCCGTCAATTGGTTCGGGATGATGAGCCGGCGGGCATCCACCACGGCGATCGCCAGCATCAACAGCGCGAGCACCGCCCCCAGTAAGCCGCGCAGGTCGGTGGCCGCCGCCAGGCTGGCGATGACGCCGGCAAGCCCGAGCAGCACAACTGCCCCGGTCGCAAGAATGCTGCGTTTGCGGCGGAAAGCCGAGGCTCCCTGCACGCCAGCAACCAGGCGCCCCGACGCTGGTGACGACGACACGGCTGCTTGTGGAGTGCTCTGCCGCGGCCGGCTCATTGCAAGGCAACGGGCGCTCGCGGCGGCGGCGGCGAGCCTCGTGGCGGATCCGAGGAACCGAACTGTCCGCGCAGCTTGGAGCGCAGCTCTTCGGCCACCCGCCCGGCATCGACGCTGTCGCGGATGATCTGTGGGCGGATGAAAATGATCAGCTCGGTGCGCTCTCTGTGCATTCCCTGGCGGCCGAAAATGGCGCCGATCGCCGGAATCTGGCTCAGGCCCGGAATTCCCGCCTTGCTCCCGTCCTCGCGCTCGCTGATGAGACCGGCGAGCAACACTGTCTGCCCGCTCGCGACCGCGATCGAGCTTCTTACCCTGCGCTGCGTGATGGTCGGCGTAATGGAGGCGACCGGTGTGTTCCTGGCGACGTGGCTGATCTCCTGCTCGACGTCGAGCATGACGTTGCCGTTGACATTGATGCGCGGCACCACGCGCAGGATGACGCCGGTCGGCCGATAGTCGATGGAGTTGACGACCGGAGCGAGCGGCACGTCGACAGCGACGGCGCTGCGCGTCGCGATCGGCACCTGGTCGCCGACCTGCAGCGTCGCGATCTGGTTGTCGAGGACGACGACCGAGGGCGTCGACAGCACCTTCACGTCGGTCACGGTTTGCAGGGCATCGAGGATGACCTTGGGGGAGGCCTCGGCACCGGCAAGGAAGTTGAAGCCAGGAAGGATACGGCTGATCGCGGCGGTCGTGGCCGTCGCACTATTGAAGACCGACCCCTTGTCCACCCCGAGCCCGACGTCCCGGCTCTTGAGGAAGACCTGCACCCCGTAGCTGAGATCGTCGTTGAGCGTAATCTCCGCAATCGTGGCGTCGATCGCGACCTGCAGCTGCGGCCGATCGAGTTGCCGCAGCGTCCGCTCGATGATGCGATAGTGCTCCTGGTTGGCGTAGATCAGCAGCGAATTGTTGGTGACGTCGGCGGTGATGCGGACACCCGGTAGAATTCCCGCGACGCCCTGGCCGCTGCCTGCATTGACGGTCGTCGTCGTGCTCGAGATGGAGGGGCCCGCGCCGGACCCGGCGGCGAGCGGCGCGAACCGCTGATCGATCACGCCGCCCACGGTTGCGGCCGCCTGCTGCCGCGGGCTCAACAGCGAGGTCTGCGCCTGCTGCGCGCCGTCCAGCCGGCTTCCGCCTACGCTTGACGATGTGATCATGCCGGCACCGGGCGCCAGCACGTTGCTGGTCGCATCGAGCGGGCCGCCGGCGCCGCGGCCGGTAAAGATGTCGGTGAGCAGCCCTGCGAGCAAACGCGCGTCGCCATAGCGCACCCGATAGACCTTCACGCCGGTGGTGTTGGCGTCGGCATTGTCGAGGCGCGCGATCCAGGTCTGTGCGGTGCGCAACAGTTCGGGCTTGCGCGAGACCACCAGGATCGCATTCTGGCGGGCGATCGGCTGCAGCTTGACGACCGACTGGCTCAAGCCGCCCTCGCCGAGATCCATGATCCGCTCGAGCTCGGCGATGATCGGCTCCGGCGTGCTGTTGCGGATCGGATAGATGCCGACCGACTGGCCGCGCATCCAGTCGGCATCGAAGTTCATGACGATGTCGATGGCCGTGCGACGCTCGGTCCCGCTGCCTTGGATGACGATCAGGTTGCGCCCGGGATCGGCCCGCACCGTCCCGGGCTTGGTCGCAAAGCTGTCGAGAAGCTTCAACAACGTGGGTGCCGAGACATATTGCAGCGGAATGACGGTGATCCCGTAGCCTGCTTCCTGCCCGGCGTTGTCGACGCCGCCGGTGCCGATCGCCTCCTGGGCGGGCAACAGCCGATACGATCCCCTCGCTTCGCGAACCAGCGTCACGTTGCTCATGCGAAGCGCGCTCTCGAGCACGTAGAGGATGTCGCTCTTCGCGACCGGGCGTCCCGACGCCAGCGTGACAGTGCCCTGCACGCGCGGATCGATGGTGTAGCCGACGCCCAGAATGTCGCCGAGGATGACCTTGGCAACCGTGGTGACCGGCGTGTTCTCGAAGTTGAGCTCGTAGCCCTCCCCGCCCGATGCCCGTTGCGCGCCGACTACGGGCTCCGTGCCGGTTCCGAAATAGCTTGCGGACCGCGGCCCACTGCCGGAGCCGGTGCGCCCGACATCGGCGGGCTGATGCTGGCGGGGAAACAGATCGAGCTGTCGGACCTTGTCGAAAACGTCGCCCGTCCGCGGCACGTCCTGATTGTAGCTCAGACCGTTGCAGGCTGCCGCAAGGGTCCCGATGGCGACGGAGAGGGCCAGTGCGCGGCCGCCGCGCCCTACCCCCAGCCAACGCCGTTGCCCCCGCATCCGCCCACGCCCCTCGACGCCACGTACCAGGCAGTCAACCGCCCGCAAAGACGGCTAACAAATTGACCGTACTAGCTTTCTACGGTACGTTCAATAGACGCTGTCAACAACGAAAGTCGGTCTGGAACAACTCGCTTGCCAGTAACCGCGGACGCGTCGATGACTTCGAATACTTTGCGAGAGTTCAGCCGATACTTGGTCGAGCAGAATTTCGTTACCGCTGATGTCACATCGAAACTAGGTTGTTCCGAGGCGCACAAGCTCCGTGACCTCTGGGAGCTGACCGAACTATCGGCCGGCGACTTCGCCGACGAGGTCGCCCGCTTCTACGGCCAGCCGCGGCTCAGCTTACCGCAGCTGTTCGCCGCATCCTCGCTCGTCACGCGGTTCTCCCGCCGGTTCCTGCGCGAGACGATCGTCTTCCCCTACCAGGCGGCCGATGGCAGCTGCCGGCTGGTGGTCGCGGATCCGGCCGACGTCGCCACCGTGCGCGCCGCGGAAATCGTCCTCGGGGGCCCGGTCGCGATCGAAATTGGATCGTTCGAGGATATTGCGACGGTCCTGTCCGAGCGGCTGGGCGACGATGAAGCGCCGGCGCTCGATGCCGGCGACGCTGCCCACACCCACGCAGTCGACGACGACGTCGAGAGCCTGCGCGATCTAGCGAGCGGCGCACCGGTCGTGCGCGCAGTCAACGGCTTGCTGGAGAAGGCGGTCGAGCTGCGCGCAACCGACATTCATGTCGAGCCGTTTCGCACCGGGCTGGTCGTGCGCATGCGGGTGGACGGCCTGCTGCGTGCAGTTCCGGCGCCCAGCAATGCGCTGCCGCAGGCGCTGATCTCGCGCATCAAGATTCTGGCCGGCCTGAACATCGCGGAGCGACGGCTGCCGCAGGACGGCGCCGCGCGTCTGCGCGTTTCCCGTTCGGACCTCGATGTGCGCGTCGCTGTCATGCCGACGCAGCACGGCGAATCGGTGGTGATCCGCCTGCTGCCGAAGGATCGCGGACTGCTCGACATTCACAAGCTCGGCCTCTCGAAGGCCGATGAGGCGAAGCTTGCTCACCTGCTGCAGCTGCCGCACGGGATGATCGTGGTGACCGGCCCGACCGGAAGCGGCAAGACCACGACGCTGGCGACCGCGCTTACCATCCTCAACGAAACCACCCGCAAGATCCTGACCATCGAGGATCCGGTCGAATACGAGATCCACGGTGTCAACCAGTCGCAGGTCAAGCCGGGCATCGGGTTGACCTTCGCCAACGCCTTGCGATCGTTCGTCCGGCAAGACCCCGACGTCATCATGGTCGGCGAGGTGCGCGACGCTGAGACCGCGCATATCGCCATCCATGCCGCGCTCACCGGCCACCTGGTGCTGACGACGCTGCACACGGAGACCGCGGCGGCGGCAATGCCGCGCCTGCTCGATCTCGGGGTCGAGAGCTTCCTGTTGCAGTCGACGCTGCGCGCGGTGATCGCGCAGCGGCTGGTGCGCATCCTTTGCGATCGCTGTCGGCTCGAGCGCGTGTTGACCGACACCGACCTGGCGCGGGATCCGCGTTACGGACTGCTCGGTTTCCGGGTCGGGGAGACGGTGCACGAGCCGGGCGGATGCGAGCGCTGCAGCGGCACCGGCTACCGCGGACGCACCGGGGTTTTCGAGGTGCTCGAGACCACCGAGGAGGTGCGCAAGCTGATCGGACCGCGCACCGACACCGACACGATCGAAAGGGCGGCGACGCGCAGCGGGATGATCACCATGATCGAGGACGCCGTGGCCAAATGCCGGGTCGGCGTCACCTCCGCTGCCGAGGTCTTGCGCGTGACCACTGTGCGGTGAGGCTGTGCCGAACTTCCGTTACCGGGCGCTGACGCAGGCCGGCGAGATGGTGAGCGGATCGATTGCGGCGCCGACCGCGGCCGAGGTCGCCCGCCGCATCGAGTATCTCGGCCTGGTTCCCATCGACACCATCGCCGATGAACGCGTCGACGCGCGCACGCGGCTCAATCTGACGTTCGGGAAGCGGGCGCGTTCCGAAGACGTCACGGTCTTCACCCAGGACCTTGCGCTCCTGCTCAAGGCCGGCGCGCGGATCGACGACGGCCTCGAACTGCTGGCGACCGACATCGATATCGGCCGCCTGCGTCCGACCGTCGGCAGCATCCGCGCGAGCGTGATGAGCGGCGAGACTTTCGCCGACGCGCTTTCACATCATCCGGCGCTGTTCCCGGCAATGTATGTGGCGCTGGTCAGGGTCGGCGAGGCCTCCGGCACGCTCGATCATATCCTGGAACTGCTGGCGCACGAGCGCGCCCGCGCGGAAGCGCTCCGCCGCAAGCTCGCGGACGCGCTGCGGTATCCGGCCTTCGTGTTCCTCGCCGCGGTGTGCGTGCTGGTCTTCTTTCTCATGTTCGTGCTGCCGAACTTCGCCGCCGTGCTGCGCGACTTTGGCGCCAAGCTCGATCCGACGGTGCTGACATTCATCACCATCTCGGATTTCATGCGCACGCACAGCGACCTCCTTGGGATGGCCACGGTCGTCGCGCTGCTGGCGGCATGGGTTGCGGGGCGCCGGCCGAAGCTGCGCGCCGGCGTGGTCTCCGCCCTGGCGCGGCTGCCGTTCGTGCGGCAAGTGATGACGTTCCACAGGACGGCGCTGTTCTGCCGCAATCTCGGCGTCCTGCTTGGCGCCGGCGTTCCGCTGACGAACACGCTGCGCATCCTCGTGGACATGATGGCGACGACCGGCGGTAGCACCGCCTGGAGCCAGACGGTGGAGCGCGTCCGCCAGGGCGGCAAGCTCTCGGACGCGCTCGCGGATGCCGCCGCGCTTCCCGCCATGGCGGTACGAATGCTACGATTGGGCGAAGAAACGGGCCAGTTGCCGATGCTCGCGGGGCGCGTCGCCGAATTCTACGAGGCAAAGCTGCAGCGCAGCCTGGACCGGGTCGTGGGGATCGTCGGTCCGCTCGCGATCGTGACCATCAGCATCGTGGTCGGCGGGCTGATCGTCTCGGTGATGACCTCGCTGCTTTCGGTCAGCCAGATCATCGGATGAGTTGAATATCGTGTCGGTTCGCCATTTGCTCATGCCGAAGGGCCGGCCGCGCGGCCGACGCCGGTCGCGCGGCGAGCGCGGCTTCACGTTGGTCGAGATTCTGGTTGTCATCACCATCATCGGCCTCATCATGGGCCTCGTTGGGCCGCGGGTCCTCAACTATCTCACTGAGTCCAAGGCCAAGGCCGCCAAGATCCAGATCGAGAGCTTTGCGAGCGCCCTCGATCTCTACTTCCTCGATACCGGCCGGTATCCGAGCAGTTCGGAAGGACTCTCCGCCCTTGTGCAACGCCCGGGAAGCTTGCCGTCATGGAATGGGCCGTACCTGAAGGGCGGGGTCGTGCCCAACGATCCCTGGGGAAAGCCGTACATCTATCGCTCGCCGGGACAGCACGGAACCTTCGACATCATCTCCCATGGCGCGGATGGACAGGAAGGTGGAACCGGAACGGGTGCCGACATCACCAGCTGGTCGCGCTGACCGCGCTGCCGAGGCGGGCTTCAGCCTGCTCGAGATCGTGTGCGTCGTCGCGATCCTGGCGATCCTTGCCGCCATTATCGTGCCGGCATTGCCGCGCGGCACCTCGCGGGCGCGCATGGAGTCCTATGCGATCGAGATGGCCGCGCTGCTCAAGGCCGACCGCAACGCCGCCATGCGCCGTCGCGTCGCGGTTGCGACCCAGGTCGATGCAATGGCGCGCTCGGTGCGTTCGGGCGCAACCGGTCGCTCCGTCCGCGTGCCCGACGACGTGGCCTTCGACGCGCTCTTGGCGGTGCGCTGCAATCAACGTCCAGCCGGATCGACCATCCAATTCTTCTCGTCGGGCATGTCGTGCGGCGGCGCCATCGCGCTTACCCGGCTCGGGGTCGGATATGAGATCCGCGTCAATTGGTTGACGGGAGGGATCGAGGTTGTCCCGCTCAACACCCTCTGAGCGCTCGCGCGCGGTTGCCGGCTTCACCTTGATCGAGGTGCTGGTGGCACTGTCGGTCGTTGCGGTATCGCTCACGTCGATCGGTGCATTGATCGCCACTACGGTTCGCGGCACGCGCTCGCTCGACCTGCATCTCACGCAAGTGGAGACCGCGCGTGCGATCGGCACCGCGCTGCCCGACCGGGATCAGCTCAACTTCGGCAGCCTTTCGGGCGAAGCGGCGGGGCACCGTTGGCGCATCGATGTGCTTCCGTTCGTGGCCGCCAATGTCGACCCGCGCCTGCCGACTCCCTGGATTCCGCAAACCGTGGTGCTCAGGGTGCAATCGCCGACCGGGCCGATCATGCAGATCAATACCGTGCGGCTACGCCGCAGGGAGGGCGGATGAGCAGCTTGCGCGCTCGCGTTCGTCGGCGCCGTCGTGCCGCCGTCAGCGGTTTCACTCTGGTGGAAGTCCTGATGGCGACGGCGTTGATGGCCACGATCCTGGCCGCGCTGGGGACGGTGACCGCGCAGTGGCTGCCGAACTGGAACCGCGGCTTTGCCCGGGTTCAGCGCACCGAACATCTCGCCGTGGGATTGGAACGGCTGGTGGCCGATCTCGCCGCCACCGAGTTCATTCCTGCCGGTGGCCGCGACCCGCGCGCGCCGACGTTCGACGGCGGCGAGCTCTCCGTCACATTCGTGCGAACCGCGCTCGGACCCAATGCGCGTCCCGGACTGGAGCTCGTGCGCATCGCTGAAGTCGGCGGCGAACGTGGCCCGACCTTGGTGCGGACCCGCGCGCCTTTCGTACCGATCACCGAAGGGGTGAATGACCGCGTCGCCCCCAGTTTTTCCGACCCGGTCGTGCTGATGCGCCCCCCCTATCGCGTCTCGTTCGCGTATGCCGGAGCGGACCGGCAGTGGCACAATACCTGGCGCGGCGCCTACGAGCTGCCGCGCGCGATACGCATCACGCTGCGCGATGCCGCGAGCCAGCGGACGCTGTCGGTTTCGACCGCCACCCGGGTCCATGTCGACGTACCTCCGGACTGCGTAACCGCCAAGTCGGTCCTCGATTGCCGCAGGCTGCGCGCGCCCGAAGGGGCGGAGTCGGCCGAAGGCGCGTCTGGCAAGCCGCGCGAGCTTTGATGGACGCGGATATGGACACGCAAAAAGCGGGCAAGCGCGTCGACGGTTTCATCGTCGTCGCCGTGCTCTGGATCCTCGGTGCGCTCGCCACGCTGGCCTCGATCTATGCGATCTACGTCGTCGACACCGCGGCGGCGTTCTCCGTCCATGACGACCGGTTGCGGGCCGAGGCGATCGTTTCCGCCGGGCTGGAACTGACCGCCTACCAGATGACCGCGACCCCCGAAGATCGCCCCACACGGGGTGCGTTCACCGTTCGGCTCGGAAGCGCGGATGTGGCGGTCGAGTTCCGCTCGGAAGCCGCGCGCGTCGATCTCAATTCGGCGCCCAAGGAGTTGCTCGCCGGCCTGTTCACCGCGCTTGGCGCCCGAAGCAGCGACGCCGAGGTTTACGCCGACCGTGTGGTGGGCTGGCGCACCGCTCCGCCCGAAGGCCAGGATCCCGAAGCCGCCGCCTACCGCACGGCCGGCCGTCGCCATGCACCGCGCGGCAATCGCTTTCCGCATGTCAACGAGCTTGGGCTGGTGCTCGGCTTGCCACCGGCGCTGGTCGAGCGGGCGTTGCCGTTCGTGACGATCTACAGCGGCAAGCCCACGATCAATGCGCTCGACGCCGCCCCCGAGGTAATTGCCGCACTGCCCGGCATGACGCCCGAGCGTCTGCACGCGGTGCTTGCCCAGCAGCGCGTGGTGCCGCAGAATCCCGATTACCTGATGACGCTACTCGGGCCGACCCGCAGCCACGCGACAGCGGAAGGCGGCAAGGCGGTGCGGGTCAATGTTCGCATTGCTTTCGACAACGGCCGCCGGATGAGCTCGGAAGTGGTCATCATCCTGTTCGACGACGGCGCTGCCGAGCCGTTTGGTGTATTGTCGTGGCGTGACGAGCTCGACGAGCCGTCCTTGGCCGCGCGAGCCAGAGCGAACCTGCCATGAGTGTCCTGCGTCAAATTGGCGGAGGGGTTTCCCGCTGGATCGACGCCGTCGCGGCGACCATCGTCGCTTGGCTCGGCCGGTTTTCGTCGCACCGATCGGTCAGGCTTGTCGAGTTGGAGAATGGGCAATTCGAGGTCCGCGGCGGTCGGTCCGATGCGCTCCGAGCGGCCCGTGAGCGCGTGGCGATCGTGAACGGTCGCCTCGAAGGCCCATCATCCGCCCGGCTGGCGGCGGCGTTGCGCGGCAGCCGCGCCGAGCTTGTTCTGCAACCTGCACGATTCTTGTTCCGCCCGCTCGAGTTGCCGGGGCGCGCCGCGGAATTTCTCGACGGCGTGGTTCGCTCCCAGATCGATCGGCTCACCCCTTGGAGTGCCGCGGACGCAGCGTTCGGCTGGCAAGGACCAACCGAAGCCGGCTCCAACCGCATAGCCGTGACCGTCGTTGCGACGGCGCGCGCCGTGATCTCCCCCTACGTGCAGGCGATCGCCGGCCTCGGCCCGCGATCGATCAGCGTATTGACCATCCCGCCCGACTCGGGCGCCGCAGCCGCACCCGTCAAGGTCCTCGAGGAACGCGCGCGCGGGGCGCTCGATGCCGCATCGATCCGGCGCCTGCTGATGATCGTCTTGTCGGTCGCAGCCTTGGCGGCAATCGGCGCGATTGCGGCCGACATCGTCATCGCCAGTGACCTCGAGGCCAAGCGGCAGGAGCTGGCACGCCGGATCACCGGCGCTCGCGCGGCCGCGCGCGCTTCCGGCGAGCCGCCGCAGGATGCTGCCACCGTCGCGCTGCGCGCGGTTGAACGGCGCAAGCACGAGGGTCCCGCCAGCGTCATGATTCTCGAGACGCTGTCCCAGCTGCTTCCGGATCATACCTACGTGACGGAAATGCGAGTGGAGGGCGACAAGCTGCGGCTGGTCGGCCTGACGCGTGACGCGCCGTCATTGATCGGCTTGATCGAGCAATCCGGGCGCTTCACGCGCGCGACTTTCTTTGCCCCGACTACCCGCTCCCCGACCGATCCGGGCGAGCGTTTCCATATCGAAACGCTGATCGGCAGCTCGTTCGCGCCGCGCTCATGACGACCAGTCATCCCATCGATCGCTATCTGGCGCGCTATCCGGGCGTCGCGGTGCTGGCATTTCTTGCGCTCGTTGGCGCGCTCATGGCGTTGGCGCTAGCTGCGCTCGCCGACATCGGCGAACGGCGCCGCAGCGTCGACGCGTCCGCCGAGATGCTGGCGCGGATCGAGGGCCGTGCGCCGGGTTCGCGCCGCGAGCTTTCCGCTCCCGTCGGCACGGCTCCGGTCGGATCGCCCTTCCTTGAAGGGCAGACGGTTACGGTTGCGGGTGCCGCGCTACTGCAGCGGGTGGCCGGCGCGGTCACCCGCGTGGGCGGCAGCGTGCTGTCTTCGCAAATCGAACTGCAGGGCGTGCAGTCCAAGGACGGTTACGTGAGCCTGGTCGCGAGCTGCGAACTGGAGCAGCCGGCGCTGCAACAGCTGCTCTACGACATCGAGGCCGGAATGCCGTTCCTGTTCGTCGATCAGCTGGTGGCGCAGGCTCCGCTCCCGGGGGTCGAAGGTGGGCGCATGCGGGTGCTGCTCGGCGTTTCCGGGCTGTGGCCGGGGGCGAAATGACGGCGCGGCACACCATCGTGCATGGCGCACTGGTCCTGCTGGCGGGGCTCGGGGCTCTGGTCATGCCGGCGGAAACCGGCGCCCAAACGAGTCCCCGGCTCAGGCAGGCGGCCGTCGACACCACTGCCCCGCCGCGCGACCTTTCCGCACCCGCGGCCGATCCGGTCAATGGCGGCAGTCTGCCGGCGGGCACCGAGGAGCTTCCCGGCAGCATCAGAATGCAGGTTCCGGTCGCGCGCGAGCGCGAGCCGCGGGGCAACCCGCTGTGGGGCATTCCACTCCGGTCGCTGACGGCGACGCGCGAACGACCGCTATTCACGCCCACGCGGCGGCCGCCCGCACCGGCGGTTGCGGGCCCGCCGCCGGTCGAGGCGCCGGCAGCGGCGCCGGCCGCCGGGCCTGATCGCCCGCAGCTCACGCTCGTCGGCGCGATCTCCGGCGAAACCGACGGCATCGCGATCTTCCTGGATCAAATCACGCGCGACATCGTGCGGCTGCGGACCGGCGAAAGCCATTCGGGATGGACGCTGCGCTCGGTGAAAGGACGCGAGGCCGCGTTGGTCAAGGACCAGGAGACCGTCATCCTCGCCTTGCCGGCGCCGACCGACGACTCGAACCCCGCGCCGCAGCAAAAGCCCAACGTCGAGCTCTGACGCTGGCGGTGCCACTCAATCCCGCCGTGACGTCAACAGCGACAGGGTCACCGCGCACAGCGCCGCGAACGTAATCACCGCATTGACGGCGTGCGCGTATTCCCAGTGCGCCCGCAGCGCCGTCCAATTCTCCGGAACGCGGGTCCAGTTGGCGGTGGCCTGGTTGGCCGGATAGGTCCAGGCAAAAAAGATCGCCGCCGTGCCGGCCAGGCACAGGCAGGCTATCAGGGCGAGCCAGAACGGCTTGCGCTCTCGCCGCACCATGACGGCCAGCAACAGATTGGCGGCCACGGCCGGGAACAGGACTATGCCGAAGAGCGCCCACCCGCGGTAGATCGCCTGCACCGTGAAATACTGTTCCTGCGTCAAGCCGATCTTGTTCGGCAGCTCAAAGAGGTGCGCGCCGGAGGGCACCAGCGCGAGTGCCGTCAGGATCAGCGCCAGGAATTGCACGAGTTTCAGGCCCATGCCTTTGCACCGTCGTCGCAACGCGGGCGGCTCGAATCAATTCTTCCCGGCGCTTTTGATCAGCTCGTTGGCAAGGCGCAGCCGAAGCTCGTCCGGCAATTGCACTTCGTACAGCTTCCAGGTCCATTGGGTCAGCCGCAGCCGCAGCCGGAAGCGCTGCGGCGGCGGCACCGCGACCGGCACCGAGACATAGAAATTGTCCAGGCTGTATTCCGAGCTTGCGTACAGCCGCCACACCGTCCCGAGCGTTCGTGGCATCAGCGCAATGCGCTGGCTCGCGCCCGCGAACGCATCGCGCGGCCATCCGTCGGCCAGCAGTTCCAGGAACTGCGCCGTCGAAGCGTGATCGTCGGGAGCGGGCGGGACGATGGATGCCGCCAAGCCCGCCGCGACATCGCTGCCGAACCGACCGAGACTTGCCTCCCTTCCGGTCAGCCGCAGATACGCCGCGGCCACTTGCCGGTTGATCGAGGCGTGCAGGGCGCGCAGTTCCACGCGCCGGCTCAAGCCCAGGACGTCGCGCCGCTCGATGGCGTCGGCGAGGCGAAACAGGTCGACGAATGGCCAGACGGTGTAAACCGCAATGAGAATCAAGAAGATGAGGCTGATGCGGGCGGCCCATCGCATGCCCCTGCTACACGCCGACAATGCGGCGCCTTCACGGCAAGCGCCGCCTTTCCCCACGCTTGTCGGCGGCCGGGCGGCCATCTACTTTCGGGCCCGCCGTACCAGCCAAGGGCGCTCGCATGCAGATCCGCAACGACGTCATCGAAGCGATTGGAAACACCCCGCTGATCAAGCTCAAGCGCGCCTCGGAAGCGACCGGCTGCACCATCCTGGGCAAGGCCGAATTCATGAATCCCGGCCAGTCGGTGAAGGATCGCGCCGGCCGCCAGATGATTCTGGAGGCGGAGCAGCGCGGTGAGCTCCGGCCCGGCGGCCTGGTGGTCGAAAGCACCGCCGGCAACACCGGCATCGGTCTCGCCGTGGTCGCGAACGCCCGCGGCTATCGCACGCTCATCGTCATTCCGGAGACCCAGAGCCAGGAGAAGAAGGACACGCTGCGCCTGTGCGGCGCCGAACTGGTGGAGGTGCCGGCGGTGCCGTACAGCAACCCCAACAACTATCAGCATCTCGGCCGACGGCTGGCCGACGCGCTGCGCAAGGATGAGCTCAACGGCGTGCTGTTCGCCGATCAGTGGAACAACCTCGACAATCGCAAAGCGCACTACGTCTCGACCGGTCCCGAAATCTGGGAGCAGACCCAAGGCAAGGTGGACGGCTTCATCTGCGCCATCGGTACCGGCGGCACCATCGCCGGCGTGTCCACCTATCTGCGCGAGCGCAAGCGCGACATCGTGATCGGGGTCGCCGATCCCCGCGGGGCGGCGATGTACGAGCTGTTCACCCGCGGTGAAGCGAAGGCCTCCGCCGGCGGCTCGATCACGGAAGGCATCGGGCTCGGGCGGGTCACCAAGATCATCGAGGACATCAAGGTCGACCGCGCCTATCTGGTGCCCGACGAGGAAGCAATGCCGATCATCTTCGACCTGCTCGAGCACGAGGGCCTGTGCATGGGGGGCTCGACCGGCATCAACGTTGCCGGCGCCATCCGCCTCGCCAAGGAGATGGGTCCCGGCCACACCATCGTCACTGTGCTCGCCGACTACGGCTCGCGCTACCAGTCGAAACTGTTCGATCCGTCGTTTCTGCGCTCGCGCAACCTGCCGGTGCCGGCTTGGCTCGAGCGGACGTCCGACATCAAGATCCCATATGTGTGATGCCGACCGACCTGCTTTTCCGTGACGACGCCTACCTGCGCGACTGCGCCGCGACCGTGGTCGGCTTCACCGACCAGGGCGGCATCGTGCTCGACCGCACGGTCTTCTACGCGACCTCCGGCGGACAGCCGGGCGACCGCGGTGTGCTGGTCACGTCGGGCGGCGCCACGATCCCGCTCGCAACCGCGGTCTATATTGACGCCGCCAAGAGCGAGATCGCGCACGTTCCGGCCGATGGCGCGGGTGCCCGGCCGGCCGTCGGCGAGCCGGTGACCGTGCGTATCGACTGGGACCTTCGCTATGCCCGCATGCGGATGCACACCGGCCTCCACCTGCTCTCGGCCGTGCTGCCCTACCCTGTGACCGGCGGCTCGGTGCATGAATCCGACAGCCGGCTCGACTTCGACATTCCCGAGGCCGGCCTCGACAAGGATGCGATCACCGCCAGGCTCGCCGACATGATCGCGGCCGACGCCGAAGTGCGGTCGCGCTGGATCACGGATCAGGAACTCGAAGCCAATCCCGGCCTGGTCAAGACCATGTCGGTCAAGCCGCCGATGGGCACCGGCCGTGTGCGCCTGATCGAAATCGTCGGGCTCGACCTGCAGCCCTGCGGCGGCACCCACGTGCGGCGCACCAGCGAGATCGGCGCGGTGCGCGTGACCCAGATCGAGAAGAAGGGCAAGCAGAACCGCCGCGTACGGCTCGGGCTGGCCTAGGCAACACGCGGACCAGGCGGGCCGCGCCCGGCGGCGCGCGGCCCCTGGAAGGGCGATGTCGCGCCCGCTGGGCGCGACCCTGTCGGCGCGAGTTATTGCAGTTTTTTCACCGGTGTCCGCCTATAGGCTTCACCGAATTCTCACCTGGCATTCTGGTCAACGGCGGGATTTGCCCATATCTGTTCGGGCGGTGCGGCTTGCGAAAGGATAGGTCATGGCCTTGAGCTCACGCTGGCTCGTTTCCTCCGATTGGCTGGCCA
>Ga0075421_100002767_pt1 | contig 20948 bp, 22 predicted proteins | sample SoiMetdeltSBSDD5_FD_75292 | JGI IMG/M metagenome (GOLD analysis project Ga0075421, IMG submission 75292) | Bulk soil microbial communities from a Populus tree surrounding site in Tennessee, USA - Soil MetaG P. deltoides SBSDD5 | ecosystem: Environmental > Terrestrial > Soil > Tree plantation... | reverse complement strand
AGCGCACAAGAACCATTTCCACCTCGACATGGCCATCCGCAAGAACGGGACCTTCTGCGAGTAGCAGCACCTGTCATCCCGGAAGCTGAGGCCCCAGTGGCCAAGCCGGAGCAGAAGCCTTCCGGGACCTGAGCAAGTCTGAGACGGGAGCAAGTGTGCCATCGCCGGGTCAGACGTCGGGGGAGGAAAACCAGTCCGCCTCAAGATACTGCCACTTCGCTGCCGTGCAGCGATTATGTCCGGAATCTGAGGGATGTCTGCTGTGCTGCCAAGCGTTGCGGCAGGCCAACTCTTGACCCATTGCAGCCCAACTCGACGCCACCCCTGGCGTGCCACCCCACCTGTCAAGACCAGCCAAATGGTCACTCGCGGTTCTGAACCTCACTCACTAGCCTTGAAGTGCGTTCCCGCATGGTCCAGTCTCACGCCCGGCCCATACACGAGAAGACCTGTCCCAACGGTGCGTAAGATGCCAAACCCGTCACAGAAATCCTCGACCAGAAGCCTATCAACTGCTTTCGACGCTGCTCCAAGTCAAGCGGATGCGTTTGCCTTTGCAATGGTTTCCCACATAATCACCGCGATTCTAAGATCGCCATTCGGCAGAATTCTCGCCCCACTACTTCGCATTGTCACATCCGCACTTCAAGCAATTTCCCCAGCAACGCTTGCAAGAACGGACCGCAATACGCGTCTAAACCGCAACCCATTGGCATTCTACAAGTCTGTCGTGAAGTACGTGTTTCCCGCTGCGGTATTCTTATGCCTTGTCATGAATGGCGTGATGAGCTTCCTCGCTGGGACATTCTCGGGGCAACGCTTGAGTTACGCTGCCGACCTGCACAACCTCTTCCTCTACCTATCGGTGATACCTGCGTATGTCTCAGTCGCTCTTTGCCTCGTTCTCACTTGCGCTATAGCTTGGCGAAAATTGCGGGATCACGCTGAGCAAGTTGGGAGTGCTCGAAATTCCAGCATCATTAACGCGATCCGCACGACCGCGTGCATAACAGTCGCTTTGGGTGCTAGTTCATTCTTCATTGTGCAGTATCAAAACGATTTAGCTGATCCAGGTGTCATTCATGAAGTGTACTGGTTTTTTCACCAAACTGAAATGGGCGGTCGGAGTATTAATATCGCTGGTATTTACTATTTCACAATGAATGGGACGCTACTCTTTATCACGCTCGTTGCGGTTCTGTGTTTTGTATCAGTAAGCTTTGAAATCTTTCGCCTCGGGAGGAGTATAGAATTGTCCACATTCGCCATAACCAGGCAGGGAACTATTGACAATGGTGACAACTACATTTCGCTACAGGAATCTCGACTGAAAGGTTACCTATCCGAGTCGACTTGGTGCTATGCTGGGCTTAAACTGTCGGTATGCCTCTACGTGGTGAACATCTGGATATGGCAGCTCTCTCCAGCTGGAAGAGTAGGTAACGTACATTGGGCCATCTTCGCTCTTGTCATTGTTGGAGTTGTCTTTGTCACGATTCCGCATCTTTATTTAGCTTCCAAGTGGCACAATCATAAGGTCAGTTGTGTAGCGAGTGAAGGAAATCCTATTAGCCTGCCAAGGTACGAAACTCTGATATCTCCAACCGTTGAGAAGGTTGTCGTGCTAATCGATTTGAGTCTATTGACGTTGTTGGCGATTGTTTTGGACTACCAGTATGGCATGAGTGGGGTTACAGACATTATCCGCTTCATGAGGCAATAGCATGCCGTTGAGTCGTTCTGGACCAAAAAGGGGGGCGCTTTGCTAATATGCCTGAACCTATTTCGGAGAAGTTGGGTGGTCTTCCTTACTTATCGATGGTTTGGGACTTTGGCCCGCTATCAGCGGCGATTGTAATGATTTTGGTTGATTTTGGTGGCGTGTGCTTTTTTATGTACCTGGAAGGGCGCCCCCCTTGGCGGCGACAGCTTTACAAGACGTTCCTATGGAATGATACAATCTTTATTCCGTTATATATGGCAATGGTAGTTGTGATTTTGAAGGACGCAACAGTTTATCCTCGATTTTGTACTGAGACCTGGTGGCATATTGCTGTTTTTCTGTTCGCTTGCATGCTCGCTGTTTTAATAGAGGTGTTTGCGGTTAACTCAGGCCAGTACACATTTAACCAACAGCTGTCGCCCTCGAAGCTGTGGCACACGGCTATCTCTGGCGTGGTTGGTTATTGGCTGGCGGCTCCGCTAATCCCGGTTCTTGCGGTATACGAACTAAATTGGAGTGGAATTGGTATCTTAGTCGCGTTAGTCGGGTCGCTGTATAACGTTTACCGCGATGTGACGACGCGTCCGTTTCCATATGATGCCCACCTGGAGGGAACCTATATCCCTTGGCATTGGAGACCGCGACAGGATGCGGGCTCGTGAGCTGCCTTGACCGACACGCAAGTAATGGCGAGCTGGGCTCGAACTATATTTGGAGGACATCGGGTGAGCTTGTGCCGACGCCGCCATGACTTCCAATTCTGGCACGAACTCACCGTTCACCGCACTGCAGCGGGTCCGTCCGCTCTTTTGGAGTAGTTCTGCCGCACGGACAATTGAGTACACGCCCTAGTCTGGCCGCCATTGCACCATCAGCAAGCGGCAGAGAGTAATGACTGGATCGGCCACGACTATCTCGCCCGACCGCGACTATTTCATCTCGCGCTCGACCAGGGACGCCGCCTTCGCCCGATGGGTAGGCGGGCTGATCGAGGTCCAGGGCGAGACCTACATCGAGCAGTCCGAGCACTTCGGGCACAAGGACTTCATGCTCGCAAGGCCGCTCCAAGGCTCAGGAGCTCGCCGCTGCCGCCCGCAGCCGCGCCGGCTCACCGCGCCGCCACGCGGCAGCCTGGCGAAGTCGCCTCAGCCACCCCGGTGGCCCCGCTGGCACGTAGGCAGTCTCTCCTCTGGGCCCGGAGGACCAGGAGCGCGCGCCGTTCAGATCTTCTCGGCTCGCGCGAAATGGTACCTGCAGGCCCACAGGTCGCCGGTCTGGAAGTGCCAGGTCGGCGTGATATCGAAGGCGAGCTTGATCCTGTCGCGGGCGGTGGCAGCGCCGTTCCTGGTGCGGATGCGCAGCGCATCCGGGTCGATCTGCGCCGACTGGGAGCGAGAGCGATAGCCGCTGGAGCTGGTCTTCTTGTCAGTTGCGGAGGCCCAGAGATCGTCGATGTCGCCGGGCGATCTCACCTCGATGCTGATCGACCGGCCCGAGCCCCGGCCGTTGCCGTCGATCCGAGCGTAAAAGTTCAGGCCGGTGCTGCCCTGACGGATCGAAATGCTGCTCGGGAGCTGCAGGTAGCCCTCGAGCCAGAAGCGTTTCCCGGCGGTGGACTTGGAGCACATCTCCGCGAACGCCGCCGGCGTCGAGCTGACAAACTTCTCGAACGAGCCCGGCTCGCCTTCGCCCTTGCAGTCGGGCAGCCAGGAGAACACCAGCATTGCAGCAGCGAGTCTGCCAAGCATGAACAACCTCCCTCGATTTCCCTTCTCCCATCGCTCACCGGCGCGCGGCCATCCCGCATCGCGACCGTGAGCTCATAGCGGTCGTTGAATGTCTCGACCGCGACCTCGTCCGGTTCCCCCCAGCGCGCCACCCGGCACCGGCGGTCTCGGGTCCACGCCGCACCGCCCTCGTGAGCCGGCGCCCTGATGCGTGAGACGGCTCAAGGTTCCGTGCCGGCCACCCGCAAGCGCACGAGCTCGCCGCGCTCCACGCGGTCGCCCGGGATGTCCGGCATGTCCAGGACGAGGGTGATCGGCTGCGGCGTCCTGCCGAACACGCGATCGAACCAACCCGGTGCGGGACTGACGACCTTCAGCGTCGCCTCGACCGTGTCGCTCTGGTTGAGCACCTTCGCATAGTACGCGTCGCGTTCTGCACGTTCGGGAAAGTCGCTGGGCATCTCGTATGTCGACATGGTGATGCCGCTGCCGCTGGTAGCCGTCTCCTTGGCGTATTTCTTGAACAGCTCCTTATTGAATTGAGCGACCTTGTTGACGGGCGTAAGCGCCTTCCCGTTGCTGTAGCTCACCGGGTAGAAAAGAACTGTGCCGGTCCAGGCCGAGCGCCCGGCGATCACCCGCGCGGAGAACGGCGTTTTTGGCCGCACGGTGTTGCTGCGCTGCCTGCCAGGGGTGGCGAAATAGGCGGCGTCTGCGATGTAGGTGGCCTCGAAGCGGGCGCTCAGCCCGGTCTTGGGATTCCTGACCTCCAGCTGCAGGCCCAGAACGGGCGCGTCGCGGGCGCCACCGTTGGCGATCGTGATCGGCAGCGCGAACACCTCGAAGCCGCCGGCTGGCATGATGTATTCGTCGGCGCTCTGATCGCGCTCGTAGGTGACCGCGCCCGTGGCGTAGACGGCGAGGTCGGCCGCCTTCAGCGACGTCTCCCACAGGCTGTAGGCCGAGAACGCAACCGCGATTGCGGACGCGACGGCGGCGAGGCGGCTGCCGCCGGAGTGTTTGGCCGCTTGCGTCGCGATCTTGTTGGAGTCGGCACCAGAATGCCGCCCGCGGAATATATGCATGACAGGACCTCCCTCGATACTTCCCTGACCCGTTCCAATCATTCACCTGGCGGCCGCTGCTTGCCCGGCAGCAATCGAGCACTAGATTTCTGTGCCGAGCCGCCGCAACCGTACGGTTTCGCCATTCAACAAGACGGACTCCGTAATGTCCGGCATCTCGAAAGTGAGCGTGATCGGCGGTACCCGCGCACCAAGCACACGGTCGAGCCAGTCGCTCGGGGCGGGACTGATCAGCTTCAGCGTTATCTCAGCTTTGCCGTTAGGCTCGAGCGCCCTCGCATAGAAGCCGTCGGCCTCTACGATCTCGGGAATATCGGGGCGCTTCTTCCGCAGTTCGACAGGGCTACCGGCTTCGGCCCACTCGGTGGGATACTTGGTGCGCAGCGCCTGATAAAAGTCGCGAATTTTGGATATTGGCGTGAGCGCTCTCGCGTCGCTGTAGCTCACCGGATAGAAAAGGACGGTGCCAGTCCAGGACGAGCGCCCGGCGACCACCAGCGCCGAGAATGGTGTCTTCGGCCGCTTGTCGCCCTTGGCGGCGAAGTAGCTGCCGTCCACGGCGTAAGTGGCCTCGAACCGGCCGATCAGACCGGTCTGGAGGTTCTTGACGTCGAGCTGCAACCCCACGACGGGACCGTCGCGCGCGCCGCTATTGGCGATGGTGATCGGCACGGCGAGCACCTCGAAGCCACCGTCGGGCTGTATGGTCAAGGCGGCGGTTCGATCACGCTCATAGGTAACCACGCCGGTGACGTAGGGCGTGAGCGCGGCCTGCTTGAGCGATGTCACCCACAGGCTGTAGGCCGAAAAGACGAGCGCGATGGCCGAAACGATCCCGGCGACGCGGCTGCCCCCGGAGTGTTTGACCGCGTTCGCGGCAAGCTCGTTCGCGTCCGCGCCGGCTCGATGGCGCCGGAGTATACGCATGACGGGACCTCCCTCGATACTCCCCCTGTACCGACCGACCCGATCCCCGCCGATCGAGCCGGACAGTGGTATGTCAAAAAAATTGGCACGGCTGAGGCGAAAGCCTCAGTCGTCAGATGGACGGACGGCGCCGGTCGCGCACCCCGCGTACCTCTACGGCCGGACAGTCCGCCCAGATCATGTCTGGCGGTAACATATCCGTGAGCGAGCGGAAAGCTCGGCCGTCCGGCTCGGACCGGGCTCCGGCCGATGGAGCTTCGTCCGTGTCGCCCGCAACATCCCGACATCGATTTTGAACGAGGGGAGGCAGCAGCCGCCACGGATGCGCCACAGCCGACGCTCAGAGAGCGCCCCTTCGCGTCATACGCAACAAGGAGGAGACTGATGGTTCGTCCAGCACTTATTGCCGCCGGAGCGTTCGTACTCATGGCCCTCAATGCCGGACTCGGCGCCCAGACGACAGGCATTGCGGCCTGCGACGATTTCCTGAAGAAGTATGAGGCGTGCGTCACCTCGAAGGTGCCGGCGCCCCAGAAGGCGACGTTCCAGGCCCAGCTCGAGCAGATGCGCAAGGCCTGGGCCGACGCGGCCAAGACGCCGGCCGCCAAGGCCAACCTGGAGAGCGCCTGCAAGCAAAGCTCGGACCAGATGAAGGCGGCCATGTCCGGCTTCGGCTGCACGTTCTGACAGGAGTGGGTGTCAGACCCTCAGGGTCTGACACCGCGCACGCCGGCCGAGGCAGTAAAACGTCCGTGACGGAGGCGACGGGCGGGCATCCGGCCGCGCGCATCCGTCGTATTGCCCCACGCAGCGGAAGGGCGCCAATAGCAACCAGCACGCCTGTTCTTGCCAGGGTTGGACGGATGCGGCGAGGCCACAGACGGGAGGACGACGCGTCCGGCAGAGCCATTCCCCTTGCCTTGGGGCTCGGCGCGCACCACTAAGGTAGCCTGCCGGCGCAGATGGCCGGCCAACACCGAGGATACGCCCATGAAGCCGCTTGCTCAGCGCCGGCCGACGCCAGCCGAGGGCGCCGACAAGGCCGCCCGCGTCGAGGCCCTGAAGCCGGCACCTGCGCGGCCCGCAAGGGACCGCCCGGAAACCGGCGCAGCGGGCTCCTTCCCGGCCGTGCGCATGCGCCGCAACCGCAGCGCGGACTGGACGCGGCGCCTGGTGCAGGAGAACCGCCTCACCGTCGACGACCTGATCTGGCCCATCTTCATCGTCGACGGCCGCAACCGGCGCGAGCCGATAGCGGCCATGCCCGGGGTCGAGCGCCTCTCTGCCGACCTTGCTGCGCGCGAAGCGGAGCAGGCGGCGCGGCTCGGCATACCGGCGGTCGCGACGTTTCCCAACATCGACATGGCGCTGCGCGATCAGACGGGATCGAACATCCTGGATGAGGACAACCTCATCAACCGCGCGACGCGCGCGATCAAGGCGGTCGCGCCGGAGATCGGCGTCATCACCGACGCGGCGCTCGACCCCTTCACCAGTCACGGCCACGACGGCATTCTGCGCGACGGCATCATCGTCAACGACGAGACGGTGGCGCAGATCGCCGAGGCGGCCGTGCTGCAGGCAGCGGCCGGCGCCGACATCATCGCCCCGTCGGACATGATGGATGGACGCATCGGCGCCATCCGCAGCGCGCTGGATGCCAACGGCTTCCAGGACGTTGGCATCATGTCCTACGCGACGAAGTACGCCTCGGCCTTCTACGGGCCCTATCGCGAAGCGATCGGCACCCAAGGGGTCCTGAAGGGCGACAAGAAGACCTACTACATCGACCCTGCCAACTCGGACGAGGCGCTGCGCGAGGTGGCGCTCGACATCGCCGAGGGCGCCGACATGGTGATGGTGAAGCCCGGCATGCCCTATCTCGACATCGTGCGCCGCGTGAAGGACGCCTTCGGCATGCCGACCTTCGCCTACCAGGTCTCGGGCGAGTACGCGATGCAGATGGCGGCGGCGCAGAACGGCTGGCTCGACGGCGACAAGGCGATGCTGGAGAGCCTGCTGGCCTTCAAGCGCGCCGGCGCCGACGGCATCCTCACCTATTTCGCCCCGCGCGCCGCACGCCTGCTCGGCCGCGGCTAGCGGCCGCGGGCCCTCCGGCCCGTGCCGAGGCTCCAGCCCGCGCCTCGAGGATCTCCCCTCCCCCTTGCGGGGAGGGGCCGGGGGTGGGGGTCCAGAGGCGCAACGGTCGCGTCCACTGCCTGCGAACGTTCAAGCATGATGTCCAAGGAAAGGTGAGCCTGCGCTCGCGGATGGCGGGCGGCCGGTCGATCGGCACAAACCCTCGGTTAACCATCCGGCTACCGATCATCTCGACATGGTGACGCTGGTTTGCTATGCTTCTGTCATTCTCCACAGTTGCGCTTGCACTCTCCCGACCTCAGCCGCTCAGCGACTGTTCAGCTCCTGCAGCACGAGCCTCGCCTCCCTGAAGAAGCGGCGCTTCTCCTCGATATCGGCGATCTCGACCCAGTTCTCCGACTGTCCGCGATAGCGGCGGTGAAACTCCCCGAGCGAGGGGAGAATCTCATAGCCCTCGGGCCGGATGACCAGGGCCGCATCGTCGCGCAGTCTGGCGATGGTGCCCCAAGGGGTGCGCCAGACCATGTCGACCTTGCGCCCCAGCTCGTCCCACTGCCGGCCTTCCAGCTGCACCGCGAGTGCGGCGCTGTACTTCTCCGCGATCTGCTTCACGATCGCGGCGAGGTACTGCTTGTCGTTGAGAGTGAGGTACTTGGCGGCAAGCTCGTTCACCGCCAGGCTCCCGTACGGCGCGACCTGCGCGACGGCCGCCGCGATCTCGGGATCCAGCTCCGTCAGAGCCTTCCACTTCCCGCCATCGTAGGGCGCGCTCGCGCCCGCGGCCGTGCCGCCCGAGGCAGCCGGTCCCGCGCTGCCGGTAACGACGAGCCCGATCATGAGCACAACCGCGCTGATCCAGAAGAACGCCGGCTGGTAGGCAAACTCGCCCGCCGCGCTGGCGATCCCGGCGATGAACCCGCAGGGTCCGGAGTTGGACACCAGGCATTGCAGGGCGTTGCCCAGATCGCTGGCCTTCCCGCCGAATGCCCTGCTCACCCTCGAGAAGAATATGAGCCACCAGAGCAAGCTGCCCACCAGGCCCGCAATACCAATACCGATGAGCGTTCTGCCGAGCTTCGCGGCGTCCATCGCACCCTCGCAATACCTTGAAGTATGTCCGGGGGACGACTTACCAGAGCGTGGCCGGGGAGGGAACCGCCAAGCTCGCGCTCTCACAGGAGAGCGGGTAGCGAACAGGGAGTAGCGAATAGGGCTTCAGCGGGTTGGCGCTCCTCGCTATTCGCTATTCACTATTCGCTCCACCAGGTTGCATCCGCGAGCAATCCTCCGCGCGCCGCACTTGATTGTGCGCTTGCCCTTCACCTATCATTAAGCTCGACATGGCTTGAGGTGTCGCGCGTACAGGGTTCCGATGACCGAGCAGCGGAAGCATTTCCCCGAGTTCTACGTCACGGCGCCGCAACCCTGCCCCTATCTGCCCGGCCGGCTCGAGCGCAAGCTCTTCACCCACCTCACCCACGACAAGCCCTCGGCACTCATCGACAACCTGCTGCGGGGCGGATTCCGGCGCAGCCAGAACATCGCCTACATGCCCTACTGCGAGGGCTGCCAGGCCTGCGTCTCGGTGCGCGTGCTGGTCGATGCCTTCCAGCCCACCCGCTCCATGCGCCGCGTGCTGGACGCCAACGGCGACCTGGTCGCCCGCCGCCTCGAGGCGACACCGACCTCGGAGCAGTACGCGCTCTTCCGCGGCTACATCGACGAGCGCCATTCCGACGGCGGCATGGCCGACATGACGGTGCTCGACTACGCCATGATGGTTGAGGACAGCATCATCGACACCTTCATGACCGAGTACCGGCTGCAGCCCGATCCGCTCGCGCGCCCTTCCGCCCGGCAGCCCCTCGTCGCTGCGGCGCTGTGCGACCGGCTCTCGGACGGCATCTCGATGGTCTATTCCTTCTTCGAGCCGGACGCCTCCAAGCGCGGGCTCGGCACCTTCATGATCCTCGACCACATCGCGCATGCGAAGCGGCTCGGCCTGCCCTACGTCTATCTCGGCTACTGGATCGGCGGCTCCACCAAGATGAACTACAAGCGCCGCTTCCAGCCCCAGCAGCAGCTCACCGCCGGCGGCTGGGTCACCGCGTAGCGCGCAATCGACGCCGGCCCGACCGCGCCGGCCTTCCCTTCCCGACCGCACGCACTCGGACGGCTGCATTGCACCCGGCCCGAGCCGGCGGCTAGCCCGTGCTGCCCTTCTTTCTGTTGGCGAACGTGAGGACAGCGCCGACGACGAGGCCGGTGACGAATCCGATCGCCGCGCCGTCCCGCGATATGACCCCGAGCCAGTTGAGACCGAGCAGCACGGCCAGCAAGACCGCAGCGCCGACAACGACGGCAAGCAGGTTACGCATTGATATTCCCTCCCGGAGAAAGCCTCTGCACCGGTGGACTACACGGGTGCTGACTTATTCTTGCGCCATCCGGGCCCCGAAAGCCAGCAGGCAGCCGAATGCGGGGTCAGACCCCTGCGGGGGTCCGACCCCTGTGTCGGCCGGCCGTTACGGGCCTCGATACGCGCCGCGGGCGGAAGCTCCCGCCCTCTCCCCACGAGAGAGGCGTGTGGGGAGAGGGGCGCCCCCTGCGGCGCGCGTCCCCGGATGCGGGATGGGGAGGGCGCGGGAGCGGTCTCGCTGGTGCGATCCCGCCCTTGCGGTGCCGGAGCTCCACCAGTAGACCACACGGGCTCTGGCGCCTTTTCTGCGACCGGGCAGCGCCTACAGCCCGCTGAACCAGTTGTAGCCCTGGTCCTCCCAGTAGCCGCCCGTGTAGTGGTTCAGCACGGCGAGGCCGACCACGTGCTTGGGGTTCTTGAACCCGAGCTTGGTCGGGATGCGGATGCGCAGCGGGAAGCCGAACCGCGTCGGCAGCGGCTCTCCATCGAACTCGAGCGTCATCTGCGTCTGCGGGTGCAGGGCGGAGGGCATGTCGATGGAGGTGGAATAGCCGTCCGGGCACGTGAAGTGCACGTACCTGGCGCCGAGGTCGGCGCCGACGCGCTCGAGGAACGTGCGCAACGGCACGCCGGTCCATTTGCCGATCGCGCTCCAGCCCTCGATGCAGACGAGCCGGGTGATCTGCGTCTCCCGCGGCAGCGCGGAGAGCTCGGGCAGGCTCCACGGCCGCTTGTTCGCGACGAGGCCGTCGACGTGAAGCCGCCAGCGCTCCTCGTCGACGTCGGGGGCCCGGTCCTCGGGGTAGAACGCATTGAAGCGGAACGGGCGGGTGATGGCGCTCTCGGGATAGGTCGGGGCGAGACGGCCGGGGTTGAACAGGCGCGCCTGCACCCAATCGTTGAACTCCGACACCTTGCGCAGCGCGCGCTCGGCAGAGACGCCGTCCGTGATGCTGCAGCCGGTGAGCAGGGCGAGCGCCCCCACGCTGGCACCGCCGCGCAGGAACAGGCGCCGCGAGGGGCCGGGCATGAGCCGGGCCGCCTCCTTCACGAGGAGCCGGGCGTCGACGCCCGGTATCGGCCTGCGCGGCGGTCGCATCGCTCTCCTCCCTCAGCGGCCGCGGATCATGGCACGCAGGCTCTTGGGCACGACGAGCGCCATTGCCACATGCACGACGAGAAACAGGACGATGGCGGCCATGGCGAGGAAGTGCACGTGGCGCGCGCCCTCGTAGCCGCCGAGGAGCGCGGCCAGCTCCTGGAGCTGCACGGGCTTCCACATGGCGAGCCCCGAGGCCACGATCACCACGCCGGCGAGCAGCACGCCGAGGTACAGGGCCTTCTGCACGGCATTGTAGACGCCGGCGTCGGCATGGCTGAGCCGCCCGGTCAACGCCGCGCGGAGATCGCGCACGAGCTCGGCCGGACGGAGCGGGAGCAGCCGGCGCCGCAGCCGGCCGGTGGCGAGGCCCGCGGCCAGGTACACGAGCCCGTTGAGGACGAAGAGCCACATCGCCGCGAAATGCCACAGAAGCGCGCCCCCGAGCCAGCCGCCCAGTGTGAGGCCGCTCGGAAATGTGAAGGGATAGAGTGGCGAGGCGTTGTAAATCTGCCATCCCGACATGATCATGAGAAGGACGGCCAGCGCATTGACCCAATGCATGATGCGCACATGGAGCGGATGAATGATTGTGGGCGGCTTCCCGTTCGCTTCGGGAGCCGCGGCATCTGCACCGGTAGGCATGGCTCGCTTTCGATGGGTCGCTGATCGATGGTCGCTCATCGGTTGTGGCGCGCACGTCGCAAAAGCACGCGCAACTGAGGACTAAACTCGCCCCGTCGGGCGTCTATCGGCTATCAAACTTTCGGGAGGTACACATGTCGTCAGGGTTGCAGCGCACGCTCGGTGCAATCGCGTTGGGCTTTGCTCTTGCCGCGCCGATGGTCTGGGCCCAGGACGCGCCGGTACGGGTGCGCGGAACCATCGAGCGCGTCGACGGCGACACCTATATCGTCAAGGCACGCAACGGCCCCGAGATCAAGTTGAAACTGGCGCCGAAGGCATCGGTGGCTGCCGTGGTGGAGGCAAAGCTCGCCGACATCAAGCCGGGCTCCTATGTCGGCGTCGCCGCCCTGCCGCTCCCGGACGGCAGCCAGAAGGCGCTCGAGGTCCACATCTTCCCCGAGGCCATGCGCGGGACGGGCGACGGCCACCGCGGCTGGGACCTGCAGCCCAGCAGCACCATGACCAACGGCAATGTGGAGCAGACCACCGCCTCCAGCGACGGCCAGGTGCTCACCCTCAGCTACAAGGGCGGCGAGAAGAAGGTCGTCGTGCCGTCCGGCATTCCCATCGTCTCCTACGTTCCCGGCGACGTGAGCGAGCTGAAGGCCGGGGCGAGGATCTTCATCGGGGCGGCCACCAAGCAGCCCGACGGCTCGCTGCTCGCGGCCCGCGTGAACGTCGGCCGCGGCATCGCCCCGCCGATGTGATCGCCGGCCCGGTGCCGCCGGGACACAGCGTTCCGGTAAGGTGCCGGGCACCCCAAGTGACACGAGAACCCGCGCGTGCTTCCGCCAGATGAGGCGCGGACGTGCGCGCCCTTGCGCGTTTGCGGTGCCGCGCTCGGCGATCGGGCCGCCGTCGCTGTCGTCCCGCCATCTCGCGGAGCACCTGCATGCTGGTTGCCCTGGGTCAGGCCGTCGGGCCGCTCCTTCGCCGGATTGCGCCGGCTCGTCACGGAACCCGATCCGGTCCTGCTGCTCGGCCGCGACGGCCGCTGGCGCTGGCCGTGGGCGTTGCTGGGGCTGGCAGCGGTCCTGCTGCTGTCGACACTGCTCGCCCGAGCGCCCCTGGCATTCGAGGCGTACGCTCTCCAGCAGGGCTGGATCAGCGGGATGTTCGTCGGGGTCGTGTTTCCCTTCGAGCCGAAGGAGCCCGCCTCCTTCGTCTACGACCTGCTGAGCTGGCTGCCGTATCTCCTGCCGCCCCTCGTCGTCCTCGGCGTCGTGCACGGCGTCTCCTTGCGCCGCGCGTTCTCCTGGGGCGGCGCCTTCCGGTGGCTCGACTTCGCGCGCACCTCCATGGCGCTGTTCGTCCTTCTCGGGGCGGGTGCGGTGCTCACCTATGTCCAGGAGCCGCAGCAGCACCGGTTCTACTGGCCCGGCGTGGATCTCCTGCCCTGGATCGCGCTCGGCCTCGGCGCCGTGCTCGTGCAGACGCTGGCCGAGGACGTGTATTATCTCGGCTATCTCTACCGCACCTGGGGTGCCGTCCTGACGGTGCGGCTGCCCGTGGCGGTGGCCGTGATCACCGCGTTCATATCCGCGCACCTGCAGAACGCCGATGTTCAGCGCGACATGCTCCTGGCCGTAGTGGGCTTCGTGATCATGGCGACGATCTCCATCGCCGTGCTGATGCGGACCCGGAGCCTGGCGGCGTCCGCCGGCCTGCACTGGAGCAGCAACGCCTTCATCGTCCTGCGGCCCGGAGCGCCGGAGGAGGTGAGCCCCTTGGCGCTGGTCGTCTACACCGACCGGGTGCACATGTCGGGCGCAAGCCACCTCTATGAGCCCGCAACGTACGTGTTTGCGGTGCTCGGGCCGGCGCTGCTGCTCGTCCTTCTGTTCTGGCGCCGCTCACCGTTCTATCTGCCCGAGGCGGCGCCCCCGCCGGCTCCCGACATCGCCAATCCAACGCCCGTGGCGGCTCGGCCAGAGGGGTCGACATCGGCGCCGTCGTCGTCATAGCCACGGCCGTCCCGGCGCGCTCCGGGTGCAGCAGCCGGGTCACACCCCCGAAGGAAATCCGGGCGATACCGGGACACGGCGCGTCCGCCGAAGGTAGCGCAGGCTTTGCTGTGGCGCGGAGGCGTGGAAGGCATCCCACACCCGGGAGACACCGTCTCAGACGAAACGCCGAGAACCGCGACGTTGATGGAAGGGGGCACGAACGGGTAGCTTCTGACGACGGACGGGCGCCAAACGGCGCCTTCCGGTCCGAAACAACAACAATTGCGCCGGTCGAGGCGCTGGCAGCCGGGCGCTGCAAGAGGAGGAGGAAGCTCGAATGACCAAACGGCACATGCGATGGCTTGGCATCGCCGCTCTCGGGGCTGCGTTGGCGGCGGCCGCACCCGCGTCCGCGCAGGAGCTGGTCTACGGCAACTGGACGGTGCCGCGCGAATACCAGAACGTCCATGTGATGCCGCACATCTTCGCGAACGTCGAGAAGGAGACCAACGGCGCGGTCAAGTGGAAGCTGATCGCGGGCGGCCAGATCGCCGACGGCAAGGGCACGTTCGCGGCGGTCAAGGATGGCCTGATGCAGGCGGGGCTCGGTATCGTCACCTATTCGCCGAATACGATCCCCTCGGTCTATGCGATCTACTCCACCGTAGTGCTCGGCCACAACGACGTGGTGGCGGCCACGGGCGCAGCGCTCGAGGTGATGTACCTGCGCTGTCCCTCGTGCCTCGAGGAGTTCAGGCGCAACAACTCCGTCCCGCTCGGCGGCTGGACCAGCTCCGCCTACGTGCTGGCCTGTACGTCGCCGATCAAGTCGCCCGCCGACCTCAAGGGCAAGCGCGTGCGCGCCACCGCCGGCAATGCCGACCTGATGAAGGCCGGCGGCGGCGTACCGGTGGGCGTCACCCTGGTGGACGCGGTAGGCCTCCTGCAGCGCGGCGGCCTCGACTGCCAGCACGGCATCTACGACTGGCTCGCCACCTTCGGCTACGCCGACTTCGCCAAGCACATCACCGACTATCCGCTGGGTCTGAGCGGCCCGGCCATCGGCTTCCTGCTCAACCGCGACACCTGGAAGAAGTGGACGCCCGACCAGAAGAAGCTCCATGTCAAGTGGGCGGCCTGGATGAGCGCCAAGCAGGCGATCGGCAACTTCCTGATCGCCAACGAGGGCACGCTCGAGACCCTGAAGAAGGAGAAGGGCGTCTCGCTGGTCAAGGTCAGCGAGACGGACGCCAAGGCCTGGGAGCAGGTGATCGCCGATTTCCGCAAGGACGACCGGGAGCGCAACATCGCCAAGGCGAAGGCGCTGGGCGTGGCCGACCCGGCCACCATCATCGACGACTACCAGAGGACGATCGAGAAGTGGCGGCCCCGCTCCGCGGAGATCGGCCGCGACATCGACAAGTTCACCGATGTGCTGATGCGCGAGGTGTTCTCCAAGATCGATCTGGACAAGCTCTGACGCTCGATGCGCCGTCCCGGACGGAGGGGCGCGAGCGCTTGCGCGAGCGGCCATCCGATCCGGGACCCCGAGCGGCGACCCGAAGCTTCCATCACCGCCCGTCTCGAGGTGCGGGAAGCGCCGTTTCGACATCGACTGCGACCCGGCGGGCTTCGCGATGGCTCGATGCGCCAGGTCCGAGATGCTGGGCGACGCGAGGCCTGGAGCAATGAGCGGCTGTGTCCGCCGGGAGTGAGCATGAACGTCGTCAACCGGCTGCTGAGGTGGCTCGAGGTACCGATCAATCTCCTGCTGTGGGTCGGCCTTCTCGCCGGCTTTGCCATGGTGGTCCACGTCTGCGTCGACGTCACCGGCCGCACCTTCTTCAGCCGGCCGTTCATGGGCACCACCGAGATCGTCGCAAACTGGTACATGGTCGCCATCGCGTTCCTGCCTTGGGCATGGATCGAGCAGCGCAACAATCACATCGCGGCCGGCATGTTCGAGCACATCGGCGGCCCGCGCTTCGATTTCTGGCTCGGCGCCGTCGTCAAGATCTGCTCGCTGGCATTCGTCGCCCTGTTCACCTGGCAGTCCTGGGTCGCAGCCGTCGAGAACACCGCCGCCGGGGAGGTTACGGATGCCGCCGGCGGCTTGATCCAGGTATGGCCGAGTCGGTGGCTGTTGCCGCTCGCCGGTGCGTCGATGGGCCTCTACATGGCGCTTCGGCTGGTTGTCGATCTCGCTGGCCCGAAGCCGCGCTGAGCCGAGGAAGGGGAGGGGGACATGGATTCGCTGACGCTGGCCCTGGGCAGCCTCGGCTTCATGCTCGTGCTGCTCGCGCTCCGGTTTCCGATCGGCGTGGCGATGGCCCTCGTCGCGTTCCTCGGCTTCTGGTACGTGTTCAACCTCAATGTGGCGCTGAGCGTATTGCGCAACGCCCCCTTCCGCTTTGCCGCCAGCTTCGAGCTGTCGGCGATCCCGATGTTCCTCCTGATGGGCGCCGTCGCCGGCAACTCCGGCGTCGGCACGGCACTGTTCCGGGCGGCAATCGCCTGGTTCGGGTGGATGCCCGGCGGCCTCGCCGTGGCCACCAACTGGGCGTGCGCAGGCTTCGGCGCGGCGTCGGGCTCGAGCGTGGCGGCCGCCGCCGTGATGGCGCGCCTCGCCGTTCCGGAGATGCTGAAGCACAAGTACGACAAGGGCCTTGCCACCGGCGTGTGCGCCAGCGGCGGCACGCTCGACGCCCTCATCCCGCCCAGCATCGCCTTCGTCATCTACGGCATCTTTGCGGAGGTCTCGGTCTCCAAGCTGCTGATCGCCGGCATCCTTCCCGGCATCCTCACCGCCGGCGTCTACATGCTGATGATCATGCTGCGCTGCTGGCACAATCCTTCGCTGGCTCCACCCATCGTCTATGACGACCGCAAGGCCCTGTGGCGCGAGCGCTGGGCGTCGCTGGGGCAGATCTGGCCCATCGTCGTGCTCGTCCTGGGCGTGATCGGCGGTCTCTACACCGGCGTCGTGACACCGACCGAGGGTGGCGCCTTGGGTGCGTTCCTCGCGATTGCGATCGGCGTGGTGCAGCGCAAGCTGAGCTGGGATGGGCTGGTCGACGCCTTCAAGGATGCGATGTCGACGACGGCACAGCTGTTCTTCGTCGGCATGGGTGCGATCCTCTACACCACGTTTCTCGCGCGGATCGGCACCGCCGAGATGTTCACCGCCCTGATCGGCTCGTGGGCGATCGACCCCCTCCTGCTGGTGATCGCGGTGTCGCTGATCTACGTCGTGCTCGGCACCTTCATGGACCCGCTCGGCATGATCCTCCTCACCATCCCGGTGTTCGTGCCGATGTTCGCCGCCCTGAAGCTCGACCTCGTCTGGCTCGGCGTGCTGGTCGTGAAGTACATCGGCATCAGCCTGCTCACCCCGCCGGTCGGCTTCAACATCTACGTGGTCGCCTCCGCCACGGGCAACCAGATCCCGCTCAAGACCATCTACCGCGGCTGCTACTGGTTCCTCGCCGCCGAGGTGTTCATCATGACGCTCCTGATCGCCTTCCCACAGATCTCCCTGTGGCTGCCCAATCAGATGCAGTGAGGCGGGCCCAGGGCGGCGGCGACCGGAGCGGGCTCGGCGGGGCCCGGAGGGCGGCCTGGCGCGAAGCGATGTCGCAGCCCGTGGCAGAGGCGTGGCATGCCCGAGGATAGCGCCCATCGCGGTGACCCTCCTGCTTGCCAAGGCAGCCGTGCCGTGCCACGTCACACCCGCGTCGGCCTTCGGGGGGATTCGTGGGGCCGATGCCGGTTCCGTGTGTGGCGTTGCGTCGGCTACAATCTCGACGAGCGAGGGCCCACAGCCATGCCAGCGTTCCGCCTGGGTGTCCTGCGCGACCTGTTCGGCCGGTCGGACCAGGCCAAGCGCACAGGGGCCCAGGCCGCCGCGCCGCAGCCGCCGCCTCAGGCGAGCCTGGACCTCGTTCCGGTCCTGGATGCGGGGCCGCCGGAGCCGTTTAGCCAGCTCGAGCAAGGAGAAAGAGAGAAGCCCGTGGCGCGTGCCGTTCGCAAGCCCGCCGAAGCGTCGGAGAGCTACACCGCCGCCGACATCGAGGTGCTGGAAGGCCTCGAGCCGGTACGGCGCCGGCCCGGCATGTATGTGGGCGGCACCGACGAGAAGGCGCTGCACCACCTGTTCGCCGAGGTGATCGACAATTCCATGGACGAGGCGGTGGCCGGCCACGCCACCTGGATCGAGGTGGAACTGGAGGAGGGCGGGTATCTCACCGTCACCGACAACGGGCGCGGCATTCCGGTCGACCCGCACCCCAAGTTCAGGTCCAAGTCCGCGCTCGAGGTGATCATGACCACCTTGCACTCGGGCGGCAAGTTCGGCTCCAAGGCCTACAACACCTCGGGCGGCCTGCACGGCGTCGGCGTCTCCGTCGTCAACGCGCTCTCCGAGAAGCTCGAGGTGGAGGTGGCACGCGGCCAGCAGCTCTACGCCATGGCGTTCAGCCGCGGCGAGCCGCTGGGCAAGCTGAAGAGCCTCGGGCCCGTCAAGAACCGCCGCGGCACCAGGGTGCGCTTCAAACCGGACGAGAAGATCTTCGGCAAGGGCGCCGCCTTCAGGCCGCAGCGTCTGTTCCGCATGGCGCGCTCCAAGGCCTACCTGTTCGGCGGCGTGGAGATCCGCTGGACGTGCGCCAGGTCGCTCATCGCCGACGATACGCCGGAGAAAGCCAGCTTCCACTTCCCGGGCGGCCTCAGGGAGTACCTGGAGGCCACCATCGACGGCGCCACCCGCGTCACCAAGGACTTGTTCGCCGGCCGCATCGACAAGGCCAACGGGCACGGCGCGGTGGAGTGGGCGGTGTGCTGGGTCGCCGACGAGGACGGCTTCCTCAACTCCTACTGCAACACCATCCCCACGCCCGATGGCGGCACCCACGAGAACGGCCTGCGCAGCGCCCTCTCCAAGGGCCTGCGCGACTTCGGCGAGCGCGTCGGCAACCGCCGCGCCGCCCAGGTGACCGCCGACGACGTGCTGGGCACCGCGGCCGCCATGCTCTCCGTCTTCATCCGCGAGCCCGAGTTCCAGGGCCAGACCAAGGACAAGCTCGCCACCCAGGAGGCCGCGCGCATCGTCGAGAACGCGGTGCGCGACGCCTTCGACCACTGGCTGGCGGACTCGCCCCAGCAGGCCACGCGCCTCTTGGAATGGACCGTCGAGCAGGCCGAGGAGCGGCTCAAGCGCAAGCGCGAGAAGGAGATCGGCCGTCAGCAGGCCGGCCGCAAGCTGCGCCTTCCCGGCAAGCTCGCCGACTGCTCTCTGAGCTCCAAGCAGGGCACGGAGATCTTCATCGTGGAGGGCGACTCGGCCGGCGGCTCGGCCAAGCAGGCGCGCGACCGGGAGCGCCAGGCCATCCTGCCGCTGCGCGGCAAGATCCTCAACGTCGCCAACGCCTCATCCCAGAAGATGGCGGCGAACCAGCTGATCTCCGACCTGGTGCTGGCCCTGGGTGCCGGCACCGGCAGCCGCTACCGCGACGAGGACCTGCGCTACGAGCGCATCATCATCATGACCGACGCCGACGTCGACGGCGCCCATATCGCCTCCCTGCTCATCACCTTCTTCTACCAGGAGATGCCCGAGCTGATCGAGAACGGGCATCTGTTCCTGGCATTGCCCCCGCTCTTCAAGCTGACCCACGGCGCCAAGTCGGTCTATGCGCGCGACGAGCGGCACAAGGAGCAGCTCATGAAGAGCGAGTTCGCGCACAACGCCAAGGTGGAGGTGAGCCGCTTCAAGGGCCTGGGCGAGATGAACGCCCCCCAGCTCAAGGAGACCACCATGGACCCGGCGAAGCGCACGCTCCTGCGCGTCGAGATCGCCGGCGACCGCAAGGCCACCGGCGAGGCCGTCAGCGCGCTGATGGGCTCCAAGCCCGAGGCGAGGTTCCGCTTCATCCAGGAGCGTGCGGCCTTTGCGAAAGATTTGGATATTTGATTGACGGCAGACCGTCTGCCGACATTCCTCTTGACGATCCAACAGAATGTGAGCATGATCAGCCTTCATGAATGAAGGCAATTTCGAGTGGGACGACGCCAAAGCTGCCACGAACCTCGCCAAGCATGGCGTAAACTTCGGGCAGGCACGTGGAGCTTTCTCCGACCCGTGCGCAATCGACTTTGCGGATGATCGCCAGTATTATGCCGAAGAACGCTGGGTATTGCTGGGGATGAACGGAGATCGCCTGCTGATCGTCGTGTACACGATCCGAGGCGGCAAAGTTCGCATCATCTCCGCACGAGAAGCTGAGCCGCATGAGCGGCGCAAGTATCATGACCAAAGCAGCTAAGAAGGCACAGGTGGCACCCGAGCACGACTGGAGCCGCCTGGATTCCATGACGGCGGACGAGAAGCACGCCGCCGCCGTCAGCGACCCGGACAATCCGCCGTTGACCGAGGAGGACATGCGGCGGATGAAGCGTACGCCGAGGGCCAAGGTCATTCGGCGGGTGCTGGGCCTCACGCAGGAAGAGTTCGCGGCCAGCTACCACATTCCCGTTGGCACGCTGCGCGATTGGGAGGAAGGTCGCGCCGAGCCCGACGCAGCGGCGCGCGCCTATCTCATGGTGATCGCCCGCGAGCCCGAGATGGTGCGCAAGGCGCTGGAGCCTCGACCCGCCTCCAAGACTGCGGTCTGACCTCGCGCCCTATGGTCTAGGGATCTGATCGCAGTAGGCAATCCAGTAGTCAGGTACGAAGGTACGGGCACCGATAGGTCTCGGTTCCAATCGGTAGAAACGCATCAGCCGATAGCTCCAGACGTAGGGAACGCAATCTTTCATTGCCACCGCATGGACGTAGAACTGAGGCTCACGCCATGGGCGTTGCAGTAGCGCGAGCCGGAATGAATGGTCCACAATACGGTCCGGCCTGAACTTGGCGATCTCCCGCTCTCGCTCCGCATTGACAGCGAGCACCGTCAGGACGACAGACATTGGCATGGCTACGGCGACGAACACAGCCGGGGCGAAGATCCGGGCGCGTGTAAGTGCAGTCAGCAAAGCGAGCACGGCGCCCACGGCCAGACCGACAAACAATGGCGTCGACCAGTAGCGAGAGTCGAGAATACCGGTCCAATAAAGAAGTGCCTCTACCGGCTTGAACGGGTCTCCGAACAGCGCGGCTGAGGCGACCGCATAGGTGATGGCGGCGAATACCGTTGCGGCTGGGAGCTCCAGTGCCTTCAGCAGCATTCAGCTTGCCC
>Ga0075421_100002766_pt1 | contig 20951 bp, 18 predicted proteins | sample SoiMetdeltSBSDD5_FD_75292 | JGI IMG/M metagenome (GOLD analysis project Ga0075421, IMG submission 75292) | Bulk soil microbial communities from a Populus tree surrounding site in Tennessee, USA - Soil MetaG P. deltoides SBSDD5 | ecosystem: Environmental > Terrestrial > Soil > Tree plantation... | reverse complement strand
CGCCAACCGAGCCGGCGCCGCTCGCCCCGATCGTCGAAAAGGCGATGCAGCGGCTCGAGGACGACGCGCGGCGCTCGCACGTGACGATGGTGCTGGAGCCGCGCTCGGAGGTAGCGGTGACGGCGTCGCCCACCGTCGTCAGCGTCGCGGTGGGCAACGTGCTGCACAACGCGGTCAAGTTCTGCGGCGCCGGCGGCCGGGTGTCCGTCAACGTCGACGTCGACGGTCACGATGCCGTCGTGGAAGTTTCCGACACCGGACCCGGCGTCACCCAGGAGGAGATTCCGCTCATCTTCGAGCGCTTTCACCGTGGGAGTGGGCCACGCGCGGCGGGCGCGCCAGGCGTCGGGTTGGGGCTCGCGATCTGCCGTGCGCTGGTCGAGCGCCAGGGCGGCCGCATATCAGTGACGAGCGCGCCCGGGCGCGGCGCGATCTTCGCCATTCGCTTTCCCATTGCGCGCGCCGCGCGCGAGCCCGAGGCGACGAAGGCCTGAGAACCCTACGTTCACAGGCACGTGAGATTCGTGCGGAGACACGCAACTACCGACACATCGCCGTCCTGCGGCGGGCCCTCTACCAGAAATACGGCTTCGGCGCGTTTCCTCACCCCGCCGCGATCAAGCTCGACAGCAGCGCCTGAGACACCGGCTTCACCAGATGCGCGTCGAAGCCGGCTTCCTTCGACCGTCGGCGGTCCTCGGCCTGACCGTAGCCCGTCACGGCGATGAGCGTAATCGTCTTGCCAGCCGGGGTCGCGCGCAGCGCGCGGGCCACCTCGTAGCCGTCGAGGCCCGGCAGGCCGAGGTCGATCAGCGCCACCTCGGGACGGTGTGATTCAGCCCGCGCCAGGCCTTCTGTGCCGTCCGCGGCAGCAACCACCCGATGGCCGAGGGACTCGAGCAGCAGCCGCAACGAGTCGCGCGCGTCGTCGTTGTCCTCGACGACCAGAATAGTGCGCGCGCGGTCCGGGCCGCGCTCGGCGGTAGCGGGCGTCGGTGCGTCGTCCACCGACACCGGCAGCCGCACCGTGAACTCGGCGCCGCGGCCACGGCCCTCGCTGGCGGCGGTGATCGTGCCGCCGTGCAGCTCCACGAGCCGGCGGCTCAGCGTCAGCCCGATGCCGAGCCCCCCGACGGAGCGGTCCATTGGCTGCTCGGCCTGCGCGAACAGCTCGAAGATGCGCGGCAGCATCTCGGGCTCGATGCCGACGCCGGTGTCGCGCACGCGGAGCACAGCCTCCTGCCCTTCGCGCGTCACGTCCACGTCGATGGCGCCGCCGGCCGGCGTGAACTTCACGGCGTTGTCGAGCATGTTGGTGATGATCTGCGCCAGCCGCGTGGCGTCCGCGCTCACGGGCGCGGATTGGGCGCGGAAGCTGACGCGCAGCGCCTCCGCGCGTCCGCCGGCACGCAGCGAACCCACACAGCCGGCGGCCACCTCGCTGAGATCGATCGTCTGCACGTGCAGGGCGATCTTGCCTGCGGCGGCGCGCGCGACGTCCAGCAGGTCGTCGACCAGGCGGTTGAGATGCCGCGTCTGCCGGTGAATGATCTGTCGCAGCCGCCCGCCGGATTCGTCGCCGGTCGCGCGACGGTCGAGCGCGGCCACGGCGTTGGCGATGGCGCCGAGCGGGTTGCGCAGCTCGTGCGACAGCGTGGCGAGGAATTCGTCCTTGGCGCGGCTGTCGTCGATGCTTCGCCGATAGAGCTGCGCGTTTTCGAGGAAGATGCCCGCGAGATCGCTGATGCCCTGCAGCAGCCGGATCTCCCACTCGGTGAACGTGCGCCGCGTCGTCCACCAGATCACGAAGAAGCCGCCGATGGGCTCGTCCTTGATGCGGATCGGCACGAACAGGTCGGACTGATGCGGAAACGTCTTCAACATCTCCGGGTCGACGCGGCGGTCGCTCGGCAGGTCATCCGTCCACACGGCGCGGCGGTGCGTCCACGCCTCCTCGATGGCCGGATGGTTCTTGATCGGAATGGGAACGCGCCGGAAGGTGTCGAGCATGTCGCGCGGCACGCGATAGCCCGCGACGGGCGACAGCCGCGTGCGCGCCGCGTCGGCCAGGTACGCGCCGACCATGTCGGCGCCGAGCGCCAGCGTGATCTCCCGCGCCACGCGCCGCATGGTCTCGGTGGGATCCATCGTCGACGAGAGCGCGCGGCTCACCGCGAGCAGCGTCTCCATCTCGCGCAGTCGCAGCCGCTCGCGCTCGCGAAGCTCGGCGCCTTCGGCCTGCAGCCGTTTGCGGCCTGCGATGTCTCTCAGAATGGCGAGGTGGCGGCCGGCCATGAATCGCGCCGTCGCGCTGTACTCCACGTGGCGGATCTCGCCGTCCGGACGGACCACCTGCAGCTCGCCCCGCCCTTCACCCGACTGGAGAAATGCCTGCCACGCCGGTTCGAGGTCGGGAGTGGGCGCCAGGAACTCATCGAAGCGGCGGCCGCGAAGCTCGGCCGCCGTCAGGCCGAGCAGCCGGCAAGCGGCTGGATTCGCATCGACGAACGTCCGGGCGTCGTCGACGACCAGCACGGCGTCATGCGCGGCCGCCAGCAGTGCGTCGGACTGGTGCTCACTGAACAACGAAACAACGATACCACCCCGGCCTCGGGGCGAGAACTATCGGTCCGTCGCTCACGCCGCCCGCCGGCGCCGCGCGCGCCGCAGCGGCGGTCGTGCGGACGCGGCGTGAGGCTCGGCGGACGCGGAGGTCGGTTCGGCCGCCGCGGGGCTGGCTTCGGCGGAGGCGGAATTGGCTTCGGGGGCCGCGGCAGTGGACACGCCGTTGCCCTCGAGCCGCTCTTCGATCTGCTGCAGTCGTTCCTCCAGCCGGCCCACCTGCACGGCCAGCGCGGTGAGCTGTCCGCGGTTGCCGGGGGCGGGCGCTTGCGCGGCGATCCACTGCTCGATCGACGCGCCGAGAAGCTGCGCGAACTCCTCGGTCGCCATCACTTCGCTGAGCGCGCGCGACCACGCTTCGATGCTGTGGTCCATGACGCGCTTCCATGTCACGAGCACGTCCGGCGAGACGGGCGTGTGCTTCATGATCTCCGCCCAGTATTCGACGACCGGATCCGATGCCATCGTTATCGCCTCCCTTGCCGATCCGACGCCGTCGCGCGGCTCGACGAGCGCGTCGCGAGCCAGTCCGACACGCGGGGCCAGCACGTCCGCAGCGCGCCGCGGCCGGCGATCAGCGAGATGTGGCCGCCCGGCAGCTCGATGTATTCCTTGTCGACGCTGCCGACGGCATCGACCAGCGCGCGTACGCACGCCGGCGGCGCGATGTAGTCCTGCGTCGCGCCCACCGCCAGCAGCGGACACGTGATGTCCGACAACCGCACGACGCGCCCGCCGTATCGCAGCTCGCCGCGATAGAGCTTGTTCTGCTGGTAGAAATCGCGCACCCATTGCCGGAAGAATGCGCCCGGGATCGCCACGTACTCGTTGGCCCACGCGTTCAGCGCGGTGAAGCCCTCGACGTACTGGTCGTTCCACAGGTTCCACCACAGGTTCAGGTACGTCGACGCGTCCGCGGTCGGCCGGATCAGCTTGAAGCCCGCGCGGATCACCGGCGCGGGCACGGCGCCGCCGAGCGCCGCCACCACGCGCTCCACGTCGAAGTACTTCGCGTCGAGCCAGCGGCGGAACAGCCCGCTCTGCGCGAAGTCGATCGGGCCCGCCATGTCGACGAAGTTGCTCACCGGGATCTCGGGATGGCCGGCGACGAACGCCGCCGAGAGTGGAGCGCCCATGCAGTAGCCGAGGACGCTCAGATCGTCGGCGCCAGACGACCGCAGAACCTCGGCGGCCATCCGCGGCAAGATATCCGCGACGCAGTCCGCGGCGCTCGGATCGACGTCCGCCGATCCGAACGCGCCCCAGTCGAGCAGATAGAAGTCGAAGCCTTGTCCCGTCATGTGCTCGACGAAGCTGGCGCCGGGCATCAGATCGAAGATGTATGGGCGGCTGATGCCCAGGTTGGGCACGAACAGGACCGGCGTGTCGTGGGCGCGGCGCGACTCGTAGCGGTAGAGCCGCGCCTTGCCCATCGCAGAAATTTCGCGCCGTGGCGTCCGACCGAGGTCGGGTCGGCGGACGCTGGAGGCCATCGCCGCCGCGTTCTGCAGTCGGCGGACGTGACGTTCCAGCTCCGCCTGCCACTCAGTCACGGCCGCAATCTAGGCGACGTCCTTCATGCGCGTCGCCGCCGTCGTCAGTGCGTTCTCGATCTTGTTTCCCGCCTGGTGCGTAGAGGCCTGGAGTCGCGTGACGGTCTCGGTCACCGCTTCCGACGTGCCGTTGACGACGTCGAAGGCCTTGCGCGCGCCCTCTATGCTCTCCTGCCACACCGACTGGTACCAGCGCAGCGGGTCCTTGAAGACCTCCGGCCACGCCATCTGCGCGCGAAGCGCCGCCGACTGGCTCTCGCGCATCATGTCGAGCGTGTTCTGCTGCATCTGCATCCAGAGGCGAGCGCTCTCCTGGAAGGTCTCCATCGAGAGCCCCACGAACTCGTTCATCACGCGCTGATTGGCCTCGGTCAGGGCGGCCGTCGTCTGCGCGCCTTTGTCGGCGAGCTTGGTCACGACCTTCGCCGCCTCTCTGGTGGACTCCTGCATCTTCCGGCTCGCATCCGACGCCACTCGCTGAGCTTGTCCCTGTCTTGGTTCGTCCATTCCGCGCGCCCTCCTACGTCGTTTGGTCATTTTTCTCGAGCGGGAGTGTCATGTTTACCGCTGCGGCACCGCCGAGGCACATCAGCGGCGTAAGGGCAGCAAGCGCGGTACCATCGGCGCGTGCGAAACGTCATCCAATTCGACGGCGGCTCCGCCGATGACCGCACGCGCATCCTTGCCGCCCACGATGCCTATCTGCGCGCCAACGCCGCGTACGACTGGCCGGCGCTGAAGCCGATCTGGAGTGACGATCCGACAAACGTCTTCTTCAATATGAATGGCCACACCTACGTCGGGCTGGAGCAGTGGAGCCGGCTCTGGCGCTATTACGCCGAGCACAAGGAGAGCGGCTGGTGGGAGCCATTCGACGTCAAGGTGATGGTCCGCGGCGAGATGGCGGTGGTCACGTGCCATCGCAAGACCTCATCGCGCTGGCGCCCCGAGACCGGCACGCCCGACGCGGGCCACGAGGACAAGTCGTTCGTCTCGCGCTCCACGATGGTGCTGATCAAGGAGCGCGGCGAGTGGAAGACCGTGCACGCGCACTTCTCCGAGGCGCGCGCCACGCCGCGGCCGGGCGGCGTGTAGGCCGGCCTGCCGCATGCTGCCGGCGATCGCGCTGCGCTGCCATGGCGGGCAGTCACCGAAGGCGTGCGTCGAGCAGGCCATCGCCGCCGAGCGCGCGGGCTTCTCGACCCTCTGGTTCGCCGAGAATCCGTTTTCGCGCGGCGCGTGGCCGGCGGCGGCGGCGTGTGCGGCGGCGACCCGACGGATGCGAATCGGCCTCGGCGTGCTCAGCCCGCACCTGCATCACCCGACGCTGCTGGCGATGGAGATCGCCGCGTTCGACGAGCTCTCCGAGGGCCGCGCGGTGCTCGGCATCGGCGCGGGGATCCCATCGCGCGTGCGGCGCATCGGGCCGATCGATAAACCGATCGCCGCGGTACGCGACGCGGTGACGATCACGCGCGCGCTGCTGCGCGGCGAGACCGTCGCCTACACCGGCAAGGCGTTCTCGGCCGACGGCGTGACGCTGGATTTTTCGCCACGCCGCGCCGACGTGCCGATCCTCACGGCGGCGATGGGCGAGCAGGCGCTGCGCCTGTGCGGCGAGATCGCCGACGGCGTCATCGTCTCGAATCTCGTGCCACCGGCGTTCACACGGCGCGCGGTGGGGCTGATACGCGAGGGCGCGGCGCGGGTGGGTCGACCGGCGCCGCGTGAGATCGTCCAGTACGTGCCGTGCGCGGTGCGCGACGACGGCGCCGAGGCGCGGCGGCTCGCGAAACGGCACGTGGGCGCCATGCTCACCGCCTACGCGGCGACGGCGTCGGCGGCGACGCGAGCGGCGATGGCGGAGTTTGGCCGGCCGGAGGATTTCGCCCGCGCGATGCAACGGTTGGCGCGCGGCGAGCCGGCCGAGGCCGCGATCGACGATCGGCTGCTCGCCGAGTACGCGGTTGCCGGCACGCCCCAAGAATGCATCGCGCAGTGCAACGCCTACGCGGAGGCCGGCGTCACGGAGCTGGCGATGGCGCCCATTGGTGAGCGAGGCGCTGACGACATCGCGCGCGTGGGGGCGGCGATGCCGTAACCCGCCACGCGATCAGACGCGCGCGGGCTCCTTCACCGGCATCCGCGCCGGCCGCGCCAACGAGACGGCGCCGATCGCCAGAGCCGCCGCAATCGCGGCGGTCAAGAACGACATCCGATAGCTCCCCGTCGCATCGAACACGGTGCCGGCCAGCCACGCGCCGACGGCGCCGCCCATCGCGTTGGCGAGATGCAGTGACCCGAAGATCGATCCGAACCGCGCACCACCGAAGACGTCGCTGATGACCGCGGGCATGATCGGCACCGTCGCCGCGTAGCCGAGGCCCATCAGGATCCCATAGACGTACACGGCCGGTCCGTGCGGGCTCCGCGCGATCACGCCCAGCAGACCGATGCTCACCATCACGATGAGCATTCCCGCGACGAACGTTCGGCGGCGGCCGATGACGTCCGCCGCCCACCCGCTGCCCACCTTGGCGAACACGCTCGACAGGCCCACGAGGCCGGCCGCGCTGGCCGCCACCATGGCGGGGAAGCCGTGATCGACGAGGAACGCCACCTGATGGACGAGCAGCATCTGGCAGACGAAATTGCCGCAGAACTGCGCGAGCGCCAGCAGCCAGAACGAGCCGAACGCGAGCGCCATGGCCAGCGTGGGCGTGGCCGGTCCGCCCGCTCGCAGCTCCTCGCACTCCCGTGCCTCGAGCGGCGGCGCGACGGGATCGCGCACGAGCAGCAGCGCCGCGGGAACGGTCCACACGGCGACGATGATGCCGAGGATCCGAAACGCCCAGCGCCATCCGAACGCGTCGATCATCGCCTGGCAGAACGGAACGACCGCGAAGATGCCGACGCCGATGCCGGCCGATGCGACACCGAGCGCGGTGGCGAAGCGTCGCGGAAACCAGCCGCGGATCAGGACGACCGACGGCACGAGCGCGGACGCGGTGACGCCGAGCGAGGTGAGCAGCCCGAAGGCCAGATAGAGATGCCGCGGCCGCGTGATCGCGCCATCGATGATCAGCGCCAGGGCCAGCACCATCCCGCCCGCCATGAACACGCGACGCGGACCGAACCGGTCGGCAAGCCAGCCGAGCGGCGGACTCGAGAGTCCGTGGACGAGCGCGAACACCGCGAAGGCGCCGGCGACGAGCGAGCGGCTGCCGTGGAACTCGTCGATCAGGGCGACCAGAAACACCGAATATGCATACCAAACGCCGTACGCGAGCCCGAGGGTCACGAACGTGGCGATGAGCGACTGACCGGCGTGTGAGCGGAGGCTTACCAAGAATCCGACTCTAAATCGATTCCCCGGCGGAGTGGAGAAAATAATTGACTGAACTTTGGTTCTTCACCTACGATCCCTCCGCACCGACGGCCAGCGACGCCCAAAAAGAACCTTTAACGCTTCGTCAGAGGCGGCGCCATGGAGCTTGGCTTTGGTCTCCCGATCGGCGGCACCGGGGCAACGCCCGGCAACGTCAGCGTGCTCGCGCGACACGCGGAGGCGTTGGGCTATCGCTCGCTCTGGGTCTTCCAGCGCCTGCTGTGTCCCCTCAGACCGCTCGATGGATATTACGGCACGCCGAATGCGCCGTGGCCGGCGCCGTTCCGGTCGACCTTCGATCCGATCGTCACCCTCGCCTTCCTCGCCTCCTTGACCGAGCGGGTGCGACTCGGCACCAGCGTGCTGGTCGCGCCGTTCTATTCGCCGATCGTGCTCGGTAAGCAGCTCGCCACCCTCGACGTGATGTCGCGGGGCCGGCTCACGGTCGGTCTGGGCATGGGGTGGTCGCGGGACGAGTACGACGCCGCCGGCACGCCGTGGAGCCGTCGCGGCGAGCGCCTCGACGAGTTCGTGCAGTGCCTCGATGCGGTGTGGACGCAGGACGAGGTGAAGTTCAAGGGCGCCTACTACTTCGTGCCGTCCTCGCGGGTCGAGCCCAAGCCCGCGCAGAAGCCGCGGCCTCCTCTGCTGATCGGCGGGTACAGCGAGGCGTCCTTCCGCCGCGCGGGCTGGCTCGGCGACGGCTACACCGGCGGCAACATGCCGCCGCAGAGGATGGCGTACGTCGTCAAGCGCGTTCGCGAGCACGCCGCGCGCGCCGGGCGTGACCCGGCGCGGGTGATCGTCGCCTCGCGCGGATCGTTTCACGTGACGGCGACGCCGCAGGGCCGCGACCGGCGCGTATTCTGCGGCTCGCTCCAGGACATTCGCGACGACATCCGCCGGTACGAGGATGCCGGCGTCAGCGAGGTGTTCCTCGATCCCTCGTTCCAGTTTCCGGATTGCTCCATCACCGACGTCCTGCACCAGATGGAAGCGCTCGCGCCCCGGCGCGCGTGACGCCCAGGGAGAGACATCGATCATGATCATCGAAAAGTCGCTCGAGCGCCTCGGCCTCGCGCTGCCCGATCTCGAGCAGTTCTACACATCCAATCCGTCCGGCGCGAAGTTCGTGTCGCACGTTGCGGTGCAGAACGTCCTCTATCTGTCCGGCACCGTGCCGATCAAGGACGGCAAGGCGTTTCTGCGCGGCTATCTGGGCAAGGACCTGACGCTCGAGCAGGGCTACGAGGCCGCGCGCTATGCCGCGGTCATGAGCCTCGGCGCCATGAAATATGCGCTCGGCGATCTCGACCGCGTCGAGCGAATCATCCAGCTGCTGGGCTTCGTCAATTCCGATCCGGGTTTCAAGGATCAGCCGCGCGTCATCAACGGAGCGACGGACCTGTTCGTCGAGCTCTACGGCGAGCGCGGGCTGGGGACGCGCACGGCGGTCGGCTGTCATGGCCTGTTCGGCGACTTTCCGCTCGAGATCGTGGTCACGGTGCTGTTCTCGGGTACGGATGTGCGGCCGCCTCTTCCGCGCGACGGGCGGCCCGGCGTCACGAGGTAGGCGCGTCATCGGGTGAGCTGAGCGGCCACCGCGATCAGCGCGGCGAAGTCGACGGGCTTCGTCAAGACGGCGTCCACGTCGTTGGCCCGGCTCTGCTCGGGGGACAGCTCGACACCGAACCCCGAGATGAGCACCACCGGCAGCCCGGGCACCGCCTCCTTCACCGCCCGCGCGAGCTGCCAGCCCGACACGTCGGGCATGGCGAGATCGGTGAACACGATGTCGAAGTGCTCACCCGTCACCTGGGCGAGCGCCTCGGTGCTGCGGGTCACCACGACGGCCTTGTGACCGCTGGCCTCGAGCATGTCGGCGAGCGCGCTGGCCACCTCTTCCTCGTCGTCGACCACGAGGCATCGCAGCGCCCGCAGTAGCTGCGGCTCCGCCTCGGGCGCGGCCGCTTCCGTCTCGACGGTGACGCCGCGCTTGGGAAACCGCAGACGGAACGTCGAGCCTTCGCCCGGCGTGCTCTCGACGACGATCCGTCCGCCGTGGCGCGACACGATGCCGTACGTGATCGAGAGTCCCAGTCCCGTCCCCTTCGGACCTTTGGTCGTGAAGAACGGATCGAACAGCTTCTGGCGAACTTCTTCGGTCATGCCGTGGCCGGAGTCGGTGATCACGACTTCGACCTCGGTGTCGTCCGCCGACGAGCTCAGCTGCAGACGCCCGCCCTCGGGCATCGCGTCGACGGCGTTCAGGATGAGGTTGGTCAGCACCTCGCGCAGCTCCACCGGATCGCCGAACAGCATGAGCGGCGACGGCTCCAGGGCCGTGTCGACGGTGATGACGATGCCGCGGCTTTGCGCCTCGTGGCTCCAGCGCGTCTCCGTCACCTCCAGCGCGCCGCGGACGACGTCGTTCAGATCGACGGGGACGAAGGGCTGATCGCGCCGGATCCGCGTGAACTCCTGCAGGCGGCGCACGGTGTGCGCGCCGTCGTCGGCCGCGCGCTTGATGGCGTTGAGCCACCGCTGCTGCGTGGGGTCGGTCACGCGAGCCAGGAGCAGCTGCGTGCGGCCGCAGATGGCGGCCAGCAGGTTGTTGAAGTCGTGCGCGACTCCGGACGCCATCTCGCCCAGCGCGCGCAGCTTCTGCGCGCGCACCAGGCTGTCCTGCGCGGCCTCGAGCTCGGCATAGGCCCGAACGCGCTCCTCGAAGAGCCGTGCGCTGCGCAGCGCCAGCCCGGCCAGCTGGCCGATATCGCTCAGCATCCGCTCATCGGACTCGGTGAACGGCGCGTCGCTCGCCACGAGCAGCGTGCCGTAGTCGGCATTGCCACCGCTCATGGGGATGCCGAGCCACGCGTGCTCGCCGCCGACCAGCGCGGCGTCGATTCGCACGAGCCGGCCCGCCTGCAGCACCATCGTCGCGAGCTTGTGTGCCTTGTCGTGATCGATCGATTCGCGGCCGGCCGGGGTGTGCAGCGCGATCGTCGCCGGCTCCTCGCCAGCCCCATTCAAGACGATGACGAGCTCCGCGAGCCGGGAGACCCGCGCCATCTCACGCCCGATCGCTTCGACCACGGCCGTCCGCTCGAGCTCGCCGGTGACCGCGCGGGAGAGCTCGTGGAGCACGGACAGCGTCTCGACCTGGCGCCGGTTGTCGGCGAACAGCCGCGCGTTGACGAGCGCGATCGCCGCCTGCGCGGCAAAGCTCCTCAGCCGGTCCACGTCGTCGCTCGAAAACGGCAGCGCCTTGTCGCCGAGCCGGTTCATGGAGATCACCCCGAGCAGCTCGTCGCGAATGAGCAACGGCTGCGTGATCGCCGAGCGGAGGCCGATGGCGACGAATTCGGGCAGCGCGTACGGCGAGGTCGGATAGTTGTCGACGAGCAGTGCCTGCCGGAGCTTGGCCGACGTGCCGACGAATCCCTGCCCGATGGGAATGTGGACGTCACTGAAGGCGCCGCCCCGCGTCCATGCGCGCGGCACGAGCTTGTTGCCGTCGTGCAGCAGGTAGATGGCGCCGTTGGCGTTGAACAGGTCGCTGGCGTGATCGACGATCAATCGCAGCAGGCGGTCGCCTTCCAGCTCGGCCGTCAGCTCGCGCTCGATCGTCGCCAGCGCCTCGCGCTCGGCCACCAGCCGTCGGTTGCGGGAGTCCATCTTCGCGACGACCACCAGCGGCAGCACGTACAACAACGCGCCCAGGACACTTCCGGTGAGAAAGAACAAGGCGAAGAACGCGGCCGTCGCCTTGACGACCCGATCCTGGCGCATGGAGACTTCGACGAGCCGCGCGGCACCGGACCAGTCGTAGGTGGCCTGCGTCGCCCGAGGGGCTCGCGCGTTCCACCATCGAGCGCCGCCGGCGGCCGTCGATTCGGTCACCGTCGCGCGGTGCGCGTCGAGAATGCGCACCCGCAGCACCTCGGGGTCTCGCTGCAGGGTTTCGTACAGATCGACGGTGCGGCCGCTCGCAACGCGCGCGGCGATGTCACGCGCGAAGCTGCGGGCGGCGTTGTCGAGCCGGCGGGTCTCGAGGACGTAGTACATCCCCGAGGGACCCAGTCCGACGACGATCGTCACCAGGACGGCCAGGCACCAGAGCCGGCGCCGGAGCGGCCCTTCGGGTGTATCAGTCACTCACCGACTATAGGGAACGCTCAGCCGATTTGGCAAATATCTGGGCACTTTGGGTGCTTTTCGAGATGCAGCCTATAGCAGGCCTCGTGCATCTCGATCAGCAGATCGGGAATGCTGAAGAGGGGCTCGCCGGCGTCGACGCCCTCGCCGCAGTACGCGCAGTGTGAAGGCCACCGGGCGTCGTCGATCATCGCGTCACGCATTCGGCGCTCGCGTGCCGACCGGCGGCCACCGCCTCGCTGAGCGTTCGGCACAACACGGCGAAGTCGAAGGGCTTGTGCAGATACCCGATGGCGCCGGCCGCCACGGCCCGATCGGCGATGTCCTCGTCGGTGTGCCCGCTCAGCATGATGACCGGCAGCGACTCATCGTGCGACCGCAGCTTCGCCAGGACGTCCTGACCAGTGGTGTCGGGCAGGCTCACGTCGAGGATTACCGTGTCCGGCCGCTTCGTCGCGGCACGCCGCACGCCCTCCTCACCGGTCGTCGCCACGTCGACGGAATACCCGAGCTCGATCAGGAGCTCTTCCAGCATTTCGCTGACGTGGACGTCATCGTCGACGACGAGAATCGATCCCTGGCTCATGGCCGCCTCCCTGCGATGCATGACAGGGCAAGCGGCGTGCCCCGAGGCGGCGGTATTAACTAGCCGTCGTTATTGACGTCGCGGCTCGTGCCGTGTCGGGGCGGATGATTTCTTACCGGCCGCGGCGGCTGCGATCTGTCCACAAGCCGATCGGTACGGAGCCGGGCCGGCTATTCCGAGTACCCGACCAGCTCCACATACCCCTGCCCCGTGAGCGGGTGACCCGCGACGCCGGAGCCGCTGACCCCGACGGCGCCCTCCCAGTAGCGGGTTCCTACGACCAGCTCCTGGTCCGCCAGCCGAGGCTCCACCTCCAGCGTCAACGACGCCGACGGCACGCTCAGTCGCCACCTCGCGGGGTAGCGAACGGCGTCGCGGGGGCTCCGCCAGTATCCGAGGATCTCGACCCGCACGTCACGCGGCAGGAGCGCGCGTGTCGCGCCGTCGGCCTCGACCAGCGTGCCGGCGCTGTGGGGATCGATCTCGCCGTCGCGGCGGCGGAGGAGATAGAACATCAGCTCGCGGCCGTCATCGAGCTGCAGCGCGAACCAGTCCCAGCCGACGACGCCGTGGGCCAGCGAGCTGGTGCTCCACTCCCGATCCATCCACGCGGCGCCGGAGACTTCGAGCGACTCCGCGCCCACGCGGATGACGCCCTGAGCGGGCATCCGTGTGAGGGAGTAATAAAAGGACGCGTTGCCGGGCTCTGGGCCCTTGCGGCTCAGGCCATGATCGCCCTGCGCCACCGGCGGCTTCGCGGCCGACACCTGCAGATCGATCGCGACGTCGCCCTCCCCCGCACGCAGCCGCGCCGACGAGCCGTCGCCTGCCGCCGACCAGTCATCGATCCAGACACGGAAGGGCGACGCCGACGCGCCGGCCAGGCCGAGCGCGTCGCGGCTCGTGCGGGAAAAGGCGCGGAAGCGGCCGCCCGCGACGTCGGTGACGGCGAAGTGAGCGAAGTAGAACTGGCGCGCCGCCCACGCCGACGCCCGCGGCTCGGCCGCCCCAAGCTCGACGGCCGGGACGAGCCCGACGCGGAAGAACGTGAGCTGGAATCCGAAGCGCCGGCCGTCGGCCGCCCGCACGTTGCCGGTGTAGTACCACCACTCGGTGCGGAAATCGGGATGCGGGCCGTGATCCGCCGGGAACGAGAACGCGCGCGGTGCCGAGGACCGCGCGAAGCCGGTGCCGTCCGACGCGAGCGCCTCGCGCACGGCGACCGTCGCCTGGATCGGTGCGCGTGGCCCCGACGGCCGCCGCGCAAACCACGCGACGCCCGACGCGACCACCACGATCGCGATTGCAACCAGCACCCTATTCATCGCGCAGCGCCTCCGCCGGCGACGCCTTCGCCATTCGCCAGGCGGGATAGAGACCGGCGAGCAGCGCGGCCAGCAGCGACAGCGCGACGCCCTGGAGCAGGATCGCGGGCGATGGATCGATCGACATCGTCCAGCCGAACGAGCGGCGATTGATCACGAAGACCAGCACGGCGGCCAGCAGCAGCCCGCTCGGCACCGCGAGCACGCCGGCGAGTAGCCCGATCATGCCCGTCTGCGCGGTGACGAGTCCCCACACCTGGCGCGGCGTCAAACCGAGCGCGCGCAGCACGCCGATCTCGCGCGTGCGCTCGAGCGACAGGGCCATGAGTGCCGCGAGCATGCCGACGAACGCCACCACCAGGCTCAGCGTGCGCAGCACCCCGGTGATGGCGAACGTGCGGTCGAAGATCTCCATCGACGCCTCGCGCAGCGCCCGGTTCGAGCGGATCACCAGCCGCGGCCCGCCCGCGGCGCGCTCGCGCACGGTGGCCACCAGCCCATTCACGTCGACACCCGGCGCGGCCTCGAGTGCCAAGCCCGAGATCTTGCGATCGTTCCACGCGGCCTCGTACGTGCGCCGGCTCATGATGACGACGCCCGCGCTCGAGCCGTAGTCGTAGAACACGCCGGCCACGCGGAAGTCGCGCTCGCCGTGGTCGGTGTGCAGACGGACGACGCCGCGGATGCCGTGACGATTGGCGAACGGCTCGGACACGAGGACCGCGTCGCCGTCCCACACACCGGCGTCGCCGCCGGAGCGGAATCGCCAGCGCGGCGGCCGCGCCGGATCGACGTCGAGCGCCACCAGCTGCGCCGGGCCGCGTGGGCTCTGCACGATCACGCCGCGCGACGTGCCGACGCGCGCGACGCCCGGCGTGGCCGTCAGGCGCGCGATCAGCTCCGGATCGAGCGTCGCATCCTGGCGGCTGCCCACCAGGGCCGGCGCCGAGATATAGATGTCGGCGCGCAGCGTGCCCTCGAGCCAGGCGGTGACGGCCTCGCGGAAGCTGGCGATCATCACGCCGACGCCGATCGCGGCGGCGACCGCGATCATCAGCGCCGCCATCGCGACGGAGGTGCGCGACAGCGCGGCCACGATGCTGCGCGTGGCGAGCCGCCCCAGCATGCCGAAGGCGCCGCCGGCGGCGCGGTGCAGCGGGCGCAGCAGCGCGAGCGCGGCCGCGGGCGTGACGAGCGCGCAGCCGACCATGACGATGAAGAGCCCGGCAAAGCCGACCACGATACCGGCCGGCACCGCCAGGACCAGGGCCCCCGCGGCCAGCACCGCCACACCGAGCCAACCGGCGCGCCGCGCGCGACGGCGCGCGGCGCTCTCGAGCGAGGCTCGCGTCATCACCACGCGGGGCGGCGCGGCGGTGGCCTCGAGCGCGGGCGGCAGCGCCGCCAGCGCGGTGGCGCCGATGCCGAGGAGCACGCTCTTGGCCAGCGCGACCGGTTCGAGCGCCACCTCGCGCACGGAGACGACGAAGTAGAAATCGTTGATCGTGCGCGTGACCAGCCGCAGCAGGCTCTGCGCCATGCCGAAGCCCAGCGCCACGCCCAGCACGGTGCCCGCGATGCCGATCACGAGCGCCTCGCTCATGACGAGGCCGAAGATCTCGGCGCGCGTCACGCCGAGCGCGCGCAGCGAACCGATGAGCGGGCGCCGCTGCACCACCGAAAACGTCATCGTCTGGTAGATCAAAAACATCCCGACGACGAGCGCCAGCAGCGACAGCGCGGCGAGGTTCCATTGAAACGCCAGGATCATCCGCGCGGTGGCGCCGGCCGTCGTGCCGGCGGACACGAGATCGACGCCGGGCGGCAGCGCCTGAGCGATGCGGGCCAACAGCTCGCGCCCCGCAGCGTCGCCGCCCACGATCAGGTCGATGCGCGACAGCCGCCCCACCGCGCCGAGCGTCTCCTGCGCGGTGGCGATGTCGGTGACGAGCAGACCGTCGAGCGCGCGGGCGCTGGCGGGATCGGCCGGCTGCAGCAGACCGACGATCGTCAGCCCGCGGCGATGGCCGCTCACCTCGATCGTGAGCTGGCCCCCATTGTCGAGGCCCAGCTCGCGCGCCGTCGAGGCCGCGATCAGCGCCGTGCCGGCGCGGCCGACCAGATCGGCGGCGCGCGCAAGCGTGTCGCGGCCGCGCGACTGGCCGCGCTCGCCGGCGCCGAGGAACGAGCGGAAGTCGCCGTCGACGAACGGATCGATGCCGAGCAGATGCAGGCTGCGCCCGGCGCGCCCGGTCGCAACCTCGGAGCCGACGCCAACGGTGTCCTGCGCGCCCGCGGGCTCGGCGAATACGGCCACGTCGCCTTCCACGATCGGCGCCGCGCGCCGCACACCGAGCTCCACGCGAAGACGGCGATAGAGCTCGTCGGGCAATCCCGATGGGCCGCCGACGATCTGATGGGTCGCGCGGCCGCTGACGGCCTCCGTCGCCAGTCCGAACGCGCGCAGCGCGCTGCCGTTGGCGAGATCGATGGATACGGCGACGGCCACGCCGAGCGCGATGCCGAGGATGGCGAGGCCGAGCTGCCAGGGATGCGAGCGGAGCTGGCGCACGGCCAGACGCCGGAGCTGGCCGTTCAGAATGTCCGCCATCCCGCTCATCTTACGCGTGCGCGCCACACCGCTCCGGCGGCGCGCCGCGCTATTTCGCGCGCAGCACCTGCTGCAGCGCCGCCTCGAGCTCGCGCCGGGTCATCACACCCTCGAACCGCGCGCGCACGATACCCGCGCCATCGACGACGAACGTCCACGGCTCCGAGCGGAGATTCCATTCCTCGACCGTCGGCGCGAGCCGCTCCATACCGCCGGGCTGCCAGATCTCCTGGTGCACGAAGGCCACGCGCTTGGCGTACGCCGGAATCAGGCTGCGCACGACGTCGAGCACGGGGCCGCACACGCGGCTCGTGCAGAACTTCGGCGTGGCGAACACGACGACGTGCGGCCGGCCCTGGCGAATCGCGTCGGCGATCCGCGTCTGGTGCAGGCGCGGATCGGGCGGGTCGCTCGTGTCGATCTGCCGCAGATCGCTGACGTCGCTCGCAATGAGGTTGCGGCTTCGCGGCGCGGGAGTGCCGGGCTGCGGGCTGCGGGTCGCCGGCAGCGCGTGCACGCGCAGTCGCGCGGCGTCGACGATGCCGTCCCCGTGGCGCGCCACGATCTCGAGGCCCCATGGCCCCGGCCGCTCCAGCACGAGCTGCGCGACGTAGATCCCCCGCACGTCGCTCGCCGCGCCGTGCAGATGACGCGTACCGTCGGGATGGATGTGCACGTGACGATCCTGCTCGATCACTTCGAGCGCGTGATAGACCGCCGGCGTCACGGCGACCAGCTCGGCGTTCTCGTCACTGACGTCGTACGTCCGCACGGCGACGTCCGCGTCGGCGAGGAGGCTTCCCTGTCTGAACAGCACGAATGCGAAGCGGTTGGCGCCGGCCACCAGCTCGGTCGTCGTGAGCAGCGGCGTGAAAGCCGCCGTCACGCGCGGCCCGAGATCGCCGGCCATGGCCGCGCCCGACCAGCCGAGGGCGAGCGCGACCACGGCCGAGACGATTCTGAGCACGCGCGTTATTCCACGATCACCTGTCCGTACATCCACGGGTGCGGCAGACAGATGTAGTAGTAATTGCCGGTCTCCACGAACGTGATCGACTTCTCGCCGCCCTTGGGCATCACGCCGGTGTCCCACTCGGCCTTCTGCCACGCGGTCGCGCCGTGCGGCAGGTCGCCCACGTTGACGAAGTTCAGCGACTCGCCCTTCTTGATGCGCACGCGCGAGGGCACGAAGCTGTATTCCACGTTGTTGCCGCCGATCCGGATCGTGTTGACGCCGCTGGCGATCGGTCCGACAGGCCCGGCCACCGTCTGCGGCGGCGGCGGCGGGTAGAGCGGCCCGAGCTGGCCCTTCAGCGAGAACGCCCACACCGCATCGCCGTTGGCGCTGCCCTGCAGCTGGTTGCCGCCGGCGGCGATGGCGACGAACTGCTCGCCATCCACCTCGTAGAAGACGGGCGGCGCGTCGGCGCCGAAGCCGGTCTGGAATCGCCAGAGCTCCTTGCCAGTCTTCGCGTCGAGCGCGATGAAGCTGCCGTCCGGGTCGCCACGGAAAACGAGACCACCGGCCGTGACCGACGACCCACCGCCACCGCCCAGCCGGTACGGCGTCGTGTGCTGCCACGCGATCTTGTTCGTCGTGGCGTCGATCGCGGTGAACGTGCCGCTCATCTGGGTGCCGATCGGCGCCGCCTGCGTGCCGCCGACGTAGCGCTGACCCAGCTTGAACGTGTCGCCGAAGCGTGCGAACGAGCCGTTGCGGATCGTGCCCGGCACGTAGAAGTAACCGGTCTGCGGGCTGTAGGGCATCGGTGACCAGTTGGTGCCGCCGAGGCCCGAGGGCTGGATGAGCACCGGCGTCTCCCAGAACGGCTCGAAGATGCACGCGGCTTTCTCGAAGCCGGGCACGGGCGAGGCGCACTGTGGAACGGTGGCGTCGCCACGCGGGATCGGCTGCGTCTTGGCCGTCTTCTGCCGCGGCTCCTGCGGCACCGGTTTCTCATCGATGCCGATGAGCGGCTTGCCGTCGGTGCGATCGAGGATGTAGACCCAGCCGGTGCGGCCCGCCTCGGCGATGCCCTTGCGCGGCTTGCCGTCGATCACGGTGTCGAACAGCACGACGGGGCTCGCGGCGTCGTAGTCCCAGATGTCGTGATGCACCTGCTGGAAGTGCCAGACGTACTCACCGGTCTTCGCCTTGAGCGCCACCATCGACGCGCAGAACAGGTTGTCGCCCTCGCGCATCGAGCCGTCGTAGTCGGGTCCGCAGTTGCCGGTGGCGAAGTACACGAGGCCGAGATCCGGATCGAGCGCCGGCGTATTCCAGATCGTGGCGCCGCCGCGCATGGAGTGGTCGGTGCCGGGCGGCCACGTGTCGCTGCCGAGCTCGCCCGGGCCGGGCAGCGTGTACCAGCGCCACTTGATCTCACCGGTCTTGGCGTCCAGCGCGGTGAGGCGGCCGCGCACGCCGAACTCGCCGCCGGAGATGCCGCTGTACACGAGCCCGTCGTAGTAGAGCGGAGCGCTCGTGATGCTGAAGCCGTTCTCCCACTTCTCGATGGGCATCTTCCATTTGACCTTGCCGGTCTTCATGTCGAGCGCGACGACCTGCGCGTCGAGCTGGCCGAAGAACAGCAGTCCCTCGCCCATCGCGAGCCCGCGGTTGACCCAGCCGCAGCACACCGTCGAGATCTTCTGGTCGATGCCCGACCAGTACTCCCAGAGGATCTCGCCGGTCTTCGCGTTGAGCGCGAAGACGTCGTCGTTGCCGGTGATGACGTACATGATGCCGTCCTTCACCAGCGGCGAGGCCTCGAACGAGTACTTGCCGCCAACGCCCGAGCCCTTGAGCCGGGTCATCCAGGCGCCCTTGAGCTTGCCGACGTTGTCGGTGTTGATCTGCGTCAGCGTCGAGTAGCGCTGGTTGGTGAGGCCGCCGCCGTTGGTGATCCAGTCCTTGCCCGCCGGACTGCGCAGCATCCGGTCGATCTCTGCGTCCGCGGCCCACGCGGGCAGTCCGACGAGAGAGAGGATGCCGAGCGTTGCGGTGGCCAGGAACCAGCTTCCGAGGTGGGAACGCATGGGCTGCCTCCTTGGTGCGCGCCATTCAGACCGCCCGTCCGCGAGATGCCGCGGGGCCAGGATCATCGCGCACTCACTCGGCAAGCACAAGACATCCTGGCGGCGCTTGACAGACCTATCGCCACCCATTAGCGTTCGGCCCACATCGGGACCTTTCGGCTCGCTCCGGCGGAAAGGATGACGGTCATGATTCCAGCCGCGTTCGAATATCACGCGCCCGACTCCCTCGACGACGCCACGGCGCTGCTCGCGCGACTCGGCGACGAGGCCAAGATCCTCTCCGGCGGGCAAAGCCTCATTCCGCTGATGAAGCTGCGGCTGTCGAGCCCGGCGCACGTCATCGACATCAACGGCATTCCGGGGCTCTCCTACATCCGCGAGGTCGACGGCGTGCTCGCGATCGGCGCGCTGACGCGGGAATCCGAGCTGGAAGAGTCGGAAATCGTACGACAGCGCTATCCGCTGCTGCACGACACGTGCAAGGTGATCGCCGACCCGCTGGTGCGGAATCTTGCGACGATCGGCGGCAATCTCGCGCACGCGGATCCCGCCAACGATCATCCGGCCACCATGCTCGCGCTGGGCGTCGAGTTGGTGGCGCGGGGGCCGAGCGGCCAGCGGCGGATTCCGATCACGTCGTTTTTCACGGGCCCGTTCGAGACGACGCTGGGGTTGGGCGAGCTTCTCGTCGAGATTCGTGTCCCCGCGCCCGCGCCGGGCAGCGGGGGCGCGTATCTCAAGTTCGAGCGCAAGGTGGGCGATTTCGCCACGGCGGCGGTGGCCACCCAGCTCACGCTGCGCGGCGACGGCACGTGCGAGCAGGCCGGCATCGCGCTCACCAACGTGGGGCTCACGCCGATCAAGGCGGTGAGCGCCGAGAACGTGCTACGCGGCAATCGGCTGGACGACCCGACGATCGCCCGCGCGGCCGAGTCCGCCGCCGAGGCGGCCGAGCCGATCGCGGACCTGCGCGGCTCCGTCGCCTACAAGCGAGATCTCGTGCGCGTCTTGACGGCTCGGGCCCTTCGCAAAGCAATCGCGCGCGCCCAGGGACGGAGGTAAGCCATGCGAGTCCAGCTCTCGATCAACGGCGAAACCCACGAGGCGGACGTCGAACCACGGCTCCTGCTCGTCCACCTGATCCGCGACGTGCTGCGGCTGACGGGCACGCACATCGGCTGCGACACGACCCACTGCGGCGCGTGCACGGTACTGCTGGAAGGGCGCGCCGTGAAGTCGTGCACGATGTTCGCCGTGCAGGCCAACGGCAAGAGCCTCATGACGGTGGAAGGCCTCGAGCAGAACGGCAAGCTGCACCCGCTGCAGGAAGGCTTCATGGATCAGCACGGACTGCAGTGCGGGTACTGCACGCCGGGCATGCTGATGACCAGCTACGCGTTCCTCGATCGACATCCCGCGCCCACCGAAGACGAAATCCGTGTGGCGATCTCCGGCAACCTCTGCCGGTGCACCGGGTACGTGAACATCGTCAAGGCGGTGCAGCACGCGGCGGCCGCGCTGCACGAGGGAGCCGCGCGATGACCCCCAAGACCTCGCCCGAGGTCGGCGGCATGGGCCATTCGATCAAGCGCAAGGAAGACCCGCGCTTCATCCGCGGCCAGGGCAAGTACGTGGACGACGTCGTCCTGCCCGGCATGCTCTACATGGA
>Ga0075421_100002764_pt1 | contig 20957 bp, 13 predicted proteins | sample SoiMetdeltSBSDD5_FD_75292 | JGI IMG/M metagenome (GOLD analysis project Ga0075421, IMG submission 75292) | Bulk soil microbial communities from a Populus tree surrounding site in Tennessee, USA - Soil MetaG P. deltoides SBSDD5 | ecosystem: Environmental > Terrestrial > Soil > Tree plantation... | reverse complement strand
GGGTACGTGGTCGCGATCGCGGTCTCGTTCCTGTTAGGCAAGCCGATCAAGTGGATCGAGGATCGGATGGAGAACCTCCAGGCCGATTCCTTCGCTCGCGACTACCACATCGACGCCGAGCTCGCGCTCAAGAAGGACGGGACGATTACCGGCCTCCGTGTGAAGACGCTCGCCGACCACGGCTGCGCCGATGCCGCGGCGAACCCGTCGAAGTTCCCGGCCGGGCTGTACAGCATCATCACCGGTTCGTACGACATGAAAGCCGCGCACGTCGCGGTCGATGCCGCATACACGAACAAGCCTCCCGGCGGCGTCGCGTACCGCTGCTCGTTCCGCGTGACGGAGGCAGTACACGCGGTGGAGCGCATGGCCGACATCGCAGCGCACGAGCTCGGGATCGATCCGGCTGACTTCCGGCTCAAGAACTTCATCAAGCCCGAGCAGTTCCCGTACAAGTCCGCGACTGGCTGGGAGTACGACAGCGGCAACTACCACGGCGCGCTCGAGCTCGCGATGGAGAAGATCGATTACCGCGCGCTCCGCAAAGAGCAGGCGGAGAAGCGCGCGCGCGGTGAGCTCATGGGGATCGGCATCTCGAGCTTCACAGAAGTCGTCGGCGCGGGCCCCTCGCACACCTACGACATCCTCGGCCTCAAGATGTTCGACTCGGCCGAGATCCGGATTCATCCCACGGGGAAAGCGATCGCGCGGTTCGGCACGAAGTCGCAAGGGCAGGGGCACGAGACGACGTACGCGCAGATCGTGGCCGAGGAGTTAGGCATTCCCGCGGCGCACGTCCAGGTGGAGGAAGGCGACACCGACACGGCGCCGTACGGACTGGGCACGTACGCGAGTCGCTCGACGCCAACTGCCGGCGCCGCGGGTGCACTGGCGGCACGCAAGATCCGCGAGAAGGCGCGGAAGATCGCGGCGCACCTGCTCGAGGCAAGCCCCGACGATCTCGAGTGGGAGACCGGAAAGTTCTACGTGAAAGGCTCGCCGGATCGCGCGAAGACGATCCAGGAGATCGCGTTCGCGGCGTACACGAATCACCCGCAGGGCATGGAAGCGGGGCTCGAGGCGGTGCATTACTACGACCCGCCGAACCTCACGTTCCCGTTCGGCAGCTACATCTGCGTCGTGGACATCGATAAGGGAACTGGCGAGGTGAAGGTGCGACGGTTCGTCGCCGTAGACGACTGTGGGAACATCATCAACCCGATGATCGTGGATGGACAGATCCATGGCGGGCTCACGCAAGGGCTCGCACCCGCGCTGTTCGAGGAGATTCAGTACGACGAAAACGGCAACATTCAGGGCGGGAGCTTCATGGATTATCTGCTCCCGACCGCGATGGAGACGCCGAGCTGGGAGGTGGCGAAAACGGTGACGCCGTGTCCGCATCACCCGTTAGGCGCCAAGGGCGTAGGCGAGTCGGCCACGGTGGGTGCACCGCCCGCCATCGCGAACGCGGTCGTCGACGCGCTCTGGCACCTCGGTGTTCGGCACATCGACATTCCGATCACGCCGTTCAAGGTGTGGACGATTCTGCGAGAGAAAGGCGTAACGGAGTAGCGATGACAGATTGAGTTCATGACCACAGACCTGTTCGCCACCGCCGCGAAGCTCCGCGCCGACCGTACGCCGTTTGTCCTGGCGACGGTCGTCGCGAGCTACCCGCCGCAGAGCGTGCGGCCGGGGGCGAAGGCCATCGTGCATGCCGACGGCACGATCGAGGGGTGGGTAGGCGGCGGGTGTGTCCGCCCCGTGGTCCTGCAGGAGTCCACCGACGCGCTCGCCGACGGCCGACCCCGGCTCGTGCGCATGAACGCGCCACCTAACGCCGGCTCGACCGACGAGCCGAGCCGCCACGGCGACGTGCACGAATACCCGATGACGTGTCAGGGTGAAGGCGGGATCGAGATCTACCTCGAGCCCATCCTTGCGTCGCCCAGACTCGTGCTGCTCGGCCATACGCCTGTGGTGCAGTCGCTCGCGCGCCTCGGGACGGAGCTGGGGTTCGAGGTCGTCGTTGGCTCGTCGGCGGTGCCGGTCGATGTCTTCCCAATCGGCGTTCGCGTTTCGGCCGACGTGGCCGGTGCGCTCGCCGGGGCGGATGACACGACGTGGGTGGTCGTGGGCACGATGGGCGCCGGCGACGAGGAGGCGCTGGCTGCGGCGGCGGAGAGCGATGCGGCGTACGTCGGCCTGGTCGCGAGCCGAAAGAAGGCCCAGTACCTGATCGACTACGTGCGCGCCAACGGCGTCTCCGCCGAGCGACTTGCGCGGGTGAAGTACCCGGCCGGCCTCGACCTTGGAGGGATGGGCGCGGCCGAGATTGCCCTCAGCGTGCTCGCCGAGATAGTTCAGCGGCGCTACGGCAAGGCAGTGAATACGTCGTCAGGCGCAGCGCCGGAGTCTCCACCCGCGCGAACACCTTCAACCGAGGCGACTCCCGTGACGCTCGGACGCAACCGTGACGACACCCACAAGCACGAGGCCTTCCCGATCGATCCCGTCTGCGGGATGCCGGTCGACCCCGCCACCGCCAAACACACGGTCATCGAAGTTGACCGCACCCTCTACTTCTGCTGTGCCAGCTGCAAGGCGACCTACGTGCGTCGTCAGACGGAGCTGGCGTGAAGGAAGCGATCGAGCGTCTCCAGCAAGCGATGGCTGACAAAGGGTACGTCACCGACCGCGCGACAGCGACGGCGGCGTATCTCGCCGTCACGCTTCGGAAGCCGTTGCTCATCGAGGGACCGCCGGGCGTCGGGAAGACCGACGTCGCGAAAGTGCTCTCGCGCGTCCTCGACACGGAGCTCATCCGCCTGCAGTGCTACGAAGGGCTCGACGTCTCGACATCACTGTACGAGTGGAACTACCCCAAGCAGCTGCTGCATATCAAGCTCGGCGAGACATCCGGCCAGAGCGTCGCCCACCGTGAAGCGGAGATCTTCAGCGAGTCGTTTCTCCTGGAGCGACCATTGCTTCGCGCCATTCGTGCGACGCGCCAGGTCGTGTTGCTCATCGATGAGGTGGATCGGAGCGACGAGGAGTTCGAAGCGTTCCTGCTCGAGGTGCTCTCGGAGCATCAGGTCACGATCCCGGAGATCGGAACTGTGCGGGCCGCGGTCGAACCGTGCGTGGTGCTGACATCGAACCGGACTCGTGAGCTGTCCGAGGCGCTGCGGCGCCGGTGTCTCTACCTCTGGATCGATTACCCGACGCTCGAGAAGGAGCTTGCGATCGTCAGGGCGAGAGTGCCGGGCATCGACGTCCAGCTCGCGGACCAGCTGACGGGGTTCATCCAGGGGATTCGCCGACAGCGGCTCGTGAAGATGCCCGGCGTGGCGGAGACGCTCGACTGGGCGCATGCGCTCGTGGCGCTTCACGCCGAGAGCGTGAACGACGGCGTCGCGATGGAGACCCTCGGCTGCTTCCTCAAGGACCAGGCGGACGTTAGGCGCGTCCGCACGGAGATCGAGACGCACGGCACGGCCGCCCTGGTTGCCGCGGGCCGCGACGCGCGATGAGATGACCGGCGAGCCGCTCGCGTTCGTGACCTCGTTCAGCCGCGCACTGCGCGACCGCGGGCTGAATGTCACACCAGGCACCTCGATCGACGCCGTCCGGGCGCTCGCCGCCGTCGACATCGGCGACCGGCGCGACGTGTACTTCGCGCTTCGCTCGCTCTTCGCCACGCGCCTGCAGGATCTCGCGGTGTTCGATGCGATGTTCGATGAGTGGTGGGACACCGCGCGGCCAGCCAGGCGCGAGACAGGCGCCGAGCGGACGAAGCAGAGCGCGAATCCGCCCATCGTTGCGCCGTGGGATGAGCCAAAAGCCAGCACCACGTCGTCGTTCCTGACCCGATGGGCGGCGTCGTTGGCCGAGGCCGAGGATGACGCGACGGTTCCGATGGCGGCACCGAGTACACGTGAGGCGACCGGCGTGAAGGACTTCCGCCACTACGACGACGACGATCTCCATGGGCTCGAGGACGCGGCGGCGCGCATCGTGAAGCGATTGCGCTCGCGACGAAGTCGGCGGTGGCGGATCGCGCGGCGCGGACCTCGGCTCGACGCGCGTCGCATCGTCAGGCTCGCACTGGCGACCGGCGGCGATCCGATTCGCCTCGCGCGTCGCGAGCGAAAGCTCCGCCGCACGAAGCTCGTCGTCGTGTGCGACGTGTCTGGATCGATGGACCTGTACAGTCGTTTCCTGCTCCAGGTGCTGTACACGCTGCAGCACGCCTTCGCGCGGGTGGAGACGTTCGCCTTTAGCACGCGACTCGTCCGCATCACCGACGCACTCACTGGCGATACGTACCGCGAGGCGCTCGACACCCTCGCGCGTGTGGAGGGTGGGGGATGGTCGGGTGGGACGAAGATCGGCGAGTCTCTCGAGAGCCTGCGCGTCGGGTGGCCACGTTTGTTCGATCGTCGCACCGCGGTCATCGTGCTGAGCGATGGCTGGGACACCGGCGATCCGGAGATCCTCGGCGCAGCGCTGCGCGAGATTCGCCGCCGCGCCGGTCGGCTCATCTGGCTCAATCCTCTGCTCGGCAATCCGTCCTACGAGCCACTCACGCGCGGTATGCAGGCGGCGCTTCCGCACGTCGATGTCTTCGCGCCCGCGCATGACCTGGCGAGCATCGAGCGACTCGCCATGCACCTGAGTTTCTGACGGCACTACATGCACTACATCGACGGCGACTTCGTCGAGGCGGCGAGCAAGCGCACCATCGACGTCATCGATCCCGCGACCCAAGACGTCATTGCCACCGTCCCTGAAGGGGACGCGTCGGATGTCGATGCGGCCGTCGCCGCCGCGCGGCGAGCATTCGACGACGGGTCCTGGCGCGACACGACCGCGCAGGAGCGCGGGCGCATTCTCTTCCGGATCGCGGCGATCGTTCGAGCACATGCCGCTGAGTGGACCGAGCTGGAGACGCGCAACAACGGAAAGCCGATCGCCGAGGCGCAAGTCGACATTGCCGATGTCGCGACGTGCTTCGAGTACTATGGCGGGCTCGCGACCAAGATCCACGGCGACGTCGTGCCCGTGCCGGACAATGCGCTGAGCCTCGCGCTCCGCGAGCCGATCGGCGTCGCCGGTCAGATCATCCCATGGAATTACCCGCTGCTCATGGCGGCGTGGAAGCTCGCGCCTGCCATCTGCGCGGGGTGCACGATGGTCATCAAGCCGGCGGAGCAGACGCCGCTCACGCTCCTCGAGCTCGCGCGGCATCTGGCGGATGCTGGGCTTCCGCCGGGCGTGGTGAACGTGGTGACCGGGGCGAGTGCGACCGGCGCGGCCATCGTTAGGCATCCGGACGTGGACAAGATCGCGTTCACGGGCAGCGCGGAGGTCGGGAAGCTCATCATGCGCAATGCCGCCGATACCCTCAAGAAGATCTCACTGGAGCTCGGCGGGAAGTCGCCCAACATCCTCTTCGCTGACGCGGACTTCGAGGCGAGCGTCGATGGCGCGCTCTTCGGGCTCTTCTTCAACCAGGGCGAGGTGTGTTCCGCGGGAAGCCGCATCCTCGTGGAGCGTTCCGTCTACCCGAAGGTGCTCGACGCGATGGTGGAGAAGGCGCGGACGATTCGCGTTGGGCCGGGGCTGGATCCGACCACCAAGATGGGGCCGCTCGTGAGCCGCGAGCAGTTCGATCGGGTGCGTCTGTATCAGGAGGTTGGCAAGGGCGAGGCGAAGCTGGCGTTAGGCGGCGGGCGGGCTGTCGGTGGTGTGCTCGATCGCGGTCTCTTCGTCGAGCCGACGATCTTCTATGACGTCGATAACAGCGCGCGGATCGCGCGCGAGGAGATCTTTGGCCCGGTGGCGGCGGTGATCCCGTTCGATGATGAGGAGGACGCGCTGCGCATCGCGAACGACTCGCCGTACGGGCTCGCGGCGGCGGTCTGGACGCGCGACATCTTCCGCGCGATGCGGACGGTGAAGCGGCTCCGAGCCGGCATCGTGTGGGTCAACCACATGCAGCCGACGTTCGTGGAGGCCCCTTGGGGCGGATACAAGCAGAGCGGTATCGGTCGCGAGCTCGGCAGGTGGGGGGTGGAAGAGTACCTCCACGTCAAGCAGGTGCACATTAACCTCGACGAGCGGCCGATCGGTTGGTACTGAGCAGGTTGCATAGTAGCGGTCCGGGCGCATACTTGACCCGTTGCAGCGATCGTGGGCTTTGCCGCGTTATACGGCTGACGATGAGGCGGCTGTATCAGGTGGGGTGGGGGCCGGTTGGCACGCGGAGGTTCATGAGGTGGCGTAGCGCGTTATTAGCCGTACTGCTCGTCGCAGGTGTCGCGTCAGCGGTGTTGGCGCAGCCAAGGCGCGTGCTCCTGCTCTACGACGAACGCACCGACTTTCCCGGGCTCGCGGTTCTCGATGCGCGGTTGGTCAAGACATTGACCGCCGGGTTGCCGGGTGCGATCGAGGTGTACCGGGAGGCGATGGACCTGTCCCGCTTCCAGTCCGACAGCTATCCCGTCCTTCTCCGCGATCACTTTCGCGCGAAGTACGCCGCGAAAAACATCGACGTCGTCATTGCCGTCATGAGTCCGGCGCTCGACTTCATGATCGCTCACGGCGCCGCGGCGTTTCCGGGAGCGAAGATCGTGTTTTGCGGGATCGATCGCCGAGATTTCGCCAGTCGGTCGTTACCGCCCAACGCTACGGGCGTGCTCCTCGCGCGCGAGTTTGCCCCGACACTCAGGATAGCGCTCAAGCTCCACCCCGGCACAAAGCGCGTTCTGTTCGTCGCCGGAAACTCGGAGTTCGACCGGAGGCTCGCCGAAGCGGCACGGACTGAGTTTCGCACGGAGGCCAAGGACGTCCCGGTCGAGTATCTGATTGGGCTGCCGCTGCGCGACCTGCTCGACACACTCGCGACGCTGCCGCCGCACACCGTCGTGATGTATTCCACGATGTTCAGGGACCGTGCGGGCACTCCGTTCGTTCCGCACGATGTCGCGGAACGCATTGCCACGACTGCCAATGCCCCGGTATATGCGTTCGTGGACCAGCTTCTCGGTCGCGGCATCGTCGGAGGGCACCTCTACAGCATGGATGCCCACGGCGACGAAGCCGCTCGCCTTGCACTCCGCATATTGGCCGGCGAGCGCCCGCCAACGATGCCGCCGGTCGACCGCCCCGTCAGTATTGATCTGTTCGATTCGCGGCAACTGAACCGGTGGGGCATCGACGAGCGCCGGCTGCCGGCCGGCAGCGTCATCCGATTCCGCGACCTTTCGATATGGGAGACGCAGCGGACGACGATCATCGCGATCGCCGGCGTGCTGCTCGTGCAAACGGCGTTGATCCTCACGCTGCTCTTCGAGCGCCGCGTACGCCGCCGTGCGCAGACGGCGCTGCAGGAGAGTGAGGCGCGCGGCGAGATCGCCGGCGTATCGTTAGGCGTCGGGTTCTGGGCGTGGGAACCAGAGCGCGACCGCATCTGGATCTCGGAGCCGTGCGCTCGGTTGCTGGGGCTGGAGCGCGGAGCGCAGCGAACGCTCGCCACCTTCCTGGACGCGGTGCGGCCGCGGACTGGCGGACCGTTGGACACTGAATTCGAGCAGGCGATTCGAACGGGGACACCGTTCGATGGCGAATGGGCGGTCGTGGCTCGCAACGGCGGGACGCGCTGGCTCGCTGTGGCCATACGCGCGAACGATGAGGTCAACGGCAAGCGTCGCGTGACCGGGGCGCTGATCGATGTTACCGAGCGCCGATCGGCCGAGCTGCTCGCCGAGGAGCAACGTCGCGAGCTCTCGCATCTCGGGCGCGTGGCGGTCGTCGGCGAGCTCTCGGGCGCGTTGGCGCACGAGCTCAATCAACCGCTGGCCGCGATCCTCGCCAACGCCCGCGCTGGGCGGCGCCTGCTCGAGGATGACGGGGTCGAGAAAGCGGAACTGCGCGCCATTCTCGAGGACATCGAGGCGGACGACCGGCGCGCCGGGGAAGTGATCAAGCGGGTTCGCAGCCTCGTGAAGAAGGACGGTGGTGAGCTGCAGCTGCTCGACATCAACGATGTCGTCCACGAGGTGCTCGAGCTGGCGCACAGCGATCTGATCCGCCGGGGCGTAGTGGCCCAAACGCGGTTATCGCCCCAGCTGCCGGTGGTCTACGCCGATCGCGTGCAGGTGCAGCAAGTGCTGCTGAACCTGATCATGAACGCGTGCGATGCGATGAGCGATACGTCGCCTGGTGATCGCTCGCTGATCATCTCGACGACGGTCCACGACAGCGCCGCCCGGATCTCCGTCTGCGATCGCGGCATTGGGATCGCGCCTGACTCGTTGCAGTCGGTGTTCGAACCGTTCGTGACGACGAAGCGAAACGGGCTCGGGCTCGGGCTCGCGATCTGTCGCTCCATCGTCGCATCGCACGCGGGTGACATGTGGGCGACCAACAACCCGGAGCGCGGTGCGACGATCGTCGTCTCGCTGCCGCTTGTGGCGAAGACCACGACGGTGGTATCGGAGTACCGACTTCCTTCGTCGCTTATGGGAGAGGCGCAGTCGTCCGTCCTCCCCACCTCATGAACTAGCAGTCCCACCAGACACGAGCTTTCGACCATGCGAACCGCCAATCCGGCGCTGAAGGAAGGGACGTTTACCGGCGTACGCGCCGCCCCCGGCGAACCCGTCATGACACTACAGGGCACGGCGACGAAGTCGCTCGTGCTCGTGCTGCTGACCGTGTTCGCGGCGAGCTTCACCTGGAATGCGGTGGCGAGCGGAAACGTCGGCATCCTCATGCCAGCGACGGTCGTCGGTGGCATCGGCGGCTTCATCGTCGCGCTCATCACCGTGTTCAAGCCGAAGGCGTCGCCATACACCGGGCCGATCTACGCGGTGCTCGAGGGACTGCTGCTGGGCGGCGTGTCAGCGATCTACAACGCGCGATTCGCTGGGCTCCCGGCGCAGGCGGTGGCGCTGACGTTCGGGGTGTTCATGGCGCTGCTGATTGTGTATCGGCTGGGCATCATCAAGGCCACCGAGAACTTCCGCCTCGGCGTCGTCGCGGCTACCGGCGGGATCATGATCATGTATCTCCTCAGCTTCGTGCTGGGGTTCTTCGGCATCACGATGCCGTACCTTCACGACTCCAGTCCGTTGTCGATTGGAATCAGCGTCGTGATCGTGGTGGTGGCTGCGCTGAACCTCGTGCTCGATTTCGACTTCATCGAGCGCGGCGTCGCGAACCGCGCGCCGAAGTATCTCGAGTGGTACGCGGCGTTCGGCTTGCTCGTGACGCTGGTGTGGCTCTACCTCGAGATCCTCCGGCTGCTATCGAAGCTCCAGAGCCGCAGCCGGTAGCGGCGCGCACGGGCCCGGACGCCACTTCGCTGGAGGGCCCAGTTCTCGGTCGTCAGTGATCAGGTGAACAGTCATCAGTGGTGAGTGGTGTAGTGACCAGTGGCCAGTGATTCCCGCTGAGGGGCACTGACCACTGGCTGCTAAAGCACTGGCCACTGATGACTGTTCACCTGATCACTGACATACTGACCCCTGGTCGTCCCGTCGGGAGGCCTGACGCCAGCCTTTCGCCCGCCGCAATTTCGGATGTCGAGAACTGACGGTCGGCTCCGACTCCTTTACAGGAGCGCCGCGCGGACCGATTACGGCGCCTGACCCGACAGAGGAGACGACCCATGCGTTACATGCTGATGATGCACGCCCCGCGGGGCACCGGTGACTGGCAGGTCATGAACTGGTCGCCGGAAGACCTGAAGGCCCACATCGGCTTCATGCATAACCTCAACAAGGAGTTACGTGACGCCGGAGAGCTCGTGGGCGCAGAAGGGCTCGCGGCGCCAGGGGAAGCGCGGGTCGTCCGGGCGGGAAAGAACGGCGTGCCCGCCGTGACCGACGGCCCGTTCGCCGAATCGAAGGAGTTCCTCGCCGGCTACTGGATCGTCGAGGTCGACACCACGGAACGCGCTTACGAGATCGCGGCGAAAGCATCCGCCGCGCCCGGGCCTGGTGGGAAGCCCTTGATCATCCCGATCGAGGTGCGGCAGGTCATGAGCGCGCCTCCCGTGGACGTGTGACGGCGGAGTCTACCGCGAGCTCGATCACGTCCACCATCGGGCACCTGCTGCGCGACCTCGCGCCGCAGGTGCTCGCCGCCGTGACGAGGCGGCATCGCGACTTCGGCGCGGCGGAGGACGCCGTGCAGGAAGCGCTGATTGCCGCAGCTAGCCAGTGGCCGAAGGACGGCATCCCCGACAATCCACGTGGGTGGCTCTTTCACGTGGCCGTGCGGCGGCTGACCGACCACCTTCGCAGCGAGTTGGCGCGGCGCCGTCGTGAGGACGTCATCGTGAGCGAGCAGTGGGTAGGGGCGACGTTCGCGCCGCCTCCCGACGTCGCGATCGACGTCGAACGGGACGACACGCTCGTCCTGCTCTTCATGTGCTGTCACCCGGCGCTCACGCCGGCGTCCGCCATTGCGCTCACGCTCCGTGCCGTGGGCGGTCTCACGACGGCGGAGATCGCGAACGCGTTCCTCGTCCCCGAGGCAACGATGGCGCAGCGCATCAGTCGGGCGAAGCAGACCATCAAGGCGTCGAAGGTGCCGTTCACCCTCCCGACGGACACGGAGCGCGCCGAGCGGCTCGGTGCAGTGCTGCAGGTACTCTATCTGATCTTCAACGAAGGGTATGTGAGCAGCATCGGCGCTGATCTGCATCGGAGGGATCTGTCCAACGAGGCGATCCGGCTGACACGTGCCGTGCACGCCCTGCTGCCTAACGACGGCGAAATCGCGGGACTGCTCGCGCTGATGTTGCTGACCGACGCCCGCCGCGCTGCACGGACGGGACCGAACGGCGAGCTGATCCCACTCGACGAGCAGGATCGCACGCTGTGGGATCGCGAGCAGATCGCCGAGGGGGTAGCGCTCATTTCCGAGACGCTGTCGAAGGGGTTGGTGGGCGTATATCAGCTTCAGGCCGCGATCGCCGCCGTCCACGACGAGGCCGCGCGGGTCGAGGATACCGACTGGCCGCAGATCCTGGCGCTCTACACGGTCCTGAAGCGTATGTCGGATAACCCGATGGTTACCCTGAGTCACGCCATTGCGGCCGCGATGGTTCATGGGCCGGGTGTGGGCCTCGAACTACTCGTGACGCTCGACTCGGACCCGCGAATGCAGGGGCATTACCGGTTGGATGCCGTTCGGGCGCATCTGTACGAGCGGGCTGGCGATGCGGATCGGGCGCTGGCGCACTACCGGTGTGCAGCGGAGCGTACCATGAGCGTCCCGGAGAGGGAATACCTCCTCATGAAGGCCTCCCGCCTGGTGGGCCCCAGGACCTGACATCTGCCCCCTGGGACCTGGCATCTGCGCGCCGGATCTCGAGCCCGTAGCTCGATTCGCCAGAAATCCGGAATAACCCAACGGGATCGAGCGTATCGGCTGTCAAAGAGATCGTACAACGCCCAGGGCTCCTTGACCGTTCCGTACACGGCCCCCATGCTCGCCCTCGTGTCCCCCACCATTGCTCCCGTCCTCCCGCGGGTGAGCGTGGCCATCCGCATAGCGCTCATCGCAATAATCACCGTCCTGGCCGGCGCGGCCACTCCGCTCGCCGCCCAGACCGACGTGATCCGCGGCCGCGTGACGAACAGCGAGGGGCTCCCGCTCGCTGGCGTACGTGTCACCGCGACATCGATCCCCGGTAACGTCACGCGCGAGACGCGCACGAGCGACCGCGGACTCTACCAGATCGCGTTCGCGGGCGGCACCGGCGATTACATCATGGGCTTCGCGATGATCGGCTACGTCTTCCGCCAGTTCCAGATCAAGCGACTGGCGGACGAGGAGGTACTGATCGCAGACTCGCGGCTCTCGGTCATCCAGCTCGATACGATCTCCGTCGTCGCGCCCGTGCAGCAGCGCGTGGGACGCAACTCGCAAACACCGGACGTGAGCGGAACGGAACGGCCGGTCAGCCCCGCCAACGTTGCCATCGACCAGCAAGGCGACATCGCGGCCATGGCGGCGTCGCTGCCCGGTGTGCTGCTCGTCCCCGGGATCGATGGCGGGCCCGACGGGTTTTCGGTGCTCGGGCTGAGTGCTGACCAGAACAGCGTCACGCTCAACGGGATGGAGCTGGGCGCGAACGGCCTGCCTCGTGACGCGCTGGTGCAGAGCACCCTATCGACGTCGCCGTACGACGCGTCACGCGGCGGCTTCAGCGGCGCGAACTTCAACATCCGGTCGAGCTCCGGCTCCAACTACCGGAGCCGAGGCGTGAGCTTCGTCGTCAGTGCGCCGCAGATGCAGTGGACCGACCCCGCCGCCCAGGCGCTCGGCACCGAGTATACGAGCTTGTCGCTCGGCGGACTCGTGTCCGGCCCCATCAAGCTGAACAAAGCATTCTACAACGTCTCGTTCCAGCTCGGGCGACAATCTCGCGAGAACCAGACGTTGCTCGGCGCCGGTGAGGTGGGTCTGCAGACCGCGGGCGTCGCGATCGACTCCGTGACGCGCTTCCTCGACATCCTCCAGCAGCGCGGCGTACCTGCGATCAACGATCGGTATAGCGCCGAGCGACTGAGTGACAACGGGTCGGTGTTCGGCAGCATCGACATCTCGCCACCGAGCTCGTCGTCCGGGCAGTCGTTCGGGTTCAACTTCAACGCGAGCTGGGGACGGCAGAGTCCCACGGGAGGTGGGGTCACGCAGTTGCCGTCATCCAGCGGTGACCGCGCGAACTGGAGCGGTGGGCTGCAGGGACGCCACAACGGCTACTTCGGCTTGATCCTCAGCGAGACCTCCGTGGGGATCAACATGTCGCGCGACCACGGGGATCCGTACCTCGTCCTCCCGGCCGGTCGCGTGCGCGTGAACTCGACGTTCGATGACGGCCTGAGCGGAGTCTCGACGCTCACGTTCGGCGGGAACCAGGGCCTCAGCTCCAGCTCGCGGTCGATTACCAGTACCGCCAACAACACGCTCTCCTGGTTCGACGATGCGAACCGCCATCGTATCAAGCTGACGACGGAGCTCCAGTACAGCGGAAGCACACAGGATCAGTCGACCAATTTGTTAGGCAGCTTCCTCTTCAACTCCCTCGAGGATCTCGAGGCAGGCATCCCGGCGTCCTACAGCCGCACGCTCTCCGCGCGGCGCCGTTCCACGGGTCGAGTCACCGGGTCCGTGGCGCTGGGGGACTCGTGGCGGAAGACGCAGGATCTGCAGATACAGTACGGCGTCCGCATCGACGCGAGCCGGTACACGAACACGCCGGCGTTCAACCCTGCGGTCGAGAGCACGTTCGGGCGTCGGAACGATGAGGTGCCCGATCCGATCAGCGTGAGCCCGCGGGTCGGGTTCTCATGGACGGTCGGGCAGGTGGACGAGATCGCCGCGTTCATGGGCGCGGCGCGACGGCCGCGGGCGGTCGTGCGCGGTGGGGTCGGGATATTCACGAACAGTACGAACGCCGGTCAGATCGGCGCGGCGCTCGACAACACGGGTCTCCCGACCGGGACGCAGCAGATCCTCTGCGTCGGCCCGGCTGTGCCCATTCCAGACTGGACGCTCTACGCCACGGACCCGTCGGACGTCCCCGACCGTTGCGCCGACGGCACGATCGGCAGCGTGTTCGCGAACCCGTCGCCTAACGTGACGCTGTTCTCGTCGAGCTTCCGGCCACAGCGGACGGTCAGATCGAATCTATCCTGGAACGGCAACATCGTCGACGGCCGTTTCTCGACGAGTCTCGAGGCGACGTACTCCATCAACCTCAACCAGCAGCGTTCCATCGACCTCAACTTCAATCCGGCGCAGCGATTCACGCTGGCAGACGAGGGGCGCCCGGTTTATGTCGAGCCAACGAGTATTGTCCCTTCGACGGGGAGCATCGCGTCACGCGACGCCCGCGTCTCGCAGTCGTTCGCTCGCGTCTCGGAAGTGCGGTCCGATCTCCAGTCGCGCACGACCCAGCTCGGCTTCCGGCTGTCGCCCATTTCTCGTGGGCCGACCCGGTTCTCGTGGACCGCCGCGTACACGTACTCGTACATCCGCGAGCAGGTCTCCGGGTTCTCGAGCACGGCCGGCAACCCGTTAGGCATCGAGTGGGCGCGCTCGGGGCAGGGCCCGCATCAGATCAACTACACGCTGCGTTACAACTTCCTCGATGCCGTTCAGATCAACTGGAACGGATCGTTCCGGTCGGGTGCCAGGTTTACGCCGACGGTCGCGGGTGACATCAACGGCGACGGCTATTCCAACGATCGCGCGTTCATCTACGCACCGGCGGGCACCACTGATCCGGGCCTGGCGGCCGACATGGCGCGGCTGCTCGCCCGTACGTCCGACGCGGCTCGCTCGTGTCTCGAGAAGCAGCTCGGCCAGATTGCGTCGCGGAACAGTTGCCGCGGTCCGTGGACGTCGACCGCGGCGCTCAACATCACGCTCGACCGGGCGAAGTTCCGCATGCCGCATCGGTCCAGCATCTCGTTCTCCATCTCCAACCCCCTCGGTGCCGCGGATCTGCTCGTCAACGGGTCGGGCAACCTTCGTGGGTGGGGGCAGAACATCTCGCCCGATCAGTCGCTGCTGTACGTGCGCGGCTTCGACCCCGAGACGCGTCGCTACAAGTACGAGGTCAACCAGCGGTTCGGTGCGGTGCGTCCGCAGTTCCTCGTGCTGCGTAATCCCGCGGTGCTGACGGCGAGCGTTCGCTACGACCTCGGCCCGATGCGGGAGCGGCAAAGCCTGGGGATCCAGCTGGGGAATGGACGGACGCAGCCGGGGTCGCGGATGCCGGAACAGTCCTTTCGGGCGATGGGCTCGAACAGCGTCCCGAACCCGATGGCCGCGATCCTCCGCCAGCAGGACTCGCTGCGGCTCACGTCGCGTCAGGCCGACAGCATCGCGGCGATGAACCGGCGATACACGTATCGGACGGATTCGATCTGGGCGCCGGTTGCCCGGTACTTCGCGAGCCTGCCGACGCGGTTCGATGAAGAGGCGGTGTACGACCGCTACCTCGACGCGCGCCGGGCGCAGGTCGACATGCTGATGCACATGGTGCCGGCGATCCGCGACTTGCTGACGGCGGAGCAACGCCGGCGGCTGCCGTCGCAGATCGTGAACGTGCTGGATCCGCGGTATCTCGTGTCGGTGCGAAACGGGACGGGCACGTACGTGGGCGGCGCGGGTGGGGGGCAGCAGTTCAGCGGCGGGCCGCAGTTCACGGAGGTGTTCCGATGACCGTGTCATTCCGAGCGGAGCGCGCGCGGAGCGCACGCCGGGCGCCCACGAAGTGGGCAGATGAGGAATCTGCTGTGATTGTCTTGCGGCCAGAATGGCCACTGGAGACGATACGGAAGATTCCTCATCGGCCCGCCTGCGGCGGGCACCCGCGCCGCTTCGCGGCTCCGCTCGGAATGACGTTGGCGGCGGCGTTGATGCCGGCTGTCCTGTCCGGGCAGAGCGGAGCGGGGGACTCCGCGCGCGGGCCCGCCGTGGGGCCACCCGTTAGGCGCATCGCCACCGCGAGCGCGCTGTCCACCGAGCAGATCGGGTCCATCACCAGTGTGCGCGAACTGCCCGGAGGACGGTTGCTGCTCAACGACGGCGCCCGCCGGCGACTCGTGCTCATGGACACGACGCTCAAAACGATCGACGTCGTGCTCGACTCGCTCACCGAAGTGGAAAACAGCTACGGAACCCGCGCCGGCACGCTCATTCCGTACCTCGGCGACTCGACGCTGTTCATCGACCCAGCGTCGTTCGCGATGCTGGTGATCGACCCATCGGGCAAGGTCGCGCGTGTGCGATCAGTGCCGAGAGTGGCGGATGCCGGCCGGTTCGGGGGTGGAGAGGGCGCCACACGGTCGGGGATCGACGCGCGCGGTCGCATCGTGTACCGCATCCCCGCGCGGCCCGGCCCGCCGCTCGTCCCGCCACCGCGCGGCGTCCCGTATTTCCCGCCCGAGCCCGACTCGGCCTTCATCGTCGCGATCGATCTCGAGACGCGGAAGATCGACACGTTAGGTGCGATTCGCATCCCCAAGTCGGCGTCGACCGTGCGACGGTCGGCCAACGGCGGGTTCAACTTCTATGAGGTCATCAACCCGCTGCCCACGACGGACGAGTGGGCCGTGTTGTCCGACGGCACGGTCGCGTTCGTGCGCGTCATCGATTATCGGATCGAATACCGGAACGCGGACGGGACGTGGACGTCGTCCGCGAAGCTACCGTACGAGTGGCAGCGCGTGACCGAGGACGACAAGCAGCGCATGATCGATTCGGTGAAGGCGCAGCAACGTCGGTCGGCGATGAACTCGTACGTGACGTCGATGATCCGGTGGGTGAACCAGTACGGAAAGTCATACCCGGACAGCTTCAAGGCCCCGGAGGGATATCGAGTGCAGAACGGGCTCTCCCGTGACTGGAAGCTTCCTCCCGGGCTGCAGTTCCCGGCGAACTACATCTACGCCTGCCGTCCGGGTGAGACACCGACGATGTTGCCGTCCCCCGAGCGCCCGGCGGATGGAGCGAGTTCGGAGCGCCCGCGTGGCGAGCGACCGGTTGGCGATCGGCCCACCGGTGGTCGATCCGGCGGAGAACGCCCACCGGCCCAGGGAGGAACTCCGGGAGGAGGCAGGCCGGGCACGCCCGGCGCCCCCGGGCCTGGAGCCCCCGGCGCGCCCACGGGCGAGCCAGAAGGCATTCCGTCGTGTATCCCGACGCCCGTCACGGTGAGCGGCGGCAATGCGCCACCGATGCCCACGATTCGCGAAACCGGCGTGATGGCGGCGTCGGACCTTCCCGACTACCGTCCGCCGTTCACGAGCGGTGCCGTGCGCGCGGACGCCGACGGCAACCTCTGGATCCGTACGGTGCAGCGCCGGCCGGTCCCGGGCGGCGCGATCTACGACATCGTGAGCCGACAGGGTGAGCTCGTGGATCGGTTGCAGCTGCCGCCGGGGTATGCGCTCGTCGGATTCGGCAAGGGGAAGGTGGTGTACCTGATGATGCGTGACGCGACCGGCATTCATCTCGCCCGCGTCCTGTGGAGGTGATGTACGGCGCCCGATGTCAGCGGGACTCGACGTGGGCACGCAGGATCTCCATGATCTCGGCGTGGCCGAAGTGCTCCGCCCAGCCTAACGCGTCCGCGTCGTGCATGCTGTCGCGGATCCGCGGGTCCGCTCCAGCGCTCAGCAGGATTCGCACGATCTCGACGTGGCGCTCCAGCACCGCAAGGTGCAGCGCCGTCACCTCCGCGCCCCAGTGCGACCAGCGCGCGTTAGGGTCCGCCCCGTTCGCCAGTAACCACGTGACGGCGCGAGTGTCGTTACGCTTCGCCATGAGGTGCAGCGCACCGCCGCTCGTCACCAGCGCGCGGTTGTCGCGGACGAGTCGCGCGGCGGTGTCATAGTCAGCGAGCGAGACGAGCGCCACGAGGTCCATGATGCCGCTGCGCGGCGCTCGGAGGCCGCGCTCGGCGCTCAGCAGCTCGGCCGACGTCATCCGCCGGATCGCTTCCATCACCGGTTCGTCGACACCCGGACTACTCGCGTACATCGCTGCCGCATGGCCCGCGCCGTCCGTGGCGAGAGGGTCGGCACCCAGCTCGAGGAGGAGCTTGACCATCGCGGGGCGATTCATGCGCACGGCGAAGTGCAGCGGCAGCTGATGGTTCTCGTTGCGGCTCATGCGGCGGTTGAGCGCCGACGGATGCTCCGCGACGATGCGTCGGACCTCGCCGGCCAGATTCATCGCGATAGCGGAGAAGATGTGGTGCCGCGCGCCGCGGCTCACCAGAAACTCCGCGACAGCACGATGGGCGTCGTCGTCGGCTTCGTTCCAGCATGTCGTCCAGCCGATGACCTCGAGCTCGTGATCGTCACCGTGCCCGATGACGTCACCGCCGGCATCGGCGAGCCGACGAACGACGTCGAGGTGGCCCGCCGCGCCGGCCCAGTGCATTGGGTAGGTGTTATCGCCCTTCTCGCGCACGTTCACGTCGAGGCCCCGCTCCAGAAGCAGCTCTACGGCGGCGAGGTGACCGTTGTGTGCGGCCGTGTGCAAGAGTGTGTGCTCGTACGGCGACGAGCGGACGTGCAGCTTGTCCGGTTGTGTGTCGAGAATGGACTTCAGCGTGGCGACGTCACCGGTTCGCGCGGCCTCGAACAGACGGCCGTCGATGCCCAGCGAATCGATGTGCGCCTTGAGGGCGCGCCAGCTCGAGAATCCGTACCGCTTGGCGAGGTCGAACTGCGCGTCCGCGAGTTGTGCGGACGGATTCTCCGCTCGCAGCTCCTCGAGCCGGCGTTTGGCCTGTTTGCGGAGCCACTCGAGGTTGGGTGCGTCGGGGAGCGACAACGGTCCCGAGGCGGACCCGGAGGTCTCTTCGGACATAGGACACCTTCCTTCCTTCGAAAGGGACGCGCCCTTTCATGCCGCCCGCTGTCCGCAGTGTGGGGCGAGGAATAGAAGGTGATGTGACAATCGTCGGGGGTGGGTTGAACCCTTTACGCGGACCGTTGGCCGCCCCCGCGGCACGTGTCCGGACGATGTAGAGTGCCGCGACGACGGTCAATGGGGTCTGCCGGAGTTTGTCCCGCGCCAATGCCATCCGTCCCGACGTGGCGGAACGAGTCCCATCAGCGTCGCCAGCAGCGGTCCCGCTGATACGATTCGTCGCACGTCCTCGGAATCAACGGAGCCTCTGTGAGATCCAGTCGAATGACGGTCAAGGCGACGGCCATGATGCTGCGGCGCGCCGGCGTCGCATGGGCGGTAGTCGCGACCGCAGCGTCCGCACAGCGGTCTACATCCACATCACCATTGCACGGTAGCCTCGTCCCTGGCCGGTACGCCGTGGGGTTCACGAAGATCGAGCTCCGCGACCCCACGCGGTATGACCGTCCGAAGGTCGATCGCGACGGCCGCCCCGTTTCGACCGATCGGGCGAGACGGTTTACCGTCCATGTGTGGTATCCCGCCGCGCCGGGCTCAGAGCGAGCCATGACGTTCACCGACTACATGTTCTCGCACTTCACCGACACGGTGAGCGAGGCGACTCGTCAGGTCGACGAGTCGAACCGGCGGGGATTCTTCGCGCAATTCGGCACCGTCAGCGACAGCGCCTGGCAGCGACTCAAGGTGACGCCGCTCCTCGCCCGCCTGAATGCACCGGCCGCCGAGGGCCGGTTCCCGCTCATTGTGGGGTCGCTCAGACGCCTCTCGACGACGGTAACGAACGAGTATCTCGCAAGCCACGGCTACGTGGTAGCCATGTCGGATGGCTTCCAGCCCGATACCACCGATCCGGGCGTCGGGCTCGAAACGGCCGTCCGCGACATGGAAGCGATGGTACCCGAGCTTCGCAAGCAGGCGAATGTCGACCCGACGCGACTCGCCGCGTTAGGCTTCTCGGGCTCCGGCTTCTCGCAGATCCTCTTCGCGATGCGGCATCCGGACGTCGATGCCGTCTGCGATCTCGAGAGCGCCATCTTCGACGACCGCGTGTTCTGGCCGCTCAACCGCGGCTGGGGGTACGACCTCGGCGCCATGCGTGTCCCGTTCCTGCACACGTACAGCGTGCCACTCGCCCGCCGCGAGAACCGGATCAGCGACTTCGAGGGGATGCGCTACTCCAACCGCCATCACTACCTCGTCGACGCACCGGGGATCCATCACTGGGATTTCGCCGTCGAAGGAATGGCGGCGAGCACCGTGCTTGGGCTACGCGGTGCCAACGGCCCGCGCCTTCAGCAAGCGTTCGAGACCACCAACCGGTATGTACTCGCGTTCTTCAACGCGTACGTGAAGCGCGATCAAGCTGAACTTGCCTTCCTGCGCCGCGATCCAGCGGCGAATGGTGCGCCCGCCGGCCTGGCGACGATTCGAGAGCTTCCTGGCGTTCAACCGGCGCCCGGGCTGCAGGGATTCGAGGCAATGATTCAGCAGCGCGGGATCGACACCGCGATGGCGACGTTCCGCGCGGCGCGGACTCGAGACCCACAGGCGCCACTGTTCAACGCGGCGCAACTCAACCGGCTCGGATATCGGCTTCTCCGAGCGCAGAAAGTGACTGAGTCCATCGCCGTGTTCCGCGCCGTCGTCGAGCTGACACCGGCGTCATCGAACGCGTACGACTCGCTCGCGGAAGCGCTCGAGACCGCGGGGCAGCGAACCGAGGCGCTCGACGTCACGAGGCGTGGGCTCGACGCGCTCGGGCGCGAAGAGCTCGCGCCAGAGCAACGCCAGCAGATCAAGACGGCCCTCGAGGGAAGAGTCCAGCGGCTGACGGCCGCACGGTAATCGCGCGCGCAGTCCGATCAGTCGTTAGCGACTCGCTTTTGGCTCCGAGTGGAAGATCTTCGACACGATCTTCCACTCACCGTTTGCCTTGACGAGCTGGAAGTAGTCGGTCAGCGTCGCGTTCGGATAATCGAGCACGACCTTCGCCATCGCGGCCGTGCCGGTGATATCCACCGATTCAATGCGTCGCTTCCGCTGGGCTTCATCCGGGGCCGGCTTGCCGGAGAAGCCGGCGATGTATTCCGGGCCGGGTCGGAATCGGATCTCGCCATCGCGCGAGAAGAACATCTTCAGTTCAGGGTGGAAGACGTTCTTGATGTGATTGCCGTCGCCGGTCGCGTGCGCGAGGAGGTAGTGGTTGAGCGCCGCGCGAACGGCGGCGTCATCGCTGGACGCGCCCTGAGCCGCGAGCCTCGTTGGCGAGATCAGTGCTGCGGCGAGCGCGAGTGTGAAGAACGTCGGTTTCATGTCGATGGTCGGTGCGGGACGTGGCCTGGTCGCCAGGACGTCGGCCAGTATTGGAACCGAAGCGAGGGAGGTCAAGTCGGCGGGGACCGCGTCGAGGCCGCTCGATGCGGAGGCTCGACGAGGCGTCCGAAAGCGTGATGGGCCGTCCCGCACGCTTGCCGACCTCC
>Ga0075421_100002762_pt1 | contig 20957 bp, 22 predicted proteins | sample SoiMetdeltSBSDD5_FD_75292 | JGI IMG/M metagenome (GOLD analysis project Ga0075421, IMG submission 75292) | Bulk soil microbial communities from a Populus tree surrounding site in Tennessee, USA - Soil MetaG P. deltoides SBSDD5 | ecosystem: Environmental > Terrestrial > Soil > Tree plantation... | reverse complement strand
ACAGGACGGTGCCGGCCACAGCCTTCGCGGACGGCACCGTGGAACAGCTCGCCGATGGGGAGATCGACGGCGTCATCCTCCTGTCCCCCGCACCGCGGCGGTCTACGCCGGGCTGGTGCGCCGGCACCGTCTGGTGGCGGCTGTGCACAAGATGCCGCACTTTTGCCTGTCGGCTGCGGTAGCCCGGCGCCTCGAGCCGCTTGGGCCCGTTCCCACCAGGGTCGCGGAGGCCCCCAGGCTCGAAGAAGTGCTTGCCCTCGTCGACGACAGCGCGGCAGAATTGGGGGGCTAGTCCGGGGTACTGCGACGAGGGCGCCCAACAACGGCCAAGGCGTCTGTGTACACTTCTTCAATGCGAAGCAGCGAGCGTTTGCGTTTGCTGTCCCCCTGGCCCGGAAAAGCTAGCCGATGACCGACAAGAAGGACGAGACCGGCAAGGCCGCACCGAGGCCCGGCGACGGGTCCAGGCGCCCGTACGCGACCATCGACCTGCAGGCCACCCAGGTCGGCGCCGAGAGGGGCCAGGCGGGCCCGGCCGGCGGTGCTGCGCCGGGCGCCAGGCCCGAGGCCAGGACCGCAGCGCTGCCCCCGCCGGGCCGCAAGCGCCTGCACGGGGCGCAGGCAGCCCTGGGCCGCGGCCTGCGCGTTGCACAGATATGGTCGGTGAAGGCGGCGCGGAGCAACGATTTCCTCTCCCATATGGCCGCCGGCATCGCCGGCGCCGTGGTGGCGCTCGCCGCCGGCGCCCTGTTCGGGCTCTTCTCGGACGGGGGTGGGCGCCTTTCGCCCGAGACCGCCGGCCGCATCGCCGCAGTCGAGACGGCCCTCGAAAAGCGCACCGCCGCTCTGGCCGACGACGTCGTGGCCACGCTCGCCGCGGCCAACGCCCGCCTTGCCCGTCTCGAGGAGCGGGCCCGCACCCTCGGCGAGCTTGCCGAGGCCCAGGCCAGGCTGGCGGCAGAGGCCAAGGAGCTGGAGGCCCGCATCGGCGCCCCCGCGCTGACGGAGCGTCTCGCCAAGCTCGAGGCCGCCCTGGCGGCGCTCTCGAAGGACGACAAGTCCGGCCGCGTGGCCCTGGCGGAGGGGCTGGCCGCGAAGCTCGCCGAGCTGGAGAAGCTCGCCGGCCGGCTGGGTGAGACCGACAAGGCGAGCACGGCGCGCATCGATCGCGAGGTGGCCGCGGTCAAGGGCGAGGCGGGCGCCCTGGGCCAGCGGATCGACACCTTGAAGGCCGACCTCGACGAGCGCTTCAGGGGCGTGGCCAAGGCCCAGGACCTGGCCCCGGTGCTCGCCAAGCTGGCTGCCTTCGAGCAGGACCTGCGGGCGTTCCTGAAGACCGAGGGCGAGCGCGTCGCCGATGCCCGGCGTGTGCTGCTGACCCTCGAGCTTGCCAACCTGAAGCGGGCGCTCGACCGTGGCGACAGCTACGCACGCGAGCTCGACGCGGTGCGCAAGGTGGCGGGAGACGGCGTCGATCTCACCGCGCTCGACCGCTACAGCCGCAACGGCCTGCCCACGCCCGCCACGCTCGGCAAGGACTTCCGCCGCTTCGCCAACGCCGCGATCGACGCCGACGCGGAATCCGCCGACGGCTCCGTGCTCGACAAGCTGATGGCGGGCGCCAAGTCCGTCGTGCGCCTGCGCAAGACCGGCCACAGCCCGGACGATGCCAGCGCCGAGGCGATCGTCGGCCGCATGGAGGCGGCGCTCAAGGACGGCCACATCGGCGAGGTGCTGGAGCAGGCGAAGCGGCTGCCGCCGCGCGCCGCGCGCGCGTTCGACGACTGGCTGCGCAAGGTCGAGGCGCGCCACGGCGCCGACCGCGTGGTCGCCGACATCGAGGCTGCGCTCAAGACCTCGCTGGCTGTGCCGCGTCCGTCCGCGACGGAGCCGAAGCGATGATCCGTATCGCCCTCTATCTGCTGGGCGTCCTGGCGCTGACGGCGGGCCTGCACTGGCTCGCCAAGCGTCCCGGCATCATCACGATCGACTGGCTGGGCTACATCGCCGAGGTCACCGTCTTCAGCGCGGTGATCGTCCTGACGGCTCTCGTGGGCGTGGCGCTGCTCGTCTGGTCGGCGCTGCGCCAGATCTGGCACAGCCCGGCCGCGCTCGGCCGCTATCTCAACCGCCGCCGCCAGCAGCGCGGGCTCGATGCGCTCACCGGCGGCATCATCTCCGTCGGCGCCGGCGACCGGGCGGCCGCCGTGCGCTACGCCGCGCAGGCGCGCAAGGCCCTGCCGCACGAGCCGCTCACGCATCTCCTGCGCGCCCAGGCCGCCGAGATCAGCGGCGATCGCGCGACGGCGCGGCGCATCTTCGAGGCTATGCTCGCCTCCCCCGACACCGAGCAACTCGGGCTGCGCGGCCTGTTCCTGGAGGCGGAGCGCGAAGGCGAGCGCGAGGCGGCGCGGCAGTTCGCCGAGCGGGCGCTGCGCAAGAACCCGCAGCTCGGCTGGCCGGTAGAGGCGCTGTTCGGCCTGCAATGCCGGGCTGCGGACTGGGAGAGCGCGCTGGTGACGCTCGCCATCGCCGAGCGCCAGCGGCTCGTGGAGAAGGCGCCGGCCGCGCGACGGCGCGCCGTGCTGCTCACGGCGCAGGCCCAGGCGCTGGAGGACGAGGAGCCGGAGCGGGCGCTCGAGATGGCACTCGAAGCCAACAGGCTGGCACGCGACCTGGCGCCGGCCGCCGCCATCGCCGGCCGCCTCCTGGCGTCGCGCGGGCGGACGCCGAAGGCCGCGCGTGTGCTGCTCAGGACCTGGCGGCTCTCCCCGCACCCCGACTTGGCGACGGCCTACGCCTACGTCCGTCCGGGCGACAGCCCGCGCGACCGGCTCGAGCGCGTGCGCCATCTCGCCCGCCTCACGCCCAACGAGCCCGAGGCGCTCATCGCCGTGGCGACCAGCGCCGTCGAGGCGCGCAGCTGGGACGAGGCGCGCGAGGTCCTCAAGCCGCTGCTCGAGGGCCGCCTTACGCCGCGCGTGTGCACGCTGATGGCGCGCATCGAGGGCGAGCAGTACGGCGATGCCGGCCGCGTCAGGGAGTGGCTGTCGCGCGCCGCGGCGGCGCCGCGCGACCCCGCGTGGACGGCCGACGGCGTCGTCTCGAGCCGCTGGAGCCCCGTCTCGCCGGTGACGGGCGAGCTCGACGCCATGCGCTGGCGGGTGCCGGCGGGCTACGGCGGCGGCTCCTCGGCCGCCGAGGACCTGGCGGCCCGGCTCGAGGTGCTGGCCGGCGTTGCCGGCCGCCGCGAGGCGCGCGCCGAGGTTGCGACCCCCGAGGCCGTGGTGGAGCCCGCGTCGCCGGTTGCCGAGGCTCCTCCGGCGACCGCCCGGGCGCGCGCCGAGGCGCCGTCTCCGGCCGTGGCGGCGCAGACCCAGGCCCGCCTCGAGCCGCCGCGGGCGGAGGAGGTCCCCGCGACCGACGTCCCGTTCCGGCGCGACGCCGCGGCGCAGACTGCGCGGCCGCGTCCGCGCAAGGCCCTGGAGGCCAAGATCTTCGTCGCCCCGCGCGCTCCCGACGATCCCGGCACCGGCCCCTCCGACGCCGACGACCTGCAGGGCTACCCGACCAAGGCGTGAGCGGCGGGGTCAGATCCGCGTCTGACCCCATTCACCGGACATCGGGAGCCTTGCGGGCGTCTCGAGGCGATTTCAGCGTCCAAGGACGCTCACAGGTCGCGCAGCATCCACATCATGTAGGCCCCGGGCTCGGGCTCGAATTCGACGAAGGGGACGAATCCCACGGCCTCGTAAAAGCGCGCGTCAGCTCGTATTCCCGATTGTTCCAGCGGGGGCTCACGGTCTCCACCGCCAAGCGCCGGCAGCCGCGGGCGCGGGCCTGCTCGGCCGCCCGCTCGATGAGCGCCCTGCCGAGGCCGCGCCGATGCGCCATGGGGCTCACGCCCAGCCACCAGATGTTGCAGGTGAGCGCGAAGCGGACCCTCCAAGGCAACGATACCGCGGATGCGGCCATCGAGCGCCGCCGCCAGCACGTCACGGTCGGCGATGCCGCTGACGTAGCGGGCATTGGACTCGGGCTGCCCGAACCACATCGGCAGCTCGGCGGTGATCTCCGCGCAGAGCCTCGACTTGACGGCGCCGTCCCTCACCGGCTCGACAGTGATCCGCATCGAGCATTGCGCCTTCCATGGCAATCGAAACGGATGCGACGACTGCATCTCATACGGCATGGCCCGGTGCTCGTCGACCCACGGCCGCCGTCGTCTGCGGCGGATCGGACGGGGGTCAGACCCTGCGGGTCTGACCCAGGGTACAACCGTCGAGTGTCGTCGCATGCTCCGCTCGCGCAATCGCGATGGGGTCCGCCATGGGGTCGGACCCGCAGGGTCTGACCCCGCTCCCCCGTTGCGGGGACGGCGCTGGTGTTCCATAAGTGTTCCGTGGCCGTCGAACCCCCAGTCCCGGATGCCAACCCGCGCGCGGAGGCGACGCTCGACGCCGCGCGCGAGGTGCTGCGGCGCACCTTCGGGCACCAGGACTTCCGCGGGCTGCAGGCGGCCGTGATCGGCGAGGTGCTGGCCGGGCGCAGCGCGCTCGCGGTGCTGCCCACCGGCGGGGGAAAAAGCCTGTGCTATCAGATCCCTGCGATGCTGAGGCCGGGGCTCGGCCTGGTCGTCTCGCCGCTGATCGCGCTCATGACCGACCAGGTGGCGGCGCTGCGGCAATGGGGCGTGGCCGCGGCCAGGCTCGACTCCAACGTCCATCCCGAGGAGCGCGCGGCCATCTGGCGCCAGGTCGAGGCCGGCGCGCTCGACCTTCTCTATCTCTCGCCCGAGGGCCTGATGCAGGGGCCCATGCTGGAGCGGCTCGCTCGCCTCAGCCTCGCGCTCGTCGCCATCGACGAGGCGCACTGCGTGAGCCAGTGGGGTCACGACTTCCGCCCCGACTACCGCATGCTGGGCCGCCTCGCCGAGATCTTCCCCGACGTGCCGCGGCTCGCCGTCACCGCCACGGCGGACGCCCGCACCCGCGATGACATCCGCGCCGAGCTGCGGCTCGGCCGGGCGCGCGAGTACGTGGCGAGCTTCGCGCGGCCCGAGCTGGCGCTGGCCGCCGAGCGCAAGCGGGGCCAGGGCCACGCCCGCGTGCTGGAGCTGGTGGCCGAGCGTCCCGGGCGCTCCGGCATCGTCTATGCCGGCACCCGCGACGGCGTCGACCAGCTGGCGGCAAACCTGGCTGATGCGGGCGTACCGGCGCTCGCCTATCACGCCGGGCTCGACAAGGCCGTCCGCTCGGAGCGGCTCGAGCAGTTCCTCGAAGCCGAGGCGGCGGTCATGGTCGCCACCATCGCCTTCGGCATGGGCGTCGACAAGCCCGATGTGCGCTACGTCATCCACGCCGACCCGCCGGCGTCGATCGAGGCCCACTGGCAGGAGATCGGCCGCGCGGGCCGCGACGGCGCCACCGCCGAGGGCATCACCCTCTACTCCTCCTCCGATCTCTCCTGGGCGCGCCGCCGCATCGAGGGCCGCGACATCGACGACGCCGTCAAGGCCGTGCAGCTGCGCAAGCTGCACCAGCTCTACGCCATGCTCGACGGCACCGGCTGCCGCCCGGCCGCGGTGCGGCGCTATTTCGGCGAGCCCGCCGTGACGCCATGCGGGCAATGCGACCTCTGCCTCGCTCCGCCCGCAGCCGCCGATGTCACCGAGGCGGCGCAGAAGGCGCTCTCGGCCGTGCACCGCCTGGGCGGGCGCTTCGGCCGCGGGCGCATCGTCGACCACCTGCTCGGCAAGACGAAGAACGCCTTCGAATCCGAGACCAGGCTGTCCACCTTCGGCGTCGGCCGCGAGCTCGGCGCCGGCGGCTGGCGCGACCTGCTGGACCAGCTCCTGTTCGAGGGCCTGCTGCGCGAGGACCCCAACGACGGCCGGCCGCTGATCGGCCTGGGCGACACCGACGAGGTACGGGCCGTCTATCGCGGCGAACGGCGGGTTTCCATGCGGCGGGCCCCCGCCGCCGAGGGCAGCGGCCGTACCGGCCGCGCGGGGCGCCAGCGCCAGCGCCGCAGCGGCGAGGAGCTGGGCGTCGAGCCTGCCGATGCCGCGCTGTTCGAGGCGCTTCGGGCCTGGCGCCGCGAGCGCGCCGCCGAGCAGGGCCTGCCGCCCTACGTGATCTTCCACGACACCACGCTGGCGGCGATTGCGCGCCAGCGCCCGGCCGATGCGGACGCACTGGGCAAGATCAGCGGCGTCGGCCAGAGCAAGCTGCAGCGCTACGGTGCCGACGTGCTGCAGCTGGTACGCGGGTCGGCGTCGGACCCTCCGAGCCCGACACCGTAGCGATCAGGCCGCCACGACAACGTCCGTGGCCGCAAAATCCTGCCCCTTGAAGAGGAGTGGGACATCGAGGCGCTTGGCCAACGCATACGCGACGCAGTCGCAGAGATTGAGACTTGCCGCGGCGTCGATGCCCTTGCCGAAAACCATGTACGCGGCCTGAGCGGCGCGGGCTTGATCTTCGTCGAAAGGCAGGATTTCCGCTTCGGCTGCTTCAATCAGGTCCGCCAAGTCGGCCAGATTGTCGGGCCCACGACGTGTGCCGGCTATGGGCATCGTCTCGTAGCGTGTGACTGCAGACACGACCGGCCGCTCATCATCACTCAGGATGTCCAGAAAGCGGTCCCGCTCCGGCTCGTTGTTGAGAATGGCGAGCAGGGCCGAAGTATCGACGACGATCAATCCGGCAACCCGCGCTCGTTGTAGCCGAGGATCTCATCGGGGGGCCTCGGATCGAGGACGGGACGAGCGGCGCTGCGCTCGGAGATCTCCAGCAGGCGCTGGCGCTTCCGGGCACTGCTCGAACACGTCGACTTGGCCGCCAGCAATCCTGCTTCCCGTGCGCTCGCTCGTATTGCGTCCCGCACGACTACGGAGAGTGGCTGGCCTCTCGCCTCGGCGACCTTCTGGGCCAAGCGCTCGGTCTCAGGATCGGTTGGCAAGGTTGTTGTCATGGCGACCTCCAGCGATGTCAGCACATCGAGTCGAGGCGCGAAAATGGGGCAAGCGAGGCGACTTCGCTCGTGCGCAGCTACTCATACCAACGCGCCAAACCTTTCACCCGTCATCCCGGACGGAGCGATGCGAGCCGCAGGCGAGCAGCGCTCCGATCCGGGACCTCGGCGATCTGATGTACGACTCGCTTGACGAGGTCCCGGATAGCCTCGCCTCCGGCTCGGCTTCCGGGATGACGGGTGGAAGGATGCGCTCGGCTGTTCAGCTGTCGCTTGTGCGGCGAAACATCAACACGCGAAGGCGCGGGCGTCGTCCGCGCCCGAGCGCTCCGACGGCCCGGCCTCGATCGCCTTCTCCAGCAGCATGATGCCGCGGGCTCCGGGGCTCGGGCGGACGGCGAAGCCGGCCTTGCGGGCGAGATGCAGCATGCGGGCGTTGGTGGCCAGCGTCTCGCCGACGATGCGCCGGATGCCTGAGCTGGCCGCACGGCGGGCGAGCTTGCCGAGCAGCAGTGTCGCAAGGCCGTTGCCCTGCCAGGCCTCGGCCACCGAGACCGCGAACTCGGCAGCCGCCGGGTCGCCGGCCAGGCGTGCATAGCGCGCCTCCGCCACCACCGTCTCCTGCCCGTCCTCGATGAGCTCGCCGACCAGGGCCAGGTGGTCGTCGTAGTCGACGTCGGTGAAGCGCTTGACGAGCTCCGGCGGCAGGCTGCGCATCGGGCTCATGAAGCGGTCGTAGCGGTCCGCCGCCGGCAGGCTGCCGAAAAACGCCCGCGTGAGATCGGCATCCTGCGGCAGCACCGGGCGAATGACGAGACGCCGGCCGCCCTCCAGCCGGACCACGTCGATGAGGTCGGCGGGATAACGATGGATCTGGTAGAGCATGGGAGGTGTCAGGTTTCAGATGTCATGTTGCAGGTTCAGCGATCGGGACCGGGCTCTGTGAAACCTGGAACCTGGAACCTGAAACCTCGCTCACGACGATCGCGGCGTCGTCCAGCAGTGCATAGGCCACCGCGACGCCCTTGCGGTCGAGAACGAACGAGCGGCCGCGGCCCAGAACGATGTCGCGCGGGTCGTTGGCCTGGGTGACCCACACGGTGCCCGCGACGGCCGTGATCTCGAGGCCGGCACGGCCATCGATGCAGTAGATCGTGTGCGCAGGCAGCTCAACCTGCGCGGTACTGAGGCCATGCTGCATGGCCGCCTCCTCTGGGTCGCTCGATGCACACCCGGATGCATGATCCGGGCGCATTGATCGAGCTGCGAATCCATGATCAGATGCTAGCGTTGTGCCTGGAATAGGCCCTCTTTGTGCGCGGCACAAACGATCATTTCTCACGGGATGCATGAGCTATGAGAATGCATCAGCACCAGCGGCGCTTCCACCTGCCGCCGCTCGAGCTCATCCGCGGCTTCGAGGCGGCCGCCCGCACGCTGAGCTTCACCAGGGCGGCGGAGGAGCTCAGCGTCACGCAGTCGGCCGTCAGCCGGCAGATGCGGGCGCTCGAGGAGCACCTGGGCGTGGCCCTGTTCGAGCGGCGGCCGCGCAGCCTGGCGCTGACCGAGGCCGGGCGTACCCTGCTCCGCGCTGCGAGCGAATGCCTCGAGCGCCTGCAGCAGGCCACCGACCGCGTGCGCGCCGACGCCGAGACGCCGCATCTCACCGTGACCACGACGGGCGGGTTTGCCTCGCTGTGGCTGATCCCGCGCCTGCGCAGCTACACCGCGCTCCACCCGGAGGTGGATGTGCGCATCTCCGCCACCTACAAGACCGTCGACCTCGAGCGCAGCCTGGTCGATGTCGCAGTACGCTACGTGCGGCAGGAGGAGGCCCCCGAAGGCGCCATCCGGCTATTCGGGGAGGAGCTGTTTCCCGTGTGCAGCCCGGCCCTGCAGACCGACGGCCCGCGTCCTCTGCGCAGCCTCGACGATCTCCGGCATCACGCCCTGTTGCATATCGACGAGGCCATGGGCTTTCTCGACTGGGATACTTGGCTGGAGGCGCAGGGCCATCCCGACCTCGAGCCCGCGGCCTCGATCCGCTTCGACAGCTACGAGCAGATGATCCAGGCGGCGATCGGCGCCCAGGGCGTGGCCATGGGCATCGGCCGGCTGGTGGGCGCGCTCCTGGACCAGGGCCGGCTCGTTGCGCCGTTCGCGAGGAGCCTGATCGGCTCCCGTGCCTATATGGTCGTTCGCTCGCAGACCACGGGCGAGAGGCCGCACGTCAAGGCGTTCGTGGACTGGCTGGTGGCGCAGGCGAGCGCGGTCTCGGTCGCCGGCGAGGGCCCGCGCCCCCGCATCAGCTCCCCACCGCCAGGGGCGCGGTCAGGCGGCGCAGGAGCGCCAGCACGCTGAGCGCGGTGATCCTGCCCGTGCGCGGGTTCTCCTCCGAGGGGATGTTCTCGATCGTCATGGTGAGGTCGGCGGCGTCGGACTTCACGCTGATGGTGTGCGTGTTGCGGGTAACGCCGGGGTCGGCCCAGATCTCGGCCCGGGTTGCATCGGGGCCGACGCCGGCGAGCGACAGCGCGACCGCCACATTGACGTTGGCCGGGAACCCGGCGATGGCCTCGCGCGCGCTGCCTTCGAACACCCGGAGCGGCCCCTTCAATCCTTCCAGGGCGATCCCGCGCGCCGCGAGCAGCGGTGCCCCGGCGAGCCCTGCCGGCGGCTTGCGCGTCACGATCGTCACCGAGGCGATGCTGCCCTCCGCCGCGGCCCGCACCGCATCGAGCCCGAGCAGCGCCCCGGTCGGCACCAGGATGCGCGCGCCGGTCTCCCGGGCGCGCTCGACGAGGGCCATGTGATCGATCAGCGCGCCCACCGAGAGCGGCACGAAGATGCGTCCGCGCTCGATGGCCGGGCCGGCCACGGCGGCAAAGTGCTGCGAGGGCAGGCACTCGACGACGATGTCGGCGGCTTCGGCGAGCTCGGCAAGGCTCACGATGCGCGGGGGCGTGCGGTGGCCGGCGAGCGCGTCGCGCGCCTTCGCCGGGTCGCGCACCGCCACGGCGACGAGGCGGATGCCCGGCACCGCCCCGGCATCGACGGCGCGTGCCACCGCCTTGCCGATGGCACCGAGCCCGGCGATGCCCAGCTTCAGGCCTCCTGCGTCGGCTGGCGCGGTTGCCATGTCACTGCACCATCGACAAGGCGCCGGCGTAGCCGGCACGTTTGGACACGGGCACCGGATGGCGGCGCGCCATGTGTGCGAGCACGCGCTCCACGTCGTGGCGCCGCCGCGCCGCCAGCGCGCAATCGAGGAACAGCTGCCAGAGCACGTCCTGCTGGGCATGGCTGCCGCCCATCAGATACATGCCGTCGAGCGCCGGCCGCATCGCCTCGCAGGCGCGCCCCGGCTCGCCGCGGGCACGCGCCACGAGCGCCTCGCCGATGGGAATGGCATAGTCCCGCACCAGGCCCGCAGCCGTGCCGGCCCCGCCGGCGGCGAAGGCGCGCATGCCCTCCAGCATCCGGCCGGCCGCCTCCTCCCGTCCGCCCGCGGTGAGGGCCATCATCCAATGCGGAAGGGTGAACACCGAGAGGCAGTCGCCGATGCGCATCTCCGCCTTGTCGGCGAGCTCGCCCCAGCGCCCGCCCACGTCGACGCCCTGGCGTTCCAGCCGGAACAGCATGGAGGCGGCGTTCTGCACGTCGATGTAGAGGTCGGGCTGCGACTGCGTGAGCGGCGCCGCCAGGTCGCGGAAGCGCCGGTCGTAGAGGCCGAGCACCTCCTCGAAGGCCCCCTGCTCCAGGTGATAGAGCGCCCGGTGCCACCACAGGTGATGCTTGAGGTTGTTGCCGCCGTCCCAGTTGGGCTCCAGCGCCGCGAGCCAGGCGAGGCCCTCCTCGCAGCGGCCCTGCATCTCCAGCACGTGGGCGACCCCGTGCGCGGCCCACAGGTCGCCGGGCTGCAGCGCGATCGCTGCCCGCCCCGCGGCCTCGGCGACGGCGTAGTTGCCCAACTCCTCCTCGGCGAAGCAGCGGCACGCCAGCAGCGTGGGCCAGCCGGCGAGCGCCGGGCTCCAGCGCTCGAGCGTCGTCTCGGCCTGGGCCGCCATGAGGTCGGCGCGGCCCTGCCAGAAGGCCATGTGGTGGTGCAGGCGGAAGGCCAGGAGATCGAGCGGATGCTCGTCGAGGATCTGCTCCCAGCCGCGCAGCGTGGCGTCCACGTCGCCCCCGATCCACCGGCCGAGGACGGCGACGTGGGCGCGCTCGCGCCCCGTGGCGCCGCCCGAGAGGCGCTCTGCAGCCTCCAGCGCCGCGCGCGCCGCCGGAACGTGCGCAACATTGAAGGAGAGCATCAGGAAGTAGCCCTTGAGCAGGTGCGCACAGCCGAGCTCCGGGTCGGCGGCGAGCAGCTGCTGCAGACGCGCAGGCGTATCGGCGCGATAGGAGAGGTATCCCTCGATGGTGCGATTGAAGGCACGGGCAGTCTCGGGCGAGGATGTGGAAAGGGCGAGCCCGTGCAGGTCGTTCATCGACGTCACCGCAGACGACAGCAAGATGCGAGCCAGGAGCCCGCCGCAAGTGCGGGCCAGGAGCTACTTCTACACGCTCCTGTGCTCCACCGCGAACATTCCGGCGGAGCTGCGCTCAGTCGAACTCGGTTGGCAGGTCCGGCGACTTCGCATGCACGAACATGCGCCCGATCTGATAGTCGAGCACGCGCCCAACCGACAGCGCGGGCAGCTTGTCGCGCTCGAAGAAGGCCACGTCCTCGGTCTCCAGGCCCGGCGCCGGCACGCCTCCGATCGTCTCGCAGATGAAGAACATCTTGTAGATGTGGAAGGGCTTCGGCGGCACGTGCGGATGGCGTGCCCGGTCATATACCGCCGCGAGCTTGATCGGCCTCACCTCCAGCCCCGCCTCGTCGCGCACCTCGGCGATGACGCATTCGCTCGGGGATTGGTTGACATCCGCCCATCCGCCGGGAAGCGTCCAGCGTCCCGGATCGGCGCGCTCCTTCACGAGCAGGACCTTGCCGTCGCGGAAAACGGCGCCGCGCACGTCGACCTTGGGGGTCGCGTAGCCGGTCTGCGCCGCGAACAGCCCTTCGACGATCCCCGGGGCGACACAGGCGTGCTCGGCCATCATTTCAGCCGCCAGGCGCCGCAGACGCTCGTAGCGCTCGCGGTCGTAGACGTCTTTGGTGAAGGTGAGGCCCGACTGGGCCGTGGCTTGGATCTCGCGCGCCCAGACCAGCCATTTCGGCTCCATGGATATCTCTTCTCTCGAAGGGGGAGTGAAATCATCGCAGCCTCGCATCATTGCCTGCGGGAATTTGCGTGCGCTAGTGTGGCCTCGTGAGAACGTCAGGAGAAAAGGCCAGGGAGGCTCGAGTGAGAAAGCTGACCTTCGCGGTTGCCGCCGCATCGATCGTCGCCGGCATGGCCGTCTCGGCGGGCGCCCAGCAGTTCCCGGAGCGCCCGATCAAGATGATCGTGCCGTGGGCCGCCGGCGGCGACACCGACAACATCTTCCGGCCGCTCGCGCCGCTGCTGCAGAAGCACGTGGGCGCGACCGTCGTCATCGCCAACGTCGGCGGCGCCTCGGGCACGGTGGGCGCGCGCGAGGCCAAGGCCTCGCCCGCCGACGGCTACACCGTCTACGCCATGCACGACTACATCCACCTCGTGAGCTACTCGGGCCTCACCGATGTAAAGTACAGCGACTTCGACCCGATCTGCCTGGTGGCCGCCACCCCCTCCGTGCTGACGTCGAGCCCGAAGACGCCGTGGAAGAGCTTCAAGGAGTTCCTCGAGGACGCCAGGAAGCGGCCGGGCCAGATCACCGTCGGTGCCACGCTCAGCTCCACCAGCCACATCTTCCCGGCGCTGATCGAGAAGGCCACCGGCATCAAGCTCAAGTACGTGTCCTACGAGGGGCTGGCGCCGCGCATGAACGCGATCCTGGGCGGTCATATCGACCTCACCGATGCCAACCTGACCCAGAAGGGCAAGGTCGATGCCGGGCAGCTGAAGTTCCTGGCCATCGCCACCGAGAAGCGCGAGCCCGAGATCCCCGACGTGCCGACGCTGAAGGAGCTCGGCGTCAACGTGGTCTATGAGGTTGCGCGCGGCCTCACCGTGCCCAAGGGCACCCCGGCGGCCGTGCGCGCCAAGCTGGTCGATGCCTGCCGGAAGGCCACCCAGGAGCCCGCCTTCAAGGAGGCCATGAGGCTGCAGGGCACCCGTGTCGCCTTCCTCGACGACCAGCAGTACAAGGCCTTCCTCGACAAGATCGACGCGGAGAACAAGGGGATCATGGCCGACCTCGGGCTTCTCAAGAAGTGAGGTCGCCATGCGGCTCGGACGCGACGGCATCGCGGGGCTGATCGGTCTCGCGGTCAGCCTTGCCCTGCTGCCCTATGCCTTCGGCCTGCCGCAGCTGCCGATCGTGCCGATCGGCCCCGGCTTCTATCCGAAGCTGGTGCTGACCTTCATGGCGGCGACGTGCGCCCTCCTCGTGCTGCAGGACCTGATCGTCCAGCGTCGCGCCGCCGCTCCGCCGGAGCCGGCCGAGCCGGCACCCACCCGCGCCTATGGCCTGGTGGCTGCGGCGTTCGTCGCGGTGGCGGCCTATATCGGCCTCTTGCCGCTGCTCGGCTTCCGCATCGCCACCGTGCTGTTCGTGGCCGCGTTCCAGCTCGTGCTGGAGCGGCCGACGACGCTGCGTCAGTGGCTCATTCTGGTGGCCGTGGCGGTCGGCACCTCGGCGCTCACCCACGTGGCGTTCGAGAAGTACCTTTCCGTGCTGCTGCCGCGCGGCCTGTGGACCGGCTGGTGAGCCATGCTCGAGCTGCTCGGAAACGGCATCGTCACCGTCCTGCAGTGGAAGTACATGCTGCCGCTCCTGCTCGGCACCTTCGCCGGCGTGGTCGGCGGCTCGCTGCCGGGCTTCACCATCACGCTCACTGTGATCGTGATCCTGCCCTTCACCTACGGGCTCGACCCGCTGGCGGGGCTGGCGGCGATGACGGGCGTCTACGTCGGCGGCTCCACCGGCGGCCTCATCACGGCGTGTCTGCTCGGCATCCCCGGCACCCCGTCGGCGATCGCCACCACCTTCGACGGCTTCCCGATGGCGCGCAACGGCGAGCCTGGGCGGGCCATTTGGCTCGGGGTGTGGGCCTCGGTCTGGGGCGGGCTGCTCGGCGCCTTGTTCCTCGTGTTCGTGACCGGGCCGCTCGCCGCCATCGCGCTCGAGTTCGGCCCCTGGGAGTACTTCTCGCTCTTCGTGCTGGCGATGGCCATGGTCGCAGGCCTCACCGAGTCCTCCCTCCTGAAGGGCCTCGTGTCGACGGCGATCGGCCTCCTCGTCACGGTGATCGGCACCGATCCCATCGGCAGCGTGCCCCGCTTCACCTTCGGCTCGGAGTTCCTCGCCGGCGGCTTTCAGTTCCTGCCCGTGCTGATCGGCATCTTCGCCTTCGCCCAGATCATGACCGACATCGAGAAGCTGGGCGACCCGGCGACGAGGGCGAAGGCTGCGCTGCGCACCACCTTCGAGGGCTTCTCGCATTTCAGGGTCAACTGGGAGATCTTCCGCCAGCCGTTCCTGCTCTTGTGGTCCACCGTCGTCGGCTTGATCATCGGCATCCTGCCGGCGATTGGCGGCAGCGCCTCGAGCGTGATGGCCTACGACCAGGCCAAGAAGTTCTCCAGGACGCCCGAGCGGTTCGGCAAGGGCCACCCCGAGGGCATCATCGCCTCGGAGGCCTCAAACAACGCCAACGTCTCGGGCTCGCTGATGACCATCATGGCGTTCGGCATCCCGGGCGACGCCGTCACCGCCGTGATGCTGGGCGCCATGACCATCCACGGCATCCAGTCGGGCCCGCTGTTCGTCTCGCAGAACCCCGGGCTCGCCTACGGCATCTACGGCGCCTACATCCTGGCGCATCCGCTGATGCTCATCATCTGCATGGCGGCGATGCCCCTGATGCTGCGGCTCACCTCGGTGCGGCTCGCGGTGCTGGCCCCGGTGATCCTGGTGTTGTGCGTGATGGGCGCCTATGCCCTCAACAACACCATGTCGAGCGTCTACGTGCTCCTGATCTTCGGCGTGGTCGGCTATGCGCTGGTGAAGGCGGGCTTCCCGCTGGCGCCCTTGATCCTGGGCCTCATCCTCGGCGACCAGATCGAGATCAACCTGATCCGGGCGATCATGACCGACGACAATGTCTGGCTGTTCCTGACCCGGCCGATCTCCGGCGGCCTGCTCGCTGCCGCGGCGCTCTCCGTCGCATTGGCGATCTGGCAGCACATCCGGCACCAGAAGCGCACGGCCGGCGAGGAGGATACGGATTTCTGAAGGGTTGGTTCCCAACCCATTCGCAAGATGCCCGGGGGGAGGCGAGCCTGCCCTCGCGGATGGCGGGCGGACGGTCGACCGGCACAAACCCACGATTAACCATCCGACTACCGTATGTGTGGCGAGGTTGTGCGCTCCCAACTGGCGTCATTCCCGCGCAGGCGGGAACCCAGGTCACGTTGCCACCTGGGATCGCTCGAGCAGAGTTTGCTTAGTGGCCGAAGCCAAGAGGACCGCGCCCTGACCAGCTGCGCCGGGCGCGGCCCAGAAGGTGCGAGTAACGCGCCCTGACCCCCGTTGATGCGAGCCGGGCGGCTCACCAGGCGACAGTAATCCCTTGCCTTTTCGAGTCAAGGCGCCCTGGAGAACGAGATGCCGGGTCTGGGATCTCGTGGGCTCTCGCCAAATCGTGAGTTCTCGAGGGCGAGAGTCTCTCTTTCACGGCCCGGCGGCTTGCCGCGGTCTCAGCCGGCGGCCAGCGCGACGGCCAGTGCCACGCCGGCAGCCGACAGCACGCCGACCACCGACGCCAGCCAGACGACCTCGCGTACCTCCTCGCGCACCACCTTCCAGAGCCCTGCCCCGCTGCGGCCGGCGCCCACCATGTCGTCCCGCATTATAGCTTGCCCACCGTTGACCATTGCGACAGCGGCTTCCCGCGCTGAGCGGGCCGCGGCCTCGAACTTGGCCGCTGGTGGCGGGAAGGGATATCGAGGAAAACCCCGGATCCGCCGGGGAGAACCCGCAGTCGGTGTGTCAGTCAGTGACATGGGCATCATATGGCTGGCTCCACGACTTGCTCCCGGCGCCGCGGTCCTGCGGCGTTGCAGCCGACGGACCGCGGAGCGCTGTCGAGAGGTTGGTCGGCCTCAGCCGGATAAAGGTTCACGGGCGTCGGGAAACGGGGGCAAGGCTGCAGTCGGCGCTGGCGGGGCGAGCGCTGGCGGCTCAGGGGCCGGGCGTCGGATCGCCACGGCCGGGGCCCTCGCGCCAGCGCCGCAGGAGGTGCGCCAGCCCGATCATGGCGAGGCTCAGGAGCCCCAGGCCGCCCGTGAGCAGGGCGGCGAACACCAGCACCGGGGCGAACGCCCAGACGGTGAGCACCGCAAGGACAACGGCCGTGCCGGCCAGCCACAGACGCAATACGATCACGATCGCCTCGAGCGGTAGCCCGCGCCGGCCCAGGCCAGCCCGAGCAGGAACTGGGCGATGAACACGCCGGCGGCGGCGCGCCCCACCTCCGCGAGCCCCGGCACCCCCATCCACACCGCGAGATAGACCGCGGCGGAGCCGGCGAGCGCCGCTGCGAACGCCGCGACGGGCAGCTTCTGCCATTGATCGGCGCGGCGGCCGAGCCAGAATGCCAGCACGACCACGACCGGGTTGAGGAGCGCGGTCAGCAGCACCAGCTTCAGATCAACCGCGGGCGGCATCTGGTCCGGTGTCATGTCTCACCGCCGGCAATGGCCGAGGCCGCCAGCGCGCTGCGCACGCCGCCGGAGAGCCGCATCGTCCCGATCATCGCGCAGGCCGGCACATCACGGTTCCGCGCCGCCCGGCCCGCCTTCCAGCCGGTCGCGCAGCTTCTCTTCCTCGTACTGGATGAACCAGCCGATCATCTGCCGCCACAGGGCCTCGCACAGGTCGGGCGGCACGCCCTTCTCCTGCGCCCTTGCACGCACCTTGTCGATCACCTGCTGGTTGCGCCAGGGCACGTTGGCATCCTGGCGCGCCTCCAGCTTGAGCTGCCAGGCGCGCTCCACGTAGCCGAAGCGCTCGGCAACGAGGTCGACGAGCGCGCCGTCGATGCGGTCGATCTCGGCGCGCACCTCGGTCATGTCCCGGCAGTCACGCGGCGTCTTGGTCATGCGGTTCAGGGCTCGCTCACTTGATTTACGAGGAATTCACGCACCCGCCCGATGTCGGTGGCATCGCGGGCCTCCTCGCTGCCTCGAAGGCTACCCGCAAAACATCGCCGTAGCAAAAGGAGGCACCGGTTGGCACCGCATTGACCGTTCCGGCGGCGCAGGCTTCCGCGGGCGCGGGCGAATCGCCTAGTGTCCCCGTCTCGTATGCGTCGTCCTCTCCGGGAGCACGCCCTTGCGCACTCTGCTCGATCTGCCTGCCGAGATTGCTTCCGCCTTCTTCTTCGCCGCCTCCATCGGCATCGCCGCCGGAACCATCGCCGCCCACCATACGCATCGTCTCGTGCCGGCTTTCCAGGTGGCGCTGGCGGCCTTCCTGCTCGCGTCGGCGAGCTTCGGATACGCCATCTGGCGCGCCCGCCGCCTGCGCTCGAGGCGCATGTTCCGCCGCATTCGCGCGGTCGCGAGCCGGCCCTAGAGGCGCGCGGCCCGCCTGCGGCCTGCGGTTAAGCCGTTCTTAGGCAATCTGCGGTTTTCTTCCCGGCGAAGGACAGCATGTCCGCCAGCGGGGAGGAAGCCCTATGCGCATACGTGCCGTGGTGTTGGCCGGTCTGCTCGCCGCGTCGGCGAGCCTTGCGTGCGGCACGGCCGCGGCGGCCGGCAGAGACGAGAACCCGGACGGCTTCGGCATCTACTCGCCCCTCGACCGCAAGGCCCGCGTCTATCGCTACGACGCGCGCTCCTGGTACTACCGGCAACCGCGCTACTACCCCTACTACGCCTCGAACTACTGGGTGCCGCGGGCCTACATGCGCTACCGCTATCGCTACCTGCCCTACGGCCCGCGCTATCGCTACCATCCGGGGTGGGGCTATCCGCTATGGGGACCGAGCGACGACAGCTGTTGCCGCCCGTGGAGGTGGTGACGCGCTGATGCCACAATTGCATGTCAACCCCTTGATTGTGCGACGGGAGTCGTTGCTTCTCAGCGTTCTGCCGATGCTGTCGATTCATTCCCACCGCAATCACACGAGCCGCTGAGCCCCGCTTGGTGGCGTTCGCTGGAGGACGAACCCATGCTGAAAAAGCTCATGCAGAGTGTCCTGGCGTTGACCCTGGTGCTCGGCATCGTAGCCGCCATGAGCCAGGACGCCGAAGCGCGCCGCCGGGGCGGCGTTGGCGCCGGCATCGTCATCGGCACCATCCTCGGCCTCGGCATCGCCGGCGCCTACGCGGGGCCGCGTTACTACGACGGTCCGGCCTGCTATCCAGGTCCGCGCCAGTGCGGCTACGTCGGCCGCCGGTGCTGGTTCAACGGCTACGGCGAGCGCGTGTGCCGCGGCGGCGAGTACCGCTGCTGGCGCGCCGAGATCTGCGACTGACCCCACGCAGCTCCGCCTGCAGGCTTTGCCAGATCCAGCAGCGCCGCACGACCGGCGGCGCTGTTCCCCTGCGAGACTGTCGAGCTCGATCCGAGCCGGTCCCAGCCGGCCCGCCGTTGCGAAGCGGCAACGAGCATGGCCTAGACGAAAACGCCGTCCAGCGGCCTGACGGCGCGGCTGTCCGGAAACACCTCCGTCTCCAGCGCCGCCTCGCCGATCCCGAGCTGGGCGGCGAGCGCCGCTTTGAAAAGCGCCCGCAGGTCGAGCGTCGGCCGCAGGTCGCGCTCCTCGTAGAGCGCGCGCCGGCCGAGGCCCGGCCAGTCCGAGATCACGCGCCCGCCCCGCACCGCGCCGCCGGCGACGAAGGCCGCTCCGGCGGTGCCGTGGTCCGTTCCGCCCGAGCCGTTCGGCGCCACGGCGCGCCCGAACTCCGTGACGATCAGGACGGCGGCGTGCTGCCACGCCGAGCCGAGCGCGGTCTTGAGAACCGCGACCGAGCGGTCGAGCAGGCGCAGGTTGCGCGTCAACTGGCTGTACTCGCCTTGCTGGCTGATGTGCGTGTCCCAGCCGCCGAAATCTATCGTCGCCACACGCGGACCGTCCTGCCTGCCGAGGATCTCTCCCGCAGCGCGGGCAAGCTCCGCGACCGGCAGTGCCCGGCTGCCCATGTTCCCGAGGTCGTGGCCTTGCATCATGGTCTGCGCTTCGCGCGCGGCGGCGAAGGAGCGGCCGAGCAGCGGATCGTCCCGGTACAGGGCTGCGAGCCGGTCGAGCAGATCGGCATCGGGCTGCGGCAGCCTGGAGGGTGACCAGGAGCCGGTCTGCGTCGGCCCCCGCAGCACCAGCGGTACGTTCGGCCCGAGGGCGAAGCCCAAGGTGCGGGCCTGCGCGCCTGCGCCGTCGCCGACCGTACCGAGGGCGACATTGAGCCAGCCGGCCTCGCGGCCGAAAGGCCTGATCGTCCCGTTCTCCAGCAGGTTCTGCGCGTCGAAATGCGAGCGCTCGCGGTACGGCGATGCGGCAGCGTGCAGCACCGCGAGCTCCCCCGCAGCAAACAGCTTGTGCATCTCCTCGAGGTGCGGGCTGAGGCCAAAGTGGCCGTCGAGGTTCAGCGCTCCCCCGGGCGTGGAAGCCGCCGGAACGGCGAGCGCCCCTCGCTGTGCTGCGTACTGGGTGTCGCCATAGGGAGGCACGGCCGAGAGCCCGTCCATGCCGCCGCGCAGCAACATGAATACGAGGCGGCGATCGTTCGCTCGAGGCTCTGCCGGCGCCGCGGCAAATGTGAGCCCCGGCAGTCCAATGAACGCGGCGGTGCCGCCGAACAGCCGCAGCGCTTGTCGGCGCGTTCTCATGATCATCTCCGCTGAAATTCCGGGCTGGCGAGCAGGATCGCCATGCCTTGCTGCCGGCTTTCGGCGCGCTCGATGGCGCCTCGTGTCCGTTCCCCCACGGCGGCGCCATAGCTTTGATCTGCAAGGCGCAACGGATCCAGGCGGGACCCGATGCGCGCCGCCACGATGCCCGCCCACTCGATGCGCTTCCAGAGCGCGTCCCCTCCCGCCCAGGCCCCGGCGGTATCCGGCCAGCCTTGGGGCGATGGGGCGAAGAACGGTCGCTGCCCCATGCCGCGAAGGGTGCCGTAAAGCCGGCGTGGGTCTGCCGCACGCAGGCCAGGCAGCGCCCGCAGGCACGAGACGACGTACTCGACAGGGGACTTGAGCTTGGCGAGCGGCTGCGCCCAGGCCTCGGCGCAATCGATGAGGGTCGCGTAGACGGTGGGCAGATGGCCGTCCGAGTCGCGGAACGCGCGGGCAATGCGGGCCACGGCCTCCGGCGGCGGCCCATCCGCGATGAAGTGGCGCGCGAGCTTGGTTGCCACGTGGGTCGCGGTTGCCGGATGGCGCGCGAGGTCGCGCAGCACCGCCTCGCCCTGCGCGTACCCCGCTTGGGCATAGAGGTTGCCGAGCAAGCTCTTGGCGCCAGGCTCATGCCGCTCGGGGTCGAACACGAAGCCGGGGCTGGTCTCGTCGAGGTCGAACATCGTCGGGCGGACGGTCCAGCCCGTGAGCACGCGCGCGAGCTCGGTGACGTCGGCCTGGGTATAGCCCCCGTTCACGCCCAGCGTATGCAGCTCCAGAATCTCGCGCGCGAGGTTCTCGTTCAATCCCCGGGGCGGCGGAAACGCCGTGCTGCGACTGCGGCGCAGCCCCCGCGCCTCCCAGCCCCGGCGCACCGAGAGGTGGTTGTCGAGGTAGAGGATCATGGCCGGATGGCGGGTCGCGGCGAGCAGCATCTCGGAGAAGTGGCCGCCGACGTGGGGCCGTATCGCTTCGCGTTCGAAGCTGCCGACGAGCGCAAATACGAGCGCCTTTTCCGCCGATACCGTGAAGTGGTTCGACCAGAACCAGACCAG